>Ga0208410_1000043_pt1 | contig 62429 bp, 30 predicted proteins | sample ETN02SmetaG_3_FD_185787 | JGI IMG/M metagenome (GOLD analysis project Ga0208410, IMG submission 185787) | Marine microbial and viral communities from oxygen minimum zone, Eastern Pacific Ocean - ETNP2014F10-02SV257 (SPAdes) (version 2) | ecosystem: Environmental > Aquatic > Marine > Oceanic ... | reverse complement strand
TCCCTCTATGACGAGTCATGACTCGTCGTTTTGTGAAACACCGACCCGCGCGCGAATGGGCGCTTTTCCGGGACTCGACGGCGCGTCGCTCGACTCGCGCTCGATTCGCGCGCGGTCGAGCGCGGTCGAGCGAAATCGTTCGTTCGTTCGTTCGAACCGCGTCGTCCCTCTCTCGCGCGCGGCATGTGGTCGAGGTGTTGGCCGTCTCGAGCGCCGGCATCGCGCGCGACGCCGCGCGATGACGAGGCGACGGGCGACGGGACGAGGGAGGGGAAGACAAAGAACGACACCCGCGCGCGGGGTGCGACGCCGAGGGCGCTGACGCGTTCGGACAGCGCGAGAGAGCGCGAGGAGGCGTCGGGGACGGTCGCGAGGTCGTTATCTCGAGCGTCGAGCGCGAGACGCGAGACGCGCGAGGGCGAACGGGGCGAACGGGAGGAGAGGAGGGAGAGAAAGGTGTCGTTCGCGGCGACGATCGAGACGACGATCGATGACGAGGAGGAGGACGAGGACGACGCGAGCGGGACCGGGGCCGGGGCCGGGGCCGAGCCGGGGCCGGGGCCGGGGACGCGAAGACGCGGCGGCGGCGGCGGAGGCGCGAGGCGCGAGGCGAGGACGCGAGAGACGACGGCGAGGGAGGCGGCGTCGGGGACGCGACCGGTGTGGGCGTCCAAGGCGCCGCCGATACTGAGTCGAGACATATTTCCGGGGGCGTCGGTGGGGTGACGGGAATCGCTCGTCGCTCGCGTTTGTCGTCGTCGACGTCGTCGTCGTACGTTGTAGTATTATCATCGCGCGCGTCGCTCTACTAGTAAACCACCGCTGCGTACGCACTGCCTGTGGCGTCGGTGATCGCGTCGCGGGCCTCTAAAGTCCCTCTCTCGCGCGCGCCGCTCTCGCGCGAACGTCTCGCGCGTCGGCGTCTCGCGCGTCCTCCTCCAGCTCGCGCCAGTGCGGCGATTGACTCGCCCTGAGCCATAAGAAATCGTCCACCTCGCGCCAGAGTCCGTTCTCGACGTCTAATCCGTGTTTCCGAAGGAGTTCATCATCCGCCGACGCGTGCGCGTCCTCGAGGGCGACGCGAGGCGCGAACGCGACGTCTCGCGAATCCTCGACGACGGGTCTCGACGCGACGCGCGCGTGAAACCGCGTGCGTCTGGCGCAGTGCGCGCGAAGTTGACGCGCGGCGACGCAAAACACACTATCGACGATATTCTCCACGTGCGCGCTTCCGGACACCGCGAGCGCGTACACGCGACATCGCTTCAAATCGTACGCTCGAAGCGCGCGACACGCGCCGAAGACGAAGACATCGCAATCCGTCAACCGTTCCAGCGCGTAATCGTCCTCCTCCGTCGCGTCCGTCGCCACGATCGTCTCGTTCGATCGATCCCTGATCCCCGGTCCGTCGTCGTCGACGACCGCCGCCGCCGCCGTCTCTCCCGCCCCCGTCTCCCCCGACGTCGCCGTCTCTCCCACCGCGCCCCTCCCCTCCTCCTCCTCCTCCTCCTCCTCACCACCACTCCTCCTCCTCGTCGTCCCTCTCGATTTAAACCGAAACTTCTCCCTCGGTCTCGCGACGTCCGCGCACCGCTCGAACGCCGCCCGAAGCGCGCGCGTCTTCTCTCCCATCACCCTCGACTCGTACGCCGACGCCCGCGCGCTCGCCGCCGCGCACTCTCGATTCAACGTCACCACCCTCGCGTGCGTCTCTCGAAGCTTTTCGTCCCGCGCGCGTCTCTCGTTCGTCTCGCCCGTCGTCGTCATCATCTCGCGCGTCTCGCGCGCCACCGCCGCGGTCGTCGCGTCCAATCGCGCGCACAGCGCGTCGACGCTCTCCTCCTCCGTCTCCTCCGCGCGCGTCATTCGCGTCTCGTTCGGCATCGCGCGAATTCGAGCGCGCGCGTCGACGTCGGTCGTCATCGCGCGCGCGCGTTTGACCGATGGAATGACGACGAGAGAGTTGGTTGGGGACAGACATGGAAGGTGAAGATTTCAGACTGATTTCTTTTACTGCGCATCGACGGCGTCTCGGTCGATGGCGCTTCGAATGAACGCGCGAAGACGATCGAACCACGCGCCCGCGCGTCGAATCTCGCGTTCGAGGGCGCGGAGACGACGGGCGAGGACGTCTTCGCGGTCGGCGTCTCGGTGGTCTTCGCGGTGGGCGTCGAGGCGGGACGCGGAGACGCGGAGACGCGCGAGAGAGGCGCGGAGAGGCTCGACGTCGGTTGGAGCGGCGATGGTGGTGGCGACGTGGTTGAGATCGGAGGCGGCGGTCTCGAGACACTCGTCGAGGTGAGCGTGAGCGTCGGTGATCTCGCCGCGGAGCGCGCGGAGGCGAGACGCGCGCGAGAGGTCGCGCGCCGAGTCGACGGCGAGGGATCTGTCGTGAGACGCACGGACGAAGGCATCGCCTCGCGCGGAAGCCTCACGACGGTCGAGCTCGGATTTTGCCTCGGCGACGTACGCGAGCTGTGCGTCGAGAAGTTCCATCTTTGATTCGCGCTCGTCGGCGGCGCCGGCGGCGGCGCGAGACGCGCGAACCGTCGAGGCGACGATGGAGGAGACGCGCTCGATGGCAGCCGCGCTCTCTTTTTCGCGCTTTTCGCACGCGTCGTTGATTGCACGCGCGGCCTCGGCGGTCGCGAGCGCCGCCTCGAGGTGCGCGCGAGCGACGCTTCGAATGCGCTCCGCCTCGGCGAGCGTCGTCGTCGCGCGCGCGTCGTCGTCGTTGCCGCGTGCGTCTCGGTGACTCTCGCTCGCGGCGACGGCGCGCAACTTGTCGTCGATCTCGTCTCGAAGCGCCATCATTCGCGTCGTGTCGCTCTCCAAGCGCTCGAGATCGTCCGAGAGCGCGAATTCGCGCGTGGCGAGTTCGTTTTCTCTGGCGTCCAAGAGGGCGTTGGCTCGAAGCAACGCCGCCGTCTTCGTCTCGAGAAGTTCCTCCGCGCGCGCGCGCTCTTCGCGGTGCGCGTCGTCCTCTCGACCGTCGTCGTCATGGTCGTCGTTGCCCGCGCCCGGCGCGAACGGATCGACGTCAAACCTTTGACTCGCCTCTTCCTCGCGGCGGCGGCGCTCGACGTCGGCGTTGGCCAAAGCCGCGTTCGCCGTCGCTTTCGCGCGTTCCAACTCCATCTTCAAATCGACGATCTCGCGCTCGAGCTCGGCAGCGAGTAAGTTTGGAGCTAATTCGTGAAGCTTTTGCTCCAACTTGGCGTTCTCTTCGTTCAGAATCACCTCCGCCTCGGCCGCCGCGCTCAACTGTCGCGCCGCCGCTTCCTCGCGGCGCTCTAATTGCGCCTCCTTTTCGTCGAGCTCGCGTTCGCGTGCGCGCGTCTCCTCGAGCTCCGTCTTCGCGGTCTCGACGAGCGCCATTTGCGCCTCGAACTCGGTACGTTTGGATCGGAACTCTTCAATCTGTGGCTTCCACTCTGCGATCTCCGCCTCTCGCGATTCGGCTTCGCGTCGTCTCGCGTCCAATTCCACCTCTCGCGCGGAGAGATCGCGCGCGCGCGTCTCGTTCTCTCGCGCCATTCGATCGAGAAACTCTTCGTGTTCGCGGAGTTCGCGTTGTTTGTGCTCGTGTGTCTCCTCACGCTCGCGCATCGCCGTCGCGTCTCGGTCGAACGCCGTGACGTTGTCCTCGAGTCGCGCCGCCGTTTCCTCGATCATCTTCTCCTGACGCTCCAAATCCCCTCGCATCGTCTCCACTTCGTCCCACGCGACGGCAATCGCTTCACACTCCTTCGCCGCGATCTCCGCTGCGTCCGCTGTCTCGCGTTCGCGATCGTCCAAGTCGGCGCGGACGCTATCCATGAGTTTGAGCTGTCGCCCCTTTTCGGAGGCGAACGCGTCCGCCTCGTCGCGCAGGGACTCGACCTCCTTCTTCAATGAGTCCACCTCGCGCTGCACGCTCGCCCTGGACTCGATCGCGCGCGTCAAGTCGTTTTGCGTCTCTCGCAGGTTCGATCTCGCACGCTGTTCGTCGTTTTCAATCTCCGCCAGTCGTCTGGCGACGTCGGATTCGCGCTTCTCCGCGGCGTCGGCGCGCTCCATCGCCCGTCGCACGCGAGCCTCCTCGTCGGCTGCGCGCTCTTTGAGCGAATCCAAGCGTCCCTCGACGATGCGCAATTCGTGTTCTCGCTCGGTGACGCTCTCCTCTCGCCGTAACACCTCCACCTCTCGCTCGGTGAGCTCTTCGACGATTTCGCTCCGTCGGCGTTCCAACGTCTCCATCTCTCGACGCACCGCATCGCTCTCTCGATCCATCTGCACCAACGCCTGCGTCAATTCATCGTCCCTCGAATCTATGTCCTCCCTCGCGCGACGCATCGCGCGTTCGCGTTCGTCTAATCGCTCCTCTCGCCGTCTCGTCGCCTCGGCTCTCGCCTCCGTCGCCTCCGCCGCGCGTTCGCGTTCCATCAACGCCATCTCCCGATCCCGCGCGTCGCGCTCGCGCGCCTGCAATTCGATCATCTGCTCTCTCGCGCGCTCAACCGCCAGTGCATCACCGGCGCTCGCCTCCGCCCGCGCCTCGTCCCGTTCCCGTTCGAGTCGTCTCGCGCGCTCGGCGGTCGCCGCCGCCTCCGTCTCCAACTCCGCGACGTATCGTCGCATCGCCGCCAACTCTCTCGCCACCGCCTGACGCTCCAGTTTAATCGCGCGCGAATCTTCCACGACACCCTCCACCGTCGTCGCCAGCGACGCGACGCTCGCGCGAGGCACGTCGAGCAATCCATTCGCGATTGCGTCCCATCGCGCTCGATCCGACGCGCCCGCGTCGACGTCGACGCGCGCGGGCGGCGTTCGCGGCGCCTCGGGCGGTGGTTCGGGCGTGCGCATCGTCCTTCGCGCGAACGACGGCGTTCGGCGGGACGGTCGACGTGTGAGGCGTTCGGTCAAGATGAAGGCTAGAAAACAAAATTGCTGCTACTGCGCTGCGCGCGCGTCGTCGTCGTCTTCGTGACGAGCGCCGTCGAGACTGGGTGGCGATTGGATTCGCGCGAACGCGCGTCACCGACCGGTCTCGAGCGATGGTGACGCTCGGTGACGTCACGGCCGTGACGCGCGCGCTTTTTTCGTCGGCGACTCGGCGGTCGCCGGCGTCGCCTCGCGGCGTCCGGCGTCGAGTCTTCGAAGCGCGCGCTCGAACCCCGAATTCGGCGCCGCCGTCGGTCGCACGGCGCGCACGGCCGTCATCGCTTCGTCGTACGAGATTCCGAGCGCGCGCATCATGTACATGGCGCAGATGGTGGCGCTTCGACTCTTTCCCCGAAAGCAGTGCACCAACACCCCGCCGCCGTCCGCTCGCGCGAGCGCGTCGCGAATGAAGTCGAAACAGAAATCAAAGTGCGCGCCTATGTCGGCGTCCGGCGCGTCTCGCACCGCACACGTCGCGTATGCGAAATCATCGGGGTAAAACCCATTCCGCGGTAATCCCTCGCACACGGTCAACACGTGCGTGACGCCGAGCGCGCGCAACCCGTCTCGATTTTTCGCCGCGCCGACGCTTCCCAGAAACACCCCTTTCGTCACCTCTACCGCTTGAGAATCGTGTTTCACCGCGCGCGCGGTGGCGAGCGCGGTGAACAACGCCTTCACCTGCGCCTCACGCGTCGCTCGATCCGCGCGCGTCGTCTCCGCGCCCGCGCGCCCGTCCATCGCCGCGCCCAACACCTCACCCCCGAACGCGCCGCCGCGCTTCACGAGCGCCTCCACGGCGACGTACGCCGCGCGCGCCGGTTCAACGTCCGCGAGCATGCGCACCACGACGCGTTCGCGTTCGTTTACGCGCGTCACACCCCGCTTTCCTCGCGCGTCACCGACGCCCGCGCGTCGAGATGTGTCAAAGCGCACACCTGGCGCATTACGTTTTACTGTTGAACTCCGCGTTCGATCATCCCGAGGCGTTCGACGCGCGTCTCGTCGCGCGCGCGAGGCGAGCGCGAGACCGCGCGCCTCGCGAACGGATTTAAAGAAATATTCACCGCGCGCGCGCGTCGAGCGACGACGCGCGAGACGGTCGCGCGGGCGCGCGCGCGGGGACGATCGCGAATCGCGCGTTCGCGCGAAGCGAACAGACGTTTCGTCGAGAAGAGGAGACGAAGAGACTGTCGTCGTCATGGGCGCGTGCGCGTCGCGCGCGACGCCACCGCGCGCGGACGACGACGAGGGGAACACGACGGCGACGACGGCGAACGATGGGTCCGTCGAAGACGGGGCGAGCGAATTCGATCCGATGGATCTGGCGAAACGAGAGGCGGATCCGCCGTCGAGACGGGTGAAGAGGAAACCGTCGCGCGAGCTCCATCCGACGATCGCGCGCGCGTTGAAGTCGAAGAGCGAGACGGTGCGACGATCGGCGCAGTTTTTGATCGACCAGGAACGGTGTGATTCGGAGTCTGAGCGGACGTTCGAGCGGATGCGGGATCTTCCGGCGCAGTTGGCGGCGGTGCGCGGGGACGAGGAGTGGCGAGGGAAAACGAAGCGGGACGCGCCCAGGGGCGTCGTCGCCGTGTCTCACGCGTTCGGGGCGGCGATTCGGGAACAGGATTTCGAATGGGCGACGCGGGAGGAGATTGAATCGTTGTTCGCGCCGACGGTGGATTATCTCAACGTGCACGGGGATTTTTTCCAGGGACGAGACGCGGTGTGCGAGTCGTTGAACGAGAGCGTGCGTCGAATGTCCTCGAGACTGAGATTATCATCAACCCGAGGCGACGCGAGAACGCTCGGGTACGTGCAGATGGACGTTCAGGGGCCGAAGTACAAGGGACGCGGGGCGGACATTCGCGAGTGGAGCGAGTGGCACATCGAGTATTCGTTCAAAATTCTTTTACTCAAGATTAAGATTCGCGAGATTTATCTCGTCGACGACGAGACCGATTTGATTCGTCACCTCTGTCGACAGAGGGTGCACTGACGAGAGAGACGAGACAAAACTGACAAACAAATAAAAGCAAAGAGCGAGGAGTGTCGCGTCGACTCAACGAATGCGTCGAACTCGTATATACAAATTCTCTAAAACTGGTACAACGATGAATGAATAAAAGAGACGGACTTACTTGCTTTACGCCGCGTTCGCGCCCACGCTCGTCTCCTTAGCCTTGCGCTCCTTGATGACATTTGCGAGGAAGAATTCGCCCGCCTTGTAAGACGAACGAACCATGGCGCCGCTCGCGACGTATAAGAAACCCATGCTCTCGGCGATTTCTTGATACCGCTGAAACGCCTCGGGGGTGATGTACTCGACCACGGCGAGGTGCTTCTTCGTCGGTCTCATGTATTGACCGAACGTGACGACGTCTACGTCTGCTTCGCGAAGCAATCTGAGCGCGTTGATGACTTGCTCCTGCGTCTCCCCGAGTCCGAGCATGAGAGACGTCTTGGTGATTTTCGCCCCCGACTTTTTCGCGTGCTTCAACACCTCGATGGATTGATCCCAGTTCGCTCTTCGATCGCGCACGTCGCGCTGGAGCTCCGGCACCGTTTCCACGTTGTGCGCGTAAACGTCCAATCCCGAGCTCGCCACGAGCTCCACCAAGTGTTTCTCACCTCTGAAATCCGGCGTCAACGCCTCCACCAAGACGTCGCACGACGCCTTGAGCCTCTGCACCGTCTCCCTAAAGTGACCCGCCCCTTGATCCTCGACGTCGTCTCGATCGACGCTCGTCAACACCACGTAATCCAATCCCCACGCCGCGATCGCCTTACTCACGTTTTTCGGTTCATCCTTATCCAACGGCGGCGGCGCCCTCGACGTCTTCACCGCGCAAAACCGGCACCCCCGCGTGCACGTGTCGCCCATGATCATGATCGTCGCCGTCGCCGTTCGCCCCTCTCCACCGCCCCAACACTCGCCTAAATTCGGACATTTCGCCTCCTCGCACACCGTCGCGAGCTTGAGCTCGCGAAGTTTCGATTTAATCTCCGTGTACCGCTCGCCCCCCGGCACCTCGCGTTTGAGCCACGAGGGCTTTCTCGTCGTCTTATCCTTCAAATTCTTCGGCGCCGGCACGCTGTACGTCGCCCCCGAGCGCACGAAATCATCAAATCCCGGCCCTCGGGCCAACGCGCGCCGGAGTTCGTCCACCGACGACGACGAAGACGTCGATCGCGTCACCGATGACGCCCCCTCTTCGGTCTCTGAGTTCGTTGATTCGGTCGACGCCGCGTCCGCGCGCGCGCGATGCGCGATGCGAGCGAACGCGACGCGTCGCTCGAGAACGTCTCTCCCCACTCGCGCGATCGCGCGCGCCGACATCGCCCCCGCGCGTCGACGACTCCCGCCCGCGCGTCCGGAACCGACCTCTCGTCGCACCCACAAGGGACTCCTTCACCGATCATGACTCAAGAAACCAATCCTCCGCCGCCCCGTCCCGTCCCGCATCCGCGCCGGCGATTCCGAGACGTCCCCGCACACGTCGTCGACGCGCGAACGCTCGAGGCCATGGGCGGGGGAAACGCGCAAAAGTCCGCCACCGCGCGCAAAAAGGCGCTGGAAAAGGCGCAAAAGGCCGCCGCCGGATCGCAGTTGAAATCCAACGCCAAAGCCATGTCCACGATTTGCCAAGTGTGTCGAGCGAGTTTCATGTGCACGCTCGCGCCGATCAAGCTCAAGGAACACAGCGATAACAAGCACCCGAAACAGACGTTTGAAATGTGCTTTCCGGGGGTGACGCTGTGATCGATCGAGGGGGAGACGAGGGCGCGGAGCGTCGCGAGCGGGTCGCGATTCGGGCGCGGGCGCGGGCGCGGCGACGACGGATCATCTAGGACGTATTTTTTTTGTAAAGGAGAAGAGAACTACTACGAAAGAAGCGCTGGTTTTTTCCTTTTTGTTTGTGCGTCGATGTCGTGGATCGTCTACACGTCCACGTATCGCCCGTTAGAGACTTGGTACTCGAGCTTCGGGTCGCCGATGGAGCCGGCGACTTTGTTTCTCACCTTTTGCACGTTGATGGTAACCTCGCGAAGTGAACCGAGCTTTTCGTCGCGGTTGCGGTGGACGACGATGCCGTTGTCGCACTTGTTGATGAAGTGAGCGGAACCGGAGATGTCGTACAGACCGGGACACTCGCCCTTCCAGTTGTGCAATTGTCGAGGGTGGGCGACGAACCAGACGTGGACGTCGTAGTGCTGGGCGAAACGTTTGATTCGCGTGAGCATTTGAGAGACGTATTCCGTCTCCGTCTGTCCGGTCGGGCGCTTGTGATCGAGCTCGTTGTACGGATCGATCAGTAAGCCTCGAATGCCGTGGCGCAAGACGGCTGCGCGCGCTAATCCTAAAATCCAATCCACGCTGGGAAGCTCGTCGTCCTCGTGTCGAACGAGCACAAAGTGATCGTTGAGCCACTTCATGCCCGTGCGCATCGTGTCCGGGTTCATGCGCGGCGCCTTGGAATATTTGCCTTCAAACCACGGTTCGCCGACGTACTTTTCGACCAACTTTCGCGCGTGTTCGTGCACTTTGTTCTCGAGCGAGCACAACGCAAAGGACCATCCATGTTGCACCGCCAGGTTGCACATGAGCGCGTCCACCCACTCGGATTTACCGCTGTTCGGCACCCCGGTCACGACGGTGAGCTCGCCCGGGACGATGCGATAGTGGTTATCGATGTTTCTCCACCCCGTGGAGACGCCTCGAAGCTCGTTCGCGGTGGACATGTTGAAGTACGCCTCGATCTCCGGCGCGAATTCGGAAAATCGAAACAAGCCGCGAAGCGGAAAGCCTTCCGCCGTGGTCAGACACTCGCGCACGGTGTCCACGCCCTCTTTTTGCAGCGCCTCGTTCGCGTCTTTACATCCCTCCGGCCAACTCACCTTCCAGCATCGCTCCTTGCCGAGACGACGCGCGAGCTCCTCGGATAACGCCTGACCAGGTCCGTCGGAATCGGCGGCGATGACAAAGCGAGAGATGGAATCGAGCTGCGCGCGACAATTCCACAGGTACTCGTACTTTTTATCCTCCTCGGGCGCGGGCGTCGGACCGTCGCGCACTTTACCCGGCGCACCGTCGGGAACGGACACGACGTTTTTGAACCCAGCCTCCTCCAACGCGAGTTTATCCATCTCGCCCTCGACGAGAATCACCTCCTCCTCGCCGACGACGTCGTCCAATCCGTACAAAATTTTCTCCGCACCCTTGACTTGCCAAAAGGTTTTATCCGGACCGCGGTACTTGATGTTGATCAATTCACCGTCGCGCATGTACGGAAAGCACAGCGCGTCGACGTAACCGCCCGACGCGGGCGAGTAGACGTGCTGCACGGCGAGTCCGTTGCGTTCGGCGGTTTCCAACGAAATCCCGCGCGCCTTGAGCATCTCCGCCCACTTGGCCGCAGCCGGCGTCATCTCCCCCGGACCGATGCGCTGTAAATCCTCGGGCGCTGGAAGTTTCGGTTTCGCGACTCGTCTGTTGGAGACGGCGCTGTCTGTGCCTCGAGACGCGCGAGAGCGACCGTCCGTGCTCGTCCCTCCCGACCACTCGCAGTTGGCGCGATGGCAACACCACTGCGCGCTCTTCCCGTCGTCCTCCACGTGCACCGCGAGCGAACGCTCGCCCGAGGACCCACCGTTACACGTCGGACAGATGATTCGGTGCTGTCCGGGGGTATAACTCTGAAGCACGATGCCGTGATCCATCAACGCGTCTCGCAGGCCAGGCGGTCCCGTGCTCGCCTTGGCGGCGTACTCGCCCTCCGCGTCGGGTTTCGATCGACGCACCACCGGCGCCGGCGTGCTGAAATATTGTCCAGGATTACTCGCGGTGGCGTCGGCGGGCTCCTGTTGACGCTGTTGCTGTTGTTGTTGTCGCGGTGGCGGTGCGCCGTGTCCTTGTCTCGCCTGCGATTGTTGCTGCTGTCGCGGCGGCGGCGGCGGCGCGCTCGGACGTCCTCTCTGTTGCGGCGGTGCCATCGGCGTACCTCTCGGCGCCGATCTCGCCCCCGCGTTCGTCGACCCCTGACCTTGTCCTCGCAACCACTGCACGTTCGCCCCCGCCGGTCGTCTCTGTTCGCCGCCCGCGTCGGCGCCGGCGTCGGCGGCGTTTCGCTGAAAATTCCCTCTCGGATCCGTCCCACCTCGTCCGCCCTCCGGCCACCCGCTCGCCGCCGTCTTCACCGATCTCGCGCCAAAAATCCCATCGCCGTCCACCGCGACGCGTCCTCGTCCGCGCATCGCGCGCAGCGCCCACCGACTCGCCATGACGGTGGATTCGGGACAATCTTTCGACGATTCAAACGCACCCGCGCGCGCTCGTCCACCTCGCGCGCTCGTCCTCGGCGCGACCGCGAGCGCGTGTGGTGTTCGCGCGCCAAAGCTCGTGCGCATGCGTCGACGACGCGACGGACGACGCGACGCCGTGTGCCGCGCGACCGTCCGTAATCATTCGATTTGAGTTTTTCATCTCCACAAACAATGATTTTGGCGCCAATACTCTTCGCGCCATGTCCCGCGCGATCGACGTCGCCTCTCGCGCGTCCTCTCGCGCGTCCGCGCGCGTGAAACGTTCATCTCGCGCGTGCGCCGCGCGCGCGACGCCGCGGGCGCGTCGACGCGATGCTCTCGCCGCGACGCTCGCGGGACTCGGTCTCATCGGCGTCTCCTCGCCCTCGTCGTCCGAAGCCGAGGGACAGCCGATCGATTGGTTACTGAAGACGACGTTCGACGAGGACGTCGATCTGGTGGAGATCATCAAGGCGTCGGCGAGCGGGGACGACGACGCGGGGTCGGCGGCGTGGTTGGACGAACGCGCGACGGCGTCGGCGGAGGCGGAGGCGAAGAAGCGGGCCGAGGCGGCGGGCAGAGGCGACGGAGGAACGACGGAGGAACCCGAAGAGGAGCGCGAACCGGTGGACGTGGCGGCGACGGCGACGAAATTTGGGAAATTGGGCGCGATTTTGGTATTCGCGGATGTGGTCACGGCTGCCATCATGGGGAAGAGCGTGCTCGGGGTGGCGAAATCCATGGAGCGCGAGCTGGAGATGGGAGAGGATGGCGAAGTTCGCGAGGTGAAGAAGACGGCGGAACCCGCCGAGGGTGGAGATTGGAAGGAAAGGATGGCGGACAAACTCATGAACAAACTCAAGGAGAAGAACGCCGAGGAGGTCGAGGGAGAGGACGGGGACTCGTCGGCGTGAGACGACGACGAGCGACGAGTGAAAGAGACACCGTATTAAATTATCTCGCGTCTACAGTAGCTATGTGTGGTGTTGTACAATTAAAAAACCGTCTATCTCGATCGTCCGCGCCCGCCGCCGCCGCCGCGACCTCGCTGTCTGTTCGCGCGGTCGTTGGGGCGTTTGTTGGACGAACCGCCGCCGACGTTTTCGAACGAAAAGCCGGGCGACATGAGGCTCTTATCCATGTCCGGAACTAACGCCTCGCGCGTGACCACTTGCACGCCCTCGTGTGTCCACACGCGAAACGACGCGTTTCCATCGCACCCGACGCCGATCCAGCATAAACCCGCGATCGAGATGTCGCGCGTCGACGACTTCCAATCCTCTCCGTATACGTTGACGATGCGCGAACCCCACTTACCGAACTGTTGCATGCGAAGTTCGCCGACCGGCGGCGTCATTTTCGTACCGCCGTGCTTCTCGAGGAAAGCGTCCGCGCCCTTGGATGATCGCGCGTAGTGCGTGGGCACTTTGTTGGACGCCCACACGGTGAGGTAGAGCGTGCGCTGCGGAGACTCCAAGAGGTCGATGCGAGCCAAACCGCCGATGTGAATCGTTCCTCCGACCTCGATGCGATATGTGCGCGGCGTCACGCGCTTGTTCGGTAAAACAATCTTCATCTCTTCACCGTTTAAGCGAGACGACAGCTGAAACGGCTGCAACAATCCCGGCGTGTCGTACACGTCCGAGCCGTTGGGCAAGAGCGACGGAAGTTTCACCATCCCGAGCGTCGTCCCGGGCAGCGGGCTCGCGATCGGACCGCCGTCTTCCTCACCAGGACCGCCGTAACGCTTGCTCAGACGATTGATGAGAGAACTCTTCCCGGCGTTTTGGGCGCCGACGACGTACACCTCTTTGCCCCTATCCAGCAACTTTTCGAGTTGGTCGGCAAAAATTTGCACACCCATGCCCGCCTTGGCACTGACCAAGTGCACGCCCGCGCATCGTGACAGACCGAAATCCTTCGCGCGACGTCGAACGAAGGACGTCAGACGCGTGCGCGTGCACTGTACCGGCATCAAATCAACCTTGTTCGCCACCAGGAGCACGTCGACGACGCCCTCCTCCGAATACGGCTCGATGACGTCGATGGCGTCGACCGGAAACGATCCGTCGAAATCCAACAAATCCACCATGAGTAACACCACGGCGCTCCCTTTTGTTGTAAGTCGTTCGAATCGATCGCCGATGACGCGAGAGAAATCAAACGACGGCAATAAAATCTCCACCGCCTCGTTCTTCACCCGTCCGCTCGTTCTCAACGCGAAGCACCGAGCGCACACCACCGCCGGCGGACCCTTTTTCTTCTTCGCCCGTCTCTTCGTCGCCTCGTCGTCCTCGTCCTCTTCGTCCGCGAATAACGAATTCAACGCATCCAACCGTGCCTCCGCCTCCTCTGCGCTCAGCGCGCTCACGTTCTCTTCATCCGCCAGCTCAAACCCGGGCGGCACGTACGTCTCGTCGATGTCCTCGTCGTCGAAATCGTCGTCATCCTCACCGAATTCAAACGTTTCGTCGAGTTCAAACGCCTCCTCCCCGCCCTCGTCCTCGTCCTCGTCCTCGGCGCGCGCGCTCGCCGCCTCCAAAACCTTTTTGGGCATCACGAAAAACCCCGGCGCGTTCTTATCCTCGCTCTGCAATCCCACCCCGCATCCCGGACACACGCTCGCCACCCCCATCCGCGCCAGCGCCTCCTCCCTCGCCTCCTCCCTCGCCGTCGCGACGACACCCCGCCGCGCCGTCGTCGACCGTCCCGCGCGCGCGCGCGCGCCCTCTCGCCGCGCCCCGACGCTCGACTTCATCGCCACCCGCGCCCGCGCCCGCGCCGACGCCGTCGACCGCGTCGTCACGAACGCATTCCCGCTCGCGCGCGTCGTCAACGCGTTCGCCAACGCGCGCATGACGCGCCGCATTCTCCCGTTCCCACGCGTTCGCGGTCGCGCGCGGGAACGTCAACAGACGCTCGACACGATGCGTCACGCCTCGACCGCGCGCGCGCGCTCCTCGCGCGCGCGTCGACGAGGTTGCAAAAAATTCCTTCGTTCGCCTCGCGCGGTCGTCTCGTCTCCCCCGACGTCGCGTCCGTCCGATTCGCGCGCGTCATCGCGCATCCGTCGCATCCCATTCGACGTCGTCATCGGATGCCATTCGGATGTCGTCATCGTGTCGTCACAGCACCGCGCGGGCGTCGTCGCATGCTTCGAGCGAGGACGGTGACGAGCCCGCGAGTGACGTGGGGATTGACGTGCGGGCGCGGACGCGGACGTGCGGTGACGACGCGGCGGAGCGCGGCGGACGGAGGCGCGACGCGGCGGGAGGTGATGATCGGGAGCGCGGCCGGGGTGGGGGCGGTGTGCGCGGTCGAGGCGGCGATGCGCGCGCAGACGAACGGAGCGACGATGGTGAACGGGGCGAAGGATGCGAAGAGGGCGTTGGCGGAGCTGGAGGCGCTGCGACCGGGGACGAGGTTGGCGAAAGGGGCGTTCGAGGTGGTGTCGACGAGACGAGTGATGCCGTACGACGTCGTGGCGGTGGAGTTGGAACACGTCAAGACGGGAGCGAAGCATCTGCACGTGGGCGCGGATGATTCTAACTCCGGGTTTAACGTCGCGTTTCGCACGACGCCGAGAGATTCCACGGGTGTAGCGCACGTGTTGGAACACACGGTTTTGTGCGGGAGCGAAAAGTTTCCGGTGCGGGACCCGTTCTTTAACATGTTGCGACGATCGCTGAGCACCTTTATGAACGCGATGACGGCGAGCGATTTTACGTGCTATCCGTTTTCAACGATGAATCGCACGGATTACAAAAACTTGCTCGACGTGTACTTGGACGCGGCGTTTTTCCCGAAGATTGCCGCCATGGACTTTTCGCAAGAGGGACATCGCTTTGAGTTCTCCAAGATGGACGATCCGACGAGTGATTTGATTTACAAGGGCATCGTGTTCAACGAGATGAAGGGTGCGATGGGTTCGCAGGCCTCTCGCTACAGCAGAGCGCTCGGTGAACATTTGTTCCCCACGAGCACGTACCACTGGAACAGCGGCGGCGATCCCATCAACATTCCGGATCTCACGTACGATCAGTTGAAGGCGTTCCACGCGGTGCACTATCATCCGTCGAACGCCAAATTTTACACGTACGGTGATTTACCGCTCGAGGACACCCTGCAACAGATTGAAGATTCCGCGCTCAGTCGTTTCGATCGCTTGGACGTGAGTAAGCTCGTCGTCGAGGACGAGCGACGTTTCACAGCGCCGAAGCGAGTGGACGTGACCGTACCGGCGGACGCCGTCGTCGCAGACAAGGAGAAGCAATCGATCGTTTCCATCGCGTGGCTCATGGTGAACCAAATCGACGATCCCATCTCTTTGGATAACTTTGCCCTCAGCGTCGCGAGCGATTTGTTGACGAGCGGTCCGCAATCGTACTTTTACGAGGCGCTCCTCGAACCGAGACTCGGCAGCGCGTTCGCTCCGGGCACCGGGTACGGCGGTTCGAGACGCGAGACGTCGTATTCCGTCGGTGTCAAGGACGTCGCCGAGAAGGACTTGGCCAAGGTTGAAAAGATCATCATGGACGTGTTCGAGCGCATCTCTCGTGAAGGTTTCCCTCGCGAGCGCGTCGAGGCGGTGATGCACCAAATTGAACTCGACGCCGCGGTCGTCACGACGCAGTTTGGTTTATACACGGGGTTCGGCTCCTTTTCTACGTGGGTACACGACGGCGACGCGTTGCGCTCGTTGCGAACGCCAGAGCTCGCCGCCAAGCTCAACGCCGCGCTCGACGCCGATCCGCAGTATTGGCAAAAGCTCATCAAGAAGTGGTTCTTGGATAACAAGCACCGCCTCACGATCACGGCGCGCACGGACGCTGATTACGACAAAAAGCTCGACGACGCGGAGAAGAAGAAGCTCAAGGGCATCGAAAAGAGGTTGACGGAGGAGCAAAAGGCGAAGATTGTCGCCGACGCACTCGTTCTCAAGGAGAACCAAGATAAAAAGGAAGACGTATCCGTCCTCCCCACCCTCGTCGTCTCGGAAGCGGTGCCAAAGGAAATCAAACACTGGGGCTCGAAGAGCATGAAGATTGCCGGTAACGTACCGCTTCAGTACGACGAGCAACCGACGAACGGGGTCGTCTACTTCAGCACGCACTTTGACATGGACGGCCTTCCGCAACGACTCGTGCAGTACGTCGACATGTTCGCGGATTTCATCGACCAAATCGGTACGGAGAAGATGAAGTACAAGGATTTGGCCGAGGAAATCAAGCTTCGCACTGGTGGATTCAAGGTTGACACCGTCGTTCGACCGTCTGTGGACGGCAAGGCGACGCCGCAAGTCTCGCTTTCGATAAGCGGCCACGCGCTCGAGCGCAATGTGGACGCGATGTTTGACATTCTCACCGACTTGCAGACGTCCAAGTGGAGAGGCGAAGAGGACCGTGTCAAGTTACTCCTTTCTCGTCGCGCGGCCGCGCTCGGTGCATCCGTCGGACAACAGGGCATGCAATACGCCAGAAGTCTCGCTGGAGCGCAAATCAACGCGACGACAAAATTGTCCAATGAGACGAGCGGTTTGCCGCACGTCGGTCTCGTCTCGCGCTTATCCAACGAGGAAGCGATCGATGAATTGGAAACCGCTCTCAGCGAGATCGCTGCCTTCGTCCTTCGACCAGAGCGCGTGCAAAGATGTCGCATCGCGTGCCAGAAGGAGAGTTTCGACGCGACGGAGCGCCGATTCGCCAAGTTCTTGTCGGAAATCAAACCCATCGCCGAGAGCCCGGTCGAGGCGGACACCGTGGAGACGGAGCTGAAGTCGTTCAAGCCGGCGCTGTCTAAAGTGTTCGTTTCCGTTCCGGGTCAAACGAACTATTGCGCCGCCGCGCTTCCGGCTCTGCCGTACACGCACCCCGACGCTCCGGCGCTCTTCTTGCTCGCGCAAGCCTTGAGCGCAGGATACCTCCACCGCGAGATTCGCGAAAAGGGCGGCGCCTACGGCGGTGGCTGCGCCTCCGACCCCATGTCATCGCTCTTCTCCTTCTACTCGTACAGAGATCCGAACACGACCGAGACTCTCGAGACGTTTACCAAATCCATCGAGTGGGCGACGCAGAGCGGTAACATCACCAAGAAAGAACTCGAAGAGGCGCAGCTTCGAGCCTTCAAGCAGCTCGACGCCCCGCTCGCGCCGAGCGCTCGCGGCAAGTCCGGTTTCATCTCTGGCGTCTCCGAAGCCGAGCGTCAAAAGTTCCGCGACGGATTGCTCTCGTGCTCGCCCGCGGATTTGGCCTCCGCCGCCAAAAAGTATCTCGCCGGCGTTCCGCCCGCCATCGCCGTCGTCGGTTCCTCCGAGAAAGCGCCGCTCGGTGACTCCGAGTGGATCAACCTCGACGCGCAGGGTAATCCACGCGCGTCCTAAACCGTTTCAAACCCACGGTCGCGCCCTCGTAGAGTCGTTCGAGTTGTGATCTGTATTCGCGTATTCATTTTCCTCCAAGAGAGACTATCGACGGTTCACGACTCAATCATACCCATTCGACGCGCTCCGGAGAAGAATTAGGCCGACCGCGTGCCGACGCATCGCTCGCGTCAGACGCACGCCGCGGGCGCGCACGGGCGTTGACCTCGCGCGCGACTCCACTCGTGTCCCTCGCGCTCCCTCGAGCGCTCCGCCGCGCGCCGCGCACCGCCGCGAGACCGAGGCGCGAGCGCTCCCGCGGCCGATCGTCGCCAACGGCCTCGCGCACCCATCGACTCGATCGCGTCCTCGCGCGCGCGAGAGACGCGTCGCGCGCCCGGAAACGAACGCGCGCGGAGCGCCGTGAGTTCCCTCGCGCGCGATGAGCATGTCGGACAAGAAGATGGAGCGATCGCGCACGGTCATGGATAAATTGCGCGGGAGGCGCGCCGAGCCCGAGTCGCGCCGGCTCGTCGTCGGCGCCGATAAACCGAACGACACGAAGGATCTGCCGATCGCGTATCGATTCAAGAGTAACTCGATCAGCACGGGGAAGTATAACCCGGCGACGTTTTTTCCAAAGGGTCTGTACGAACAGTTTCGACGAGTGGCGAATCTGTACTTTTTGTCGGTGGCGATCATCTCGCTCTTCGATACGGTGTCGCCGATCCAGCCGTATACGACGTGGACGCCGTTGACGTTGGTGATCGGGGTGTCGTTGTGTAAGGAAGCGATAGAGGATTACAAGAGACACGTGCAGGATCGCGAGCAGAACACGTCGGCGGCGGAGAGATTTAATGGAACGACGTTTGAAAAGTGCGAGTGGCGAGGCTTGGAGGTTGGCAACGTGGTTCGCGTGGTGAGGGATGAGTTTTTTCCGTGCGACATTGTCATGTTGGATTCGTCGAACGACGAGCACACGTGTTACGTAGAGACGAAAAATCTGGACGGTGAGACCAACCTGAAAACGAAGCGTTCCGTCGAAGTCGATGGCGTCACCTTCGATCGCGAAGGCTTGTCCAAGTTGTGCTCGGGACAGTCGTACATCGAGTGCGAACACCCGAACAACTCGCTCTACACGTATTCAGGCAACTTGGGAATCGGAGCACCGCTAGTGAAAAAGTCCAAAAAGGTTTCGCTGAATCCGTCGAATGTGTTGCTTCGGGGTTCGAGTCTTCGCAACACGGAGTGGGTCATTGGCATCGCCATCTACACCGGTCACGACTCCAAAGTGATGATGAATGCGACGGCTACGCCGTCGAAGCGCTCACACTTGGAGAAACAAATGGATGGGGTTGTCATCACCATGCTGATCGCACTCTTCGTCATGAGCACGGCGTCAGCGATTTACTGTTCTCAGTGGATCTCCAATAGTTCGCACAATCACTGGTACTTGGAGGTTGACTTGCAAGACATCACGTTCAACCCGGACAACAAGGTCATGGTCGGCGTAGTGTCTTTCTTCACGTCCTACGTCTTATACGGTTATCTCATTCCCATCTCACTGTACGTGTCGTTGGAGATCGTCAAGGTGTTTCAAGGGTTCGTGTTTTTGAACAAAGACCGCGCCATGTATCACGCCGAGACGGACACTCCGGCGCTCGCCAGAACGACGAATCTCAACGAAGAACTCGGCATGGTGCACACTGTGTTGAGTGATAAGACGGGGACCTTGACATGCAACTCGATGGAGTTCTTCAAGTGTTCCATCGGTGGAGTGAGCTACGGTGAAGGCGTGACGGAGATTGAACGCGCTATTTTGCAACGCGCTGGCAAGCCGGCGCCGCCAAAGACCGCTGGCGCGATCGAACCCTCTTTCAACTTCCGAGATAAGCGAATCGAGAACGGCGCGTGGGGCAAACGCTCCGACGCCGATCTGTGCCTCGGATTTTTCCGAGTGCTCGCCATTTGTCAGTCAGTCATTCCCGAAGGAAATCCCGTGCCGGATGAAATCGTCTATCAAGCCGAAAGTCCCGACGAACTGGCTTTTGTCGTGGCGGCGAAACGTTTCGGATTCTTTTTCAAGAAACGCACCGCCTCAACGGTCACGATCGAAGAGGAGGCGTTCATCAACGGCCGACCTGGAAAGAAGGACGTCGTGTACGACGTGTTGAACATGCTGGAATTTTCTTCGGCGCGTAAACGCATGAGCGTCGTCGTCAAGAGCAAGGATGACGGAAGAATCTTACTCTTCACGAAGGGTGCCGATAACGTTATTTATGAACGCTTGTCAGCGAACGGTAACGACTTCAAGAACTCCACGCAGGAGCACATGGACGAGTGGGCAAAGTGCGGTTTGCGCACGCTGTGCCTCGCTCGCCGCGAGGTTGGTACAGACGAGTACGAACACTGGAACAAGAAGTTTGTGAAGGCGAGTCAAGCGATCGAGAATCGCGAAGACAAGTTGGCGAAGGTGTACGAACTCATCGAGCGCGACCTAACGCTTTTGGGCGCGACCGCGATCGAGGACAAGCTCCAAGTCGGCGTGCCGAGAACCATCGAGCAATTGATGAAGGCGAACATCGCGGTGTGGGTGCTCACTGGCGACAAGCAAGACACCGCCATCAACATCGGTCAAGCGTGCTCGCTAATCACGCCTCAGATGAAGCTTCGGGTCATCAACGTCGAAGAACTGGTGAAGAAGGAAAATAACGGTGAGATTGATAGCGCAACATTCAGAACTCTGGCGATGGCATCGGTGAAACAACAAATCGAAGCCGGCCTCGTCGACGCACAAGCCGCGGAACAACTCGACGCGGAAGTTGGCATGGTCATCGATGGTCGGTCTTTGACGCTCGCGCTCGATAAGGAGCTCGCTGGGAGTTTCTTGTCGCTCGGAACCAAGTGCAGCGCGGTCATCTGCTGTCGAGTGTCTCCTCTGCAAAAGGCTCTCGTGACGTCGCTCGTGAAGGATTCCGGGCGCATCACGTTGGCCATTGGCGACGGCGCGAATGATGTCGGGATGATCCAGGCCGCGCACATCGGTGTCGGTATCAGTGGGGCCGAAGGTATGCAAGCCGTGATGGCGTCTGACTTCGCCTTTGCGCAGTTCCGATTCCTCGAGCGCCTCATCCTCCTGCACGGTCGCTACAACTACAAGCGAATTGCTCGCATGGTGACATACTTCTTTTTCAAGAACATTGCGTTCGGTTTGACCATTTTCATTTACAACTTACTCACCAACGCGAGTGGGCAGACGGTGTACAACGATTGGTTGATGTCTTCTTTCAACATCTTCTTCACTAACTTTCCGGTTCTTGCGTTGGGCATCCTTGACCAAGACGTGCGCCCGAAGAGCGCGCTCGAAGTTCCCGCGCTGTACAAGGAAACGCAATCGAACACGCAATTCACGTCTAGAAGGCGTTTGGCGTGGTTTGCCTACGGTATTTATGTCGCGATCATCACTTTCTTTGGTGTCTTCTACGGCGTGCATCGCGGCGAGGCTGATACCAAGGAGGGCCAACCCTTTGGATTGTGGGAGATCGGCACGACGTTGTATTCCGCGATTTTATTCGCGCTCAACATTCAGCTCGGGTTGATGTGCAACTTCTGGACGTGGTTCCATCACGTCGTGATTTGGGGCTCGCTTCTTCTGTGGTTCTTACTCAACATAGCTCTGAGTGAAACCGAAGTGTACTATTCGACGTACAGCTACAAGACTTTCCTACCGATTACGTCGCAACATTTGAAATTCTGGGCTGGTTTCTGGCCGGTCGCTCTGATGTCTATTTTGCCGTACATCGCCGGAGTGACCATCAGACGTTTCATCGCGCCTTCGTTGGCCGAAGCGGTGCAAGATAGAGATGCGCGCAGAAAAAAGGCGAGAGATCACCAATCAGAAAGCGAAGACTCGGACGCGCAGCCGAAGGTTGAGGTTGAATTTTCGTCTCCGCGACGTATGGGTACTTTACACGGCGTCGTCGTTGAAAGTTTAGGCATCGCGCCCGTGCGCGCGGAGGAGATTAAGGCGCCCAAGCATAGACGCAAGCTGTCGTTTGCCGACGTATGGGGACCGGAACAACAGTTTGACGCCCCCTCTTCCAGCCGCCCGAAAGAAGGCGGGCATTCGCGCAACAATAGTGAATCGCTTTCGATGCCCCAACCGCCGACCGAACACGAACCGTTAGAGGCAGTCTCCGAACATTAGCTGTAATTACACCGTAACTCATTCACGCATAACGACGGGTGTGTCGAACATTTGTATTAGAAACGCGTCGGGATTCAGGTAAAAACCGCCGGGAGCGAGCTTCAGATCCTCCGTCGTGCACTGATACGAAAATATGTCGCCATCGTCGTTGATCCTCGGGCAGAGGTACTTGTGAAACTGTGAGCCGACGAGATAAATGGTCACTTTATGCGCCATCATGACCGTGATCCACATGAACACGACGAATTTGTAGCTTATTCGAAACCAGCCGCGGCGATCAACAAAATTTCCTCGTGGAAACACATCACCATGGCGTATTCCGTGGAATCGCTGTTGCACGTACATGATGAAAAATGAAAGAACAACTTCGATCGCAATCAAGTTGACCGCTTGCGATCCGTACGCTCGCAAATCCACGATGCTCTCGTTTCCAACGCTCGCCATTCTGAAGACGTACAAATATAGCGAAATCACGATGACGGCGCATATTTCAGCGAAAGACGATACGATCGAGTTCAGGGCGACGATGTCGTGTTGTTTACGAGATATGAGCATGGCATCTGCCGATTGCTTTCCCAAGAACAATTTCACGAGATAAATGTCGCGATCCTTTTGTACCACGTTTATCATGAGTTCGTGCAAAGATAGAACCGCCTGCACGTTGGCCATGTTTTTCACAGCACCGCCAGCGGAGATAAGAAACATGATGTATCTCGAAAAGAAGGCTTGTTGGAGCGTGAACGAGACAAAATAAGGCAACTGGAGACACGGACCGGGAGACGGATTCAATCGAGCGTAGTGACGTTCGATGGCGCACACGAATTCCCAAAACAAGGGAACCAAAATAAATCGCAATCCCAATTTCAGCTTTGCGCTGACGTTTGGATCGGCGGCGACGATCATGAAGATTTCAACGAAGGTTTTAGCGACGATGGACAGCAGGACAACGTACGTGTAAATCCAGCTCAGCCCCTTTGTGGACCAGAATTCTTTGGAAGTCGCGCCGCAGTAAAAAAGCACTCCAAAACACGACATACACACGAGCTGCGAATACTGCGAATGGTATCCCAAGATGCATAACATCACGAAATAGACGATGTAATAGCCCGCAAACGATTGTACTGCGAGCTTTGTTCGCCATTTACGATGTTTCGACGCGTGCCATGCGCTGAGTTGATGGAAAATCACCTCACCAAAGTACGCCAACGTCGATATGCGCACGAACAAGACTGAAAAGTCTCCCATCTTCCACGGTCGATACCCTTTACCGTGTTCACGTCCGAACGTACACCGCAAAAACGATCGCACAACCTCCTCGCGTCCCGATGTGTTTCTAAACTCTACGCTCAGCGTCTCGGTACACTTGCGCCACGTTGAGGTGGATATAAATGTGAAATATCCCGTGAGGGCGACGAGACCGGCGGCTACGCACGCTTGAATCGTAAACCAATCCCATAACACATCTTTCACTCGCAGCGCGGTCGAATCCGCTCCCAGGACGTCCGGAGGCCTTTTTTCGTGCTCGGCGGTCAACTCGGTTGACCCGCTCTCCGGAGCCAAATCCTCTCGAAAATCGTCGACGTCTCCGAAAATACGTTCGCGCGCATCGTTCATCGACGCGCGAGTCGTTTCGTATCGTCAACACCACGCGTCGCTCACCACCGACGTCAGCGCGGACGACTGCAGACGATGTCCCCGCTCGCGACGTGTCTCGTCAGTCATCCGGCGCTCGCGAAGACGTTAAAAAAATGATACACTTCGTCCTCATCCATCACTCCGACCACCGTTCGACACGTTTCGCACGTCACCTCCCTGTACCGCTCATCGCACGCCGAGTTCTCGCCCTCAACTCCCTCCATCTTGACATCGTCGCTCGGTCGCCACGCGCTCGTCTCGTCCACCTCGACGTTTCTCGCGAACACCGCCCTGTACTGCTCAAACCGCTCGTGTCGCTGACACAGCGCACACACGAGCGCGAAACATCCCGGGCAACTCAACATCGCGTCCGTCTTGCCCGCGCTCGGTCCCCCCATCGCGCGCACGAGCGCCGCCTCGTCTCGCGCATCGGCGTCGGCATCAAAGAAATCCCGCGCCTCTCGCGCGCCGACCTCCCCACCGAGCCCTCCGTCCGAGGCGTCCGACGACGACGAACCATCGTTATCGACGCGCGCGCCGTCGTCTTCCTCCTCCTCGTCGTCCATCGCCCCGACGCGCGCGGCCGGCGATTCGCCTAACCGTCAAAAAGTGGTGACAAAAAGCGCGCGCGCGCGGTCGCCGTCACACGCCCGCGTCTCGCGCGCGCGACGGCGCATGCGCCGTCTGCTGCACCGAACGCGCGCGTGCTCGGTCGTCGTCCTCGCGCGCGCGTCTCGACACTCGCGGGCGCGACGCGACGTCGTCGCGCGCGCGCGAGCGTCGAGACTCGCCATGTCGACGGTCGCGGGCGCCGAAGACGCCGACGCGGGCGCCGAAGACGCGGGCGAGGACGACCACGGAGGGCACGCGTGTCGATCGCTCGTGGTCGCCGTCGAGCGCGACGGCGCGCGAACGGAGATGCGCGCGGGGAGGGACTTTAATCTGTCCAGGTGGGACCCGGTTGAACAAAACGCGTTTCTCGACGACAGGCGGTGGCGCGCGGTGGATGCGTTTTACGCCGGATTGGTGACGGGGGCGACGTGTTTGGGAGACGTTCGCGCGGTGTGTGATGAGGGTGAGGGATTGCGACCGGCGGGTGTGGAGACGACGGCGACGGTGTCGAAGACGGCGGGCTCGACGTCGAAAAAGACGCGCGAGGGCCGCACGACGTTTCGCGCGAGGTTGGCGTATCATGGGCCGTCGTTCGCAGGATTCGCGTGGAACGCGTCGTGTGACGGTGGGTACGATGAGAACGCGTTCGTCCCGGGGGAGGTATCGGTGACGGCGGCGTTGCAGGCGGCGTTGCGACCGGTGTTGGATAAACGGCGGCCCGCGCCGAGCGCCGGTCGAACCGATCGCGGGGTGAGCGCGGCGGCGAGTTGCGTGTCGTTTTGGACGAAATCGGACGTGGGCGTCGAGGACATCGAGCGGGCCGTGAACGAGAGTCCGCCCGGTCGCGCGCGCGCGTGGCGAATGTCGGAGACGAGAGTGGTGGAGAGCTCGTTTCACGCCACGTTTGCGGCCAAGGCGAGGAGATACGTCTACATCATTCCCAAGCGGCAAATGTTGACGGAGACGCGAACGCCGATCGCCGAATTGGACGCAGAGATCGTGAACAGGATACTCGCACCGCTCGTGACGATCGGGAGAGCCGTGGACATGCACGCGTTCGCTCGAGGCACGCCGACGGGATCGAGCTCGGACGTGACGTTTCGCGTCGCTCGCGCGTTCGAGGCTGAACTTCCGCGGGTGCCCGATCTCGACGGCGCGAGCGTCGGTTCCGCGCGAGACGGCGTTCGTCGAAGTCGCGTCGCCCGCGCGAGCGCGACGGCGGCGACCGACGACGCGGACGATCGCCGCGTCGTCGTCATCGAACTCGTCGCCGATCGCTTTCTCCGCAAACTCGTTCGATGCCTGTGCGCCACCGCCGCCCGCGAGGCGGCGTCGCACGCCGGTGACGACGAGGTATTACTCCGTCTCGCGGAAGGGCGCGAACGACGCGCCGCGGCGCCGCCCGCACCCGCGTTGGGCTTAGTGTTCGCCGGCGTCGAGTACGACGAATGAGAAGACGAACGGACAGCGACCGCGGCAGTGATCGACGCGCGTCTCGACGAACCGTCATGCGCGACGCCGACGATCCGGTCGACCCACGCGCGCGCGACGACGTCCGTCGTCTCTCGAAGGATGATGCGCGCGCGATCGAGCTCGCGATCGCGCGACAGCACGACGAGAAGGATGTCAAAGTCATCGCTCGAGACGAGAACGAGACCACGATGGCGCGCGTCGAGGACGCGCGTGCCGCGGTCGAGAGCGCGGTGGAGACGTTCAGCACGCGCTTGCGAAACGTCAAGGAGGCGGTGAGCGCGGACGCGAGTCGGGCGACGGCCATGGCGCGCGAGGCGAGACGCGAGTTGAGAGACTTGGCGTCGATGTTGGATGAACAGATTGCGGAATTCTCGGCTCGAATCGCGCGCGTGGAGGAGGTCGCGGATGCCTTCACGTCGCGCGTCAACGCGCGAGGCGAAGACTGCGTCGACGGGTCGATCGTGTGGGACAGCGCGACGAAGATGCGCGCGAACGAGACGCGCGCGGTGGTTGTGAAGAAATCGGCACCCGAGGAATGTTCGACGACGCGTCGCGTCGAATCGCGCGCGTGGACGTGCGCGCGATCGGCGTGCTCGCTCATATTCACCGTCATCGTTGCGACGGTGCGCATGTTTTGGTTGTTTGTCGTCGTGTCGCTGTCGTTGTTTATGATGACGGGCGCCGCGTCGATGCAACGATCGGCGCTCGTGAGCTCGAGGGATCTCGAGCGCGAGATTTCCGATCGATGGACCATGTACACGCACGAAATATTAGCGTCCATGAACTGAGACGTCGGTTTGGGACGATGTAGATAAATTGAATTGATGGGAGGACTCGCCCGCGGGCGAGCGCGCTCGCTTGTAATGATACAACAACATAACGATACAAACTATTTTTATCTCACCAGCACCCACTGAGTTGACGAAGACGCTCGATCGCCTCCATCGCGTTTTTCGGTTTCTCCCGCTCCTTCTGCTCCTTCTTCTGCTTCTTCTTATCCCCCGCGCCCTTCGGGTCCTCCTCAGACTTTTTCTTTCTCCGACGTTTCTTGGACGCGAACGGATTCGTCGGCGCGTCCATCGCGCCGAGCCCGAGTCCTCCAGCCATCGTGGGTTTCACCGTATGCTCGTATTTTCGAGCCTTTGTCTGCGGTACCTGCGAACTCTTCGCCACCCTGACGACGTCTTGACCCGACGTCATCGCGACGTCGGCTCTGTCCACGCGAACGCCCAAATCTGAAAATATATCGGCGTCGCCCACGTCCATCGGCGTCGCCACCTTCTCGCCCGCGTCCTCGCTCACGAGCGCGCCTCGCCATCGCACGTCCAATTCCTCGTCCGTCTTCACCTTGTCATCACCCAAAGCCACCGCGCGCGCGCTTCCATCCTCCGCTGCCGCGACGCGCAGCTCCGCCGGTGGCAATGCGGCTTCGTTCCCGCCCTCGCCCTTCGCCGAACCAAACCTTCCCGGCGGTGGTAACGACTCACGCACGCGCGCAACGACGTTATACGCCTTGACCAACTCCTCTATCGCTCGCGAGCTCTCGCACCGCACGCGACTCGCGCACGCCGTCGCCGTCGCGCTCAGAGGCATGAAATACCCGCGCGCGAGCTGTCCCGCAAACGCCTCCACGCACGCCTCGCTCGCCCCTCGCAGTTCATCCAAGAGCGCGCACGACGCGTACAGCGCCCTCATACACTCGTCCGCGCTCGCTCGCGCCGGCATGACGAGCGCGTCACCACCGTACGCCACGCGTCCCGCGCGCGCGCACGCGTCGGCGTCCGCCGCCAGCGCCGCGAGCTTGGCGCGCGCGTTCACCGCGTCGTAATCTCTCGAGCGTTTGCACGCGCGCGTGAGCGCCGCGTGATGCTTCGACGATCGATGCTGCGCGTGCGATTTCCGTCGCAGGGCGTCGAGAACGGCGCGCTCCCTCGCGAGCACGGCGCATTCGACGGCGGCGCTCGCGGCGGTGAGCGCGGGGGCGAGGGCGGCGATGTCGTCCACGACGCGCGGTGGGAGGGAAGACGCGCGCACGGTGGACGGCGCGTGCGTCCCACGCGTCGCGTCTCGACGCATGGCGACCCGAGCGCGCGCGAGTGACGACGAGCGCGTCCGTGGCTCGGCGGTGAGCTGCCTCGATGCCGCGGACGAGTCTCGATACAATACACAATAACACAATATCTAAGTACGATGCAATAACAAAGGCTCCGTCGTGTCTAAAGACCCTCGATCGGGACTTGAAGGAACTTCGCGAGGTCGGCCGCGCGTTGCTCCACCTCAGCGAGCGTCAACGGTTGCCCGATGCGCGTCAACGGAATGTCCCGCTTCCCCTTGCACCGCACGTACACCACGCGTCTCGGGTTCGCCCCTTCGCTGATTTCCACGCGCACCGCCTGGACGTCCGCGAGATCGCTCACCAAGTTCACGCGACGGTTCTTACCCGGGAATCCGTATCGGAAGATGCGCATGATGCCCTCATCCTTGTTAAACTCGTTGTATCCCGCGCCGACGTCCCAAGAAATCGTCAACCACAGGTACGTCGCCAACATCGCCCCCGCGACGCCGTAAAACGACATCACGAGTCCTTGCGGGAAGAACTTAATGTCGCTCGCGTCCAAGAAGAAGAGCAAGTTGTGATGAAAGTACGCCGACAGACCGGTGATGAGGAAACCCGTGCTCCCGGTGGTGACGACGCCCGCCCAAAAATAATTCGAGAAGCGCTTCGCCCCGACGACCGGATCGATCATCACGCTGTCCGTGCTCACGCGCTGCGTCGCGCCGTCGGCGTTGGAATCATCGCCGGAGCCGTTGAAGAAGGCGTTCGCCGTCGTGCGCGCGCGCTGCGGGCGCGAGAACGCCTCGCGGGCGGTGAGCTGGATCTTCGGGCGCGTCGAGACGGCGCCGCGCGCGGGCGCGCGCGCGGACGTCGCGCGAGTCGCGGACGCGCGGGGTGCGACGGTGACCGTCGCGCGCATCGTGGACGCGAGCATATCCTGCGTCGCGTGAGATACTGACGACGAGGCGGGCGAGGGCGATGGGGATGTCATCTTTTTCTCGTCACTGGATAAGGGCGGCGACGAGTCGCGACTGAGGGATCGAGACGGGAACGCGCGCCGACCGTGGAGCTTGACGATCGATCGCGATGCGGTTTCGAAACGACGACGTGCGAACGCGGGGACGTTCGGGGGGGGGCGAGACTGATGGAAGACCTATTCGTGATACAACATGTCGACGCGAGCGTCGCGCGGAGCGGCGAAGGAGTTTAGGATTTTCCCGTGCGGAGAAGAAATCTCGGCACCATGCGTCGAGGTAGAGGCTTGGATGCCTCTTCCGAGGGCTCAGTGGCGTCCGAGGGTGGAGTCTCTTTCTTGGGCGCGGATTCGGTGGCTGTCGCGAGCATAGAGGAGGAGGGCATCGGCGGAGGGCCCGGAGGCGGCTGCGGCGCCGCCGCGGGCTTCTTCGTGCGAGGCTTTCTCGGGGCATCGCCCTCGGGAAGCTTGGGTGGGATTCCCGGGGCCAGGGACGGTTTTTTGGCCGCACCCTTGAGCATATTTTGCTCCAATTCCTTGATGTTCATGGGTTTCTTCTTCGCGTCGGCCGATTTCTTCGCGGCGGTTGGTTTACCGGCGGGTTTCGGCGGCGACATCATCTTCAGCATCTGCGCCTCGAGCTCGGCGACGCTCATAGCGCTCTTCTGTTTCGCAGCCTTCGCATCGTCGGCGTTCTTTTTCGCGTTGTTGAGCATGGAGAGCATACGAGTGTTGCTAGGAAGCGCCGTCGGGGGCGGCGAACCCGCTCCTGCGGTGACCTTCGCCTTTCCGCGTCCGGCACCCTTGGCGCTCGCGAATCCCTTCGATCCCTTCTCCGGAAGCTTGGGCTCGGGCACGATTTCGCGCTCAATCTTAGGCGCGCGTTCGCTCCACTGTGTCGGCGCGCTCATGTCTCCCTTGGCATCCTTGACGACAACCTTCGGCGCCGCGCTGCCGAGGTTCGGCATCGCGGGGGGGTGCGACAAGTTGATCAACTGCGCGACCGGAAGCATCGCGCCTCGCTTGTTCGAGATCATGCCGTGCAAATCGTTACCCCCGACGAAATCGTCGTCGAATAAAACTTCGACGGACTCTGCGTGGGCGTCTTGCGTGTGCGCGTCCATGTACGAGTGCACCGCCACGATGGCGCCGCGAGATCCAAACGACGGTTGTCCGCTGTCACCCACCATGACGACGCGATCACCCAGCTCGAAGTCACCGCCCGCGTACAAATCGACGACGGCACCATCGGTCACCGGCTTCATGAGCAGAAGCGGCGACACGCCCTCGAGGTCGACGATCTTCGGTTGCTTGGAACCGCCCGCGGTGGTACTGACGAGTGTTCGAATGGCGTCCTCTGTCGCGACTTGAGAAGATGCCGGAACGAGAGGACGACGCGCGATCGGATGCGCCTTCAACCATGCCTTGGCACTCTTCAGGGCCGATAATCGACCGGCTTCGGGCATGTCCGGCAAGACGTCTTCCAAGTTAACACCATCGCGCATGTCGTCGACGGAATCGACGGCGGCAAACACCCAGTGGTGCGCGCGCTTGTACTCTTGCAAGACGCGGAGCGTCTCTTGGCTGTACTCCCAACCGGATTTGTCCCCTTGCATCGGTCGGCAAAACCCAGACACGCAGAGCATCTTAGCGTTGTGTTTGAGGTTCAGACCCACGTCGACTCTGTCGTGGCGAGACGCCTTCGCGTTTTCTTGCACCCACACGGCGCCCGTGATGCAACCGATCACCTTTGGATTGATACCGAGCTTTCGAGCCAACTCACCGCTGCTCATGTATCTCTGACCAACACCGTTCAAGATTCGCCTCGAGACGCCCGTGTCGAGCGGCACAGGGTGAAGCGACACCGCCAAGTTGTTCGTCGAGACATCAGTGACGACGGCTAGCGCGCCGAAGTGCGATCGACCGAGGAACAACGCGACGTCGCCTTCCGCGAAATCACCCGCGCCTTCACCCGCTTCGAGAGCCGGGCGCTCCTCCATTCGCGCGGACGGAGCGTTGTGTCTCGCGATGACGAGTTGAATCGGCACCGTCATCTCAGTCTTCGAAAAGCGCTTTTGGAGAGATCCGTCGGGGTGACGCACGAGTCCTTCGCACGCGCGACAGTGCAGTGCGATGTTGGATCGACCCGCGCTCACGCCGTACTTTTCCAAGTACTCTCGAGTCACCTTTTGTAACTCGGCGCCCCACTCCGCGGATCCGTGCGGCTTACTCGCAAACTCGTTCGGTTTCCCTGGCATGGCGACGAGACGTTCCTTGGCATCCGAGACGCCGACGACGAGCGCCTCTTGCAGGTATGGCCACTTGATTTGCACGCGTCTGTTCACCAAGTCCGCCGCGATGTCCTTGGCGCTCTTACCCGCTAATCCACCCACCAACTCCTCGTCCATGCCATCGATCTGAATGATGAGCGATTCCTTCTTCGACGCGTTTCCAAAAACCTTGACGCCGGCGGTTTTCAACGCGCCGGACACCGGAAGGGTGCGAATCGTCGGGAACCCGCTCGGACTCTCGAGACCGAGCGTCGTGCCCGGGTAGACGGAGTCATCACCACCGAAGCACTTCATGTCGTCTGGGAATTCACCGGGCGGTAACTTCATCGTCATTCGACTCTTCGCCGGGAACAAACCGGCGAACGATTTCGGAAGTGTGCTCGGAACGTCGCCCGCGCCTGAGGGAGCGTGCGTAAAGTAAATCAAGTTACCCGGCACGTTACGCGCGATCTCGCCTTGAGTCAATCGCGTCGCCTCCACGGATGCAACCGCCGCCTTGAGGCGATCGGCATCCAAGAAGGGCAACAGCACGACGCCCTCCCAATCGTTACGCTTGCCTTCGAAATCCACCGGAACGTCTTCGGGGAAAAACTCGGCGAGCGGCGATCTCGGATCCTCCATGAAGTGGCGGAAAGGTTCGGGCAGAAGCTTCGAGCTCGACGGCGGTTGTACCGCCATGAGCTGTTCGAACGGTCTGAAGGGTTCGCCGTAATCAAACTCGGACGTTAATCCACCCATGCCATTGCACAAGTCGCTCGCCATTGGCGCGTAGTGGTACGGGTAATACCACGTCCAGGACGCGACGCCTCGGTAGTAATATCTCAAGACCCAGTTCAAACCGTCAAAGTACGCCTGTCGAATCTCCTTCAAAGGCGCGGCTTCGCCAATCTTCAGACCGAGCTTTTCGCGATAGTACGTGTCCTTCCACGCCTGCAAGCCTTCCTCGCCGCCCTCCAAGATTAACGCCCGCTTGGCGGCGTTCATCATCGTCGGATCCGACGAGACTTGCGGCACGCCATCCGTATCGCTCATCTCAGCCATGTCTTTATCGAACTTTTCGTCCACCGTGAGATCCGAGACGGAGGCGTTGTTGCGTCCTTTTCTTCTCGCCTTCTTTTCCTCCTCCTTTTCGACGTCCATCGCACGGTCTTCGAGGACTTGGCGTTCGAACGTCGCCATGATGCTCATGATTTTCTCTAAACGTTCGGGGTTGAAGGTTCCCCCGCCCTCGTCGCCCGTGATGTATCCTCCGAGCATCGGCAGCGTGTCGTGATACACCTTGAAGAGTGTGTTCAACGCACCCTCTGCGATGTTGAGCGTCGGCAGGGCAGGTAAGAAATCGTTACCGACGAGCATGCACAACAAGATGAAGTCGTCGATGACGCGCTCCAAGTCATACCCGAAAGGTAAATTCTTTTCCCGGAACTCCAAGTCCAAGTACTCGCGCAACAACCCGATGTGAAGCAAGATGAAGCCGTCGTCGGTGGGATTGGACAAAATTTCTCGGCTAGGTTGTCCACGTTCTCCGCCTCCAAACTTCACCACCTCGCGCAACAAGCAAAAGTGCGGCTCGTGCGTGACAAGGGCGAGCATGATAAGATCGGCGTCGAGACCGTACAGGCAGTGCGTCTGATTCGGTTCCCAATCCGGTTGCGTTCGCGCCCATCGAATGTGCTCCATGATCTTATGCTCACCCTCGCCTCTGACTTCGTGACCTGACAAGATGACCGTCACCTTGGCCCACAACGGGTCCTCGGTTTGCTTCTTTCTCACGTAAAACTTCAAATGTTCCGTCAATCGCGCCATGAACTCGGTGCCCGGCGTGATGCAGTTGGAATCGAACGGTTCACCCTCCGGCTCCGGTTCGCCTCTCCGCCTCGCCTCTTCGCGTTCCTTCGCCGCCTCCGACGCGCTTCTGAAGCGTCGACTCCGCTGTTGGTTCATCTTCGCTCGCGGTGCCACCCCATCGATCGCCATGTACAGCATCTTATTCGGCCGCGTCATGCGAAACAGATGATCCAAATACGCAAAAACCTTGGACATCATCTCATCCTCTGACATTCGCGTGTTCACGTCCGTCCCCGCGCCGTGCGAGCAGTTGTGAATGACACCGTTCATGTCCAGGTACAAATTATCGATCCCGGGGATTTGGTTCCCCGCGATCTCCTGTTGCAGCAGCGGGTACCGCTCGGCGAGCCATCGGAAAAACTTTGGAACTCCCATTCGTGATTACGCTCGATTTGCGACTCGCGCGCGCGATGCGACGGTGGAGAGAGCTCGACGAGCGCACGACGGCGTCGACGCGAGTGCGAACTCTTTGGTGTGCGATACGCTCGCTCGATGAGCGAGGTTTTGTCCACGCCACGCGCGGTAATTTGCCGATCTGGCAGTAATCCTCGTCACCAGAGGCTCGAAATCGCCAGCGCGACGCGACGAAAAGAATCGGGCGATCGAGACGCGTTCGATCGAGATGATGGTCGAGCAAACGGAAACATAGGCGCAAATGAAGCTTTATGTGACTTTACACGCTTAAACGGCGGCCGTCTTGACCTTGGAGCCGGTCTTGAGGTAATCTAAAACTTCGTCGGCTTGGTCGATGCCGAACTCGACGCAGCGGCCGAGGGCGACGCCGGCGGTGTAGTTGCCGCCGAGGAACAAGCCGTCCTTCTCGCCGCAGTTGTCCATCTTGAGGGCGTTTTCAGCCTCGGCGAGGACGTCTAAGTGGCCGAGGTTGAATTGCGGAATGGCCTTTTCCCACACCTTGACGGCGACAACATTCGGGAGCGGCGTGCCGGGCTTCAGGATGGTTTTCAACGCGTCGGCGTGCACTTGTTCAACGAGCTCTTCCTCGGACAAATCCTTGATGGCGACGTCTCTGGCGCCGCCGATGTAGTTCAAGATCATGAACTCGTCGTCCGGTTGGCGCTTGTCGTCCTTGAACAGAGACGACGAGTAAATGGTACCGAGCGTGCGAATGCCTTGCGAGCGCGGGTGCAACTGGCCGAAACCGGTGAGACCACCCTCCGGAAGCGCGGACGTACCGTCCAAACGGAACGAATCCTTCTTGTACGACACCGTCACGGACGCGACCGGGGGGTAATAAAACTTGTTGAGCGCGTCAGCCGCCGTCGGAGACATAGCCTTGACGATTTCCGCCGTGACGTACGCCGGCGCAGTGAGCAACAAGCACTTGGTTGTCACCGTCTGTTGGCCCTCCGGCGTGTCGTACACACACTCGTAGCCACCCTCGGAGGCCTTGGACACGGAGACGAGCTTCCAGTTGCACTTGACGACGTCGTCGCCGAGTTGCTTGGCCAAGCCCTCCGGAAACGTCTTCAAACCACCGCGGAAAGAACCCACCGTCTGGCCCTTCACCTCGGGCAAACGCGGATCGCGCGGCTTTTTGTTTTGCACAGCTTCCTTTTGCGCCATGAGGGCCCCGGCGACGAGGGACCCACCGAGCGGCTCGAGTCGCTGCACGCGACCCGTCGCCGCCACCGACGACAGCGCCGCGGGATCCCCAGCGTACACCCCCGAGCAAAACGGTTCGATCAACCGTTCGAACGCCTCCGTTCCCAAATTTCTGCTCACAAACTCCTTGACGCTCTCCTCCTTATTCTCCGGCGCGGGCGGTCGAATTCCGATGGCTCCCAAACCGGCGCGAATCTTCCCCGGCCACGTCAAAAAGTCCCCGAGCACCGCGCTCTCGATGCTGTGCGGCAAGATTCGAAGCTTCCCATCCCACAACACGTACCGATTACTCGCGGGATCCGCCAACAAGATGTCATCTCGCATGCCCGCATCGCACGCCAGCGTCAAGATCGCATCCCCGGGTTGATAGGAATTCGGTCCCTCCTCCCACACGTACGTCCCGTCGCTCTTACTCTGAATGTTCCCCCCGACGCGATCTCTCGCCTCCGTCACGAGCACCGACGTCTCCGGCGCCTTCTTCTTCTTGAGCGTGTACGCGGTGGAGAGTCCCGAGACGCCCGCACCGACGACGACGACGTCCACCTCGCGCGCCCCGGCGTCGCCGCTCGCGCGCGTCGTCGTCGTCGCCGCTCGCGCGCGTCGTCGCCGGCGCCCACCGTCGTTCGCGCGCGTGGTCGGCGCGACGCATCTCACGCTCGCGTTCGCGCGCATCATCGCGATCGATCACCGTCGCGGCGCGTCGTCGCGTGTCGTCGAGACGTCGCGCGCGCGATCGATCCGTCTCTTATCCACTCGCTCGAGGGGGGGTATACGTTGAGTCGTGATTCGTCGAAAGGTGCATACGCACACGCGGGGCAGCGCTCGATCGACGCCTCGAGCGCGCGCGCGCGCGATCGGCGTCGACGCCGACGCGCGGCTCGTCGGGAAACGGTCGGCGCTTTCGCGGGCGCTCGACGTCGACGTCGACGTCGAGCGCCGAGGCGTCGCGTTCGATGATGAATGGATGACGCTTCGATTGGAGGAGGTAAACCGTCACCCCGCGATTCGACGCGCGAGACCGCGGCGCGTATGCGCGCGGGCCGTGGGCGCGCGCGCGGACGCGCGGAGGAATACGTCGAGTCGTGCGCGTCGTTCGAAGTCGCGTGCGCGATCGCGTACGCGGTCGCGGGACGCGTGGACGATGCGTGGTTCGATCGATCGAGGTTGACGCGGACGCTGGCGTGCTTGGCGATCGCGTGCGCGGCGCACGGGGCGAGGTGGACGCTCGGAGTGGTAGCGACGGCGATGGTGTTTCATATCCTCGCGGCGCGGACGCGAGGGACGCGAGGATGGGGCGCGGGAAGGAGGACGGCGGCGTGCGCGTGCGCGACGGCGGCGGCGCTCGCGGTCGGCGAGCGTTTGGAGTTGGCGAGTGTCGGCGCGCGAGGGTTCATGGGACGCACGTCGTTCACGGCACATCGCGCGTTTCGGTACGACGCGTTGCGCTTGATGTCGTACTCCGTCGATTGCGCGTTGGGCCATGGCGAAATATGCTTCGCGCGATGCGTCAGGTACGTCCTCTATCCCAGTCTTCGTCAGTGCGGGCCGTTTTTGTTTTACAGAGACTTTGAGACGAAACGATGCGACGGTGGCGATTTCCGTGGACGGGCATCATACGCGGCGCTGGAGATGATGGATTCGCTCGCGTGGTACGCGTTTCTCCGTTTCGCGCGCCGAACGCTTTCGTCGCCGGTCGACGAAGGACTCGGTACAGCCAGAAAACTCGCGCTCGCTTGGACGCACACCACCGCCGTCTGGGCCGGTCCCACGCTCGTTTTTAACTTCCATCACGCGCTCGCCGTGTTCGAGGGTCAAGTCGTCGCGCGCGATGTCTTCGAATTTTGGACGTCTTCGGCGACGTCGTTTACGTCGTTTTGGCGACGCTTCCACGTGAGTTTGCACGACATGTTCGTGACCTACATCCACAGACCGCTCGGTTCAAACATCGTCTCCATCATCGTCGTCATGGCCTTTTCACTCCTCTTCCACGGTCTCTCCGACTCACACTGGGTCGCCTTCTTCGCCGTCAACACCGCCGGCGTGTGCGCCGAGCGCGTCGTCAATCTCCCCGGACGCGTCTCACGAACGTGGACGACCGCGCTCTACCAAACCTGCCTCTTCGCCCTCTTTCTCGCGTGCACGACCCCCATCGACGTCATCGATTGGAGATTCACGCTCGCAAATTTCTGCATCTTCTTCGCCGCGCGTCTCCTCCGGCGCGTCTCTTCGCGTCGCCGCGCCTCTCCCTGAGACGCCGCGCCACTCGACGACGTCGCGGGAGATGCGCGCGTCGCTCGCGCGCGCGTCGGTGGAACGACCGATGCGTCACCGACGCATCGCGCGTCAGTGCAGACCCCCGCGCGCGCTCGAGAGGCGGCGCGTCGACGATGCAGACGTCGTCCCCGCGCCCTCGTGCAAAAGGTGTAAAGACACCGGCGCGCGCGAGTGTCGCGATTGCGGCGGGCGCGGGTCGCTCCCGCCCGGTGGGTATCACTCGAAGAACGTCGTCGACGCGAAGACGGCGTTGGGGAGTCGGTGGACGGCGCATCGACGAACGAGGGGGTGGAGACATTTCGAGTGCGTGGCGTTTTCGCCGCGGAACAAGACGGCGACGCTCCGAGCGACGTGCGAGACGTCGGTGACGGTGGACGTGCCGATCGCGTCTCTGAAGGACAGGATGGAGTGGAGCGCGGGGTGGAAACAGAGGGAGGATTTGGATTGGATCGGGGATTTCGATCAACCGGGCGGCGCGGTGGCGCGGCCGAAGGGCGGCGCGAGTTGTTCCAAGTGTCGAGGGCTCGGAACGGTGCCGTGCGACGCCGAGGGGTGTGAGTTCGGCGTCGTGAGGATTGAAAAGCAACGCGCGGTGATTGAAAAGACTGAAACGATTTTTAAGCGTCAGCTCGAGAGTCTGCGAGACGTCGAGGGCGACGACGCGAAGGAACGGCGAGCCGCGTTGAAGAAACAACTCAAGACGAAGAGCCGGATGAAAAGAGAACGCGCAAAGGCGGAGAGCGAGCGCAGGAAAAATGAAAAGACATCGTCGAACGACGTCGGTGGATGGAGCGATTTTAGAAATTCGCGAAGAGACGAAATATTAGAGGCGTGGCTCGCGGGATCGACCGACGCGACGAAACGCGAGCCCGACGATCAACAGTGAGCGCGCGTGCGCGGCGGCGAAAACGAGTATTTTAGACGTGTACAATAGCATTGTTACCGCGGTATCGCACCTCGAACGCGCGCGCACCTCGCGTCGCGCTTTACCGGCCTCGCTCGCGTCGACGGAGCTCGAGAAAAGTGACAACACCACTCGAACGCCGGTCGCCACTCCACGACGCCGACGCGCGCGCGTCGAGACGCTCGCGCACGATGTCGACCACACCGTGTGCGCGCGTCGCGCCTTCCGCGCGCGCTCGCACCGCTCGAGCGCTCCCGCGCGCGCGTCGCGGACGCACGATGAATGTTTTCGAACACCGCACGCGCGCCGCCTCCACGCACCGCGAGGACGCGTCGACGTCCGCGTCGTCCTCGTTCGACGACGACGAGCTCGCGTATGATCACGACCATCCGACGTCGACGTCGCTCGTGAGCGCGCGAGGCGCCGGGACGTCGAGATCGTTTTGGCGGGACGGGGACGCCAGACAGGTGGAGGCGCTTCGCGAGCGCGTGGTGGAGAAAGTGCGCGCGTGGGACTCGCGCGTGCAGAGTCTGAGCGAGGACGAACTGCGAGCGAAGACGGATGAGTTTCGCGCGCGATTGCGCGCGGGAGAGACGCTGGATGACATCTTGGTCGAGGCGTTCGCGGTGGTGCGAGAGGCGTCGACGCGCGAGTTGGGACTGCGACACTTCGACGTGCAATTGATCGGTGGAGCGCTGTTGCACGAGGGTTGGGTGGCGGAGATGCGAACGGGAGAGGGTAAGACGCTCGTGGCGACGTTGCCGGCGTATTTGAACGCGTTGGAGGGGAAAGGTGTGCACGTGGTGACGGTGAATGATTACTTGGCGGCTCGGGACGCGACCGAGATGGGAAGAATTTATCGCTATCTCGGTCTTACCGTGGGCGTAATTCAGAGCGACATGGACTCGGATGAGAGGAAACGGGCGTACGCGTGCGATATCACGTACGTCACGAACACGGAGATTGGTTTCGATTACTTGCGCGATAACATGGCGACGGACGCCGAGGAATTGGTCGTGCTCACGCGTCCGTTCAATTTTGCCATCGTGGACGAAGTCGACAGCGTCTTGATCGACGAAGGACGAAATCCGTTGTTGATCACCGGCACTGGAGCAGTGAACGACAGCGATAGATACGTCACGGCTTCCAAGGTGGCTGAAAACTTGGTGGAAGGTAGCGATTACAAGGTGGTGTTGAAGGAGAAAACGGCTGAGTTGACGGATGAGGGCATGTATCGCGCCGAGACCATGCTCGGCGTCTCCGACCTGTGGGACGCTCAAAATCCGTGGGGAAAATACATCCTGCTCGCGGTCAAGGCGAAATCTCTGTTCATAAAAGATATCGATTACATCGTGCGCGACGGCAAAGTCATCATCGTCGATCCGTCGACGGGCCGCATACAGATGAACAGACGATGGAACGACAATTTGCATCAAGCGGTCGAAGCGAAGGAAGACGTAGAGATTAATGGCGAAAACGCAATCATCGCGTCCATTTCGTACCAGTGCCTGTTCAAGTTGTACAGGAAATTGAGCGGGATGACCGGTACCGCGGCAACCGAATCTGAAGAGTTTTTCACGACATACGGTCTCGGCGTCGCGTGCGTTCCCACGAACAAGCCGAACCTGCGACAAGACGCACCGACTGCATTGTTTTTACGATCGATGCCGCGTTGGGAAGCGGTCGCTGATTTGATCCTCAGTTGTCACATGGACGGTCGACCGGTGCTCGTTGGCACAACGTCGGTTGAAAATTCCGAACTTTTGAGTGCGGTGCTCGACGAGTACCTGTGGGAGACCCCGGACGGACGGACGATTCAGGGCATTCCGCACGAACTTCTCAACGCTCGTCCGCAGTACGCGGCGAGAGAGGCTGAGATCGTCGCGCAGGCGGGTCGGCAATACGCCGTAACGATCGCGACGAACATGGCTGGTCGCGGCACTGACATCTTGCTCGGCGGTAGCGCGGAGGGTTTGGCGCGTCGCGCACTCAAAGAAAAGTTGTGGCCGGTATTGGGTCTCGGAGATCTCGAAGACGCCGCGCTTCTCATGCACGTGGAGCTCTCTCCACTCACCGAGCAAACTCTAAATCAAGCGACGATCGTGGCGCAGTCGGCGGTGCACGTCGCCGGCTCGATGGAATTAGAACAAGCCGATGAATTCATCGGCGAGGCGTTGAAGAAAGCCGAGGAGTGTTTGCGCCGAAACACCTCCATCGACGACCCGGCGGAGAATCGACCGCTCGTCAAGGCTATTCACTCGGCGGCGTACGCGGTATTGGGTGATTGTCAGAGTCAATGCGCCGCTGAGCGCGAGCAGGTGCGACGGGTTGGAGGTCTTCAGGTGATCGGCACGTCGATTCACGACAGCCGGCGCGTCGATAATCAGCTCCGCGGACGTGCCGGGCGACAAGGCGATCCCGGAAGCACGGTGTTTTGCGTGTCCGCTGAAGACGAATTGTTACAGACGTATTGCCCCGGATGGGGAAGCGACAAATTGTGGATGTTCGCCGGGGTCGAGGAGAACGCGCCAATCTTGTCAGACATGGTCGACAATCAACTTCGGGACGTGCAAAAGCAAATCGAAGATTACTTGGCCTCTCATCGACAGTCGACCTTTGAGTCCGATCGCGTCCTCGACGGTCAGCGTGAAGCCGTGTACAAACTCCGCCGACAAATTCTCTTGAGCAGCCAAGCGACGCTCCGTAAGCGCTTGTTCAAGTATTTCGCTCGCGCCGTCGACGACGCGTGTGAGCGCGCTGGGGTGGCAGGTCGCGTGAATCCTAAAAAGTGGAACTACGAACAACTTGTGCGCGAGTTGCGATGCGTCTTCGTCGGTCGAAAGGATCATGCGTTGTCGCTGAAAGGATTACCGATGGGAGACCAGCCGCACTATCTCGCCGGCGTGAATCCGGAGGATATTCGCGACGCAGTCGTGAACGGTACACCGTTACCGGCGACTCGGGAGTTACCACCACTGAAAGCGCCGGCGGTCGTCGTGAAGGCGGCGGTGGGCGGCGTGGACGTCGTGTACGCCGAAGACGAAAACGTCGGCCCGACGGTGAGTGACATCGAACCAGAGGCTTCGTCCGAAGCGTTACGGGAACGATTGGCGAATCGATTGATGCCACCAGATCGCCAAACCGAGTCTTCGGACTACGTGACACGTTGGGGCAAGGGTTGGCACGTCCAAAAAGCTCGAAACCTACGATCCTATCTCACGGAGAGCGCGGTGCAAATGTACTTGGACAGGTTTGCGAGATTAGCCTCGCAAGATTACGAACGAACAGAACTCGAAGCCGTCGAGCGATTGTGGGCGCTTCGCGCGGTCGACGATCTCTGGCAAAACCATCTCGTGCAGATGGAGGTCTTGCGCACGAGCGTGCAAGTCCGAAGCTTCGGTCTCTTGGATCCGCGAGACGAGTTCCGCATCGACGGTGCGCGCGCGTTCGTCTCTCTGGTGGAAACAATTCGCGAAGACATGGTGAAAAACATCTTCTTCTTCGTGGGCGCGAGCGCGGAACCCATCGTGGACTTCGATTCGCTCGGCGACGAAGAAGCCCCGCAAACGCAGACGGAAGTGTAGGTAGGCGAGCTTTGGTTGTAATGCATTGCAATAATCAGTCTCTCGAGTCGCTTGAACTCGACGAGCTCGAATCGTAATCACGTCTCGAACTCTTTCTACGTTTTCTATGCTTTTTACTATCCTTCGAGCGGTGCTTTTTGCTCTTCTTTTCCTTTTTAGACCGTTTCCTTTTCGATTTTGACGATTCGCGCTCGCGCTCCGACGACTCGCGCGGTTTCGCCATCACCGCCGACGACCACATGGGTCTGTCCGCCGGCGGCAGCGACGGCAGCCCCGACGGCGGTGGCGGCGCTGTCTTCGCCGCGAGCGCGGCTTTAATCGCGTCCACGTCCGCCTCGGTCTCGTTTTCGTTCTCTTCGGCGTCCAAGTCATCGTCCGAGTCTTCGAAAATCGCCTTGAACAGTCCCATCGGCTTTTCGACGAATTTCGGCGGCGGCGGAGGGGGAGGCACCTCCACCATCGTCGCCTCCCGCGTCGGAGGCGGCGGCGGTACCTCTCTCGACGACATCGTCGGCGGAGGGGGAGGAACGTCGACGCGCGTTGTCTCGGGCGGTGGCGGCACGTCGAGGTACTTGGGCGCGTTTTCCCGCGCCTTTGCGCTCGTGGCGTCGAGCGTGATGGCGTCCGAACGAAACTTGTACGCGTTCGTGTCCGGCCGCGCGCGATTGGCGTACGGATCGGCGATCCCGAAACGTTTGCACAACAATGGCTCTGGCGCCCACTCGATCGTGTTTCTCGACGCGATGATGGGCATGTGCGACGCCTCGGACGGTTGGTTTCTGTCCGGTTCCTCGGGCGGAGCGATCTTCTTCGGCGTCGTCTTCTCCAACGTGTGCAAACCCACCTTTTCAACTTGCGCCGCTTCCACAACGCCTCCGGACGTGAAGGTTTTGCTCAACAGATTTTGGATGCGCGCTCGGTCGTCGCTCGCGATGCCCTCTATGCTCAACTTTTGTCTGGGCGCGATCGCCGCCTCGCCGGTCGCCGCGCTCGATGTCGGGAGCGGTTTTTCACCCAACATGCGCGCGCGTTCCTCCATGCCCAAAGGTCGGGATCGACGATCTGGCGGTGCGGCCGAGTCCGCGGCGTGCTCCACCTTCGCTTGCGCGACGCGCCATGCGTAATACCCGGAATCGCGACCGCCGAAGAGAAAGGAAAACTTTTCATCCTCCTCGCCCTGACGTGCTCTCGCCATGTCTTCAAACTGCGTTCCGTGTTTCGCCACGAACGTCGCGAGCGTGTCGATCACCTTCTTCCGCTCAGCGTCTTTCGGCGGCGGCGCCTCGGGCGGAAGCGCGGGTTGAGCCGCCGCCATCGACTCGGACGTCGTCGTCGCCGTAACGATTCGCGCGCCTCGCGGTTTAAAATCTCGAGGCACGACTGGCGGTTCGAACCACTTCGGCGGCGCGATCGTGTCGCTCGAGACTTGAAATCCACGCACGAGGCACCCATCTACCGTCGTCGCGCCGAGCGCTAGCACTGCGCCCGACGCGCGCCGTCTTCTGCCGTCGCGCGCGTCCTCGTCCTCCTCCTCCGCCAACTCGAACGCGTACTCGTTCAATTTCGGTTCATCCTCCGTGTACAGACACTCGTCCTCCTCTTCGAACGCGCCGACACCGAACGCCTCCCCTCTCGTGCGTCCTCGCGCCAAGCCGGCGTTTTCGCGCTCTTTTGCGAGTCGATTCCGTCCCGCGGCGGCTCGAAACTCCTCGGCGCCCACGAACGCGTCGTACCCGACGCCTCGTCGATCATTCTTCGGATCGATCACGTACGCCGGCGCCTCCACACCGCTCGCCGAATCAACGGATACGAACCCATCCACGCCCACGGCGCGCCCACTCCCACTCTCGCGCCCGCGTCGCCATCCCATGCGTCTCAACAGGCGCGTCCCGACGCCCGACGCCGTCGGCGCCACCAAATCCGCCACCGCGTCCGACTTTCCCAACGCCGCGCTCGTCCCCGCTCCCCCGTCCGCGCGCGCTCGATTCCACGCCAACTCCCTGTGCGCCTCTCGCGCTCCCTCACCGAACGTATCGTACGAGGCGTTCGCCCGCAGCGTCGTCGCCTCGTACTCGGCGCGTTCATCCTCATCCATGAAATCAACCACCGACTGCGCGCCCACCTCCCTCCCGCGCGCGTCCGCGCGCGTCGACGCGAACGTTCGCGGCGTGAACCCTTCGACGCTTCCCACGGTGTTGAAGTGTCCCGCGGAGAAGCCACCGGTGAAGGCGCCGTGAAATCGTCTTCTGCCCCGTTCATCCGTCGCGACGAGCGCGTCTCGCCGCGCCGTCGTCGGCGTGCCGCGACGGTGGTACGAGACGTCATCGTCCCTCCCCGTCGAGACGTCGCGCGAGTGGAGCGATGCGCGCGCCATGTCGGCGCGCGTCGCGCACTGTCGAATGACTTTGGAGACGATGGTCGTCGCATTCGTCGACGCGGGACGTCGAGCGTCGCGCGCGATGCGTCGTCGCGACGCGGAAGAGACCGACGGCGCGTCTCGCGCGCGCCGCGACGCGCTGGACGCCGCGTCATCGCTTCGCGCGCGCGTCGCGGGGTCTGAACTCTGCGCCGCCGCCGCCTCGGCGTTGGACCGATGCGAAACCACCGCGCGCGATCGTCGCGCGAGCGTCGACGCGGTCGTCGAGGCGTGCGCGGACGTCGTCTTGGATTTCGGTCGTCATCGCGTCGTCGCCGCGGCGTGCCTGAGACGCGCGATGGTGGCGACGACGGTGAAGATTTGTGAAAAGTGCGCGAGAGGCGACCGCGACGCGGAGACGACGACGCGCGCGCTCGGGGACGTGTGCGAACTGCTTCCGCACTGCGCGTCGGCGTGCGAAGAGTTTTTGTGTTCGTCGGCGGTGGTCGATCCGGTGCGACGGATGGTGGCGAGGAGCGCGACCATGGAGGCGGAGGAGGCGTCGGCGTGCGCGCGCGCGCTGGAGACGCTGTGGCGAAGGTGTCCGTCGACGCGGCGGAGCTTTGATTGGTCGTCGAGCATCGCGTGGTTGCGTTCGGAATCCGATGAAGTGCGGTATAACGCGTGCGCGCTCGTCGGGTTGGCGATGGGTCTGACGACGCGCGCGGTGTGGGAGATGCGCGCGGCGACGACGAGGGACGCGCGCGCGTTTCACGCGTACGGCGCGAGGAGAGAGGCGAGGACGTTGGCGTTCGTCAACGAGCGCGGCGCGTTTTGGTTGAGTCCCGGACGAGATGAGATCGCGATGGAGGACGTGGATTTGTCGAACGGTGATCGCGCGCCGCCGGCGGATGGGTACGTGCGAATCGGAGGCGTCGAGGTGCGCAGGAGGAGCGCGTCGGCGGCGAGCGCGAGCGGGCGCGGTCGAAAACCGATGGTGTACACGGAGAGCGCGCGACGCAATCTCGGAGCGGTGGCGTTGGCGCTGTGTCAAAACAGACCGGTGTTGTTGGAGGGTCCGGCGGGATGCGGGAAATCGGCGGTGCTCGAAGAGGTGGCGCACGTGACGGGGAACGGCGATTTCGTGACGCTGCACCTGGACGCGCAGACGGATTCGAAATCTCTTCTCGGGGCGTACGTCTGCGGCGCCGCGCCGGGAGAGTTTAAGTGGCAGCCGGGTGCATTGACGCAGGCGGTGACGAAGGGCGTGTGGGTGCTCATCGAGGACATAGATCTCGCCCCGTTCGAGGTGCTCTCGGCGCTTGTGCCGCTCTTGGAGACGCGCAAGTTGTACGTCCCGGGTCGAGGCGAGAGCATTCAGGCGGCGCCGGGTTTTCAACTCTTCGGGTCCGTCACGACGGACGCGGGACGATCGAGCTCTACCGGCGCCGATCCTCTCGCGGGACTGTGGACGCGCGTCGTCGTCGAACCGCCTCGCGGCGACGAGGCGACGGCTATCCTGTGCGGGTTGTATCCCAAATTAGCCGAGCTCACGCAGCCCATGCTCGCGACCGTGCGTCAGGTTCAACACATGTGCGGTCAAGGTGGCGCCGCCTCGGGGGAATCCGCGGGTCTCGGAGCTTTGACGGAACAAGATTACGGCATACAAGAGGCCATGAGCTGTTCGACGGATTCCGAACGCGCCGCGTCGGGACTCGAGGCGCAAGCCAACGACGCTAACCACACGTTATCGCGCGTGCACGCGGGGCGCCCGTTCACTCTGCGAGATTTACTCAGATGGGCGCGGCGCATCGTCGCGCTTCGCTCGCACGAAGTCGCGCTTTTGCGTCCGAACAAGGCGCCTCCGCCGCAGCTTCGCGCGGCGGCGTACGACGAAGCCGCCGACGTTCTCGCGGGCATGTTACCCGCGGGTCCCGGCCGCCGACGCGTGCTCAAGATGATCGCCGCCATTTGGGGGCTTCCATCCGAAGAGACCGCGGACGCGACGGATCGATTACACAAGCCGACGATTCAAGAGGGTCATCAATCGATCACCATCGGCCGGTGCGTGCTTCCCGTCGGTGGCAAGAATGTGAGAGGCGCCAAGTGGTCTAGAACTGGACACGCGACGCGATTGTTAGAGCGCGCGGCGGCGGCGGTACAGCTCACAGAACCTGTGTTGTTGGTGGGCGAGACAGGCACGGGGAAGACGGCGCTCATTCAAGAGCTCGCGAGACTTGTCGGAGCTCCACTCACCGTCGTTAACTTGAGCAACCAGTCTGAGTCGGCGGACTTCCTCGGTGGGTTTAAACCGGTGAGCACGCGCCACCTGTGTCTACCACTGCTCCCAAAGTTCCACAACGCGTTCAACAAGACGTTTCCGTCCGCAGCGAACGCAGAGTTCCTCACTCGCATCGCCCGCTACGCGGAGAAGCGCAAATGGGCGCATCTGCTGCACGCGTTTAGAGCCGGCGTCGAGCGGGTAGCAAAGCTCGCCGCAGAGGCTGCCGACACCGAGACAAAGAGTCGCCAGTCGGACTCAAAGAAAGGGAATAAACGTAGAAAGACGACGAGTGCGCTTCCGGCTGATCTCGTCGCCGAGTGGCGCGAGTTTGAGCGCGATTTGAGCACCGTTGAACACTCCACGAACGCAAGTAAAAACGGAGGACCAGTGTTCGCTTTCGTCGAAGGAGCACTCGTCACCGCGCTTCGCGAGGGACACTGGATTCTGTTGGATGAAATTAACCTGGCACCGGCGGAGACGCTCGAGCGAATCGGAGGTATTTTAGAGAGCGAAACTGGCAGTATCGTGTTGAGCGAGCGCGGCGACGGCAAGCCGATCCCTCGCCATCCACGATTTCGACTCTTCGGTGCGATGAACCCCGCGACCGACGTCGGGAAGCGTGATCTTCCCACGGCGTTGAAGCATAGATTTGTCGAGATTTACGCCGGAGAAACGGAGGGTAGAGACGATCTCGCGATGATCGTGCACACGTATCTGAATGGAGTGCCAGGCGTACAAGTCGACGACATTGTTGACTTCTACATTGCCGCTCGTCAGGCTGCTCACACGACGCTTTTGGATAGCGCTGATCAAAAGCCTCAGTACTCGTTGCGTACATTATCGCGCGCGTGCGAGTACGTGCGCGCGGCGACTGGTATCTATGGTTTACAGCGAGCTCTCTTTGACGGTTTCGCCATGTCGTTCCTGACGCTATTGAAAACGGAAAGCGGCGAAGTCCTCGAAAAGCTCATGATCAAGCATCTTCTTCGTGGAACCCCGTTAAAGGTACGCACTCGTTCGCGCACGTCGACTCCCGCTCAACTTCCGTCTCGCACGCTCTCAATTCAATTTCCATGGAATTTGTGAGCTTCGGCGTTCGACGCCACAGACGGTACATGAATGAAAAACAATACCTATTCCATCACTGATCTGCTGATGTGTTGGAAGACGTTTTTCTACATTTATGTGCGTGACCGCGCTTGCTTCAGACACTGACCTCGACGTGCGTTCGATTGTAGGCTATGAAAACTCCACCGAATCCTCCAGCCGGAGACACCCACGTGCTGTTGGAGCACTTTTGGGTCGAGGCGGGAGACCTGCCGCGAATGGATCCCGAATCAGGAAAATATGTGGTGACGGAAACCGTCAAAGGGCACTTGTCCAATCTCGCGCGCGCAGTGTTATTGCGTCGACACCCCATTCTCCTTCAAGGTCCCACGTCGAGCGGTAAGACGTCGCTCGTCGAGTACCTAGCGCAGAGAACAGGGCATCGATTTATGCGCATCAACAACCACGAACACACCGATTTGCAAGAGTATCTCGGTACATACGTGACTGATGAGACAGGTGCGTACTTCCTTCTCGATCGCTCGTCTTGCTTCGCACCGGCCACTAGTTCGTTAGCCGTCTTCCAGTTTTCTGTGGGAATGGGGGCTCGGAAAGTGGCCGAACATCAACGTGGATGACACGCGTGTTGGCGTCGCCGAACGCCAGCGTAGAACCTGGTACTCAGGACGTGGACAGCGTGGAGCCCGAAATCTCTCGATATCGTCGCGGCACGTGTGTTTCCGATGTTTTTTCTGACGTCGTTTGTTTTATTCTTCCGCAGGCCAACTTGTCTTCCAAGAGGGCGCTCTCGTCCAAGCTGTTCGTAAGGGTTATTGGGTCGTGCTTGATGAGCTCAATTTAGCGCCCACGGATGTTCTCGAAGCGCTCAATAGGTTGCTGGATGATAATCGGGAACTCTTCGTGCCCGAACTTCAAGAGACCATTCGACCGCACCCGCATTTCATGCTGTTTGCGACGCAAAATCCACCCGGCGCGGTGTACGGCGGCAGAAAGGTGCTCAGCAAAGCTTTTAGAAATCGTTTCATGGAGCTTCACATCGGTGACATTCCAGACGACGAGCTCAAGACTATTCTGAACACGCGGTGCGAGATTGCACCGTCGTACTGCGTGAAACTCGTCGAAGTGATGAGAGAGCTACAAAGAAGACGTCAAGGTTCGCGCGCGTTCGCCGGTAAGGATGGTTACATCACCGCGAGAGATCTCTTCAGATGGGCGAATCGTCAAAGCAATGGTTACGAGGAACTCGCCGCGGATGGCTTCAGAGTTCTCGGTGAACGTCTTCGCAGCGACGCGGAGAGACAATCCATCCGAGAAGTCCTTGAAAAGTGTTTGAAGGTTTCGCCTCTCGTCGAAAGTACGCTCTACGCCTCCGCGCAGGAAGGCGTGCTCGAGAAGAGCTTGGTCGACGCGGCGGCGAAAGCTGAAAAGATGGGTGGCTTGGAAGCGGCGGACGCCGCGGCTTTGGCGCAAACCATCGCGTGGACGCCCGCCATGAGACGATTGTTTGCACTAGTGGAGGGATGCATGAATCACAAGGAGCCCGCTCTACTCGTCGGTGAAACCGGATGTGGGAAGACATCCGTCTGTCAACTGCTTGCGCTTTTGCGCGGTCAAAAGCTTCGAATCCTAAACTGCCATCAACACACCGAGACGAGCGATTTTATCGGCGGGTTCCGACCGACGCGAACCGCCGAGCGCCATGAAATGATGGAGGCGGGAAAGACAGCCGCGCCGTTCGCGTGGGAAGACGGTCCGCTCATCAAAGCCATGCGCGACGGTGATATATTACTCGTGGACGAGCTTTCACTCGCGGAAGATTCCGTTCTCGAGCGATTGAACTCTGTGCTCGAACCCGGCCGCTCAATCACGCTGCCCGAAAAGGGCGGCGCCGAAGTGGAAGAGCTCACGGCGCATCCAAACTTTTTGATTCTCGCCACGATGAACCCGGGCGGCGATTTTGGTAAGAAGGAACTATCGCCAGCCCTACGCAATCGCTTCACCGAGGTGTGGATCGGCAGCGTGGGTAAAGCCAGCGAGATGGAGAACATCGTTGCGAAGAGAATGTCGGAGAGCAATCTCGCGGTTTTTGCGAAACACTTGGCAGAATTCTGGCAGTTCTACCACGAAAACGCGGGAAGTTCGACGGCACGAGCCGCTCTGGCGGTACGCGATCTGATCGGTTGGGCCAACTTTATGCGGGAAATGGTGGACTCGTCCCGCCGCGTCCCGCTGCGACCCTCCGAGGCGTACGCGCACGGCGCCTATCTGACGCTCTTGGACGGACTTGGTTTAGGTCTCGGCATGCCGGAGGAAGCGGCGAGACAGATCACATTGAAATGCTTGGAATTTTTGCGCGAACAGATGACTGAAACGGTGCGTGCGATCGAAGCGACGCGTCGCGACGCGGCGGTTCACCGGGGGTGCGATGATGCTTCGTTGTACCTGGTAAGTTTCCGAGCTCCGGCACTGAGAGACAACATCTCACAACCCTGAGCACCCCGAGGAACCGATCGCGTTTTTTCGGTATTTTCGACAGCGCGCGCGCGACCGATACTGACTTTTACTCCTTTTTCGTGCAGGAACGCGCCACGCTCGCGTTCGCTGCCGCTCCGGAGGGCGCCGACGGGACGACGTTTCAAATCGACGCCGACGGATACTTCGGCGTCGAACCGTTCAAGATTCCGTGTGGAAATCACGACATCTCGCGCGGTGGGTTCGCCCTTTCGGCACCGTCGACGAAGAAAAACGCGGCGAGAATCATGCGCGCGATGCAACTCAGCAAACCGATTCTTTTGGAAGGGAGTCCGGGCGTCGGGAAGACGTCCATCATCTCGGCTCTCGCCGCGGCGTCGGGTCATAAACTTGTGCGTCTCAATCTGAGCGAACAGACGGACATGATGGATTTGCTCGGCGCGGATTTACCCGCCGCGGGAGGCGCCGCGGGCGAGTTCGTGTGGTCCGACGGCGCGTTTTTAGCCGCGCTCAAGGCGGGCGACTGGGTGCTCCTCGACGAATTAAATCTCGCGCCGCAACCAGTGCTCGAGGGTCTCAACGCCGTGTTGGACCACCGAGCCGAGGTTTTCGTGCCCGAGCTCGGGCAAACCTTCAGATGTCCACCGACCTTCCGCGTGTTCGCTGCCCAGAATCCCGTGCAAGAGGGAGGCGGACGAAAGGGATTGCCGAAGTCGTTTCTCAACCGTTTCACGCGCGTCCACGTGGAACCCATGTGCGCGGATGATTTGCATCACATCTCCAGAGCGTTACATCCTGGAATTCCGGATGATAGCGTGTCCGCGATGGTTCGATTCAACGCGTCGCTCGCGCACGCGGCGAACGCGCCCGGAGGCACGTTCGCGCGAGCGGGCTCGCCCTGGGAATTCAACTTGAGAGACATTTTGCGCTGGTGCGATCTCGCCGAGAGATCCACCACGCTCGCACCCGCCGTCGCGGTCGAACGTCTGTTCGGCACCTTGTTCTTACAACGTCTGCGAACGTATGAAGATCGCGCGCGGTGTGGGCAGTTGTTCGAGGACGCGTTCGGATATGCGCCGCACCCCGCCGCCGAACGACGCGTCTTCGTCAGCGGGAAAGAGTTGTGTATCGGCGACGCGCGCATCGCGTGCGGCGACACCAAGATGTTCGACGCAGCCGAATCGCAATACTCATTGATTCCAGGCCAATTCGACGCTCTGGAAGCGGTCGCACACTGCGTGCAGAGAGGGTGGATGTCCATTCTCGTCGGCGCGTCGGCGAGCGGCAAGACGACGATCGTGCAAATGCTCGCCGCGTTGTCGGGTAATCGTCTCAGACAAGCCGCGCTCACCGCGGCGACTGACACGAGCGAACTCCTCGGTTCGTTCGAACAGCGAGATCCGAGTCGAGACCGGGCAAAGGTCGAAGAGGACATTTTCTCCGCGCTTCAGACGCGATGCGGCGACGCGGCGACGTGGACCGACGTCGACGCCGTCGAACGCGCGTGGACGCTCTGGGAGCGGTACACGCGCGTGATGCGCACGTCCGTCGACATGTCCGGCGGAGACTCGTACGCGGCGCTCATGGACGTGTTGAAGGCGCTGCATGACATCGACGGCGGCGCGCGTTCCATCGCGTTGAAAGAGTGCGTCAAGAGCGTCGGTCAATCGGCGTGGGCGCCGGGACCGTCTCCCGACGCGGGTAAATTTGAATGGGTCGACGGCGTGCTCTTGAACGCCGTCATCAACGGCGAGTGGGTGCTGCTGGAGAATGCAAATCTGTGTTCGCCCACGGTGCTCGATCGATTGAACCCGCTCCTCGAACCCGAAGGTTTCCTCTTGGTGAATGAGTGCGGCTTGATTAACGGCGAACCGCGCGTCGTCAAGGCGCATCCAAACTTTCGACTCTTCTTGGCGATCGATCCTCGCCACGGGGAAGTGTCGAGAGCGATGCGAAACCGAGGTGTTGAGGTTTTCTTACTCCCGGCGCGAGAGGTCGTCGATCCTGCGCCGGATGTGACGTTACCGGATCCTCTGCTCACGCCGCCGGCGACGCCGACGGCGGACGACGACGCGTCCAAAGTGCTCGAATCCGTCGGCGTTCCCGGAGGTTTCGTTCGAACCATCATGATCGACGCGCACGCAGGTCTAGTGAAATCGTCGAGACCGGGCGCGCGCGGCGCGTCCTCGCGTCAAGCGGCGGAGTGGGCGACGTTGGCGACGGAGTTGCTGTGCCGAGGACACGACGCGCAGGCGGCGATGCTCGCGAGTTGGAGTCAGGTGTACATGCGAGGCGAAGCGAACGCGGACCTTCGTCGAGCAGCGTTCGATGCATTTCAACATGCGTGTTCGCGCGCGTTCGCCTCGTTGCGTCGAATCGCCGCCGGCGAACACGACGCGACGGACGCGCACGCGAGATCCGTCATGTTTCAGCCCATGTGTTGGCCGAACGCGGGCGTGGTGAACGATTCGCTCAACTATAACGCGTACGACGACGAGAGCCGACACCGTTCACAGACGGCGCTGTTCGAGGGCATCGTCGCCCAGGTGGCGGGTCAGCTCGCGCGCGATGCGACTGTTCGAGACACGTCGCCTCTTGTCGCCGGCGCGTTGCCCGTCGACGCCGCCATGCGCCGCGTCGGGTTCGAGGCTGCGGTCGTTCGCGCGGTCGAGGACGAGGGACACATCTCAAGCCTCGTGTCATCGCTTCACGCGAGCGCGCACAGCATCATCGACGGAGCCTTGGCGAATGATGACGTGCGAAACGTGGACGGAATCGTCGCGAGGCTCTCGACGTTTGTCGAATTGAGCGTCATCAAATCTGTACCCATGGTGAACGACGAAGTCGTGGGCATCATGAACGCGCTCGCGTTGGTTCGAGAGCATCCATACGGTGCGTCTCCTCGCGCCGATGATTTGGTGTTGAGAGCGCTCGTCGCGAAGGGTGTCGCGCACAAGACGAAGACGGAAATCCACGTGCAACGCAGCGCGGAAGCCGTCGGCGTCGGCGCCGCCTCGTGTCTGCAACTCTCCGTGTGGCGAAGCGCGGATCAAGCTGCGCGCGCGCGCGCTGCCCCGGTACACTCGTGCGTGGACGTCGTCAGCGTGCTCTTGGGCACGTGCGCTGCGTTCGAGGATGCGTACTTGCGTCTTCTCTGCGCGTCGATTGAGTCGCCGTCGTACTCATCCGTCGTCGAGTTTCAAAACTGGCGCCTTCGGTTAGAGGATCTTCTCAAAACCACCAGCGGTGTATCTTTGAAGATAGACCCAACGACGGGTCTCGTTGCGTTCGCCGATGTCGTGGAATCCATCGCCGTGGTGTGGACCAAGGTCCGCGAAGCGCTCGCGAGCGTTCTCGCCGACGAATCCCTTGACGCTGATTCCATCAAGCTCGTCGTCGAACAACTACAACACGCCGGCGCGCTCATGGACTCGGCGTTGGAAATCCCTGACGGAAGACCGATCGATCCCCTCCTCTGGAAATACGCCGGTCGACCGTCGTTGCCGAAGACGCGAAACTTGTTCGAGTCGGAGACCAACGTGCGAGACATTTGCGACGCGTTGCAGATTCGATCGACGTTTTCATCCGATTTCGATCGCGCGTTGACGAGACGACGATTCGGGGGTGACGACTCCGTGAACAATGCTACGTTCGCGGCGGCGTGCGCCGCGCTCGGCGCGGGCGTGGAGTTACGCGCCGCCGCGCTCGAAGGATTATGTTTTTTCGCGTGGACGCACGTCGACGCGAACGACGCCGCGTCCGTCGACGCACAGATGGAGCGCGAGGCTGAAGAAATCCCTCGCTTACTCGGAAATAAATGCGAAGACCGAGCAAAAGCGTCGGGCGTGCGCGTGGACGTCTCTGTGGAGTCGATGGAGGATGCCGAAGCGACGCTTCGCGAATTACGACACATTTCCGACTTGCCCGCGCACGAGCTTCTCAAATCTATCGACGCGGGCGAACCGTGGAGACTGGGCGCGATCGGTGACGTCTCCGTCCCCGCGTACCCCACGCTCGTGTTCCCGCCGTGGTCGATGAAATGGGAGACCGTCTCGCGCTTGAACGCGGCGTTGCTTCCCATCGCCGAACTGTGGTCCATTGCGTCTCAATCCAAGCTCTTGAGTCGATTGACGTCTCGATTAATGTTCGAACGACACGGTCGAGCTATGGACGCGAACGAGGCTGCGCTCGCCGCGCAGGACATCACCTTCGGCATCGTCGCATCCCCGCGTTCACCGGCTGATTTCGCGGCGCACCGCCAGTTACTCTGGTTGTACGGAGACGCGCGAGACGTCGACGTCCTCGAACCTTCGCGAGGCGCGAGCGAACATTTACACGACATGTGGGTGCGTTGGCACGCGTCTCAGTGGAACAATGCCATGGACGGCGTGCCAACGTCACTGTTACCGAAGATGAAGGGAGACTCGACCGTCGAGAGCCCCGTTCCCGCGCTCTGGACCTCCGCGAGCGGCCCCGTGCGATTCGAGCGCGCGACGGCGACGGCGTTCGCCGCCGCCATCGCGCACGACACCGACGTCGGATGCGCCGAACGCATTCCGCGAATGGCACAGCTTCGCATGGCGTCGCGTCTGTTGCGCTTCGAACGCGACGATCCCGTGCGGGCGTCGCGCGAGGATTGGCTTTCGCTGGCGAGTCTCTTCGCGCAGGTGCTCCTCTGTCACAAGACGTTGCTCGACGACGAATCGTCGCGCGCGGATGCTTTACTCCACGCCGTCGACGCGCTCATCGAGCTCGCGCGCGAGCCGTCGCCGGCGAGAGCGAAGAGCGCGTTGGCCGAGCTCACTGGCGCGTGCGCGTCTCTATGCGAGGCGTACCCGCCGCTCGAGGCGTTGCGCGAAACGGCGCTCGAACCGCTTGCGCGCGCCGTGTGCGAGGGCGCGTCGCACAGAGACGTCCTCAAGGCGGCGAGTCTCACTGGGGAATCCGCCGCCCGCGATAGAGGACGACGAGGCACCGCGTGGGCGCTGTTGGGCGTGCTCAGACTCAATCTGTTACTTCCGGCTGGATTATCCGATCCCGCGGTGATCGTTCGCGTCGAGTGTTGGCATTTGGACGCGACGCTCTCTCGCGAAGTCGAACCGCTCGCGGGCGTCTTGACGTGGCAACAACGCACGCCATCCGCGCCAGCGATCGACGAGGATAGCGTGCAAATGTGCGAGCGACGTCGCGCGGAGATTGTCGAGAAACGTGAGACGCTTCGCGCGCTCGCGCTTCCGCGACCGACGCCGTCTCGATGGGACGCGCTTCGCCGCGACGTCTCGCGCTTCCGCGACGGTCTCGCCTCGGCGCGGCGACTAATCTCCATATTGGACCGGTGTTCCGCGTTAGACGTCGACGAGAGCGCCATCATGGAGGCGGAGACGTGGCTCGGATCGAGCGAGCAGTGGATATCGCGTCTCGACGAGGAGTACGCCGAGTACCGCGACATGACGCAGCCGCTCCAGCTCGCCGTGTACGAGATCCGTCGAGGTCTCGCCCTCGCCGCCGACGCCGCGCGCGCGCGGGCCAAGACGAAAGGCGAACTCGTCACCGCCGCGGTGGCGCTTTTCTCGTTCCCTACCGTCGTGACTTCATCGTTCGAGGGATCTGCGGCGCTCGCGCTCAGCGAGGATCGCGTCCTTCGCGCGCTGAGCGCGGCGGAAAACGCGGCGACGGCGCACCTCACGTTCAATCCAAAATCTGGCGATTTAGAAGTGGCTGTGCTTCGCGTCGCGCTCACGAGCGCGTTTTCCGAGGCGAGGCGGGACGGTGCGCTGAGCGTAAAGAGTTGGGAACGCTTGAGAAAGTGTTTCGCGGCGTTCGCGGCGCTCTACGAGAGTTGTCGCGAAGAGGACGCCGAGGCGGAACGATTGGCGACGGAGGTGTTTAAACAGGCGACGAAAGGACCGAGCTCGTACGAAGCTGCGGAAGGAAACGATGAAGAGACCGAGGAACGCGCGTATCGCATCGCGTTTAAGGATTTCGCCGCCGAGTACGCCGATTTCAAAGACGCGCCGGACGCGCCGCTCTCTCTCGAACACGATTGCGTCGAGGAGGAGAATCGAAAGGAAGAGGAGGAGGACGACGAAACGGACGTGACTCGAGCGGCACGCGTGGCCGGTATTCTCGAAGGTGAACTCGCCGAAGAATTGGTCAACGTGCACTACGCCGCGTTGGCGACGCTTCGCGGGGCGCCGTCGCGCGCCTTCGCCGACGAGTCGACGAGCGCGCAAGAGAAAATCGTGCAATCGACGAGGCTCGAAAAGTATGGGAAATACGTGCGTCATCTGACGACGGAGGAGTCTCTTCGAGCGTCTGAATTCGCGCGCGCGTACGACGTGGGCGTCTCCGTGCTCAAGGCGAGTCAACTCTCGCTGCCGGTGTCCGTCGATTACGCCTCGCGTTTGGGACATTCCCTTCGCGTGGCGCTCGAACACTCCGCCGTTTCGAAACCGGCGCTCTCCGTGGAGGCGCTCTCTTCGTCTCCGCGCGACGACGCGGAGTCAGCGAAGCAAACGTCGATGCGCACGCGCGCTGAATTGGACGAAGACGCCGCGGCGGACGCGCTCGACGCCGAGCTCACCGTCGGCGGATGTCCCGGCGAGATGGCGCTCCTCGTTCCGCCCGTGGCGACGATTCGACGTCGATTGACGAAGCTCCTCGAGGAATGGCCGGAGCACCCGCTGTTGACGCAACTGACGCAAATTTGCGATCGCATGCTCGCACTCCCCCTGCTCGGACCGGTGAAATCTGGGTTGACGGGCATCGAACTTCTCCTCGCCAGGGCGCAGATTTGGGAAGAGTCGGCGGCGGAGCACACGTCGTTGCGGGAAGAATTGAGCGAGTGCGCAAAGCTCGCGCTGCGATGGCGCGCGCGCGAAGTCCGCACGTGGCCGCGCTTGCTCGCTCGGTGCAGTGAGCGACACGCGTCGAGGGCCAAGCGCACGTGGTTCGCGTTGCGTCGTTTATTGAGCTCGATGAAATCGCGCGCGTTGGTCGGCGCCGACGCCGACGCGGCCGACGACGAACTCGACGACACACTCGACATGGAAAAGATTCGAAACGTCACGATGGCGTTGGAAGAGTACCTCCAAGGATCAACCATTGGTGAATTCGACGCCAGACTCGAGCTCGTGTGGTGCTTTTATGCCGAGATGGATGTGGAGACGCGCGCGTGCCTCGCGCGAGGCGCCGTCGCGACGAAACGAGACGACGCGCTCCGCGCCGTCTTGTACAACGTGTGGAGATACTACGCGCAGTTCCAACCCGTCGTCGAGACGCACGTCGAGTCCATTCGAAAACCATGCGAGACGAAACTTCGCGATCACGCCAAACTGGCCAAGTGGGAGGACCGAGGGTACCACGCGATGAAGGTACAGGGCGAGGCGAATCAACGGTCGCTGCACAAATTCGTGCGCGCGTTCGACACCGGACTCAACGGGTTGGCGCTCCCGATTCTCGAGTCCGCGGCGTCGCGGACCGGGTTTAAGGAGATGACGACCGACGGCGGCGTCGGGACGGCGGCGCCGACGTCGACGTCGACGAAAGAAGAGCTCGCGGCGGCGCGAGCGGCGCGCGAAGCCGAGGCGGATGTCGCGCGCGAGGCGGAGCTCGATCTCTTACGATCGAGACGCGCGTCCTGGCGCGCGGCGTGCGACGACGCGACGTCGCGAACGAAAGCTGCGACTGCGCGCGCGTCGAACATCGCGCGCACGCTGCGCGAAGAGTTCATTCGCGCGGGCGTCGACGCCGACGAGACGTCGTACGCGGCGCGCCTTCCCGCGCTCGTCGAACGCGCGGGTGCCATCTTAGACCGCGCGCTCAACGACGAGGAAGGTCACGACGTGCGAACGGCGGGCGCAGAATCGCTCGATGATTTCGCATCCACGATCGCGCGCCGCGCGAGCGCGCTTCGCGAGGATACATCGGCGAAGAAAGCCATCAAGAAGAAGGCGCTTCAGGATTTACTCAAGGCGTTGCCGGCGATGGGCGTGAAACACTCTCGCGGCGCGGTCCCGGCGGAACACCGCGAGGCGACGTCGTGGTTCACCGAACGACCGATGGAGCGTCCTAAAAACCTCGATCGACTCGGTCCGAACGCGTCCGACGCCTTGGCGTCGGCGGACGCGTATTACTACCGCTCGATGGCGCGCGTGCAACGACTCTGGCGCGCGCGAAGCGAACACAACCCAGACTTGACGAGTCGCGAGGTTGACGTCGCCACGCGCTCGTGCGAACACCTGTTACACATCATTCGACGTCAACGCGCGACGATCGCCGCCGCGGCGACGGCGCGGACGGAGCTCGTGCTCGCGGGCGACGCGCTCGGAGCGATGACGCGCGCGAGCGACGCCGTCCCCGCGCAGCGATTCACCGAGCTGTGGTTGATCGAACAGCGTCGCGTCGTCGACCGGTTCGACGCCGCGCGCGTGGACGCGGCGTTGTTGAACAAGGCGGTGTCGGCGGCGGAACCGCTCGCCGAGGCGAAGACGATGACATCCGTCGTCGTCGACGCGTTGGCGGCGTGCGAGGACCTAGCGCGTGTCGCGCGCGAACGTCTCGATCCGTTCATCGCGTCGACGTTGGAGCGCGCGGACGCGCGCGTCGGGAACGAAGACGTTTCTGAGGAACCGTGGCGCGTGAACGTCGTCGCCTCCGGGGACGCGTCGCGAGCGATTCGCGACAATTTCGACGCCTTTGCGAAAATCGCCGTCGTCTTGGCGGAGGCGCAGCGGCGCGTCGAAAAGCGCGCCGTCGACGCCACCGTCGGCGTGCGCGGCGCCGCCGTCGTTCCCGGTTGGGATTTCCTTCGATCCGTCGTCGACGACGACGTCGCGCGATTCGCGAGAGACTTTAAGGCCGGCGTCTCACCCGTCGACGCCGACGCCGCCGCGACCGCGACCGCCGCGACGGTCGACTCGGTGACGACGCGTCTCGAAACCCTTCGACGCGGTATCGAAGACCTCGTGCGCTCGACGTTGCTTTGGGTGCAAGGCGTCGACGCCGCGTCGAAACCCATCACCGTGAAGCGCGAAATCGTTCCCGAGGGCGAAGACGAGGAAGAAGAGGTGGACGGCACGATGGTCACGTACGAAGCCGCGAGCGGCGGCGCCGTCTCTCCCGACCGTCTCGACCGCATCGCCCGCGCGGCGCGAGACGTCGTGCGCGAGGTGAAAGCCATCATCGACGAATCGCGCGTCCTCGGCGACGCCGTCGTCGCGCGTTTCGTCGCCGCGCGCGTCGGAGAGATTGCGCCGTTGCTCGGTGTGCTCTCGACGGCGACGCGCGTCGTCCTCGGCGAATACGTCGCCTTTCACAGGGCTTCGTGTAAGCTCGAGTCCGTGCTCACCGCGTTATTCCTCGGTCTGTGCGCCGAAGGGTTCTGCGCGCCTCCCGAGGAGACGGACGGCGAAAGCGGCGGGGGGATGATGGATGATCAATCCGGCACCGGTATGGGCGCGGGCGAGGGCAAGAGGGACGTCGCCGACGAAATCGAAAACGAGGATCAAATTCTCGGCGCGGAGGACGCGGAGAAACGAGACGAGGACGAAACAAAGGACGAGAAGAACACCGGCGACGAGGAGGACGACGGTGGGATCGAGATGCAAAACGATTTCGAAGGGACGATGGAGGACGTCGACGCCGGCGGAGACGACGACGACGAAGACGAGGATCCCGCGCGAGACGCGGAGAAGGAGATGGGCGAGGACGGAGACGACGGCGACGTCATCGACGAACGCATGTGGAACGACGAGGACGACGCGAACGAAGACGAGAAGAACCGAGCGCCCGAGAAGTACGAAAAGGGATCGAGCGTGAAACAGGACGACGAGCGAGAGACGGAGACGCGCGGCAAGGAGGAAGAAGACGCCGCGCCGCCGAAGGATCCGGATGAGGACGCCGCCGACGCGCGAGACGACGCGAACGAGGATGACGATCGAAAGAACGATCCAGCCGCGGCGGACGCCGACGATGATGATGGGAAAGTCAACGATGAAGAGATGGAAGAGAATCACGGGTTCGATCCCTCGAAACCGGAACCGGAGGAATTGGAATTGGACGACGATTTCGCGATGGACGAGGACGAGGAAGACGGCGGCGACGACGCGAACGAGGACGAGTCCATGCGCGACGAAGACGCGGGAGAACTCGAGGGCGACGCGAACGAGGACGCGCCCGCTGATGATGCGAATGAAAACGCCGCCGAGGGCGATGCGAAGGACGACGGCGACGGCGGTCTCACCGAAGACGTCATGGACGTCGACGAAGAAGACGGAAACGGCGAAGAAAACGACGACGAACTCGCCACGGATAATCTCAACGAGGACGCCGTCGCGGGCGACGACGCGATGGACGAGACCGGGGACCAGGGCGGTCCGCAGGGTGAGGGAAGCGGCGGCGGCGGCGATCGCGACGTCGACGACGCGCGGGGACGAGGCGGCGAGGCCGGCGCGAGCGCGCGCGGGTCCGAGGGTTTAGGCGAGGATGACACCGAGCAAAAACCAAACGCCGACGTCGACGGTGACGAGAACGCGGCGAACGACTCGAGTCAGCTCCCACCGCCGCGATCGTCGGCGGACGCCGCGAGCGCCGGCGCCGACGGCGAAGGGACGGGCGGCGGCGCGAGCGGTGGCGAAGGCACCATCGCGCCCTCGACGGGAGGCGGTGCCGGCGACGACGACGCGAGACCGCCACCACCGCAGCGTCAACAGGATGCGAACCCGCACCGGTCGCTCGGTGACGCGCTGAAGAATTGGAGAGAGCGACTCAACGTCGTCGGCGATGCGGCGGCGGAGACCGAGGCGGAAGAGGGCGGCGGCGCCGACGCGGGGGCGGAAGGAAACGAGTACGAGTTTGAGCGCAACGCGGACGACGGCGCGACCGGTGACGAGAATGCGGATGGTGAGGGTGGCATGCAAACGCTCGCGAACGCGACCGAAGAACAGGCGCTCCGACACACTATGAACGACGCGCCAGACGACGACGACGACGGCGGCGGCGAAGACGTCGAGCGCGCGGAAATGCGCGAAGACGACCGCGCCGAGTTGCCTGAGGACGGAGACCAAGGACCGGGCGACGATGACGTCGCGGAGGATGACGACGACGTGGACGCGTCTTCTAAGCAACGCAAGAAACAATCGTCGGGTCCGAAGAAGGAGCCCGCCCCCGCCGACGCGCGCGCCGCCGCGCTCGAGGGCGAAGACGCCGTCGAAGACGAAGAGATGGACGACGAACTCGTCGCCGGCGGTGAGGGTGAGACAGGAGAGGAATCCACCATCGCGTTACAGCTCGAAAACACCTCGATCGGCTCGTCGTCGAACGACGTCAAGCGCGAACTCACCGCAGAGGACGTCGAGCGCGCGCGCGCCGAGGCGGAACGCAGTCTCACCGAGTGGCGAGAGAAATCATCCGCGGGCGACGAGGCCAAGGCCCAAGACTTGTGGCGAAAGCTCGAACAGCTCACGACGACGCTGTCCGCGGAGCTCGCCGAAAAGTTGCGCTTGATCCTCGAACCGACGCTCGCGAGTCGTCTCCAGGGCGATTACAAAACCGGAAAACGGTTAAACATGCGAAAGATTATTCCGTACATAGCGAGCGATTTCCGCAAGGATAAAATCTGGCTCCGTAGATCGAGACCGTCGTCTCGCAAGTATCAAGTCATGCTGGCGATCGATGATTCGCGCTCGATGGCGGAGAACCACTGCGGACACATCGCGCTCGAGTCGATGGTGCTCTTGGCGCGCGCCATGGCGCGTTTGGAGGTCGGCGAAATCGGCGTCGTCGGTTTCGGCGCCGGTGCGAACGCCGTGCGCACGCTCCATCCCCTCGGGGCTCCTTTCACCGATAAAGAGGGGCCGTCGCTCGTGAGTAAGCTTTCGTTCGCCGAGGATAACACGCTCGCCGATCGTCCGATGGTGCAGCTTCTCGAGACGATGGCGGCACATCTCAACGTCGCTCGAGAACAAATTCGCGGCGGCGGCACCAAGCTTCAACAGCTCGTGCTCATCATTGCGGACGGTCGTTTCCACGAGAAGGAAGCGCTTCGACGATGCATGCGCGAGATTGGCGCTCAGCGAGGTCTTCTCGTCGCCTTCATCGTGCTCGACAATCCGAAAAACTCTTTGCTCAACATGCAGAGCGTATCGTTCACCAACGGCAAACCGGTGATGAAGAAATACCTCGACTCGTTCCCTTTCCCGTTCTACGTCCTCGTGCAGGACGTGTCGCAACTTCCCGCTACCATCAGCGATTTGTTGCGACAATGGTTCGAGATGGCGGCGAGTCACGATTGATTAGAATGAATGGACGGTTCGCTCCTTCGCGAATCGTCCGCGAGACGGACAACGATTTTTGTATCAATTGACTATCACGAGAATATGAATAGAGTAGTAGCTGTTATTTCAAAACTAGAGAGTACACACGGCGATTTCCCGTTTTCAGGGTTTCACATCATGCTGCAGTTTGATCTATCATCGACAGCGTCCGTCGTCGGTTCGGGCGATCCGTACCGGTAGTCCTCGAAACCTTCGTCGTCGTCGTACTCCGCCGCGTTCGGCACCGACATTCGAATCGGTGACGGCGACAAGTGCTCCGCGTGTGCCGGCACTTGCCCGCTCGCTCGAAGTTCATTCAACACTTGTTTCGCCGTCGGCGACAACCTCGAGTACTCCGCCGCCCTCGCCGCCGCCGTCGGCGACGACGCGCCCACCGGCGACACCGGTCCTCGTCCCAACGACGGCGACCTCGGTTTCCTCGGCGACGGCCCCGTCTTCGCCGTTCGCCACTTATCCTTCAAATCCACGTTCGATCGCATCGACAGCGTCGACGCGTACTTTGCGTCCCGCTTAATCTTCGCCCACTGCCCGACGCCGTGTTCCGCCACCCCCGCCGCGAGCGCCCGCGTCTCCGCCTCGCTCCACGTCCTGTACAATTTACGACTCTTCTTCCTATTCTACACCGCGTCGACACACACACACACACACAGTCCCGTCAGTCTCTCGTCGAATCCGCGTCATTCCCCTCGGCGTCCCCAACCCCTACCGCGATGCCGCGATTCGCCGTTTCATGCATTCGTCGCACCAGCGTTTTCACCGTCCCCGGAACGGTGCCCATGTCCACCAAACCGTCTCGAGACGTGTTCATCCCAGCCTTGACCGTCTTCTTCGCCATCTCGTCGCGTCG
>Ga0208410_1000042_pt1 | contig 62657 bp, 58 predicted proteins | sample ETN02SmetaG_3_FD_185787 | JGI IMG/M metagenome (GOLD analysis project Ga0208410, IMG submission 185787) | Marine microbial and viral communities from oxygen minimum zone, Eastern Pacific Ocean - ETNP2014F10-02SV257 (SPAdes) (version 2) | ecosystem: Environmental > Aquatic > Marine > Oceanic ... | reverse complement strand
GTCAGAGCAGTGGCATCTTCCTCAGCCTCTCGAGATCTGGTTGGTAGAGCTGACGGATGTCATCCAACCCCAGTATGAGCATCGCGAGCCTCTCGAGGCCCATCCCCCATGCGCATACGGGCCACTCGGTGCCAAGTGGCTCGGTTACTTCGGGTCTGAATATTCCCGAACCACCGAGCTCCAGCCACTCTCCCTTCCAGAGGATGTCGACCTCGGCGCTTGGCTCGGTATACGGGAAGTAAGCTGGCCTGACTCTCACGTCAGGATATCCCATCTTGGCATAGAATGTCTTGAGAGTTGATATCAGCATGGGGAGGTTTGCATCTGGCTCGTGAATGATCCCCTCGATCTGATGGAACTCAGGCATGTGGGTCCTGTCAATCGTCTCCTGGCGGAAAACCCTCCCGATACCGAAGACTCGTGATGGCTTACTTGGGTTATCTGCGATGTGCCTTACTGTGTTCACGGTGGTGTGGGTCCTCAGCAGGGCCCTCTGCGACTCGTCCTTGTCGAATTCCCCTCCCCAGCCCCTGCTTCCAGTATCATGACCGTGCTCGTGGACCCTGGCCCAGAGATCCAGGTATGAGTCTTCGACCTCCACTTTGCTGGGTCGGTCCAGATAGAATGTGTCCTGCATCGTCCTTGCTGGATGCGACTGGGGGATGAACAAAGAGTCCATGTTCCATCCTGCAGACTGGACATAGTCGCCATCTATCTCTGAGAATCCCATCTCTAGGAAAACTGAGCGTATTCTTTCGATTAGTGATTGCATTGGATGCCGCCTCCCCCCTACCGGAGTAGGTGCTGGTGCTTGGACGTCGAAAGGCTTGAACTCCGCCCCCATCCAAGAGTCGGTCTGAAGCATCTCTGGGGTCAGTTCCCCGATCAATTGATTCTCAATCAGTTCTGACTCATCTACTGATTTACCGGACTTAGTCAGTTGCCAAGCTCGAGTGGTAATTTCTTCGAATTCCAGGAGTCCACCGCGAGACGAGAAATGGGAAGTCATATCTTCATCCAAAACTGCCAATTCTACTGGAGAATTTGTTAGAGAATTGATGAAATCTGCCCTTCTATCTATCTCCTTGGTGATTTCTTCACCATTCGAGAAAATCAGGTTTCCGGAAGCAATTTCAACGCCTAAACCCTTCAGTATTCCAATACCTGGGCCCGTTTCACTTCTGTCGAATCCTGAAGACATTAGGGCCCCCATGTTCCTTTGTTCTTCGCTTGCGTTCCTAATCCAGTCCCAGAGTCTAGATTCGAGAAGTCCTTCTTTTACCGCCCTCTTTCCCTCTTCACCGAGTGAAGCCAATCTGGAGGTCGATTCTTGTATATCGACCATACCTGCCTCCTGCAGACCCTTGCCTGCACCGGCGACATGGACTTGGTCATCCCATCCGGTAGCTTCCAGGAGTTCGGATAATGTCCATTTCCGATTTGAATCGGACAGCATCACCTTGAGCATTCTACGCTCATTGTTGCCTAGATTCATTACTTCCTCTCCGACTGTTCCAGTAGTTGTCGACACTTGACGGTTGCCGATGGAATACAGTTAACGCAATCATTCCTCCTCCGGCCCCCATAGATTAGTTCCGCATTTCGGGCAGGTGAATTCACTTGGCTTCTTTCCATCTATCCAATCTATATTTGAGCATCTTCCACATAATATCGAAGTTCGAATCGGTTCATCGAGAGTTGTGTCTATCCTGAACATTGGTCTTCCGGCATCGGGCATGTATGAGGCGCTAGGTTTCCATGATTGATGGGGGAGTTCTGATTCTCCATCTTTGTCATCCATTGATAGGCCCACGATTAGTAGGATTATCCCTCCGATGGACAATGGAGCGGATATGGAAATGGCGATTATGGAACCATCGGCAAGGAGAATTCCAGAACCGAATGCGATACAAATCCAAGCGGAGATAACCAGATTTAGTCGACGATTCGAGGCGCCCCCAGTGTCCCTCATACTTCTTGGGTGATGGGGTTCGAATATCAGCACTATTGAGGAGATTTTACAGGTGCAGGGTTCAAGTGGGGGATGGGGTAGCCGTGAGCACGCCTCAGTAGCTCAGCTCGGTAGAGCATCTGATTTGTAATCAGACGGCCGGGGGTTCAAATCCCTCCTGGGGCTCCATATTGTTGCTTATTGCTATTTTTCGAACTTAATTTTCAGTTTTTTGTATCTCGAGTGAAAACTGGCCTTTATTTACTTGAGTCATAACTCAAACCTATGGCATTGGAGTGCAATATTGACGCAGCAGGAAAATATGTTCGACTGATGCTTGGGATCTCAACCATCATTTTCTCCATTCCTGTAGTCATGCTTACTATGTTTGGGATGTTGGATCAAACGATTGGATTTGCCATAATTTCATTCATGTGGCTAGGTGGTTCATTCGCTATTTTTGAGGGTTGGTCAGGATGGTGTATCGCTCGTTCAATGGGCATAAAAACCCCACTTTGAGCCAATTGTCAAATGCTTGATTATTCACGGCATGATGTGGGCGCAATTATCGTAGATGGGAAATCTCTCAGCTTGGACATTCAACTGGAAGTTGCCAGCGAAGTGTCGGAACTGAAGGAAAGAGGGGTTGAACCAAGACTCGCAGTTGTGATCGCTGGTGACGACCCAGCCAGCCACGTATACGTGAGGAACAAGCAGAGGGCGTGTGACCGGTGCGGGATACTAAGCACCAGGGTCGATATGCCTTCAACATCGACCTTGGGGGAAATTATCGAAGTTATTGAAAAATTGAATTCTGATTCTAATATACATGGAATCCTAGTCCAGAGCCCAGCTCCCGATGGGGTGGATGAGTTGGCAATTGCATCCTCCATACTTCCGCATAAGGACGTAGATGGTTTTCATCCGGCCAATCTTGGTCGCCTCGTTCAAGGCGAGACAGGGGGTTTGCTCCCGTGTACCCCATCCGGAGTGATGCGAATCCTACAGGCCAGTAGTGCGAAAATAGAGGGATCGAAGGCCGTAGTTCTTGGCCGATCAAGAATTGTAGGGATGCCAATGGCTTTGATGTTGGCTCAGAAAGGAGGCGATGCCACTGTGACGATTACGCATTCCAGGACTGCGGGAATCGAATCGATTTGCCGTGAAGCGGATATTCTCGTTGCAGCGGTGGGGTCCCCCAACATGGTTGAGAAGGATTGGGTCAAGCCCGGTGCATTTGTGATAGATGTGGGGATATCTAGGGTCGAGGGGAAACTGGCTGGGGACGTTTCTCCAGAGGTTTCAGAAGTGGCGGGATGGTTGACTCCGGTTCCAGGAGGCGTTGGCCCTATGACGATAGCTATGCTGATGAGCAATACAGTGAAGGCAGCGGATTTTCAGACGGACTAGTCGAATATACCCATCTCAAACTTGGCATCCTCAGAGGAGTGAACTCGAGGATCCCAAGGAGGGGAGAATGTCAGATTAACGTGGGCGCTCTCGATTCCCTCTGTTGCCAGAGCAGCCCGATGGACAGCAGCCATCAGTTCTGGAGCAACGGGGCAACCCGGACTTGTGAGAGTCATATCTACCTCGACGTGAGTTGATTCTATCTTTACAGAGTAGATGAGCCCCAACTCGGTGACCTTCAGTTTCAATTCAGGATCCTCCACACTAGATAACGAAGCCATAACTGCGGAGTCTTCGACCAAGCTATTGCCTCCCAGAAAGTATGCCTGCCTCTTCCTTGACCCTCTTGAACATATTCAGGAATCCGTTTGCCCTACTGGGGGTTAGGGATGACCTGATTCCCATTTCTTCGGCGAAAATCGGAGTCATTTCTGAAACGATTGAGGGTTGCATGCCATTCACTGCGATAGATGTTATTGCCATCAATCCCTGAACTATCTGTGCATCTGCACCCCCTCTTAGGATAAAATTTCCATCGGAGTCAAGGGAACAGGAAACATGTGCTCGAGACTGGCAGCCGTGAACCTGGTTCTCTTCGTCCCACTCCTCCTGAGGGAGTGGTGATGGGTTTTTCTTCGCGTATTGGAAAAGAAGTTCGTATCTCTCCATTGAGTCGAAGCAAGCAGAGAACTCCTCCACGATCTGGTCTAGGTGCTCTGGCCAGTCCCTGGACTCGGTCATGAAATAGCGTCGAGACCTCTGAACTTGAAATTGCTCATCACTTGTCGGAAAATCTGCCGACAACATAGTCCAGATGATTTACGAAGGCCTCTGCCTCCTCCATGGTGTTGTAAATCCAGAATGATGCCCTATTGGTTGAAGGGACGCCGAGTGCGTCCATCAGCGGTTGTGCGCAATGGTGCCCAGTCCTGACTGCAAAGCCACCTTCGTCTAGAAGGAGGGCGAGATCCTGGGACTGGATTGAGTCATGAAGAAATGAGACTGCCCCGCTGCTGTCGCCTCTGCTTGGATCGCCATAAACAGTAATTCCATCTATCTTAGAAATGCGATCAGCTGTCCATGAGGCTATCTTGTTGATGTGAGAGTGGACTTCCTTCATGTCAAAGGATTCCAGCCATTCAACTGCAGCGCCCCAGCCAATTGCCTCTGCTATCCTTGGGGTTCCAGTCTCGAATAATGCATGTCCCTCTTGGAAGGTTGAGCCATCGGTACTCACGGTCTTGATCATAGAACCGCCTGTCATGAAAGGCCCCATCTGGCTCATTACGTCTTTCTTTGCTAGGAGACACCCAATTCCAGTTGGTCCTCCCATCTTGTGTGCAGAAATTGCTACGAAGTCGACGTCGGAATCGTCGAATCTGATTCTCTCGTGAGGGGCCCCCTGGGCACAATCAAGCAGAACTCTCGCACCATGGGAGTGGGACAGTTCAATGATCCTCTCAATGGGATTCCTAACTCCAAGAACGTTGCTAGTGTGGACAACGCAGACCAGTGATGCCCCCTCAACTGCAATCTCGAAGGCATCCATGTCCAGAGTAAATGAGGCGGTGTCGATTGGGACATACCTGACCTCCACCCCCTTCTCCTTCGAGAGCTGCTGCCAAGGAACGATATCCGCATGATGTTCCATCTCCGTTAGGACAATTACATCGTCTTTGGAGAGATTCCCCCGAGCCCATGCATAAGAAACAAGATTGATTGCCTCTGTAGCGCCGCTTGTATATACCATCTGATCCGGAGAAGTTCCGAAGAAAGAAGAGATTGATTCCCTTGCGCTTTCCAGAGCAGTGGTTGCCTCATCGGCCAGCGTGTGGTTCGCCCTGTGAGCATTGGAGTTGTACTCGCTGTAAAATTCCGACATTGCATCGATTACGCATTGTGGCTTCTGGGACGTTGCTGCATTATCGAAGTAGACCAATTGCTTGCCGTTTGGCAGTTTCCTGCTGAGTATTGGGAAGTCGTCCCGAATAGATTCTACATCCAGTGGCATGTCGACACCCATTACTTCCAGATGGTGATGTGATTTCAAGTCGCGTATGTTGCCATGTAGACTGAATTTTCATGAAAATTGGTGCTCCTGCCGGGATTTGAACCCGGGTCGCCGGGATGAAAACCCGGAATGATGGACCGAACTACACCACAGGAGCGGCATATTTCGGAGTTACTACTTTCTCATAATCAGTTCTATTGGGGATGCTCGTCGACTTGTCGATCCAAATCATTCCACCAATTGTTCAATGGCACGAAAATCAAGACTGAAAAAGTACCAATAACGATCCAGAATATTGGCTGTTCTAGCATCTGAACGAATTCTTCGCCCCAATATCCAATAATCAGCACCTCCATCCCGAATCTGATTCCTCTTCCAAAAATACCAGCCGAAACGAAGGTTTTGACATCCATTTTTCCGGCCCCTGCCATCCAGGCTAGCATTTTGTATGGGATTGGTGAAACGGCTGCGATGAAGACTCCCATATCTCCGTACCGTGCAATCAGTTCATCCAGCTTCCTAGAAAGTGTCGGCTTCGCGAGTTTCTCAATGGCTGGCCTCCCCGCATAAAGGCCAATTCCATATCCCCCCAATGACCCTATGACGCTGAACAAGGTGGCAACAAAAAAGATGGCAAGAAGCTCCATCTCTCCTTCTGCATCCAATGACATGGGAATTACAAGAAGATCGGGCGGAACTGGTTGTAGGATTGCTTCGGTGGCAGAAACCACAGCGAGCCCTACAAGTCCAAACCCGCTCCCCCAGCCAACTACAGAGTCGGTAATCTGCCCGAGCATGATGATTCGTCGAAAGGTGATGGCATAACCATTACTTCATTCCACGGTGGGCAAAACCGATAACAGAACTATAATCGCCCATGAGGGCCATCCCATGCCTAGACCCAATATTCTCGACACTTCTGCACTAATTAACTGGCCAATGGATGCATTGGAAGGAGGTTTTGTTGTCAATAGCCAGAGAACGGAGGTAGAGAGAATCTCATCCGAGAGAATATTGACCTTAGAAGCGGTCGGGATCAATTGGGTCACGCCATCTCCCGATGCAGTAGAAGAATCCACCACCATAGCAAGAAAGACCGGTGATTTGAATGGGCTCTCGGAGACCGACTTACATCTACTTGCACTTGCAATAGAGTTGGATGGGCACATGCATACAGACGACTATAGGCTTCAGAACCTATGTAGCTCAAGCGGTATTGGATGGTCGCCTGTAGAAACCGAAGGAATATCCGGAGTCTGGAATTGGGAAATCAGATGCAAGGGTTGTGGGACCTTAGCTGCAGGAAGGCAGGGGACCAGACCTGCTGGGGAAGAAATAGGGATTTGCGTGGAATGCGGTTCGGAATTGAGAGTCGTCAAGAAAAAGTAGTCACTCTTGTTCGGATGAGACTTCGTCAGTCATCCCACCTCTGTCCATGTCCTCAATAGCAGCCATCTCCGATGCCTCTTTCATGCCCATTTGAAACTCGCCCTTGGCTCGCCCGACTCCCCTTGCCAGTTGTGGTATCTTATTGGCCCCGAAGAGAAAGATGCCGAAAACCACCAGGATGACGATTTCTGTTGAGCCCAGTGCCATGCTAACAGGACGTTCTGTTGGGCCCTTCTTCAAATGCTTTGGCATCTTAAACGCTCAACCACCAGAAACTGGAGGTAAGAATGCCACTTCGGCAGCGTCATGTAGCAATCTGGAGAGATCGGGCTCAAGGCGACCGTCGATCGCCACCCTTAGTCCAGAGGAGAGCATTTCAACTAGTTCAAATTGTTTGGCCAGATCATTAAGTGAAGTTTCGGCCATGATGGAAACTTCAATTTCCCGAGTCTCCATTTTCTCAGCCAATGGTCCGAAAAAAAGCATCTTTACCTTGATTGCACGATTGGAGTCTTCTTCTCCCGGCATGAAGAGTCCTATGGGGTCAGACAAATCAAGCCACCTACCCAATTAATAGCCGTCTTCCGGCAATTGGGTCGTTTAAGATGGTCAGAGCAGTGGTTTTCGACTGTGACGGGGTGTTATCCGATAACGGTTCATCATGGCAATTGATTCACGATTATTTTGGAACTGGGAAGGACGATGGGGGTCGGCATCAGGAGAAACTAGAGATGTTCTTGGATGGAGAAATATCGGAGGAGGAGTTCGTTGCTCATGACATTCAACTATGGAGGGGGGTTAGTCCGCAAATCCACAGGGACGACATAATGAGGTGCTATAGTGGAGTGGGACTGATTGAAGGTGCGAGATTAGTAGTTGAGGAATTGCAGAATAGAGGTGTTTTCGTGGCAATCGTTTCGTCTGGCGTAGATATGTTCGTTGGGGCTATTGCTAATATGTTGAAAGTGGATGATTGGGTGGCGAATGGTTTCGAATGGGACGAAGATGGCTTGCTGGTGAAGGGCCTTCCGACGAGGGTCTTGTCGCACGACAAGGGAATAATGGTAGAGAAACTTGCAAGAATAAATGGCTTCAAACCTTCGGAGATAGTCTCTGTTGGAGATTCCAGCACTGACTTGTCAATGATGATTAAGGGTTCCCAGTTCATTGGTTTTAATCCTAGAAGAGAGCGAGCGAAGTTAGCATTTCAAGAAGCGGGCGTCCCAATAATAGAGGAAGGAGATTTAAGGTTGATTTGGCCCCTAATTTTTCCCGGCGAGAATCTGCCTGCCTAAATGAAACTGATCGACTCAGTGGCAAACGAATGAAGATTTACCACGGTTAGTATGCAGGGCTTAGGCTGGAATCCCAACATCCTCTGGAAGTCTGTCTGGTCTTGCCAAGTGGAGCTGTGGACCATCATCGTCCCCTTGTGGTCGCCAACGAAGTGCCCATGGACGTGCCCGGTAACGAAAATATCGGGAACAACAGGAATCACCAAGCGATCCTCGGGCTCTGGAGAAAGCGGAGTCTTGCCACCCCATGACGGGGCAAGATGCCGCCTCTCAAGCATGGCTCGCATTGCCATTTCTGGCTTAGAGTAGGTCACCGATCGAAGAGTGGCGACAAAATCATCTATGCTCTTGCCATGGTATGACAGGATCCTGACTCCATGTAGGCTGAAGTCGCAGGGATTTCCAACGAACGTTGTGTTCGAATAGTCCTGTTGAATTTCCGGATCTAATGCTGGCTGTGGTTCTGCTGGACGGACTGCATCGTGATTTCCAGGAAGCATGACGACGTCGACCCAATCGGGAACTTCTTCCAGCATCCTTGCCAGTTCCCCGTACTGGTTGAACAGATCTGTGATAGTAAGGTGCCTTTCCTGGCCGGGATAAATTCCCACACCATCGACCCCGTCGCCGCTCAAAACGAAGTACTTCACTGTCCTAGCCAAAGGATCGTTCTTGAACCAGTCAATCATTTTCTCCCATTGAGGACCCAGGAATGTCTTACTCCCAAAATGAACGTCGGACAGGAATGCAGCAGAAACGGCAGAATGCTCGCCGGCCTGTGATTTCGAGTGTTGGGTTAAGGGGGGTTTGTGGATGTCATTGGCCCACATTATCGGTTCTCTCTCCCCGGAAGAGAAAGTCCCACTGACTCCAATAATTTCGTCGTTCATCAGGCCATCCAATGAGGGGTGTAATGGGGAAGCTTCGGATGGCGGTTTGAGCATGCAGGTGATTTGCGTGCTCTCATCTTCCAAAACGAACCTCATCCATCCATTTTGAGTCCACCTAACATCGCTAGCAAGACCGACTATTGTGAATTCCAGTTCTTTCGTATTGAGCCTCTTCCTATTCCTCCAAGCCTCGGAATTGCTTATTGGGCGTCTTGGTAGTGCCCCATGAGAAATCATCATCCCCCTAATCTGTTCGAGGCGGCTCCTGAAGCAAGACTGAATGTCGGAGAGTGTTCCTTCCGTGGAAGAGTTCCCGGTGATGTCGAAATGAATTTCCACATCCGATTCTACATCTGATGCGTCCATTGGAAAGTCAGAGGTGTTGAAACCGGATGAAAGCCTAGGTCGGGGCGGCATAGATTCGGGAGTGCTAATTGGAGCCAAAACCCTACCATGAGAAGACGATTGTTCGGACCGAGGGAGGGTGGTCTGAGACTGTTTATTGATTGGTTCGATTGATGCAACTGGTTCTGTTGGAGAAATTGCCAATAATTCATCCACTGTGCTTGCGTCCAATAGGCGAACTCCCGACGAATTGGCAGCCTCTATCAGAGGCATTACACTCTTGAGGCTACCCAATTTTTCCAGAGCACTGGATTGAACAATCAACCCGGCTGCGGCGAGTTGATTGTACGTCTCTTCCCAACTAGGCGAGTGCATGCGCTGGACGTCGTATGTGGACGCACTTCATGGTATCGATGAGTAAAATATAATTTTACGATTATTCGTCCCAATCGGTCAGTGATGCTAGGTCTATTTTCTTTAATGATTGGGAGACGGTTTTCTTTTCAGAGCCCCATGAAATGCCCCCTTCCCACTCTTCTGTGCCTTGCAAGGATGCCTTGCCACCTTTCTCCTCAACCCCCTCAACCTGCACGGGATCGCTGCTGAGCGAGGTTTCTCTTTTCGCACCCTCCTCGACCCTGTCGATTGCTTCCAAAGCTAGCCTCAATGCAAATGAGGAGAAAGACCTCTTGTTATCCAAGCGATCATTCTCACCAAAGTCCATCCTCCGAACAAGGAAATAATCCTCTGCAATTACCGCAACATGTACCCGTCCGACTTCCTTTTCCTCTGTTGCCCCGCCTGGGCCGGCGATTCCTGTGACTGCAATAGCGACGTTGGAGCCAGACTTGTATCTAGCTCCTCGAGCCATCTGAACTGCCACTTTGTGGGAAACTGCGCCAAGGCCATCCTCGTCGAAAGCAGACTTTTCGACGCCCAATTCTCTCATTTTTGATTCGTTTGAGTAAACTATCCACCCTTGTTTGAACCATGAGCTGGCCCCTGAGATATCAGTAAGGAGCGATGAGATGAGTCCCCCAGTGCAAGATTCAGCAGTGGAGATTGTCCAATCCTTCTTTGTCAGACGATGCTTCAGTCTCGATGCCAAGGCTGCAGCCTCTTCTACCACGAAATTCTGTCCCAGCACATACTATTGACCTTTTCAGTGTTAAGAGAAGTCAATTTTGGAGGCAAAGGGGGGTGTTTTTTCTTGGTGGGTCCGGCAGGAATTGAACCTGCGATCTTCGCTTTGTAAGAGCGACGTCATAACCCCTAGACCACGGACCCCGAGAGGTCCGAGGGGCAATGCATTCAAATCCTCTATGGTGGTTATCACTGACTAGAGGGAGTTCGCCGATGACGATGTCTGAATTGATGAAAAGGCTAGAAGAGGCAGGAGTTCCTGTGGATGAGATGACAAGAATTGCAATGGAGGATGTGAATCCAGAGGAATTCACTGATTTCGATCTGGAGCCTTTCTGGAATGATATGCCAGTGCCATTCCTTTTTACGGGCTTTGGGGCGACGAGAACCATTTCCGCACCACACATGATAGTTACTCTTCTACACCATCTTGAGATAATTGAGGGTCAAGACATAATGCTGATTGGTTCGAAGGGGGGCTATCTTGCAGCAATAATTGACAGAATGGTGGGCAGAGACGGTTCGGTGACACTGATAGAACCTCACGAGGAAGTTAGAGAATACACCGAAGAGAGGCTTAGTTTTCACCAATCTTCTGGGCGAATTAGGGTACTTCGCCCACATGACATGGAGAGCAGTGACGAAGCAAGGAAGGTTTTCGGAAGAATTCTGATTACTGGCTCGGTGAGGGAAATCCCCGAAAACATTGAGCGGATGGTAGTAGATGGTGGTTTTGTTCTAGGGCCATTTGGTGGCCCCGTCCACCAAAGGCTACTGAAAAGGGAAAGACAAGGGGAAATGTGGTTTGACACTGATCTGGGAGGAGTAGTTTTCGGGCCAATGGATGTGGAGGAGGCGGAATCTGGGCCACTGGATCCAAATTCTCTCGCAAATCACATCGAGGATGCCTTTGATCTTGTCGGGGGGCTTGTCGAAATAGAGGAGGAAACGGCCGAAAGAGTAAGGTCACTCATCAGTGCTCTTCGAGAAATGCCAACTGATCTCCCATTCATCGATGAGGAATCTACAGAAGAGGAGATAATGGAACACCCAGTGGTGGATCTTCTGATGGCGGAAATCGACTGGTTGGGGCCACTATGGCCGATTTTCAGCGAGTTTCTATCAATTGACATTGCGAGTCCTGGTTCAGAAGAGGGAGGCATCGATTTCCTAGGCGGGCATGAAGACTTAGTTCCATGAGTTTGGTGTGCTCTAATCACACAGCAGGCTGCATGAGTCTGGAAAGGGGGACGGAGATGGGAGGAAGATGGTCGGAAAGCCTGTGACGACTTGTTTTTGGAGTGAAAAGTTCCCCCTTTAACCCGGCTTGTACAACTTCTTCCTTTGTTATTGATTGTCTGCCACAGTTCGGCCAAACATCGAGTTCAACCGTTTCATCCCCAATGTAGTCAACTTGGACACAAGGAAGGCACTGAAGGCCCAACCTGAGGGCGACTTGGTGCCTATGGTGGCCATCCAAAATCACTCCGGTATTCTTGTCCACCACCAGGGGGAGAACGTAGGCGTTCCATCGATTTGTCATCTTCTCTAATTCGTCGACCTTCTTTGGACGAGTATGTTCGTGTGGCCGGAGGACTTCCATGGGCACCAAATCTACTTGCACGGACCTCGGAAGGGCCCGGGTTCAATATATCTGCTCCTCCGGAGCATGACCATGGGAGACGGGGACAGACAAATTAGCCTAAGCCTCCTTGGAGAAGAGGACAAAATCTTACTCGACAGACTCAGGGAGTTTGGTGATGCTTGGATCGTCGGAGGGTGGGTTAGAGACAAACTTTCTGGACTTCCAAGTGACCGGATTGCCGACATTGACCTAGCAACCAACCTACGGCCGAATGAGGTGAAGGAAATTTTTCCAAGATCCCTAATGGTGGGGGAAAAGTTCGGAACGGTCATAGTTAGGTTGGACGATTCTGATAGTTATGATTACCAGTGCGAAGTTACGACTCTAAGGGAAGATGGCGGTTATTCAGATGGTAGGAGACCTGAGAACGTCTCCTTTGGTAAAGAAATAAAGATTGATCTGAGCAGGAGAGATTTCACTATCAATGCAATGGCAATAGAACCCTGTGGAAAATTGGTCGGGAACGACGAACCACGAGGCAAATTGTTGGATTATCATCGGGGAGAAGAAGATTTGTCATCTGGATTATTGAGAGCGGTTGGGGATGCCGAGAAGAGGTTGGGGGAAGATGGACTTAGGGTTATTCGGGCTTTCAGATTCATGGAGGGTGGAATAAATGGGGTCAGGGACCTGGATGCGGAGCTAAGCATTGCGATTTCGTCAAATCTGGAAATGCTAGATAAGGTCTCGAAGGAGAGGATTTGGGATGAGTTTCGTAAGATCCTGTCAGGGCGTCATTCGAGCGAGATAGTCGGGATGATGCATAATCATGGTGTTTTTGATAAGATTCTTCCCGGATTATCGGTGAATCTTGAGGCCATACATTCGAATGGTCATTTGGTTAATCTGGCGCTATTGTTCAGTTCTGAAACCTTGGATGAGTCACAATTATCAGAGAGGCTTGCTGAAAATCTGAGACTTTCGAGGAAGGAGCTTTCGGCCATTTCCCTCCTTCATGGGCTAAGAAACGTAGATCTTGATGGCTCCATAAAAAGTGTCAGGAGGTTCGTAGCCACCCATGAAAGCTCGAGTAGAGAGATGATTCTGGAATATCTTTCGGGGTCTGGAGTGGAAATAAGTGAATTCAAGGATTGCTATCAAAATAATGGGGAGTTGCGTGCTGGGAGCTCCCCACTTGTGGATGGAAACCTAATTTCTAGCTTCACTGGACTAGAGGCGGGGAGGAAACTTGGCAGATTGAAAGACTGGTTGCACATGATTCAAGTGGAGGAGGATATAGAAAATAAGGAGGACATTGTCTCAAAAATGGACGAAATCGACTGGGAGGGGGATGATTTCGAGGACTGGCCCCAACTAAATTGGCCTTGACTCAAATTTCGTTTAGGTAATCGATATATTCCGATTGATCCAGATACATGTCCTCGTCCCAATCGTGTGGTTGGACGATCATGCACCAACCGTCTTGGTATGCCTCATCGTTAACGAGTTCTGGGTTATCCTCGACATCGCCATTGAGCTCCAATATCTTACAGGGGAATGGAGCATTGATCAGGACCCTGTCTTCACTGGTCCTGATGGTAATCATCAAATCATCAACATCCAATTCGTCCCCCCTAGATAGCAGGGCAGGTGGTGCATCGTCGTCATTTTGTGACTCGCCATCACCTACATCAATCTGGAAATCACTATCGTCTTCTGGTTTGGAAAGTACGACTCTGACGATGTCCCCATATTCGGCCCTAATGAATTCACTAATCCCAATCTTCACGGTCATATCTTCGTCATCATCGTCAAGCATCTGAATCCAAAGATGATCCAGAGTGTACTTCCTATCATGGGCTATGCTAAATTCGAAATAATCGCCGCTACTCATCTGATATCGTCCGCGGGCGTGACAGTTTCCAATTTGAACTATTCGATTGAAGAAGAAATCTTGGTTCAGAGAGATTAACAATATCTTCTTCATCGGGGTGTTGGGAACATGGATTTTGAAGAGACGGATGAGCAGAGCATGATTCGAGAGATGGTTAGGGCTTTTGCAGAAGAGACTCTGGCTCCGACGTGCCTAGATAGAGACAATGAACAGCGTGCACCATTGGAAGAATGGCTAGATTTCTGCGAAAACACTGGCCTACAGGGAGTAACCATCCCGGAGGATTATGGGGGAAGCGAGATTGATGCTGTTTCTGAGGCAATAATCGTTGAAGAGTTGGCGAGAGTTGACCCCTCTTTCTCAGTGATGTACTGCGTCCATGTTGGACTATGCTCCATGACTATTGCTTTGCATGGGAATGAAGAGCAGAAGAGGAGATATCTTCCAAGATTGTCCGGAAAGGAAATCGGCGCGTACTCTCTTTCTGAGGCTGGTGCGGGGACGGATGCAGCGGCACTCAGTTGCAGAGCGAAAATCAGCGAAGATGGTTTGCACTACATATTGAATGGGGAGAAGATGTGGGTTACGAACGGTTCGAGCGCAGAAATATACGTACTATTCGCCAAGGATGTTGATCACCCGGATTTTGGAAAGAAGAAGCATGGAGGGACGACTGCATTCATTGTTGAGAAGTCTTTCGAAGGTTTTTCTGTTGGGAAGAAAGAAGACAAATTGGGCATTCGCTCCAGCGATACTTGCTCATTGGTCCTTGAGGATTGCAAAGTTCCTATCGAGAATGTCCTCAAGGGATCCGGAGAGGGATTTCCGATAGCAATGAATGCATTGGACAACTCGAGGATTGGGATTGCGGCGCAGGCTCTTGGAATCGCCCAGGGATCATTCGAAGCAGCTCTAAACTATGCGCATCAGAGAGTTGCCTTCGGAAAACCAATTGCCCACCACCAGAGTATTGGCAATTATCTTGCTGATATGGCCACAAGGACGACTGCTGCTAGACTCATGGTTTACAAGGCAGCATTGGCCAAAGAAAGGCATTACCACGAAGGATCGCCGCGCCACACAATGGATGCGAGCATGGCAAAGTTGTTCGCGGGAGATACAGCAATGTGGGTTTCGGAGAGGGCGGTTCAAGTCCTAGGTGGCTATGGTTACACGACGGATTTCCCGGTCGAGAGATTCTTCAGAGATGCCAAGATTACTCAAATATACGAAGGAACCCAAGAAGTCCAAAGAATTGTGATCAATAGGTCAATTTCTCCGGAGTAGTGATCAGTCAAGTGTTCCCGATTGAGAAAATAAGAAGTCGATTCCCCTCTCTGGAAAGAAATATCGGAAAAAGGAAGGCTGTTTTCTTTGACGGCCCGGGAGGCAGCCAGGTCCCCACTTCGGTTACTAGTGCAATGAATGAATATCTACTGAGAAATAATGCTAATACGGGCATGAGTTTTGCGACTTCGTTGGAGACAGATGAGGTGATTTCAGAGACTTTGCGTGCTTGTGCTGACTTCATAGGTTGTGAAGATCACAGAGAGATTGTCTTCGGTCAAAATATGACTAGTCTGAACTTCCAACTTGCTGGTGCCCTGAGTAGGACTTGGGGAGAGGATGATGAAGTGGTGGTAACGAGGCTGGATCATGACGGCAACGTTGGGCCATGGGCCCTAGCAGCTGAGTGGTCCGGAGCCAAACTAAGAAAGATTGGAATTAATCCAGAAGACTGTACTCTAGACATGGAATCAGCGAATGAGGTTATCACCGAAAGAACAGTTTTGGTCGCCGTAGGTGCTGCTTCCAATCTTTCAGGAACTATTAATGATGTCAAGAAGATAGTTGAAATTGCACATAGCTTTGGTGCCGAGGTGGTCGTTGATGCCGTCCATTTAGCGCCCCATTCACTGGTTGATGTATCCAATTTGGGATGCGATTTCCTTCTTTGTTCCCCCTACAAGTTCTTCGGGCCCCACCAAGGTATTCTGTGGGGCAAAAAGGAACGTTTGGAGGAGTTACCAGTCGCAAAGTTGAGAGTTGCTACAGAAGAGTTGCCATTCAGATGGATGACTGGTACGCAGAGTCACGAAGGAATGGCGGGAACAAAGGCAGCGATTGAACACATTGCGTGGATTGGTAGAGAAGTTAGTGGAAATCCTGAACTGAGTAGGAGGGATGCCCTGATATCGGCTTTCGGAGCTATCGAAGAGTATGAGCAGAAGCTTTGCCTGCGAATGCTGGAAGGACTAGGTGCTATCGAGAAACTCAAGATCTGGGGCATTTCCGAACCAAATAGAATCTCAGAAAGGGCCCCTACAGTTTCATTCACACACCCATCGATGAGTGCAAAGGAAATAGCGGAAAGGCTGGCAGAGAAGGGGATTTTCGTATGGGCTGGTAATTTTTACGCATTGGAGCTAACGGAAGCCCTCGGACTAGAACCTGAGGGAGTTGTCAGGGCAGGGGTCCTCCATTACAATTCAATGGAGGAAGTTGATTTCTTCATTGAAGCGGTTGCATCAGTATTGAGTTGAGTTACTCAAACCACTGATACCTTCTTTGGCCTTCTAAATCTCCTTCCAATCCGATGCTGACCAGAGCAAACTCAGTGCTGGGTTTGACCACGGATCGCTTCCTCTTACCTTTGTGCAATGCCTCGTATACTGTCTTGTTGATTGCGTGCCTCGTGGATAGGCGCTCGAAGAGATGGAAGCGGGAGGCGATCTCCCTCCATGATGGCTGAACAATCCCCTCGAACACCTTGGCCTTTGCTCCTGAACCATAGCCACACAAGCCGATCCTATTGGATTCAATTTCCACATCCTCCAGATAATCCGATTCCATTGCAGACATCAAAGCAAGGAAGATTGAGCCAGTGTATTGGTTGCCAATGAGGCTAGATGCCCTCTGAGTCTTCTCAATCCTCTGATCGACAAAGACTCGGAACTCTTCGGTCTTTGAAATGAGTCTCCTGTACGAGTCATTTGCTTTCTCGAAATCCTCAATACCTTCAGGAGTGTCAGGATAGTCCTTTTGTAATGGCTCCGGACCAATCTCTTCTACTATCTTCAACCACATCGGGAGTTCTCGGCGATCGTGACGGAAAACGTCTGGAAACATCCTCTTGCCCTGGAATGCGTATGGTAAGTGGACGATTATTCGACTCCATTGGTTGGTCAGAATTTCATCTGATTTGGGATCATATCTGCCCTCTTCTATTGCCTTCTTTCGAAAGTCGATGAAAGCCTGCTTTACTGACTCAGAGTAGCATCGATTGGAGAACTGTCCATCGAAAACTGGGGTGTCCTTGTGAATCATTATCTTCTCGTTCTCGAAGATCGTATCGTTCTTCTTCTTGGATCGAGGAATTAGTTTGAGGATTTTCTCGGCCAAGTTTGACGTAATGCTTGCTCCGGATTCCTCTGCTAGTTCGAGTACGTTCTCTACTACTGTTCGTGTTTCGATCTCTCTTCTAGGCTTGAAGAAATCGTGGACTGGCATAGTTGATACTCCCCAAATATCTGGGATTGCCAATAATCTGGGATTATGGCGAATTAGTATCGCACCCCCTCCGGCCCCCTGGGTGTACTCTCCAGAAGATCCGAGGTCGTACTTTGCGTTGTCAGCAAAGACAACAATGCCTACTCTATTTCTGACTTCTCCCCCCCTAGCTACCCAGTCAAGAGTATTATGCATCGCATCTACGGCCCCAATACAAGCAAATGTCATATCAACAACATCGCAGTTCCTGAAGCATTTTTCACCGAACTTTGGCGAGTAACGTTGTTCCAGCATATCCATGATGTAGGTCGCGGTGGGTTTTGCCCCGTCAAGGGCTGATTCGGTTCCGAGATAAATTCGGCCTATTGAAGATGGATTGAGGGAATTTCTGTCAATCAGCCTTGACACTGCGTTTGCCCCCATAGTTGCAGTGTCTTCATGGACATCTGGTATTGCCATAGCCTCTAGGCCCAATCCCTTGCTAAGTTTTCCATAGTCGGCACCCCTGAAATCTGCGAAGTCCTGCATGGCAAAGTAGAGCCTTGGGAAGTGCAAGGCGATGTCATCAATTCCTACTTCTGACACGTTATTCCTACTTGTCGGCATTGGCCTACATTATCATACCTGTGGAATAACGAGACTCTTGTCCCCCATTAGTCTTGAAACTAGTTTCCACCGGTGATACTGTTGATTGAGTCCAGAAGTTCCTTTTTCCCGGAGAAATAAGCAGAAATTGGCAATAGCACTTCTGAGAGGCCATCTGCGATCGCCATCTTTGCATCCAATGGGTGAATTGTACCATCTGACACTGCATCGATAAAAGATTGAGCATCCGTCCACTCAGAGGCCTCGCCGTACTTGGGATCGGGGGACACTGTGATCTTTCCTATTTTGGGGATTATTACGTGACTTGATATCTCGAATACTGGAGAGTTTTGGTTCCCGACCTCGAGGAATGACTTCCTCATCTTGGACCTAATTAATTCTGGTTCATCGTCCAGTAGTATTGCATTTCCTGGGTCTGACTTAGACATTTTGTGATCGAATGAATCCATCCTCCCCCCAGGTCCCTTTAGCCCTGATAGCATTGGAGTGTGGATGCAAGTCGGTTTGGTCCAGTTATTTTTATCCGCAACCTCGCGCATGTACATGTGTGCCTTTCTTTGATCCATCCCTCCGAGTGCGATATCGACGTCCAACTCAAAGATGTCCGCAGCCTGTAGGGCTGGATAGTAGAATGCTGCTAGATCATGATCTGATGAGTCCTCCTCCCTGCCCATGATGCTGAATGTTCGGCGAACCCTTGAGAGACTCATGTTCTTTGAGCACCTCAGCACCCTTTCCCAATACTTCCCCGAATCCATAACCTGTGATGCGCGTACGAATTGAATCTCCCCTGGTCCTTCACCTTCTTTTGGACTTCCTAGAATAGCCCGAAACATCTCAGACATGTACTCGGAGGCCGTGGAAATCTTCCCCATGTCCCTCCCGAACTTGTCGTTTACCCACGCATGCCAGTCGGCTAGTAAGATTATTACATTGACGTCTTGATCAAGGAGGTTCCTAATTGTGTCAGCTAGAATCATCCAGCCGAGATGTGCCTTCCCACTAGGCTCAAGACCGACATAAGCTACCAATTTCTGATTGTCAGAGTGTCTTGAACCGCCAGAAAGTACTGATTCCACATGATTGATCCCTACAACTTCTTGACAGGCGGAGAACATACTATCGATACGTTCTCGAGATTCTGAATCAATCTCTGGAGGGTCCTCCTCTGACATTTGGTCACCTAGTTGAATAGCTTGTTTAGCTTCTCAGCCCTGCCTGCCGCCTTAGTATTGTCATTAGCTTCAAGGAGTGTTTCTATCTCCCCTATCAGGGATTCTGCCTGTTCTTTCTTCTCCCCGTCAATACTTTCTGCCATCTCCATGAAGTGCTTTGCGGAAGAGATGGCTGACTTTGCTTTTGATGCCTTCTTTGCCCATTCCTTCGCCTTATCACCTCGTTGTTTTGAATTGTAGCCAGTAGCCTTGTCTAGGAAGGCAGTCCACTTCTTTCTATCTTCCATGGCTGACTTCATCGCTTCTGGGTCTTCGAAGTCAGGCGGGACATTGGTGACATCAACAATCATTGCCCCATTTTCATATCTGGCTTCAATAGATGTCATTACTCCGTGAGATGCCTCGAATGAGTTGTCGGAAGAGCTTTCCACTTCGTCGAAGAACTCCTTTGCAAGAGCACCCAAACCCCCATTGCCGTCTACTTCCTTGATTAATCCCCTGCGAACGTCGAATCGCTCCATGCCCCTCCGAATGAATAGGGTCTCTTCAATACTGCCGAACCCGACTACGTCTACAACTAGTACAAGGGCTAAACGAGCACGGTGCCTCCGACATCCATGGGCAAGGGGCATTTCCCATCCATAATTGGGGTAGTTACCATTCTCTTGCTACCGCTGGCAATGGCACAGTCGGTAGTCAATATGGGGGGTGTCGTGATTCTTGACGAGTTAGATCTTGGGATAGAGGGGGGTGATGTTTCGCCGGATGGAGAGTTTGTTCTAGCCCATGGTGCAGATTCTGCAATTTTCTTAATTGAGTCTGGGGTTCCGTTTAACAATTCAAGAGTGGAATTTTCCGGAAGTGAGACTCTGCTGGATGCTTCATTCCACCCTAGTGGTAAGACAGCTCTTCTGGTTGGAGAGGAAGGTCTGTTGTTGAGGTTCATTTCATCGAATAGCACCGTGGAGAAATCAGGAGGGGGTTCGGCCTTCGGTGGCACTGATCTAAATGCAGTCTCTTGGAACGGAGATGGCAGTTGGGCATACATTGGCGGGGAAGAGGGCTGGATTTGGAGATACAGAGGACTTGATGAAGGTGGCTTTGAGGCGGTTCCTCTCGAAAATCGAGGTGAAAGTGACATTAATGCAATTTCTTGTCTGCGGGGTTACAATGTCTGCTTAGTTTCGTCCAGTGTAGATGGAATTGGAGTAATAAATCAAGAGCATGAGTTATTCTGGATCGGAGGTTATGGAAATCCCTGGATTGACGTGACGTGCCCCTCCAGCACTTCTATGGAATGCGTGGTCATCTCCTCTGACCTGACTATAGCCAGTATTGCGGTTAATATTGAAGATCCTTCTAAGACTACGATTTACGACAACGATATTGTGCAATTGAAGGGATTTGATGGCATAATGACTGGAATCGACATTCAGAAAGACGGTAATTCCCTGATTTCACTGGCTCCCTTCGGATTAATTGAACATGACTTGGGAGAGGGCAGGTCATACCACTGGTTGGATAATGATGATGCAACAAGTTTCGATGCTTTAATTGCGGGGGAACGAATTGTTTTCACGTGGGGCACAGGTCCCTTTGATGGCTATATTCTGACTGATAGTGGAACTATCGTTTCGTTCGCAACGGCCACCCAGAGCGAAGGGAATACCATGCTTGGAATCTGGATTGGGATAATTATTCTTGGAGGGACTACCTTGATGATCGCATCCCTACTGACTAGTTCTTCGCCGAGACTTAGCAGATGGGTGACAAAAATGATTGGTAGCGAAGAAGAGCGGAAAAGTGTGATCAGGGAAGAAAGGCGACTTGCGAGGAAAAAAGGCCGAGCATAAATTCATGTGTAAACTTGTTCGCGGAGGACTGAGAACATGGCATACGAGGCATTAGACTTCTACGACATAGATTCCTTGCTGACCGAGGAAGAAAGAATGGTTAGAGATATGGTAAGGGACTGGGTGGAAGATAGAGTCCTCCCGAATATAGAAGATGCTTGCAGGGATGGGGTTTTTCCAGACGAGTGGAGGGTTGAGATTGGCGAGATGGGGATCCTTGGCGCCCCGTTGGAAGGCTATGGTTGCCCTGGCCTCTCTTACATTGCATACGGATTGATTTGTCAAGAGTTGGAGCGTGGAGATAGTGGGGTTCGCTCGTTTGCCAGTGTCCAAGGTTCACTTGCTATGTATCCGATATGGGACTTCGGAAGTGAGGAACAGAAAGAGAAGTACCTGCCGGGTATGGCAAAGGGAGAATTAGTCGGGTGCTTCGGCCTTACTGAACCGGACTATGGTTCCAATCCCGGTGACATGATCACTCGTGCGGAGGACAAAGGGGACCACTTCTTATTGAATGGTGCTAAGATGTGGATTACTAATGGAACAATTGCTGACTTGGCTGTTGTTTGGGCAAAACTTGAGGGGGAAATTCGCGGATTCATTGTAGAGAAGGGCGATCAGGGGTTCAGCGCACCGGAGATGAAAGGGAAGCACTCCCTCAAGGCGAGTGTGACCAGCGAATTGGTTTTCCAAGATTGTAAAATCCCCAAGGATCGGATTTTACCAGATGTGAGGGGCCTAAGAGGGCCTTTCAGCTGCCTCAATAATGCCAGATATGGCATCTCTTGGGGAGCAGTCGGTGCTGCCCAATCATGCTTCAACTCGGCAAGAGAGTATGCACTCAGCAGAATTCAATTTGGACATCCGATTGCTTCGTTCCAACTTGTCCAGAATAAACTCTCTTGGATGCTTCGCGAGATTACCAAAGGGCAATTACTGGCTTATCACATTGGCAAGAAGAAGGGTGACGGAAGTTGGATTCCGGAGCAGATCTCTCTAGCCAAGATGAATAACGTAGACATGGCTCTTGAGATAGCGCGCATGTCTAGGGATATCCATGGTGCCAATGGAATCCTGGACGAGTATCCCGTGATGAGGCACATGGCAAATCTAGAGTCGGTGAAAACATACGAGGGGACGCATGACATCCACAATCTGATTATAGGAAGGCACATTACAGGTATCCAATCGTTCACACGGGAGCCTTGAATCGAAAGAGTCTCCCGACCCAAGATTGAAAGAGCCTCCTCCGACCCCGATAACTGGGCAGCATTATGGGAGTAGCAGTTCTGCTTAAGCAGGTCCCGGATACTACTGCCAAGATTAGCATTAGCGAGGACAGGGTGGATGAGGCATCCATTACCAAATGGTCAATTAGCCCCTACGACGAGTATGCCCTCGAAAACGCCATCAAGTTGAAGGAATCTGGTTTCGGGGATGTTGTAGCCATAACATGCGGCCCTTCACGATCGGCGAAGTGCCTAACAGAGGCTGCTGCGGTTGGGGCAGACCGATTAATTCACATTATTTCTGAATCGCCATTGGACAGTATCCAAGTCCAATCCCTACTATCTGCAGCAGTAAAGGAATCGGGGTGTGAAGTGGTGATGTGCGGAAAGCAGGCTGCAGACACGAACAGTGGTTCAACTGGACCTGGATTGGCCACCACTCTTGGGTTCTCGTGCGTAGGCGGGGTCACCGAAGTCTCCATAGAAGGAGGGAATGCCTCTGCTACCCGCCTAGGGCCTTCGGGTTTAGAACAAGTAGAAGTCGCTGTACCTTGCGTTTTTACATTTGACAAGGGGGATTCTGAGTTAAGGAGGCCCAATGTCAGAGGAATAATGATGGCTAAAAAGAAACCAGTGGATGGCTTTTCAGCTGAAGATTTAGGGGTCGATGTAGGAGATTCAATGGTCGAAATAAAATCTCATTCTTCACCTCCGGAGAAGAAACCAGGACAGAAATTCGTTGGTTCTGATTCGGTTCCCGAGGTGGTTAGTAAGTTGAGGGAAGAAGCAAACGTCATCTAGAGGTTAGAAAATGAGTGTAACAGTTATTTCGGAGTCTAGCAATGGGTCCCTTCATCCAGTTACAGCACAACTGGTAGGGGCCGCATCCTCGCTTGGGGAATCGATTACAGTCATCTGCCCAGGTGGTGTCGGTTCCTCTGATGCGGCAAATATTGCCGGCGTTACAAAAGTAATTTCAGTAGAGGGCGATTGCTTCGAAAGCTACGATTGCGTGGCATGGTCAAAGGCAATATCGCCCTTGGTCGAGGGAGATCTGGTTCTCTCCTCCTCGTCTGCAGTTGGCAGGGATCTGGTCTCGTCAATTGCCGCATCCATGGGGGTTCCGGTTGTTCAGGACGTGACAAGCCTGACAGAGGGTTTTTCCGCGACTAGACCTATTTTTTCTGGGAAGGCGATTGAAGAAGTTAGTATTTCTTCCCCCTGTGCCATCAGCCTCAGGGCCAATTCATTCGAATCTGCGGGAGATGGCGGTAACGCAGAGGTCTCTACTGTTAATGTCAGCCAGGATATTACTGTTGCAGTGAAACAGGCACTTGCCAAGGCGAGTGAGAGGATCGATGTTTCCGAAGCAGATATCGTCATATCTGGAGGCAGGGGGATGGGGGAGCCAGCGAACTTCTCCCATCTCGAAGAAGTTGCAGACATACTTGGGGCCGCGGTTGGAGCAAGCAGGGCTGCAGTGGATACTTGGGGGGAGATACCCCACAGCATGCAAGTCGGACAGACTGGGAAAACGGTCACTCCCAACCTATACATTGCAGTTGGGATAAGTGGGGCCATACAGCATCTCGCCGGGATGCGTTCGAGCAAGTTTATTCTAGCAATAAACAAAGACGCAGATGCCCCAATCTTTGGTGTTGCAGATTATGGAATCGTTTCCACGTGGGAAGAAGCACTGCCGGTGTTGAAAGAACATCTGTCTGATTTGCTTTCAAACTGACACGTTGCCCTTTTCCGAGTCTGCCCTAATTTGCCCTATTCTGCTGAGGTACTCCTCAGTAACCCCTCCGGTGACGTATACTCCGTTGAAGCAAGAGCAATCGAAAACGGCAGGAGCTTGTGTTCCAGCGCCAGTACAGGATTCGACGAGATCTTCAAGATCCTGATAAATCAGCCAATCGGCCCCTATGGAGGTGCAAATTTCCTCATTTGTCTTCCCATAAGCGACGTATTCCTCCCTTGCCGGCATATCAATCCCGTACACGTTCGGGTGGATTATGGGGGGTGATGATGAGGCGAAAAGTACTCTTTTTGCCCCTGCATCTCTGGCCATCTGGACGATTCTCCGAGAAGTGTTTCCTCGGACTATGCTATCGTCGACAATCAAGACGGTCTTGCCTTCGAACTCATCGTCTATTGTGTTCAGTTTCTTCCTAACCGAGTCCTTTCTAATCTTCTGACCGGGCATTATGAAGGTCCTCCCAATGTAACGATTCTTGACGAATCCTTCCCGATATGGCACCCCCAATGTGCTAGAAATTCCTAGGGCTGCTATTCTCCCACTATCTGGTACTGGAATGACTGCATCGATTTCATTCTCTTGGTAGTATTTGGAAATTCTCTTTGCAAGCGACTCCCCCATCCTCAATCTTGCCTTGTGAACTGAAATTCCATCAATTACGGAGTCTGGTCTAGCGAAGTATACGTGTTCGAAGACGCATGGCGTGTGAGTGGTTTTTGGGTGGCAAACCTGTGAAATAATCCTCCCATCCATCCTAACTATTACTGCTTCTCCAGGATTAACGTCCCTGTCCATTTCGAAGCCTAGAGATTGGCAAACTACGCTTTCTGAAGAAACTAGCCTCTCAGTGAAATCGTCGGATTCCCTCTTCCCCAAAAATAGTGGGCGTATCCCATTGGGGTCCCTGAATGCAACCATTCCCCAACCTGTAATTAGGCATACCACACTGTAGCTTCCTTCCACCCTCAAGTGAGTCCTTTCGACTGCTCGGAAGATGTCATCCTCACCTAGAGCATCCATTCCCCCTTGACGCCCATCAACCGATCTCTGGATTTCGGCTGCGAAAAGGTTGAGCAGTGCTTCTGAATCTGAACTGGTGTTTATTCTGCGATGATCGTATTCCAGAAGTCCGGAAATGATATCTGGGGTATTGTTCAGATTTCCATTGTGAGCCAGGCTTACACCGAATGGGGTATTGGTGTAGAATGGTTGGGCCTCGGCTGAAGAGTTTGAGCCAGCAGTCGGGTACCTCACGTGACCGATTCCCATGGAACCGACTAATTTGCTCATATGCCGCTCGAGAAAGACGTCCCTGACCAATCCATTTGCTCTTCGGTGGCAAATGTTATCAGAATCGCTAGTTACTATTCCAGCGGCATCTTGGCCCCTATGCTGTAAAACAATTAGGCCGTCGTAGACCGAAGTAGCCACTTGAGTTCCCGGAGCGCCAACTATTCCGATGATTCCGCACATCGGTTATCATTCCCGGGTATGCGAACAGGACTTAGGGGTTTCCGGCGGTTTCACTTCTTCTGGGACATGGACCTATTGCGCTTGTTCCATCTGAACTTCCTAAGTCTGGCTGTGTCCCCATAACCGCAGCTTGCGCATTGTCCCTTTTGCTTATGGTACGAGTGACGTCCACATCTCCTGCACCTAATGTGGGTGGATTTCTGCTTCTTGCCCATGCTCGGTGTACCCTTCGACATGCGTTTCACCCTACTAAGACGACGCGTCCACCGACCGATTTGTTAAGAGGCTTATCCTGAACAATAACAATGTAATCGCTGCCAAAAAGATTGGTAATATTTCTAGCAAGCCGAGGATTGCTGATGACATGGCCAATTCCAATGAGGCCATTTTATCGAGATCGTTGGAACTGCTGGCCAAATAGAAAGCGGCGATTCCGACAGCAATGGCAGAGGCAAATGAGAGTGAGCGATTATGGATGTTGTAAGAAGAGGCGAAATGGATTAATGCTAATGAGGAAAAGAGGAGACAGCCCCCGGAAAAGAGCATTTTAGCTTCTTGGAACCCGATACTCATTCTAATCTACCTCCCAATCTCCTTTCTAGAATTGCCCTTACAAGGTCACCTTCCTCTTTTGAGAGTGGCTCCGACTCATCTCTGAAGCCCGATGATCTCTCAGCCAAGTACACCCCGATGAATACTGCAACCAGGCCCGCTAAAATTCCCATAATTACCAAAGCCCCCCTAGTTATTGCTATTATCGAATATGTGTCTTTCTCCAAGAAGATCGCTGCCCATGAAGCTATGATGAAAATCCAACCAGCAAAGAGTCCGGGAATACTTCTACCCCCATATGTTGGAGAATTCCGAAGAACGATTATTGCACCTATAGCAAATGGCAATGCAATGGAAACCGATTGTAGGAACGATTTATGGAGCTCGACTCCATTTTCGGTCAATTCACCTGGAAAAAATATCAGGCAAGACAAGCCCAGCAGAATCAATGGAAAACCGAATTTACTCCTATCGAATGAAGGGCCCATCCGATGGAAGCTGCCCCCTATTGAAATGATAATCAAGAAGGCCCAGAGCAATTCATTGCCGCCAAACATGCACTGCGGGTGATGATTCGATTCTTGTGTTTTTCTTGGATATGGAATAATCGCATGTTGGAATCGCTCGACTAGATTCATATACGGGTCATCGGTGGCTCGCGGCGCACAAGAAGGTAGGAGGGGGAAGAATGGTCAAGATGCCGAGGAAAATTATGCGATACAGCCCCTATGCTGGAAAGCATACTGAGCATACTGTTGAGAGAGTGAAAAAGAGAAGGGCCAGTGAACTAAAATGGGGGCAAAGGCGTTTCAGGAGAGTCACTTCGGGATACAGAGGTTTCCCTAGGCCAAAACCATCGGGGGAGAAGCCCACAAAGAGGGTGAACTTAGTATTCAGGTGTACCGAGACTGGGAAAGCCCATTCCCCAAAGGGCAAGAGAGCAAGAAAGTTCGAACTTGTTGATAACTGAGGTGAGCTATTGGCTGGAAAATTCCTGAGAGTTAGTTGCAAAGATTGTGGAAACGAGGCCACTCTCTTCGACAGGGCTTCTACTACGGTTGCCTGTCCAATTTGCGGATCGACCCTTGCAGAACCAGCCGGCGGGCTTGCCAATCTAACCGGATGTACCGTGGTTGAGGTTCTGAACTAGAGAGGCGAAATCTTGGCAGATTTAGCGAACGACTGGCCTGATGAAGGAGATTTGGTCGTCTGCTCCGTGAAGAACGTAAAAGAGAACGGAGCATACCTGGACCTAGATTCCTATCCAGAGAGAGAGGGTTTCGTATTCATCGGTGAAATCGCTACTGGATGGGTCAGGAACATCAGGGCCCATGTGAGGGAGGGTCAGAGAGTAGTAGCCAAGGTTATCGGAATTAAGAAAGATAGAGACAGCATCACCCTATCGATCAAATCTGTTTCTGAGGAACGCAGGAGGGATGCACTTCAATCATGGAAGAACGAACAGCGAGCATCACAGATTATGAGGGTAGCCGCAGAGAGGGTCGGATGGGACGAGGTGAAGACGTCTACGGTTTCGGAAGAAATGAAGGAGTCCTTTGGCTCCCTTTATGGCGCTCTTGAGGAGTGTGCGATAACTGAGAGTGCCCTGGAAGATGCTGGATTCGAAGGAGAATGGATAGCAGTTGTAACAGAATTGGCGATCGAGAATATTGTCCCTCCGTTTGTTGAAATTAGAGGTTTGTTTGAGATCAAGGTATGGGGTCCAGAGGGAGTGGAGGCGATTAGCGGCGCACTGCAGGCTGCAGAGGATTGCGCGAAGGGAGAGGAAGAGGTTACTCTTACTTGCCACTATGATGGGGCACCAAACTACAGAGTCGACATCAAGGCGCCCGATTACCCATCAGCAGAAGCGATTTGGGAAGCAGCCCAAGAGGCCGCATCGAATAAGATAGGTTCCGTTGAAGGTTCAATAGCCATTGAAAGGCTCTGAATCCCCCAATGTGGGAAGATACTTCATGAACCTAATCGGTGGGCTCGGTCTCGTCCATGGCAAGATCTAGGCTTCAACGCTGTACAAAGTGCAAGTCATTTGGCCTTGGAGTGGAGTGCAAAGAGTGTGGTGGCAAGATGGAGGCGGCCACTGCTCTGAAGTTCTCTCCTGAAGACCCCCAAGGAGCCAGGCGCAGGAAACGTCAAGATGCTGGAAGTGAGAAATGGGTCAAAAAACTCCCGAGCCCCAGGAAGCGTGGAGATTCGTGAATAGAACCAGGATCCATTGGCTCGAGGGGGATGGCCTCCCTAAGGATTCCATGATTCTAGAGGCAGTCCCTGGTGTTGGCAACGTGGGCAAGATTATGGTTGACGGATTGATAGATAAGCACCCCTCGAGAACTATCGGGTGGATTCTACACCCTGACTTCCCCCCTCATGCAACAATATCGGATGATGGCCTTATCGGCCCTCCGAGATTGGACATTGTTTCCGTAATTCTTCCAAATGGCGAACCAGTTTGCATCGTCACAGGCGTCATGCAGCCGATGACTGCCCCCGGCCAGTTCGAAGTCGCGGAGGCGATTCTGAGAATGGCGAGTGATTCGGATGCAAGTCGTTTACTCGTTCTGGCAGGATTGGCTGCGGAACCAGACTGCCGGTCAATTTACGCGGTCTGCTCCGACAGGGTTTTTCGTAAAACTCTCGAGAAGGAGGACATCATGGTGAGCAGGGACCAGCCAAAGGGCGGAATGATCGGAGTGGCGGGAATGGTGCTTTCTTTGTCCTCGACACTAGGGGTGCCTTCTCTCGGAGTAATAGCTGAGACGGTTGGTGCCAGTTCAGACGTCCTCGCAGCGGATAGGATGGCAAAGTGGATAGAGCAGGCCTTCGAGGTGCCACTGGATCTAGATCTTGACACAACTAAGGAGACGGCTGCCAAGCTGATAGAGAAGATCGGAGGTAGTGACGACCCCATGGAGGACTACCTGTCAATGGATGAGCCAGAGGCTTCGTCTGACTTCTACGTCTGACTCGGGACTACCTTCTCCGCCTTCTCTTGCTATTCCCTCGTCCGCCGGACGAGGATTCCTCGACTGAAATTCGCCTTCCTTTGAATTCCGACTTGTTCATCGCCTTGATTGCCGCCTTGGCTTCCTTATTGTCTGCGAATGTGATGAATGCGAACCCTCTGGGCTTCTTGGTTTCCTTGTCCATGGCCATATGGACATCATTCAGTTTTCCATGTACGGAGAATGCCTCCCTTAGATCATCTTCTGTGGCGTCATAAGATACCCCGCCAATGAACAGCTTTACTCCGAACTCCTTCTGTGCCTTTCCCCTGGCTTTCTTCATTACTTCCCTCTCCTTGGCGAGGTCGTCCTTGCTTGCCTTACCAGACTCAACCTTCTCCATGCAGTCACGACATCTTAGCGGTTTTCCAGGAGTTGGTTTGAATGGTACCTTCGTCTGTGAGCCGCAAAGGGTGCACTTTGCCGGGTGCATCTCCCTCTGGGGCCTTCCACCGCCCCTTCCTCTCGAAGATGGAGTGCGCTTAGCTGATTCTGGTATCTCGTGAGTCCAACCCCTCCTGTGATCAGCTACTGGAGACAAGTATGGCCTTGCCCCATCGTGCCCCAACATAGCCTCTGCTTCACTGGACCAGCGCTCCCCGGGACGGTTTAACTTCTGGATATCGGACCCCTCGGGTATTTCGAAGCCGTGTCCAAAGCCATTAGAAAGTGATCTGAAACCTCTGTAATCGCAGCGTGGACACTCGACGTTGAAGTCCGGAGTAGTATCACTCGCAATCAGGTCCCCCCCACAAGGTGGGCAAGATGCGTAGAGGACACCCAGATCCGGATTGCCCTTTGTCGTTGCCTTGAGCATTGGATCGACATTGATTATCTTGGCACGAACGATGTCTCTCTTTCTCATGGCGTCGCCGGCCGATGGAATGAATCGATCCACTATCTCGGAGACGTAAACATCCGCGAATAGTTTCAGGGCTGGAACGTCCCTGTGCCCGCCCTCGTTGTTCTCAATGTGTAAAACACGGAGTTCCGCGGTCTTCTCGTTGAGTCGGTTAACCTCTCCGATGATGACATCACCAATCTTAGGGGAATTTATCTGGGGTACTGATGCATCTACAGAAATAACTCCAGAATTGCTCACAAGATTGCCTGAAAGTACAGCCACAGGACCTCGGGAAGTCATATGGATCCCATGGCCCAGTTCTTCTCCCGGACCGACTTCAACAGAAAAACCAGGGGTAACTTGGTCACCGACCGATGCTATCATCGACTCGCCGACCCGAAGACCCCCTATGAACGGTACGGCATATGTTGGATCCACTATTGCGGGGTTAATCGCCAAAATGCAGCTCTGGTCTTGCTCCGCTGCCTACTGTGGTGAGCATACGTTGCGGGGAGAGGAAAATCGACCTCACCGTATCTCTCCACGGACCATCCATGCCCCTCAAACAGTGCTCCTATGTGGTTCGCTTCGGCACTGTGCATCAGGTGTGAAGGAAGCCTAGCAGACAGGATTGAGTTGAGGAATGGTCGGTCGGCCCTCGGAGACTGGCGGCCCCAGGGCGGGTTGCTGATTACGACGTCGGCTGAGTCTATTTCAATCGAATCGCCCCCAATACTAGCTTGTATCACTTCTACAGAGTCAATAAAGCCCATCTTCTCAGCATTGTACTTGGCGGCATCACAAGCCGCTTGATCGGTTTCGATAAGAATCGCCCTTTCTGCCCCCAGAACCATTGCTCCTAGCCCTAGTAGTCCATTTCCTGCTCCCAAATCGGCCACGGTACATCCGACAAACAAATCTCCGAATGCAGAAATGTCGGAAAGCCATCTGGCGGCGATTTCACCGTCAGTGCAGTACTGCTCAAGTTCGACTGAAGGGGATTGAATTTTCTCGAGGCGGGAAAGCATCATCGCAAGCCTCCTGGTTCTCATGGCCCGGGATGGGCTCACCTAAGAAAATCTGTTCCAGATTTCCGAAATGCTGATGCCATATGAGAGTTCAAGTACTCTGGATTTCAATGCACTTGTATGGCTGAGTTATCGGGGCCAATACTGAGTGTAATTGCCGCGCTGATTTCAGCAGCCGTAGTATGGAAAATTATGTCAGAGCGAGGGGGCAGACTGGTAGAAGAAGCGAAGTCCCAGAGTGAAGTTAAGGTGGCGACTACGGAGGCCCGGTTAGAAGCCCTGATGGGCGAGAAGGATACAATGCAGAAGCAGATGCAAAATGCATTTGAGGTAGCTGCCGCCAATGCATTCAATACTGCAGTGAAGAATGCTGACGACGAAAAGGAGTCTTCTTTCAAGAAAGCGACTTCCGAATTATCAAACAGCATGGCAAAGTACATTCAAGCCATTAATGAAGCCGACAAGGCGGATTCCTTACGAATTCTGGGATTAGAAAAGGAAATTGAAACCATGAGTAAGTTGGGAATTACTCTGGCTGATGAGACAAAGGAGCTCACACTTGCTCTTAGGGGCGACTCTCAGGCACAGGGTGCTTGGGGCGAAGTAGTCGTTGAGAATCTCCTACAAAGTATGGGTTTCGTAGAACAGCGCGACTATGTCAAACAATTTTCTGAGACTGGAGTAGATAGAAAGCGAAAGCGGGCTGACTTCGTCCTAAATCTCCCTGATAAGAGGCAAGTTGTAATTGACTCGAAGGTCTCCTTAACCGCATACACAGAATACGTTAACGCGGACAGCGAAGAAGGGGCTGTTGCTGCTATGAAAGCGCACTGCAAATCAATTCGAAAGCATGCTCAAGATCTCGCTTCAAAGAATTACCAACACATGGAGAGTATTGACACTCTAGATTTCGTCCTCATGGTAGTCCCATTGGAAAGTGCATTCATCGATGCCATGAGGGTTGATCCTGGCCTATATGAAGACCTAGTGGCGGATCGGCGGGTAAAAATAGTCAGTGGCTCATCATTAATGATTTCCCTATTACTCATCCAGGAGCTATGGAAGAGAGAGAATCAGTCACGAAACCAAATGGCGCTTTTGGAGAGAGGGGGCCACCTTCACGATAAGATAGTAACATTCCTTGAATCTTTTACATCAATTGGTTTCGAACTCGGACAGGCGAAAGCGGCATACGATGATGCGGAGAATCAATTGACCAGGGGGGCCGGCAATGTCATCAGACAAACGGAGATGCTCAGGGAACTTGGGGCTAAGGTAAAAAAGGACCTTCGAGAGAAAAGTGGAGTCAGAAAAATAGCGGAGGAGTCGGAAGAGGAGTGATTTACCCCTGCTCCTTCGCGAATCCATGATTGACTGGACTGCTCACGATTTCCACCCCGTAGTACATCTGCCTGATGAATACGAAGTAAGGGACTTCACGTCGGGCGAATACTCCCCTTCGAAGTACGATTTTGACATCGGCAGGTACGATGAACTGCGCCCCGGGATGTATTCCACTGATCTCTTTGAAGGAAATCGATTCCTACACATTGGTGTCGACATTGGTGCGCCTGTAGGAACCCCATGCATGGCTTTCGCCGACGGAGAAATCTCGCACTTCGGCTACAATCCTGCTGACGGAGATTATGGCAATGTGGTGATTACCAAGCACTTGCTTGGAGGAGTGCGACTCTGGGCCCTATATGGGCACTTGGACGCGCCCTCGATTGCGGGCAAAAAAGTAGGACAACCAGTCTCCGCCGGAGAAGTAATCTGTTGGATGGGCGATAAACACGAGAATGGTGGCTGGGAGCCACACCTTCACTTCCAATTGTCACTAATCGAACCCGCGACTCATGATATGCCGGGAGTGGTTGATCCCAAGTACAGAGAACAGGCACTAGAAGAGTACCCGGACCCTAGGCTAGTTCTGGGTCCGATTTACTGAAGCGAGGCGAGATGTTCCTTCAACGACTCTATCGCTGGCATTTCAGATGGATCCTCCCCTCTCAAGACGGCCACTCCTATCGATATCCAATCTGTAACGTGGGCCGCGTACAGGAGCCTTTCAAGCAGACTTTCTCCTTCGCACTGGAATTTCCAAGTTGGTGTTGCCTCTATCTCCTTGATCATCCACTCGATTCTGGCACTGGTTCGAGGATTTAGTCCGTCGCAAGAGAATAGCAGAAGCGCTCGATTATGGGGTTCTTTGCCAGTCCATGCGACTATCTCATTGTGATTCATCTCAGGCAGATCTGTAGAACCGGCGAACATTGCCGAGTTTTCATTCAGCTGACATGAAAAACGGTATGCTGCTGGACCTAGTGAAGTAGGGGCGACAATTCCTATTTCACTCCCAACTAAGGAGCGGGAGAGAGTCGCGGCCATTCCAGAATTGGTGCACAAGTCTGATTCTGCAGATGCTTGAGAAAGTCGACCAAGCATAGCAGAAATCTCTTCGGGTTTTGGCCTTGGGAGCAGCCCTAGCCCCCAACATGCCGACAATTGAGTCCCAAAGATGTGCCCAAAGGCTGAACGAGGCATTTGTCCGGGAGGGACACGAAGGGAAACTGAATCGTCGGTTTCGGAGAGAATACCCTCCAACTCTCCTCCAGAGCAAATGCCGACGACGGTCCCGCCCGCTGAAATAGCCTCTCTAACCCCGTCCAGGGTCTCTTCCGTATTTCCAGAATAAGATGTCGCCAAAACGAGCCACTCTGGACCCCACCAACTAGGCAACCCATAGTCAGACCAGACAACGAATGGAAGTCCACCAGAATCATCGGAGAGGGCCTTCAGGAACAAGCCTCCTGCACCTGAACCGCCCATTCCGAGACATAGGACTCCGTTCCAGTCCGAGTCTTCCACAATGCCCAAATCGGCGGACATTGAGGACTGCAGGTCGTCGACAAACTTCCTGGTGAATCCAGCCATGTCGCGAGGATCCAGTTCGGAAAGCAAATCTTCGAAAACAGGCTCGCTCATTTCACCCCTCCCTTGCCGGAGACTGGTAAAGCCAGCCATGCCCCATCTATGAATCCAACACGTAAATCAATCGCCTCGCCGTCATCATCGTACGGGAGTGCGACGGTTGAGACCTTGTAGTCAGAAGGATCCATGAATTCAGCGCCAGAGCTATCCCGGTTGAGAATCTGAACATTACTCTGTTCGGCACGAGCACATACCACACTAGAGGACTCCATGTCCCTCCATGTCGCCCCGGACCTCTCAAAACGGTCCACTTTCCTTAGAATTGGTCCATCCTTCTGCCAACTATCCACCAACCATATGGATTTCTTGAATCTGACCACGTCGCCGATGGAGTAAGCAGGCTTCCTATAACTTAGAGTAAGCCTCGTGACCTCCACTCCCTCGTTGACCCCTACGACGGTTGAGCTCTCCTTGACCGAACCACCGAATGATCGTGTGAGTTTTCTGCCCCATGTCCTTGCGAGACTCTTGGAGCCCAGTTGGAGGTCCCAACCACCGGTTACCGGACCTTCTTTCGAGACGAAGAACATGGGATTTGGCTCCATCGACTCAAGCAACTCATCCAAGGTCGATCTGAGATCTGATAGTTCTTCTTCGTTCAGTTTCCTACCAGCGGACCTTAGTTGGACTGTTGCCTCGAAGTAATCTCCGTCCTTCCTCGTACAAGGGATGCAGACCGCATTGCTAGTCTGCAAAAGCGGAGAGTGCGAGTCATGGAATTCATAACCATCAATCGTGCCTGAGACTTCGATATGCAATCTATTTGTCCTCTGGTCGATTTCCTGAACCGAAAAGTCGACTGAAATCTTCTTGGCCCTCACCTCAAGAGTCAGATTCTCCCTAATCCGGAGGTCTGCGATTCCATCCCTGTCCATAGTGGACCAACCACCTCTGATTTCGAACGAGTCACACTTTGCACAGCGCCTCTGTTGAATCGTTTCGGGTATCTTCGAGAGGGTCGTCCTCTCCCTGAGGCAGGATTCGCATAGCCTGTCTGTGGACAACGGAGGTTCTGCTCCGCATGTGATGCAAAAGGCACCTCCAGACATAAGATCACCAGTTCCCCGCCAAGCCGCCCCGTTAGAAGACTTCCGAGAACATGGGGTCATCTTTCAGCATCTTGGAATGTTTTCTCGCCGATCTTTCTCTTGAGGGCGAAGAGTTGTGAAATCCTGCTAAAGGAATAGTAACCCAAGATGATAGCCAACAGTGCATAGGTGACTATGGCGGCTGTTTCTCCGGTCAATCCATCTCCCCCTTGTCAATCTCCTTATTCAATGACTCTAACTCCGCCCTTAGATTGTATATCGAGTAGTTCAGCAAAACTAAACCAACGAACAGGATCATGAATGAAATTGCGCCAAACCCCATCACACTACGTATTTCCGGGGCAACCCCGGTTTCCTCGGAATCCCTCAGAATAACTCCTGGGTGCCTATTCCTCCAGATTGTTGTTGCCGCAGCGGTAATTGGTACCAGAATGAATCCGAACAAACCAATGGCGGCTAGTGTGTCCCTGGTTTCTTCCCCGTCGGGCTGGCTCCTTAGTGACATCACAAGGAACAAGGCCACCGAAGTCAATAGTGCGTATGTGTTTAGCCTAACATCGCCCCAGTCCCAAAAGACCCCCCATTCGACGGACCCCCATATCGGGCCCGATATCAGGACCCCTAAACCGAACAGCAGACCAAGTTCAGAGCTAATGACGACCATAGCCCAACCCCTCTCAGAGCGCTTGGCGTACCATGAAACGGCACCAAGGAAGAGAAGGCAAAAGGACAGGAATGAGGACCATGCGAATGGTACGTGCCAGAATAGTATCCGATATGCCTCGGGGGCGTTCCAATTGTCAGGGTCGACCAAAGGAGCTTGGAAGAACCCAAGGAATGCCGTAATTGTGGCGCATGATAGCCCCAATACAGTAATGACTACTGCTGAGTCTCTGAAATCTCCCACAGGTGTGCGAAAAACAACATAGTGATGAATGCTGTTGGTCAGTAATCTGGAATCAAGATAGCAGAGAGCCAGACAAGAGCAGAGATTACGCTAGCAACGATACAAGTGACCAATGGTTCGTGAATTGATGTGCCCCATGTCATCCCGTTGTCAATGATTGAAGAAAGTGCATCTGTCAATTCGAGGAAAGGCCAGACCATTACTACCAGCAGAAGTGGTGCAGGGGCGGCTGAAGACCTAGAAAGGTCGGAAACCAAGAGATGGAGGGCCGTTGATGCAATCGCCAAGTCCATCATGGCCAACGCCGGAATCCACAACCACGTCAGCACCTCGGAAGAAACTTGGGCATCAACAGATCCTGAAAGCACGAACCAGGAAAGGTATGTTACCGGGATCGGCAGAATAATCGAAGCCCCGGTAATTGAGAAAGCTGGTCTTGCCATCGGGCCGGCGACAGCATCCCACCAACGACCACAATCAGACTCGGAAAGCCTGGATACCAATGCGGGTGATGAGATCGATGCGATAAAGGCAGGAGCGAGTACCAAAGCAGAGAGGAGCCTGCTATCATGAGACTGTAGGTCGTAATCCATCAACAAGGCATAAGAGAGTAGGATGGCAACAATTGCTGGGGTTGCCCTTCCAACTGTTTCTATGGGGTTTCGAATCTCCATTCTAATTGACCAACGGATTAGAGATGAGATTGCGCGCTTCTCGGATGATTTGACGGGTTTGGGCAATTCACAGGGTTCTCCGATTGACTTCCCGGGCGATTCACTCAGGATACTGTCTTCGATTGAAATTATCCTATCTGCACATGACGAGAGGTCTTTGTCATGAGTTGCAAACAAAATACCATGATTTCGGGATGATAGCGCCCTAATCCACCCCTTCAGCATCTCTTTTGCGGAGTCGTCTAGACCTTCAGATGGCTCGTCTAGAAGGACTACTCTAGGAGTCTCGCTTAGTACTGCAGGGGCCAAGCCGCACAATATGGATAGTCGACGTCTGAGCCCGCCAGAAAGGTGTGCGACGCGATCGTCGGACCTATGGCGGAGGCCCCAGTGCCCCAATAGGTCCTCTATTTTCTCCCTCCGAGGATGAATGCCTGAGGCAGAAAGGGATACTTCCAATCTCTCTGAAACAGTCTCTTCACCGGATATTCCACCCTTCTGAAGTGTCAGACCCATGGGGGGAGGAGGGTTTCTGCGACCATCCGAGTCCCTAACCAATATCGATTCCCCCTCATCATGCCAGATTACTTCCCCTGACCTCAAGGGCAAGATTCCAGCAAAAGACTCGATCAGTGTCGTCTTTCCAGATCCATTGTCACCCATTACTGAAACTACTTCTCCCAATCCTATGGTGACAGAAGCCCCATTCAGCACCACGGATGGCCCCCTGTGAACTTCTATCCCATTTACCTGGGCCAATGTCGATATGGGCATATTGTGCCGGCAGAGGACTGTCATATTGAGTGTTCCATAACTGCGAATCCCTCTTTAGAGCAAACATCTGGGACCAATCAATGACCAGAGACACAGACTTTCTCTGGGATCATTTAGAGACGATTGACTTTCTCTGGATTGCGATTCTCTTTTTGGCTGCGGTTGGGCCGCTATTCTACGCTGGCAGGAAAGGGGATAGTTTGGCGCTTGCAGTGGTTCTTTCTCTACTTCTTGTCCATTTCGTCCAGTACTTCTTGACAGTCCTCCAACACGAGTTCTTTGATTTCTTTCCTGTCGATATTTTCGGTCTGATACCTTCTTTGTCGGGGGAACCGTCTCATTTCCACCGGATGTTCACTTCAGCATGGTTGCATGCCGACTTTATCCATGTTCTTTTCAACATCCTCGTAATAGCATTGGCCGGAGTTCCCCTTGAGCAGAGGTTGGGGGCAAAGAGATGGTTTGCTGTATACTTCATCGGATTCCTTGGTGGGAATCTCGCTTGGGTCTTGACCCATCCAGACTCAGATACCCCCGCGATTGGGGCTAGTGGGGCTGCATTCGGAATTCTGGGGGCGTACATGGCCTGCTGGCCTGAGGACAAAATCGAATTCCCCCTACTTTTGCTAATCAAAGCTTGGCCCGTTTGGCTAATTGCATTCATCCGACTAGGAATGGAAATTTTGCATATGTACACGATTCAGAGTGGTACTGTAGGAGAGGGCGATATAGCCCATATGGCACATGTGGGCGGGTTCTTCCTAGCTTACCTTTTCGCTAGACCCATCGCAAAGGGAGCGCCTAGTCCGATAGGGGATATTGGCGCTTCGGGAAAATCCTCTTCATTGTCGGATGATATCAGAAAACAGGCTACTGCTAGGATGGGTAGTTTGCAAAATGACCCTTGGTCTTACGCGGGAAAGGACTTGGAAGGGAGCGCTGCAAGAATTCTGACCAGACTTAGAGAAGAGGGGGACGAGTTGGAAACTAGGAGAGCCTGGCTAGAAGAGTTGGCTGAACACGTGATCTGTCCGGTTTGTGATGGGGAAATCATCGCTATCGACGATAGGGGGGTATGCAGGTTGAAATGCTCTCTTTCCCAGAGTCACATGAAGTGGCCATAAGTGGCAATCTGGCAAGCACTTACAGGTTGGAGTTATACAGGTCTTGACTTTGGCTCTCTTAGAGAGCCATGGTCAGAGGTCGAGGAAAGTTCTTCCCATTTGTCATCGCGATTCTGGTTTTCTTGCTTGACGTGCCCATAGGGGCTGCTCATGTTCCGGATGTAGAAGATGCTGAATCTTCTGTTTTAATCAGAAACGAAAGGCCAACTATTCCGCCATTGATGTGCGGAGAAGAAGAATGCCAGAAAGATCGCAGCCCATCCCATACGCCTGTTGATTCTAGCCCCCCAGCAATGGAATTTGGGTGGTGGGATGGTTTCTGGTCCGACTCTGACGCCAATGGTTTGGATGACAGGCTCCAACTTATCTTAGCAGGCGAGAGGGAGTCGGTCTCACTTACTTCAATCGTTGGATCCGATGGCAGGGGCACAGTAGCAATAATTGTCCACTATGCTTGGCACCCGGGAGAATCGGATATCGATTCATTGAGGGGCAAGATCGAGGAATATGGTTGGGAAAAGGAAGGATCTTGGTTCATGGTGATGGATCACCTGGATGCCATTGTCCTAGATCACGTCCCCATTAGTTCTCTTGTCGGCATATGGGGGCTGGATGGAGTGGTTCTTGTCGAGGAACAGAACGTCATCGTCCCATATCTGGATAAAGCGACGAAAGGGTCCAAGGTTAGGACCTCGGGAGTCTATGACGAGGCTTTGAGAGGCCTTGGTTACCATGGATCTGGTAAAGTAATCGCGATTCTTGATACCGGTGTAGACAATGAGCACTTCTCACTTGACGATTTCTCGGACAACAACAAGGACAACACAAAGGAACCAGATGACTTAGAGGACCCCAAATGGGTCGGAGGATGCGATGCAACGGGAGTGGGGCAATCAGGATGCAACGATGAGGACCCAGATGATGGGGATGGACACGGGACTCACGTAGCCGGAATAGCACTCGGAACTGGAGACTCCAGCCGGATTAATCAGGGGTATGCCCCGGGTTCTTATCTTGTCGATGTGAAAGTCATGGAAGACTATGGCGGAGGAAATTCTCAGTCAATTCTAGCCGGAATCCAGTGGGCAATTAACAACAGAGACACCGATTGGGGGAATAATGGATCAAGCAAAGGCATCCACGTACTTTCGATGTCCTTCGGAAGAGCTAGCACCGTTGGAGACAACAACGAAGATGGGTCAACAGCAGAAGGAAATCTGGTTAATCAGGCCTCAGAGAATGGTTTGGTCTGCGTAGCGGCAATTGGAAATGATGGGGCTAACAATGTTAACTCCGTAGGCGCGGCTGATACCTCAATCACGGTTGGATGGCTAGATGACCAGAATACGATAGAACGTAGCGATGACTCGATTAGCTCAAACTCAAACTATGGCCCGAGACTGGATGACGACGACGGCGACTCTTGGGACGAAATGAAACCCTGGGTAGTGGCACCCGGATCCAATATCAACTCTGCAGAGCATGCAGAATCATCTGGAATAATTCCGGGTTCAGAAGTCAATAGGGCAAGTGATGACTACACGCAATTATCAGGATCCAGTATGTCCACTCCTGCAGTGGCCGGACTTGTGGCAATAATGCTAGAAATCGGCGAAATGCGCAAAATGCCATTCATGGAGGAAGATAATCCTGGGATAGAGAGATATGAGGCCATAAGGAGTTTTCTCGCAAGTGGCTCTGAGTTCAGAGATGAATGGTCCACAGATGAGACCTGGCAAGGAAACAACTGGAACACCAGATATGGTTTCGGAATTATTGACGGCGGAAATGTGGCTAGTGAGATGTTCGGCTACACTGGAGGCGGCGGAGGCAATGAGACATCAGGACCCGGAGCGAACCAAGAGGGGCATTGGGTCGAGATAGAAAGTCCGTCAGCTCATTCATGGTTGGTGGAGGGAAGAGGGTACAATCTGAGAGGGCATATCAACGAACATGGCGAGGACAATGGCACTATCGAGGAAGTCGTCGTAAGTGTGGAGATGGAATACAGAGAGACTTCCGACACTCCCAAGCAAAAGTCTACTCTGGTAAACTGGTCGAATCCCACGGGAATAGCCAACTGGACTACGCCATTCGAAGTTCCAGACCTTCCGGATGAATACACCGATGTTTCAGTGACAGGGATGGTTGCAGCGAGGAATGACATAGGCAGATGGAGCAATACAACCGAGTTCTTCTTCCCAGTGGGCAGAGTCAACATCTCACTAGAAGGCCCTAGTGGCCAGGGCGATTTGGAAGGGAATGTGAGAGTTCATGGACAATTCCATTCAATAGGAAATGCCACAATTCAATGGAGATTAGACAGCGAGGAATGGCAGGATGGTTCATTTTACCACGATGGAGAGTGGACAATAGAGGACCAAAAGGGGATGAAGCACGCAACATCCAGGTACAAAGGGGATGGCAGTCTCGATCCTGATTTCCAAGGTCACGCATATTGTTTCCATATGTTCAAAGCTGCTCAGAATTCTGGAAATGGAGTAGATTGCAAAGATGATGATGATGGATGGACTGAATGGAGTTTCAACTGGGACACGACACAGCACAAAGATGACGAATACCGGATCTCAGTAAGAGTTCTTAGCGCTGTTGGGGTGATTTCTAAAGAGATCAGGAGGGTTGTCAAAGTCGACAACATAGACCCTATGCCAGACTTGATTTTTGTAAGTAAATCTATTTCAGTCCAGGAGTTCGGCATTCCGATGCAGGAATCATTCGTTAACACGTTCTTGGAAGTCAGGGCCACGATTAGGAATACAGGGGACAAAGCTGCCACCGACGTCGGGGTAATTCTGGAAGAATGGGGAGAAAGGCGAGACGAGTATGTGATTTCAAACATAGACTCCGGCCAGTTCGTTGAAGTCGTACTGTATTGGAATCCGATGGACTCGGGTGACGCTCTCATATCCATTACCATCGACCCACTGAATTCGATCCAAGAGTTAGACGACAGCAACAACGACCTTGTCGGATCCTTCTCCGTCAACCCGAGGCCACCCGGGGTCGACCTTGCGATTCGGCCAGGATCAATCTCTGCAGTGACGGTGTCTAGCCCGATTCCAAGACCTGGTGAGTCTGCAGTTATCCAAGCGAGAGTAGACAACCTAGGCTCACAGGATGCAGTCGGAGTCTCAGGTTCTCTGGAAATAATGACAGATAGGGGGTGGCAATTGATTGGAAATTCAACCACTCCACTAGTACTGGGAGGGTCTCACTCGATGATTTCTTTTCCCTTTTCTCCAAATACCACGGGGCCACTAGACGTTAGGGTGAGTGTCATTTTGGAAAGCGGAGGGGACAATGACTGGTCGAATAACGAACGCCTCAAGACCATTCTCATCGATAGTACGACCCTGTCTGGACCGAGGAATGCTGACCTCAATCCCGGGGAGGCACCCCTTGCCATAGTAAGCCTAGACAGCGAAGAGGGCGACGATCTGTTAATTGGCGAGAAAGACGGGTCTCTTTTCATGTACAAACTAACTGAGAGCAAATCGTTAATTGAATGCAATAGCGTGATTGAGGAACGATGGTCGGGGGACATTGCAATAGTCGGAACTGACGAAGGTTTTGCACATATTGTTTGGACAAGACGCTACTTGGGGCCGAACTGGTACCTAATGCAGACTCTTAGTTACTCGACCATCGACTCAACTTGTAGAATTGCCCCCCCTCAGGACCTGCTCCCGGGAATTCCGCTTTCTGATGGCAAATATTGGGGCATAGACATGGACATCAGGGATTCGGAAATTCTTGTTTCCGGATATCACAGGGACGTTTTCAGCGGAGGTAGCCTAGAAGACGAGACCAACATCTTCCTACTCCATTCAGAAAACCCCCTGTCCTCAGATGACTGGAATCTTCAAGCTGAAATAATCCAGAACATCGAGGCTGACCCCTATCAGAATGATCCACTATCTATCGAATTTGGCCATGAACAGGCCCATATCCTATACCAAACAGTCAGAAATGACACCACTGGGAAGGACAGGCTTGGCGTTTGGTACTCTCATGGCGAGATTGGCCAGGAGAAGTGGACATATCGTAAAGCAGTGGGTGATGAGGCTGCCCTCCCTGTGCTGACAGTTATCGAAGATGATGACGAGGATACCTTGGTATCGCTATGGAGAGAAGGGGACCCCCAAGACTCCGAGCTTATCGTTTTTGTAACGGATTCAAATTTCATGACCATTGACGGAATGGAAACAAGAATTCCGGCAAGAGGAATGGCAGGAGTCGGCATAGTAGAATCGGATAGGGGGATTCAGGTCCTATTTGACAGAGTCGGGGCAAGTGGCCCTCAAGTGGAATACGGGTTAATTGACTATGATGATGGTTGGATAGGCCTCTCCAACACATTATTCAGAGGTCAATACAAGTCTATAGACAGGTCAGAAGATTCTGGAGAAACCATGATGATGGTCTCAGCATCTGATGGCTGGCAAATTAGGACTTTGATAGATGACGGTTCCTCCAAACGCGAAGGAAATCTAGCCGATCAGCTAAGATCATCTCTCGGCTTGGATAAAGAGAGTTTCGAGATTCTAGTAATTGGTGTCGCAATGGCTGTCCTCATTCTTGGAATGGTGACCTTGGTCGGACTTTCCGCTCAGGGAGTCAGATGGATGGGCAGAAGGGGGTCCATTGACAAGGATTCCAGCGTAGTGATGGAGGATGACGTAGTTGATCTAGTAGGTGAAACCGATTTGTCGATTGCTTCAGACGAGGTCGAAATAGTCCGAGATGAGGAGGATGTGCCCCCATTAAGCGGGCGCGATAGCAGGAGGGCAAGGAGAGAAAAGAGAGGCTATGAGGATAATGCCGTGCTAGAAAATGAGGAGATAGAAACCATTGATGCGGCATTTGAAATCCCTATTCCCGCATCTCCAATGGCGACCCAAAATGCAGGCCAAGTAAACTGCCCAGGATGTGGTAGCAGGTTCGCCAGGGAGCCCGGAGTAATGTCAACTAGATGTCCTGTTTGTGGTTCGAAAATCGATCTCTGAGGTTAGGGGATGGTCACAATTCTTCTCGCTTCTGAATCCGAAAGGAGGAGGGATATGATGCGGGCCCTCCCAGAATCAGATGGGGAGAATTTACTATTCGGAGTTCTGGGGGAACCAGAACCAGAACCTTCGATGAGTCTTGCAGTCAATCTTCAGGTCGAAGCATCATGCATTCACAAGGCCAGGTCTGCCGTCTTGGAATTTGGCTCCGATGAGGCGAATGGTGTAGAAATTATTGTGGTGTCAGACACTCTAGTCGAGGATCCCGATGATTGCCTGGTTGCATTGGGCAAACCAAGGGACAAAATTAGTGCTACTTCGACCCTGATTAGGCTCTCTGGAAGGAGACACAAAGTTTGGTCATCCACGGCAATTATCTCTAGAAATAGGCCTGGCATTCATGTTGGCTCGGGTTGGATGGCTGAGGTCTGGACTGATTTCGCAATAGTTGAATTTGATGAAATAGGAGTGGATGGAATGGGGGAACTGATAGGGACGGAATCATGGGTTGGTAAGGCTGGGGGTTATGATTTGGCCGGAAAGGCGGGCTCTTTTTCGAGAGTAATAGAGGGTGTTGATGTTACTGTTCTGGGTTTCTCGGCAAGGGGATTTGACGAAATCAGGAGATTGTTTCTCTAAACGAATGTGACGTCACCAAACTTCAAGACGAATTCGCGCTGAATCTCATCGAACCATTCAAGCATTGACGAATCGAAGCGAACAGTACAAACCTCATCATCGTGCAGCAAATCGTCTTGAATTCCCTTCAGCGTCCCCGGTGCAGCCCCACAGGAGACGCATGCTCCGTCTAGGTCTATCACTAGTGAAAGAGCCCTTCCTCCGTCGCTTCTTGCCACTATTTCCCCACTAGATACCACAAGGGCACCGCCATGCCCATCCAAAGCCGCCCTAACTGGGCCAAGTCTAGCCATCAGCGCGGGAACCAGAGATTCATCTGCAGATTCGAAAAGTCCAAGAAGGGATAATGAAAGTAGCCGAGAAGTCTCGCTTGGATCAAATTTTTCTGAAATTCTGCGTTCTGCCTCGTTCTGGATTGCTTCGCTGATCTGGGACCTGTAGGTTTCCTCTAGGTTATCTGAGACTCCCGTATCGCCCCTATTGTTCATCCAATTTATGCGAATGTGAAGGCCATTATAGGGTCATCTAATGAAGCAAGAGATTGAATAGTCAGGTAGTTCCGGTGAGAATAGGGGGTTGAGTATGACATTGCTGGACATTAAAGACCTGCATGCGGGTATTGACGGAAATGAAATTCTAAAGGGCATAAATCTGAAAATTGGACCTGGAGAAATTCATGCCATCATGGGGCGAAACGGCAGCGGTAAAACGACAACTGCGAATATCATAATGGGTCACCCGGACTTTGAGGTAGAGTCGGGTGATGTGTTGCTTGAGGGCGAGAGTCTGCTGGAATTAGAATCATGGGAGAGGGCTCGAAAGGGTGTCTTTCTCTCATTCCAGTATCCACAAGCAGTTCCGGGACTTCAGGTTGGAAATTTCCTCCGGAAGTCGGTTGCTAGCATTAGAGGGGAAGAGGAGGCCAAGGGTTCTGCCTTCCGAGAGCGGTTGACTAAGGCGATGGAGGCACTCGATATACCACGTACATTCATGTCGAGATATGTCAATGACGGTTTCAGCGGGGGGGAGAAGAAACGCTTTGAGATCCTACAACTGATGCTACTAAAGCCTCGACTTGCAGTTCTCGATGAGACAGATAGTGGCCTGGACATAGATGGGATTAGAACTGTGTCCGAAGGAGTAAATGCAGCAATCAGGGGAACTGAGTCTGGTGCATTGATTATCACTCACTACTCTAGAATTCTGGAGCATGTGCAACCGGATATAGTGCATGTACTGTTGGATGGCAAGATTGTATCCTCAGGAGGACCTGAGCTAGCTACAAAGCTTGAAGAGAAGGGTTACGAATGGCTGAAACAAGAATGAGGTGCTTAGGTGGGAGATAACAGTGAAGCTCGCGGGGCGGTAGGGGAGTACAAGGCTGGATGGCATGACCCTGAAGACTCAACGATTAGATTCGACTTTGGCCTTTCAGAGGAAGTAGTCAGAGAAATATCTAATCTCAAGAATGAGCCTCAATGGATGACTGATATACGAGTTAAAGCCTTCAATCACTTCTCTAAGAGGAAAATGCCCACATGGGGCAACATGTCAATGTTAGAAGAGATTGATTTCGACAACATCTGCTACTACCTGAGATCATCAGAATCTACTGAGAAGGACTGGGATGACGTGCCTGAGGACATCAGAAACACTTTCGAGAGGCTGGGTATTCCTGAAGCGGAGCAGAAGTGGTTGTCTGGGGTAACTGCTCAGTATGAGTCGGAGGCAGTATACCACAGCATCAGAGAAGACTTGGAAAGCCAAGGAGTGATTTTCCTGGACATGGACAGCGGACTCAGGGAATATCCAGATCTAGTGAAAAAGTGGTTCTGTTCCGTGGTCCCTTACTCTGATAACAAATTCTCTGCGCTAAATACGGCAGTCTGGTCCGGTGGATCATTCATTTATGTGCCAGAAGGAGTTCACGTTGAGATGCCAGTACAGGCATACTTCAGAATCAATGCAAAGAATATGGGTCAATTCGAAAGGACCCTGATTATTGCTGATAAAGGAAGCAGCATCCATTACGTCGAAGGATGTACCGCTCCTACATACTCAACTGACTCACTGCACTCTGCGGTAGTAGAATTGATTGCTCTTCCAGGATCTCACATCCGGTACTCGACTATCCAGAACTGGAGTTCAAATGTTTACAATCTAGTCACAAAGAGGGGGATAGCGCATGAAAAGGCCAAGATTGAGTGGGTAGATGGCAACATTGGAAGTAAACTCACGATGAAATATCCCGCTGTGATTCTTAAGGGCGAAGGCAGTCATGCAGAAGTAATTTCGGTTGCATATTCCGGAGAAGGTCAGCACCAAGATGCTGGGGCTAAGATTCACCACCTAGCATCCAACACAACTAGTAAAATTCTCTCAAAGAGCATCAGCAAAAATGGAGGCAGGGGGTCTTACAGAGGGATGGTTACAGTTTCGCCCAAAGCGGACAACTGCAAATTGAACGTGGTCTGTGACGCACTAATCCTGGATGAAGGTAGCAGGTCGGACACATACCCCACAATGGAAGTAGCGAACGCAACTGCAAGGTGTGAACACGAGGCGAGTGTTTCGAAGGTTAGCGATGAGCAATTATTCTACCTAATGAGCCGTGGACACTCTGAGGAAGAGTCACTGGCGATGATTGTAAACGGTTTCTTCGAACCCTTCACAAGAGAACTCCCCATGGAATACGCGGTGGAGCTCAATCAACTGATGGCTCTTGAGATGGAAGGAAGCATAGGTTGAGGTCGAATAATGGATTCGGCCTCGAGATACCTCAGAATGGAGACGCCAGATAAGGCGGATCATCTTTGGAGATACACCCCTTGGAAGAAGGTGCACCCTACTGGAGACTTGTCTGAGATCCCAACTCTAGGTCAGCCCGAGATTAGTCTGAGCCTGATTGACGGTTCGAAGGCCCCTAATGGAATCGAATTGAAACGCGGCGGTTCCGGGGAACCAGATTTCTCAATGAGTAGCGCGTTGACAAATTCATTCCTTCATGCTTCGGCTAAGGATTCTCAATGGACGTTGGCCGTGGACAGGGGTTTCTCTCCCGGCAAGCCTGTGATTCTTGATATTAAGGCGAATGATTTTCCATCCATTGCGCACATCTCATTGGAAATAGGAAAGATGGCGGAGTTTGAATTGATTACCAGGGTAACTGGCAACAGCGAATGGTTCGGACTTCTAAGGACAGGACAGATTCAAGACGGGGCAGTGGTTAATGATGTCGTAATCGGACTACTGGAAAGAGGCACCATGCTGCGCTCCGACCGAATTGAGATTTGCCGGGATGCACAGGTCAGAGCAGGGACTGTTTCTTCGGGCTCTGATCGAACGAAGAGCGACCTTCGATACATTATGGGGGAAGCCGGTGGAAACATCAGGGTCCTAGGATCGATCCTATCCACGGAATCTATGCACTTGGATCACCACATAGAAATCCACCATGAAGCACCCGAAACATTCAGCCGACTATCATGGCACTCTGCTTGCGGGGGAAGCAGCAGGACCATTGGGACTGGGATGCTAACTATCAGGAAGGGATCCAAAGGAGCGGATGCCGCGCAGATTTTTCACAACCTATTGCTCTCCGAATCAGCGGAAGCGGATTCGATCCCGGAACTGGAAGTAATGGAGAATGATGTAGTTGGTTGTGGGCATGGAACGGCAAATGGACCAATAGACGAAGAGCAGATGTTTTACCTCAAGTCCAGGGGATTCGACGAGGAAGCCGCTAAGAATTCCTTGATCGCGGCATTCCTCAATTCTACCCTCTCGGAGATGGGCGGGGAGGAACTACACGAATGGCTCGTAAGTGAGTTGACCCTACAATTGGAAGCCCTCAATTCGTGAGTGGGGAAATTGATTTAGTCTGATGGCAGGCGCTAATGACGTGGACAGTGACCATTGCAAGGATTTCCTCTGTCCCTGCGGTTTCAAAGGAGATGCGATCCCAATGCGCCAGCACATGGAATGCCCCCGTTGCTTCAGGGTCGTAGAGGCTTGTTGCGAAGGAGTTCCCGAATATAGCTAGACTGCCAAAATAGTTTGGTTAGTTTTGGCAGATGATTATTGGTGAAATATAAGGCGTTGGCACCTTCCGGACTGATTGTGGGTCAGACTCTTCTGAAAAATGGACTGGAAGAAAAAAAACACGAGGAGAAAGTCTCCAAGATTCTAGGCGGAGTGGCATTTTGTTATCTGGCACTATGCTTTTTGGCCCCTCTTTCTCTTCCTTCTAATTCGGTACCGGAGCTCTCAGGGAGGGCGAATGCTATCGATTATGCATTCGAAAACAGTTGGGGGAATAATGGGCATGAAGAGGGGGGTTCTGTTGGTCACGACCAGTCGTTGCATGGTGGTAAATTTGCATGGAGTGAGTTGAATCCAATTTGGGCACTTGCATACGGATTTGGAGATATAAATTGCCATCAAAAACACGAGAGATCTTGGGAGATTAATGGAAACCAGATGCCAGTGTGTGCCAGAGACATCGGGATATTCTCGGGATTCTCCCTGGGGTGCCTTTTCTTCTTGCTGAGGGGCTTCAACAGATGGACAGTTAGGGATACGTTTCTCTCAGTTTTCAATGATGAATGGCTAATAGAGATATACGAGAAAGACAGGAGGATGATGGCGATGCTATTGATTATGGGTATAGGTCTGATTCCAATGGGCATTGATGGTTCCACCCAATTACTTCTCAATTCGTACGAATCCAATAATTTGCTCAGGATAATAACCGGATTGGGTTCTGGATTTGTTGGCGGTTGGTGGTTTTCTTCTGCTTTCTCGGCCAGACCCAAGTTCTTCATAGAGGCTTCCAAAGTTGACCTTCCTGCTGGTTCTAGACTAGTAGTAAAGTGATTTCACTTGCCTAGCCACCAATCGACCAGCGATTCTATCGTCTCAGGGGGAGTCCTGCCTTCTAACCCACTACCCAATATGGACAATCTGCTGATTGTGTCCATCAATTCACGTTCATGTCTTCCCGATTTGGCCATCTGGCCCATGAAGAATCGAATATGCGTACCTGGATTGTTAGACTGCCATCTACTAATTTCCCTACGGAGGGGCCAGATTGCTAGAACAAGTTTTCCGAAAGATAAGAGCTCCCCCCTCAAATGTGATTTTGGTGCCTCCCTACCTACTAGATTCATCCTACGATATACCCACCCCAATTCCTTGAGGAAACTGATGATCCTCTGAGTGTGCCGCTTGGAAACCGAACGAACTGGACCCATTGAAGATCTTAGTTCGGAGATCTCTGCTGAATTGATTAGGGATAGAGTTCCGCATACAGAGGACATTGAGTGGTTTAGTATGTTTTTAGGGTAGTTTTGATGCCCTGTATCCATAGATCTGAGTCCCTTGTTGTGACTTTCCTGGGCTGACTTTAGGACCCTCCATGGCGCTAACCCTTCTAACCATTCCAATTTTGTCTTGGATGGTTCAATTCCTATATCTGGCAGTGTACTTTGATTCTGTGATTCTCGTACCATAGTACTAATCAGAAATTGGTCAATTTTCTCCATTTCTACGTTTATGGGGATTGGCCTGCTGTTCATGAATGATCGAATTGCATTCTTCAGAGTGCTTCGAAGATTCTCCTGAGTCCCTTCGTTTGAAATCGGCCCCAGTATCGCACCCATGTCAAAGGGAGTGGGCATTTCAAATTCTCCGGAGAGAAGTTGCCTATACCCTTCCCTAATACGAATCTGTAATTCGGATGTCTCAAAGTACTCTTCCTTGCTAGAGAGGCCGCGGAGCGTTCCCTTTCTTATTCTCTCCAATGCGATTTCTGGATCGCAATCTACCCAAATGCATAGATCCGGAATTAATGCCGCCGAATTCATCTGAGCGGCCCTCTCTAGACCGATTCCGCCAACTATTCCCTGATACACTAGAGAAGAGTGAATATTTCTCCCACAAACTACTGCCCGGCCTTCTTGGAGTCGCGGGAGGATCCATCCGTGGGAGTGATCCAGACGATCTGCTGCGAAAAGGCCAGCCTCCTGATCAGGCGTTAGCGTCTGCCTCCTCACCGAATCTATTGCCAACCTCCCTAATGCGTGATCCCTCCGAGGTTCTGCCGTAACCTCTACAGATTTGAAGCAGAACTCGGATTGGAGAACCTCTTGAACAATCTGTGTTGCTAGGCCCTTTCCACTGCCATCCCCGCCTTCAATTGAGAACAGATACATGGGACTCTCCTGATACCTAATGGCGACTACCAGAAAACTGTTCCTTAGACAATGTCACCAACCCCATACCAATCAAAATAAGTAAAGGGCCAATGAAAATCATGCCTCTGCTCCACAGACCGAGGAAAGAAAGCCACCATGCTCTTCTGTAGCTATTGCCGCGATATGCCTCTACTCCACCATAGACTCCCAATAGCCCGAGAAACACGGTCATCAGGGCAATAGCAGTGGCAATGGAAACGGAATTAGACTGATAACTCTCGCCGCGCCTGTCAATTATGTTCTCGCCATTTCCCTCTGACATCGTGATTACTAGCTGTGCTTCATCTCCAGGGACGAAAAACAACTTAGTCGTATTGTTACCGCTGTGGGTAAAAGAAAGGAGATAAGGCACTCGACGGACTTCAATGACAGTGAATCTGCCGTCTGAATCCGTAAGCGTCTCCTTCCCAGTAGTTGCTCCCTCTACTGAAAGGAGCCTTACCCTCACCCCTTCAACAGGTTCGCCGCCCGAGTCGTTGCCCGTCCTTTCGGAGATTACAATTCCGGAAACATCAGAATATTCCTCTGACGAGTCCAAAGTAGCCGAGAGTATCTCATCGGGGGTTCCTGATATGAGCAGAATGCCCAGCTGAACGCCGATAAGACTGCCGATTATTATCAGAATGGCTCCTGCGACCCTTGTCGACGGCTCCTCGGAAATGTCCTCAATGAAGTACTCGAGATCGATTCGCCCCTCTTCATCTTCGACGACCATGGGGACTCCTAACGAGGGGAGTCCTTGAAGTTGGGCGTTTCCGGTTCTTTCTTCTTACGGATTATGCGGAATGCGAATAGAGACGTTGCCAGAGCCGCCCCTAACATCGAAATTGTTGTCGGCAACTGGGAGTTTTCATTGGGACTCGGGGTTTCTTCTGGAATAATGAAATTGACCAAGTACATGTGAGTCCAGTTCTTTCCCGTGATCCAGAAACTATCTGAATTCCGATCAAATGCAATCCCATTCAATACCTCCTCTGGACCATCCCCCTGAGTAGAAGTTATTGCCAATGGGGATGAGAAAAAATCCACCTTGCCCGAAGAGGCTGAGATTCTCAGTATCGTGTCATCCATCCAAATATTTGCATATATCTTGTCGCCCACACATTCTAATTCATTTAGATTAGAAACTTGCTCTCCATCCCAAGTTACCACCTTGGTATATTCTATTTCAAAATTTACTGGATCTCGAAATGAAAGTTCGGAAGTCCCATTGGACGTCACAAAATGCTCGCCATTGTAGCAAATCCCCCAGCCCTCGCCTTGGAAACTGAAATTCCCAATAATACTAAGATTTGAGATATCAAATTCCAAAACCACCCCTTCCCTCCAAGTGAGCATGAAGATTGATTCCCCCTTTACTGTGATTCCTTCTCCGAAGTAGGAGTCTTGAATCTCGGTCTGCCTAATTATTTCCCCATTATTAGAGTCGACCTCGCTAATCCTGGAATGGCCATAAAGGCCCGAACTCTCGAAAATCGAGCTCCCGAGCATTTCAAGTCCCTGGGTGAATGAAGACTGATTGTGAGGAATTGTACTCACTATCTCGATATCCCTCTCTTCGGCATTTTGGTCACCTCCAGATGCCAATGATGGAGAGGAGAGAAGAATTAGGAGCACGGTAATGGGAACGATTGATGGCCCCGTCCCCCTGCCCATGTACGAACGATGCTCCATCGATGTTAAAATACGTCCTCGAGCAGTTTGTAGCAGATTGGCGAACGAGGTACTAATGATGGGTGGTGTTTCGGAAATCGGGACCTCTAGGAGAGTGGCACTGTCGGCATTATCGCTACTTGTGATTTTCATCTCACCAATGTTTTCACAAATGGGTTTAGCAAGCACAGGGGGGCAACCAAGAAACTGCCTGAATACTTGGTCGATGGACGATACTGACAACATGACCACAAATGACGGGACATTTGCCGTCACTGTTGAGAAAATCTCTTCCAATGCGGCTATTTTTGTTGAAGACGGACAGATTGTCTCATCTACAGTTCTAAATGACATTGTGTCAAACTGGGAGTCAATCATTTTCCCATCAACAACCAACTATTTTGGGACTCCTCCGGACATTGATGACAATTGCCAGATAGAAATAGCGATTCTGTCCATAGATGGACCGGGTGGTGAAGAGGGATATTTTGAGGCCGGGGTTTCACCCCTACGTGAGGCTTTATTTCTAGACATAGATGACCTCTCGGAAAGGAATCGAGTTATGGCACATGAGTTTGGTCAGTTGATTCATCACAATAAAGATCCCTTTGAATACATCTGGATAGATGAGGGGGCTGCTAGTCTTTCTGAGTTCATTAACTTCGGAGAGTCAGCGGAGTTAGAAGCGGAAGCGAATTCGTGGACTTTGAACTCAAGTACAAGCTTGAGATGGTGGGACGGCAGGGATTCTGATGCTGGGTCAAGTTTCCTATTTTTGTCATATTTAGCGGACAAACTGGGTGGTTCTTCGGCGATCCGGCAGTTGGTTTCGAATCCCTCACTGGGTGGGAACGGGGTCGAGAGCCTAGCTAGAAGCCCGGGTCCCGGATCAACCCCCGTAGGAAAAACGATGAGTGAAATCTTTGCAAACTTTAGCGCAGCTGTCACTCTTGATAGTGCCCAGGGCGCATTTGGATTCTCAGATCTAGATCTTTTAGAAGATTGCTCGGATGGAGGGTTCTGCAGGAGTGCTATCAGCGCAGAAAACGATCAGTGGTCAGAGGCATGGCAATCTCCAGGCCATACTATTGAAGGATGGGGGCTCAGGTCATTCAGATTCACGGAAGGTGATGGTTTTCCATTAAGCATCATGGTTCAACCAGACAGATTCGGTTTTGAAGGGGCCGTTCTTTCAAAGGAGGAGGGTTCTGGAACTTGGACTATGGAAAACCTGAGAATCGATGCAAACGATGGAAGAGGTACTGGTTTAGTTCCGGGTTTTGGGAATACTACCTCAGAGGTTTTGCTCCTAGTGTGGTTCAATTCCCTCGTCGATGACTGTGATTTCGACTTTGCAAATTGTGGAGTTCTTTCTGGAGGGAGTTATCCTTCCGGGTCATTTACGGTAAGCGCCAGCCAAGTCACAAGCCCTGCCGAGGTATCGATAGACTCAATATCTGGATTTGATCGTGATGGGGACTTCCTGGATGATAGCGTAGAAATTGGAATTAGAGTCAGTTCGAGTGCATTTTCAGAGTCTTTGTCGGTAGAATTCTCAGCCTTCACCAACAACTCACTACATGATTCTGCGGAATTCACGATTTCAGTAGGCAACTCTGATCCGGAAGTAATGTCAGTCTGGTTTACTCCTCCCTTTACCGGCGATTGGGCCTTTACGACAAAGATCAGGGATATTACGGGAGAACTGCAGGACATTGCACAATCACTTCCTGAGCAGATTTCAAACATGAAACCCGTTGGTTCCGGATCAATCTCATCAAATGAAACTCAGACATGGTCGAATTCGTACATCTTTGGTGGGGGTTACGACTCGTGGGGATTCGGGTTCCAAAACGGTTCTTTCGGCCACAATGAGACTCCGCAATCGTACATCTGGGACTTAGGTGATGGAAACTCTTCAAGTTTGAAGAATCCCGTTCATTTCTTCACGGAAGAGGGTGATTACTTGATCACACTAATCGTCAGAGACCAAGGGGGTTTCTTTTCTGAAGTTATTTCATGGGATATCACCGTAAATGACACCTCTGAGCCAATTCCCGTCATTTCTGTGGATGGTTTTGCTATCCAGGAGGAATTAACAGTGCAGACAAACCAGAGGGTGCAATTTTCTGCCTTCGGAACTTCTGACAACGTTCCGGTGGACAAGTTGTTTTTCTCGTGGAATTGGGGCGACGGTGCTAGCGACTCAGGGACGGGGCAGTTCGAGATTGGCCATTCATGGGCGGATGGAAGTAGCAACGGAACTGTTTACTCATTGGAGTTGGTGGTTAGTGATGGACATCAATCGGCTCAGAAATCTCTTCTGGTCACAGTCCTAAACAGAGCACCACATCAGATTTTCTCAGAAGATCTAGAGGCCTTTGCAGTCACTCCCTTGGAGATGCCAGAGGTTTTCGAAGACGAAGATGGGTTGATTACCGAATACAGATGGACTTTCGAAGGCGGTGTCAACTTGGATGGCGGGAGTGTCTCACTTGCATCGGATTTCACGGAGACCAGTTCATTCGAAGCCAATCCTACAGTCAGTTGGAGGGATCCGGGGAAGAAGAACGCTACTCTAGAAGTGATTGACGATGATGGAAACGCATCAATAGCCCACTTGGAAATAGAAGTCATTAATCAGCGGCCAGTGGCCCTTTTCGAACGGCCGGCTGATGGAGGAATCGGTGACGCGTACATTTTCAGCAGCTTATCATTTGATCCTGACGGCGATTCTTCTGCATTATCCCACTACTGGACTTTCTCTGATAGGGATTCTCCAATCGAAAACACTACTTCCGTGAGTAGGACATTTTCTAACCCTGGACTTCACAGTGTTTCACTGGTTGTCGTAGACGAAAGGGGTTTAGATTCGGCACCCAAGACTTTCCTGCTGTATATCGGAAACCCCTTACCAGTTCCAATTATGTCATTCAGCTGTCCAAGTGATGCAAGTGGATTATTGTTTGAAGTTCCAGAAGATGATTCGGATGACATCGCATGGAAGGTCCCTCGGACAAGCGAAGGAGGGCCCTTCGTCGCCCCTGGAAATCAAATCAGATTCGATGGCAGCGATAGTTTCGACGCCGATCCAGAATTCCAAGGAGCCACATCCTCGGACATCAATAGCGCCGATTGGAATGGCATTGTTGAGTGGATTTGGGACTTCGGTGATGCGAGTCCACCTTCCTCTGGCCCTGTGGTCTGGCATAGCTACGAAAGATCCGGCGAATATACCGTTAGACTTACTGTGATTGATGGTTTTGGGGGTGGGGACTCAAATACAACTGAGATGAGCGTGATTGTCTCTTCGGTGCCCCAAATTAAGACTTCAGAGCCAATCGACACGGAATATGTGGTAGTGGGAGAATTGGTCAATCTGTCTGGAACCGCCTCCGACTACGACTTGGAAAGTGGAATAGTTGCATGGCTGGATAATGACGCGTTTTTCGACAGTGATGGGGATGGTGATCCGAGTAACGATAAAGACCGCAATCTTACAGATTCATTAGACTTCTATTGGGATACCAATGTATTCGTTGATGGAGATTGCACGACTCCCTCGGGATGCGATGGAGATTCGAGGAACGACTGGATAACGACAAATGAAACATGGGGCGTCCCGGGTGAAGTTCGAATTTCATTGACCGTTTGCGATAGTTTGAGCGTGTGTGCTTCTAGGGACTACGTAATTACGGTTCTCTCGATTCAGGACACTGCCCCCCCGAAGACTCTGTCAGACCTAACCATAGAAGACCTCGTTCCCGGTAGAGAAAGCGCGGGCTTGCTTGCCCTTGTTGCCCTTGTTGCGGCATTGGGATGGATGGTACTCAGAGAGAGGGATGAAGATGAGGTTGATGCATTGGAAAATGTCAAGAAATACGATGTTGATGAGGTCGAGGCAGAGGGAGGCCTTCCGGGAATGGATCAGCACAGCCCCCCACCACAACCAAAATACCTTACTGCTGAAGAGCGTACCAATAGGGAGTCGGGGTACGTGCGACCAATTAGAACGAGGCGAAAGAAGTGAGGATGGAAGCGGCGGGAGGAATAGTCGTAAATCTTCTAGTGGCCAGTATTTTCGTCTCAGTCATCCTAATTCCCGCACCTGCTAGTTCCCAATCGGTATCCTGCAACGTCCCCCCAAGTAGCGACTGGAGCGAGGCGGAAGATCCGCGAGACTACATGTCTGTCGAGGTTCCAGGGTCGATAGAGGTATTCGGCTCCAAGGAATTTGGTTTGGAACCCCTGGATAAAGACATCAGTACTGAATGGTCAAACGGAGCATGGAATAGTTTTCCCGGAATCTACGTCGAAAACGAGTCAGCGACAGTAATCTCACTGGCAATGGAACCGGGATACCGGTATACATTCTGTATCGACTTCAGCTCCAAAGGGGATGTCTACCTTCTGACAGACTCAAATCTAGACATGTACACCGTTGACTTCTACTGTGATGAAGAGGGTTGGGAGTTGATTTGCGATGCGAATGCTCTAGATTCTGTGCCAGTCGAGTACAGAGATCTGTTTACTTGGGTTCCTTTCAGAGATACTCATGCTTACGAATCTGTTTCCTACCAGGAGTTCTCGGTGGCAATAGATTCTACTGGTTCTGCTTGGTCTTTTGCTGGTTTCGGAGGCTCAGAAGAACAGGTTCTGCATTTAGTTCTGGATGGGTGGGACAATAGTCGAGGGAGCGATCATCCAGCATCTGGAAACATGAGTATTGAGGTCCTAATCGATGTAGAGGAGAGGTTCATGCTTCCGAAGACTGCGGCGTATGTCCTAATTGGTTCCCTCCCCCTTTCATGCATCATAATGCCACTAATCATCCACTGGAAATACCACTCATCTGCATTGGGAACGAGGGATGGTGAAGAGTTAGTTGAAGTCCCATTCCTGAAGGACGGCCCCTAAGAGTATTCCAGAACTTCCCATGCAGTTCTCAGGTCCGAGACATTGATTTTCCCTTTCTGGGCCAAATGCCAGCCTGACTCTGTGGTTGCAAAGACTAGTTCCTGCCCCAGAGCAGGGGCATGTATTCTCGACCAGTCGCCGCCAGGCCCCAGACCCATCAATGAATAGCTCACATCGGAAGACTTCAATTGCAATGCAGACTCAAAAATCCTTAGTGCATCTTTTCTATCCTTTGTGGAATAACAGGCCTTTACCGAGTCCCCCAGAGACTGGGCATCCATTACATCCTGGGTTATCTCAGATGACGAAGGAACCGCATCCAATGAATGCAAGGATGCGATGACACGCGTCCCCTTTCCTGCTAATTCTACCAAATCCTCCCTCTTGGATGATTCGATGTCCACCTCAAGGTCGATCCAACTCGGCTTACTTGCTATCGCTGCCTCGAGGACTGAAAGTCGATCCTCTTCGCTACCTGGAAAATGCCCCCCCTGTCTCTGAGGTCTACAAGTCATCATCAGTGGAACTGCTATTGATGAGGAGATGGTATTGATTGAATCCTCAATATCTATAGCATCCAGTTCCAATTGATTTACAATTATCTCCATGGTCTTTTTTTCCCCGTTTTCAGTTTTCTCAGTCGAAGCCGGCTTTTCTTCGGTAGTCCAAAGAAGATCTAGTCTGGCTTCCACTATATCTGCCCCCAATTCAACTGCCTTTGGAGCATCGTTACACATTTCTTCTACGGTCCGACCCCTCAGTGTGGCGCATACCAAGGGCTTTTGCATGAGAAAGACCGAATTAAGTGGCCTGTTTAATCGTGTCGAGGGGGATTGGAAAATAATTGGCCCCAACTTGGAGCAATTATCTGTAAATTGGAGGTTTTTACGGCTGCAAAAGGAGAGGGTTATAGGCCTCGGCGTCCTAACAATGTTGTTATTTCTTGAGGGTTCCCGTAGGGAACCCTCAATTGGAGGGCGATAATGTGGATGATGAATATAGTGCAGAGAGCATACAGGTTCTCGAAGGTCTAGAAGCCGTAAGAAAGAGACCGGGGATGTATCTTGGCGACCCGCATGATGGTTCTGCACTACATCACTGCATTTGGGAAGTAGTGGACAATTCGGTCGATGAACATCTAGCGGGCCACACAGCGTCGATTGAAATTACGCTCAACCCGGACAACTCACTCTCGGTCAGAGATTATGGCAGGGGAATTCCCGTAGGCATACATGAAGAGTTTGGCATCTCTGCAGCTGAAGTGATAATGACAAAATTGCACGCTGGCGGTAAATTCGACAATAGTTCTTACAAGGTTTCTGGGGGATTACATGGAGTTGGAGTATCCGCAGTAAACGCAGTTTCGGAATGGATGGAGATGACCATTCACCGAGATGGTGTCGTCTATTTCCAGAGATATGAAGCGGGCGTTCCGGTTGAAGCGCTGAAGGAGATTGGGAAGTGTGACGATACAGGGACCAACATATCATTCAAGCCAGATTTATCGATTTTTACAGATATAGTGGAGTTTGATTTTGAAGAGGTTGATACCAGAGTAGGAGAAACTGCATTTCTAAATGCGGGACTGAGAATTGCAATCGTTGATCTCAGAGGTTCTGAACCCCACACATCGGAACACCTGTACGAAGGCGGACTTTCCGAATATGTTAGTCAGCTCAATGAAAGGAGAGAGGTGTTGCATGAGGAAGTCATCAAGATCAAAGGTGAGAAGGAAATTGAGAAGGGTGATGTCGAAGTAGAGTTGGCATTGCAATGGTCCGATGCATTCAGCGAGTCGATTCGTTGCTATACCAACATAATTAGAAACAAGGATGGGGGCACTCACATGTCAGGCTTAAGGACGGCCTTGACTAGTTCAGTTAACCTGTATGCGAAGAAAAAGAAGCTCCTCAAGGGCGATGCTTTGTCGGGTGATGACGTTCGAGAAGGTTTGGCAGCAGTAGTAAGCGTGAAGCATCCGGATCCGTCTTTCTCCTCCCAAACGAAGGATAAACTGGTGAGCAGCGAAGTTACGGGAATAGTTCAGACAATTGTTTATGATAAACTAGGCGAGTTCTTCGAAGAAAACCCATCTGTTGCAAAGCAGATCGTTGAGAAGGCACTACTTGCATCCAAAGCAAGGGAGGCGGCTAGGAAGGCTCGAGACCTGACTCGAAGAAAGGGGGTTCTGGAAGGCGGTGGCCTACCTGGTAAGCTTGCCGACTGCCAATCACGAGACCCAAGTGAATGTGAGGTTTACCTAGTGGAGGGAGATTCGGCGGGTGGGTCGGCTAAGACGGGAAGAGATCGTCGAATTCAAGCTATACTCCCCCTGAGAGGGAAGATTCTCAACGTGGAAAGGCAGAAGCATAATGCTGCAAAGGTGTTCCAAAACCAGGAGATTCAGACCATCATCCGTGCGCTAGGTGCTGGTGTCGGCAATAACGGAGAAGAGGAGGGGTCCTTTGATGCGAGTAAACTTCGATACTCGAAGATAATAATAATGTGTGACGCGGATATTGATGGTGCCCACATTAGGACGCTGATGTTGACTTTTCTCTGGAGGTTCATGAGGCCTGCTATAGAGGAAGGACACGTATACATAGCTCAGCCGCCACTATATCAACTGACTAAGGGGAGGGTTAGCAAATACGTATTCTCCGATGAAGAAAGGGATTCGGTTACTATCGAATTGCAAGGCGACAATCCAAACGCGAAAATAGGCATTCAGAGATACAAGGGGCTCGGGGAGATGAATCCAGAGCAACTATGGGATACTACGATGAATCCAATGACTAGGACGATGCTGAAAGTAACGGTCCAGGATGCTGAGGAGTCTGATGAGTTATTCGAAATTCTGATGGGGGATGATGTTCCGGATCGGAGATCCTTCATCGAAAAGCATGCCAAGGAGGTGACCAACCTTGACATCTGAAGAAGGCGGGAGCGTGGAATCGCCTGAAAATAATGAGAACATCCTGAATCATTCCTTGAATGAGGAAATGAAGACTTCTTACATCAACTATGCTATGTCAGTAATCATTGGAAGGGCTCTTCCTGATGCCAGAGATGGCCTGAAACCGGTTCATCGCCGTGTACTGTATGGCATGCACGAAGGTGGCCACACCTCTGAGAAGAAGTATAGCAAGTCCGCCCGTTCAGTTGGGGAAGTGATGGGGAAGTATCACCCCCATGGGGATCAGTCAATCTATGACACCATGGTCAGGATGGCTCAAGATTTCTCACTGAGATACCCCCTTGTCGATGGGCAGGGAAACTTCGGATCCATTGATGGTGACCCACCTGCAGCAATGAGATACACAGAAAGTAGGCTAGATAAAATCTCAAAACACATGCTAGAAGATATTGAAAAGAAAATAGTCGACTTCCAGCCCAACTTCGACGATTCTGAGATGGAGCCGACGGTGTTGCCTGCAAGGCTGCCAAATCTGCTTTTGAATGGGAGCGATGGAATAGCAGTCGGAATGGCGACGAGAATCCCGCCTCACAACCTTGCAGAGGTTGCGGGTGCGATTAGATTACATGTCGATACAATTCTGGGAGAGGGCGTCGATAAGAAGGGTATTCCCAGAATTTCTCTTGAAGAGTACATGCAGCATGTGAAGGGGCCTGACTTTCCCACTGGTGCGACCATCCATGGGATTGATGGCATCGTTGACATGTACTCAACGGGCAAGGGAAGATTCCATGTACGATCAAAGTGCGATGTCGAAGACGATTCCAGAGGGAAGAAGATAATCATTCACGAGATACCATACCAAGTCAAGAAATCAGACATGCTAGTCCATATTGCAGAATTGGTATCAAAGGAAGTCGTCACCGGAATCAGGGATATACGTGATGAGTCATCCAAAGAAGGGATTCGAGTCGTAATAGAGGTGAAGAACAATTCAGACCCCCATGCAGTACTCAATCAGCTATTCAAATCAAGCAGATTGCAAGAGTCTTATTCGGCCAATATGATGGGCATTCTCGATGGGAGGCCGGTTTTGCTCACACTGCCGGTGATGCTGCACACGTATGTCGGTCACAGAGAAGATATCATCGAAAGACGGGCTGTTTTCGATCTTGAGAAGGCCGAATCAAGAGCGCATATTCTCGAAGGCCTAGTAAAGGCGCAGGAACGAATTGAAGACGTCCTAAAGGCCGGAAGAGAAAGTTCTGGAAGAGAACAATTTGAGTCAATACTGCAAGGAATCGATGAGCTCCCCAAAATTGCCAAGTTTGATTTCACAAAGCCTCAAGCAAAGGCGATAGCAGAACGGCGATTGTATCAACTAAGTCGCCTTGATGTTGACAAGGTCACCAATGAATATGAGGATCTAAAGATCAAGATTGCCGATCTACAAGACATTATCCAATCGAGGGCGAGACGGTTGGAAATACTGATTCAAGAGCTTGATGCGATGGTAGAAATCCATGGTGACGAGAGGCTTTCAGAAATCGATCCGATGCCACTCTCGATGGATAGGGAGGACCTTATTGCAGAGGAGGCAATTGTAATCTCACTCACCACTGACAACTACATCAGACACTTGCCAGTAGAGGCATTCAGACTTCAGAATAGAGGTGGCAAGGGACTCAAAGGTGTGGCCACTAAAGATGAGGATGCCCCTGCAAAAATCGTCACCTGCTTCTCTAAAGATCGTCTTCTCATCTTTACTGACCAGGGGAGAGTGTACGGATTAAGGGCATGGGAAACTCCTTCGGCTAGTAGATATGGCAAGGGGAGTCATGTCAGAAATCTTCTTGGTAGCATTAGAGATGAGGAAAAAGTAGTATCAATTCTACCATTGGATAGAGAATTGATTAGTTCCCCGGAAGGGCACTTCCTTCTTTTTGCTACCAAGAAAGGTCTGATTAAGAAAACCAGTCTGAAAGAATATGTAAAAATCAATCGAAATGGAAAGTATGCACTTAGATTCAAAATAGATGGGGACACACTGGTCAATGTAAGAAACGGAACTGAAGAATCTGATATTGTGATGATTTCCAGTACTGGTCAGGCAAGCAGATTTGCTTGCTCAGAAATTACTGCCACTAGTAGGAATACATCAGGGGTTTGGGGCATTTTCACAGGAGATCGAAAGACCTCTTCCAGAGAGGGAGATGGCGGACATGTAGTTGGCATGGTAGTAACCAATAATTATGAAACTCAGATACTCACCATTACAAAGAATGGAATGGGCAAGAGAACGACAATTGGAACTGGAGAAAGGGACGGTTATAGGAGAACCAGTTCAGGAGCAAAGGGGGTGAAAACCATGGATCTTTATCCAGGGGATACGATTGTGGGAGTAAATCAGATTCCCGATGAAGATGACCAGATTTTCATGTTAACTAGCTCGGGCATGATGATTAGAATTGGGGCAGCTCAAACGAAAGAGACCATTGGTAGAGCATCAAAGGGCACTAGAGTCATGGAATTAAGGGATCGTGCGACAAAAAAATTCACTGATGAGATAATTTACGTTACAAGGCTCCCTTCGGAACTAATCAGTATCGAAGAAAGTTCGGAAGAAGAAGAATAGGAGACCGTTCTGCTTAAGCACGAATCTCCGGTCGTGTAATTACTGCGGCAGTCGCATAGCCTGGCCATTGCGCTGGATTGCTAATCCAGTGGTGTTTCACCTCGGGAGTTCGAATCTCCCCTGCCGCG
>Ga0208410_1000041_pt1 | contig 63511 bp, 44 predicted proteins | sample ETN02SmetaG_3_FD_185787 | JGI IMG/M metagenome (GOLD analysis project Ga0208410, IMG submission 185787) | Marine microbial and viral communities from oxygen minimum zone, Eastern Pacific Ocean - ETNP2014F10-02SV257 (SPAdes) (version 2) | ecosystem: Environmental > Aquatic > Marine > Oceanic ... | reverse complement strand
CGTCTCGTCGCGCGGAAACTGTCGCCTCGTCACCTCGTACCGACAAATATCTCGAAACAACGGAATCTCCGAATCCATCGCGTACAGCGGAAACGTTCGCGTCGCCAAATCCGGGTCGTCCACCGCGTACTCGCTCGCGTCCGGCGTCACCGCGTCGAACCGCCGCGAAAAATCATCCGGCGTCGACATGAGATTCAAACACTCGTACCCCAAAAACGCGTACACGCACGCGGCGATGAGCCACATCGGCAGCGCTCTCGCGTAGTGTCGCGCCGCCTTCCCGCTCGGCGCACCGACGCGTTCGAGCGCGTCTTCGCTCGCGAACACGGCGAAGAGCCAGAGCGCGAACGCGAGGGTGGTGAGCACCATGCCGGCGAATCCGTACGCCTCGGACGGGGACACGTCGCGAAGTTCATCCTCGTCGTCGTCGGCGTCGCGTTCCTCGTCCTCGTCGCGTTCGATCGACCGATCGACGTCTCCGCGCGCGCGCGCGGTGCGTCGAGCGCGCGGAGGCATTCTCGTCGATTCGCGCGCGCGTCGACGTGTGTCGACACAGACGCCCACGCGCGTCCCTCACGCGGTCACCGCGCGCGTCCACGCGCGGCGAACGCATGCCCGCGTCGTTTCTTCTCGGTCTCTGCGCCGGCCTCGCCTTTGCGCGCGCGCACGCGAGGCGTGACGCCGCGAAGAGACGAAACGATGAAAACGATGAAAACGACCGCGACGGCGACGGCGACGGCGACGGTGACGGTGAGAGACGACCGGTCGTGGTGTACATGGACGGTTGTTTCGACACCATGCACTACGGACACGCCAACGCGCTGAGACAGGCGCGCGCGTGCGGGGACAAGCTCTTGGTGGGCGTCGTGAACGACGAAGAGATTTTGAGGTGCAAAGGACCGCCGGTGTGCGACGCGCGCGAGCGAGCGGACGCGGTGCGCGCGTGTAAGTGGGTGGACGGCGTGATCGAGGACGTTCCGTACGAGGTGACGGATGCGTTCACGGACGAATTGTTTGCGAAATATGGGGTGGATTTCGTGGTGCACGGGGACGACCCGTGTCTGGCGCCGGACGGTTCGGACGCGTACGCGTATCCGAAACGCGTGGGGAAATATCGAGAGATTAAGCGCACGGAGGGGGTGAGCACGACGGATATCGTGGGGAGATTACTTCGTTTGGGCGCGCGCGCGATGGGGGAGGAGGTGGAAGAGGAGGAGAAGGAGGCGACGTTTTGTACGACGTCGTCTCGCGTCGCGCAGTTTTTGGGAAATAACGCGCCGCCGGCCGAGGACGCGCGCGTCGTCTACGTGCACGGCGCGTTCGACGTCTTCAATACGGGACACGTGGAGATTTTACGTGAGGCGCAAAAATTGGGTGATTTCGTTCTCGTCGGCGTGCACGCGGACGCGGACGTTCGCGCCAGACGCGGCGCCGCGCACCCGGTGTTGAACGAAAAGGAGCGCGCGCTCGGCGTCTTGGCGTGTCGATACGCCGACGAGGTCGTCATCGGCGCGCCCGCGAAGATTACGAATGATTTATTGACGACATTTAACGTCTCCGTCGTCGTCGCGGAGGACGAAGACCCGTACGAGATCGCGGGCGAGGACGCGAACGCCGTCGCCGCGGCGAGAGGTTTGTACCGCCGCGTCCCTCGCGCGCGCGAGTGGTCGGCGCTCTCCGTCGCCGCGCGCGTCATGGAGAACCGCGCGGCGTTCGAGGCGAGAAACGCGCGTAAAATGAAGAGCGAGGCGGCGTATTACGCGCAGAAAACTCACGTAAAGGAATCGTAGCCGACGATTGAAACTAAACTATTACACTTCGCGCCCGACCTCGACCCCGATCACGGAATTTGTCGGTTATACGGCTGCGTCACCCCATTCGCCGCGCGTTCCGCGCGTTCTTGCTTCACGCGCTCCACGATGGGGGTCAAGTAATGATCAAACGGCGTCTGTTTCGCCTGTTCCTCGGCGCTCAGATACGCGTGCTTCATCGAGAGATCCACCGCGCGCTTCAATCGCTGCGCGCGCATGTCCCTCTCCTCGCTCGACAATCGCTTCAGCGCCTCCCCGACGTCTAAATCTTGCCCTTCGTCCAATAAATCATCGTATCGAAGACCAAACTTGCGCAATTCCGCGCCCACCGCCGCTTTATAACTCGCGCTCGAGCTCTTCACCCACGGCTCCAAAAACTTCATCACCGCGCGGGACATGACGATCGGTCGGTGTGATCTCGCGCCTCCCCGCGCGTCGGTCGCGCTCGATCGGTGCTTCACCGCGCGAACGAACGAGGGCGTCGAGCGTTCGAACGTCCGGTCGGTCGAGTCCCCGCTCGCGTGCGTCGCGCGCGCGACGTCGAGTCGCGTCGGCGCGATCGCGTCCCGATCGACCCTACCCCGAGGGGGGCCGTGTACGAAAATAAAACAATCACTTGGGTGTTTTACGTCTTCCAATATGTATGCTGGAATATGTATGAGTCACGACCGGTTAATACAAAGGGACTCGACGCCGTCGGTCGGTCGTGGCATTTTCTTTTCATTCATTCATCGCGCGCGTTCATTCGTCGGCACGTCGTCGCGCTCGACGCGATGATGCCGACGTCGACGAGAGACGACGATGAGAGACGCGCGCGAGCGTACGCGTGCGTCGTGGCGTCGAACGAGGGGTCGGATGGACGCGAAGAGGAGGATGGGTCGATGGGTGACGGTTTGAAACCGACGCGCGCGCGCGCGTCGAGCGCGACGATCAACGCGGCGATCGAGGGGTGCGGACGACGACGAGGGACGTCGGGGACTCGATCGGTCGCGCACGCGTTCGATGGGGTGGAGGAGACGGGATCGTCGGACGCGTGGGCGACGGCGTGCGCGCGCGCGGCGACGGCGGCGACGGAGCGCGGGGACGATTTCGCGGCGTTTTGGTTGCGAGGGGACGACGGGGGTGGGAAGAGCGATTGGACGATGAAGGTGGTGAGAGAATCGCGCGTGGTGGAGCGTGTGGTGGAGGGTATGCGAGGATTGGTGCGTGGGTTGGAGGAGGGGACGTGGGAGTTGTCGGCGACGTGCGTCGGCGCGCGCGCGAGCGAACGCGGCGGCGAGCCGAGAGATTTATTAGACGATGGTGCGGACGACGAGGAGGAGGAGGAGGAGGAGAACGAAGACGAGACCGGGGCGCGGGGGATGACTGTGGCGCTCGTGGAGTGCGCGAGAGACGGAACGGTGGCGTTGGAGAGCGCGGCGGCGAGGGCGGAGGAGGCGTTTCGGGACGGCGGCGCGGCGGCGGCGGGGGCGTCCGCGGCGGCGCATCACGTCGTGTTTACGCTTCGATTGAAACTATGGAGAGACGACGCATCGTCGAACGAACCGACCATCTCGAGAGTGCACTTTGTGTTCGTCGCGCCGTACGTGCCGACGCCGGGCGTGTTCGCGAATCACGATAACAGAGCGGCGCGCGTCGAGTGCACCAAGTCGACGACGGCGATGATGTCGGTGTTGCGCGGATTAAATCGTCGCTCGGCGAACGGCACGCCGGTGCGACAGGTCAAGGTGTGGGGTGAATCGCCGTTGACGCGTTTGATGTGGGCGAGCGGGATGGCAGACCTTCGACGGGCGAATCTGTACGTGTTGTGCGAAAACGTCATGTGCCGATCCGTCGAAGGCGACGAGACGTCGCCGCTCGCGTTACCTCCGGGCACCGAGGGCGCGTTAAGGTTTGCGTTACAGCTCAAAGAACCACTGGACGACGACGAACCGGCGCCGCGCACGCGAAATCCACCGACACCGACGGCGACCACGTCTTCGAGAGAGAGGGATAGAATCAAACCGCTCAGGCCCGAGTCGACGCGCGCGAGACCCGCGCGTCGCGCGCCGCCCTCGAGAGACCCACACGCGTCGTCTACCGCGCCCGCGAGCGCGCAGGTCGAGCGAAAGGAGAGTTCGCAGTCCGTAGGTCCCGCCGTGTCCATCACGCAGGACCAAGTGGAGGCTGTCATTCGCATCATTCGCGCCAACGCGCACGGACTCAACGGTCGGCGCCTGGAGAGCACGGTGCGCAATCTGATGACGGAATGGACGCGTATGGCGGACGCGCACGAGAGCATCCTCGATCAACTCACCGCTCTCGAACACGAACTCGTCGCCGCGCAGGAGCGCGAGGACGAAGCCGCGAGTTACGCCGAAAAAATCGCGGCGGATCTCGCGGTGACGTCGAGATGGTGCGAGACGCTCGAGGCGGAGCAGTCGAGCGTCGGCGTGCGCATCGAAAAAGCCGCGCTCGACGCCGCGCGTGAGCCAGAGACGCGCGCGAACGAGTTAGAGAGACGCGTCAAGGAGCTCGAATTAGAATTGCTCAGAAACTCTGTGCCGGAGATGGAGCGAGTTCGAGACGAGGCGGAGCGCGCGTCTCGCGACGCCGTCGAACGTCTTCGCGAGGAACGCGAAAAGTACGAGGGCACGCGACGCGCGCTCGAGGCGGAAGTGAACGCCAAGCGAGAGTTGATGGAACAGATTGCTTCCATGCGACGCCGCGCGGAGGATGCGGAACGCGCGAGAGAGACGGACAGAGATGAGCTCGCGCGCGCGCGCGAAGAGCTTCAAGAGCGCCATCGCATCGAAGGCGAGACGCGGGATCGCATCTCGCGCGCGGCTCGCGAACACGACGAGGCGATGAAGACGGCGCGAGAGGCGAAACACGAGTGGGAGGACAAGTTGAACGTCATGCGACGCGATCGAGACGACGCGTTACACAAATTACGACTCAAAGAGGAAGAAGTCGTCGAGGCGCACGCCGCCGCGCGCGCCGCCGCGTTGAACGTCGAGGCGTTGCAAACGGCGACGAACGACGTGAAACAATCGCAACACGCGTCCAACAAGGAGCTCGAAGATCTCAAATTGGTGAATTCAGATTTACTCGTGCAGGTGAAACACGCCGAGCGCGAGCTCGAGGAGACGGCGCTCGCGTTGCGCAAACTCGAGGAGAAATTGGAACGACTCGAGGAGGAATCGGCGACGGACGCGAAACGAAGACTCGAATCAGACGACGAGACTCATCGTCTCGGGCGCGTCATCGCCGATCTCGAGATGCGAGTCAAATCGGTGGAGATGGATCGCGAAATCGCGTACCAAGCGGCCGACGTCGCGCGCGTGGAGAACGCCAAGGTGTCTGCGCGCGTTTTGGAAATGACGGATGAAAACGCGCGATTGGCGTCGGCGCTCGCCGCCGCGAGAGAATCCAATCGAGCGTTACTCGACGAAGAGTCCGCGCGACTCCAACGACTCGCTCCCGCGTCCATGGACGCCGAGTACGTCAGTCCCGCCTGGCTTCACGACGACAGTTGGCAACACGATCGTACCGTCTCCCTCGCGTCCTAGTCGCCGACGGGACGAACGCGCGGCGCGTTCCGACGTCGGTGGTCATTTCGCGCCCCCGCTCGTCCGTCCATGACCGACGACGACTCTCGGGCGCCTCACGTCGAGGACGCCGCGCGCGTGTTTTTCGCCGTGTACGACGCTCGCGACGGCGCGCTCGGGTTCGCCTCGTACGACAGAGACGCCAACGTCGTCTCGTTGTCTCGCGGCGCCGCCGACGCCGAAAACTTTGTCTTGTCGTCGGCGCTGCGCATGTCGGTGCCGGACGTCGTGTATTGCACACCGGAGACGAAGACCACGATCGGGAGACTCGTCGATGCCTCGAGAGTCGCCGTCGTCGACGTTCCCAGACGTTTGTTTCCATCCGTGGACGTTTCCCGAGAAATCATTCGAGACGCGGCGGGCATGTCGCGCGTCGCCGAGCTCGCGTCTCGCGTGCGCGTCTTTGAAAACGACGCCGCGATGATCGCGGGCGGTGGATTGATTCACGCCATGAAGAGAAACGAGGGATTGGCGGCGTCGCTGACTTCCGTGCCGGCGAACGTGCAGGAGCGCGCGTTTGGAGAGTACTTGGACATCGACGACGAGTCGTTGTGCGCCATCGGCGTCTTCGTCCCGGAGACGGAGGCGTTTCGAACGGTGAGCGCGTCGTGCGAACGATTCTCGAGAGATGTGTTTCAAATCTATCGAGACTCCGTCGTCACCTCGGGTGGGAAGAAATTGTTGGAGACGTGGTTCAAACGACCGTTGTTGAATCTCGACGCGTTGAACGAACGATTCGACGCCGTGCGACACCTCGCGGAGACGCCGGGCCGATTTGAAACGGTGCGCGCGCGCGTGACGCCGACGCTCGGCGCGCACGCGTTATTGATGAAACTCTCGGCGGACGTCCGAAACGTCACGAGCACGAAACGCGATTGGGTGAAATTGTGCGGGTATCTCGACGCCGCGACGTCGCTCAACGAATTGCTCGTCGAACTCGAGTACGACGCCGATGACGCGCCGCCGGCGTTTCGAGATTTCATCGAGTGCTGCGCGCGTCGGTTACCGAAACTTCGATCGGTCGTGGACGCGCTCATCGATCCTGATGAAATATATCACTTGACTGAGGACAACAACGACGCGTACGTCTCGTGCGTTCGCGCGGGCGCGTGCGTCGAGCTCGACGACATGCGCCGACTCTACGAGGAACTGCCGCGTCACCTGGAGAAGATCTTTTCGGCGGAGATGCGCCGCGTGCCGAGGTTTTTACGTCGCGACGACTGGATGCAAAGCGTGCGCGGAATCGTGTACATGCCGCAGACGGGGTATTTGATTCAATCCGCGACAATCTTGGCGCATTCCGTCGCCGAAGAGATGGGATGGAGGTACGCGTTTGGCGATTTCGACGCGCACTATTACGAGAGCGACGTATGTTTGCGCGCGGCGGCGGCGTTCGGCGACGTTTTATCATCCATCGTCGATCTACAGGATGCCCTGTTGCGACAGTTGCGCGCCGAGGTGCTTCGAAACGCCACGTTTCTTCGAGACATCGAGCGGTGCGTGAGCGAGATTGATTGTTTACTCGCGTACGCGGACGTCGCGAGACGATTCGACATGCGTCGACCCGAACTCGTCGACGACGATTCGTTGCGCATAGAGCGCGCGAGGCATCCTCTGTACCAATCCTTCATGGATCACGAGTTCATTCCCAACGACATCGAATTCGCGGCGGACGGCGGACGCGTCAAAATCATCACCGGTGCGAACGGGTCGGGAAAGACGGCGGTGATTCAAACGGTCGGCGTCATCGTGTTTCTCGCGCACGTCGGTTCCTTCGTCCCGGCGTCTTCGGCGAGAATCGGTCTCACCGATCGCGTCTTCACGAGCATCGTCGGGTTCAAGGACGATCCCGAGCGTAAAGCCAAAGTTCCCGAGAGCGGATTTACGTACGCCCTGCACGCCGTCTCGCGGATGATTCACAACGCCACGCGTCGATCGCTGTGCCTCATCGACGAGTTCGGCACGAGCACGCGCGCCGAGGACGGATGCGCGCTCTTGACGGCCATCGTGGAATACATCGCGTCGAGAGAATGTGTGCCGAAGATGATGGTGACGACGCATTTCCGAGAAATGTGCGACATCATCGGAGACGCGTCTCCGATGATTGAGTATCTGCGCACCGCCGTCGTCGTGAACGCGAACGACCGTCCCGACGCGTCGCTCTGGAGAGAAGACGTGACGATGTTGTTCCGACTCGAACCGGGCGTCGCGGATTCCTCCTTCGCGCTGAACATGTGCAGACTCATCGGCATGCCGAAAGATTTCATCGATCGGTTTACGCATCTCTGCGAACGCGACGCAGCCGCTCGCCGCGGCGAAGTCCTCCAAGTCCTCGACCCGTACGGCGATCCCGCGCAAGAGGAAAAATTCCTCGTGTATAAATCCATCGTCGATCGGTTCGACGCGACGGCGGCGAATCCGACGGAGGAAAACCTCGACGCGTTCATCGCGTTTTTCGACGCGCTCGACGTCGACGACTATCTCGTCCCGCGCGCGTGTTACGAAGCCGACGCGCGCGCGGGACGAACGTTTCCCGTCGAGGAGGCGCGCACGCCGGATCGCAGAGCAAACGCGTAGACGCGCGGAGACGCGTAGACGCGCGCGCACGCGCGGTGTCACACACACTCGTTCACCCTTTCACTCGTTCACGCTCTTTCACTCTTTTTTTCTTCACAAAGTCTTCCGGTCCATTTTTTTCAGTCTCGTCTCTCTCTCTCTCCTCTCTCAGTCCCGACGCGCGCGCCCAGCGATTCAATGCATTCCCAATCCGATCCGATCGAACGGTCGCCGCGTCAGACATCCGCGCGTCACGCCCGTTCGCGCGCCGCGTCATCGCGAGGAACATGTTCACGAACGCCGTCGCGCGCGCCGCGGTCGCTCGCGCGGCGCCGAGACGCGCGCCCGTCGCGTCATCGGATCGACGACCGCGAACGACGATTCGTGGGACGACGACGGTCGAGCGCGGTCGTCGGACGACCGCGGTCGTCGTCGCTCGCGCGCGGGAAGAGCACCGAGGTGTGGTGCTCGTCGCGCGCGCGATGGACGACGACGGTGACGGCGACGCGGGGAAGGGGGACGACGAGGCGGTGGCGAACATTTCGAGAAAGGTGGCGCGCACGGCGCGGGCGTGTAAATCGCTCGGTCGGTGGGCGTTTTGGTCGCAGCTCGTATTGACCACGGTCGCGGCGGTGATCGTGGTGTTTTCGTTTCTGTATAAAGGTCTGACGAAGAGCACGGACGCCGGGTTGTACTTCATCCTGTTCGGATTGGTGGCGGGGTACTTTACCACGTTTTGGTCTCTCGGCGTCGTTCGTCTCGGCGATAAGCTCCGAAAGGGCGCGAAGGATCTGGACGTCGTGCCGCCGAGGACGGATGTTATTCGAACGCTCTCCACGGGGGTGACCGTGAACGTGATCGGACTCGGTGCCACCATCGTGGGCTTGCAAGCGACGACGGGCATGCTCTTCGCCAAGACGCTCACCGCGGCGGCGCAGATGCCCATGTACGGCGCCCCGGTCGTGGGCACGGGCGTCGCCTTGGACATCTTCTTAGTCCAAGCCGCGTCTAATAGCATGCTCGCGCACTGGTTCGGTTTGGCCGTGAGCCTGTGGCTTTTGCGAACGGTGAACCTCCCGTCGCCTTCGGCCAAGGCGTAGAACAAGAGGCGCGTCCCTCGAAGCTGTAATCTCAAGTATCTCTCTCGTATCGGATGACATATTTGCGTATGAATAACAAATTCTAGTGCGAGTTGCGCGCGTCGTCGGTCGTTACTAGTGAATTTCGAGCCACGGATGCTCCAACATGTGCTCTGCGGTGGCGCGATTCGCCGGGTTGAAGTCGAGCATCTTCATGAGAAACTCGCTCAACTCTTTCGAGTCCTTCTCCGTCATGTTGTACTTCTCCGTCAAGACTCGATCGCACGGCCAAAACTTGAGAGAGCGGATGTGACGGAGTTCGCCGTTTCTATTGAAGTATTGCTTGCTGTACTTGCCCGAGAGCGCGAGATGTTTGGGCATGCGACCGATGAGCTCCATCATCAACGCGAGATGGTCCTCGTCTCGATCGTAATCCTTTCCGCTTCGCGGATCAAACAATACGTCACCCGTGGCGAGTTCAAACACAATGCACGCTAAACTCCACATATCAGCGCTCGTGCCATACTTGGCGCCGAGAATGACCTCCGGCGAGCGGTACTGTCTCGTCTGGATGTCTTGCGTAAACTGGCGGTCGACCCAGCACGCGTTCCCCAAGTCACAGATCCTGGCGTCGAGATTTTTCAGCACGTTGTATGGGAGAAGATCCACGCAATCGACGTCATCGTCGTCGTCATTGACGCCTCTGTCATCTTTTGCTACCGACGCGCGACTACTCGCGCCGTCGGCGTCGACGCCCGGTTCACCTCGATCCGTCGTCTCCCCCGCTTTACCAGCGCCCACCGCGGGTGTGACGTCTAATCTCTCAATCTGCGACTCGATAGTCGTCGTCGCCTCTTTCGCATTGCCCGCCGCGCGTTGCGCCGACGCCTTCGATAAACCCGTCGACGAGCGCCGCCTCTTCTCCGGCAACTTAAACGTCAACAACACATTTTCCGGCTTCAAATCCGTATGAATGATGTTCTTCTCCCCGTGCAGATACGCGAGTCCTCGAAGTATCGACCTCGTCAGCGCCTTGACGCCGAGCAACGGCACGCCCAGATACTCGTATCTCTTGATCAGCGTCAACAGGTTGTCGCCCAAGACGTCGAACACCATGCATACGTGCGTCCCATTCGGACCTTTATGCGTAAAACTGTCGTACAACCGCACGATATTGTGATTACGATCATCCTCACCCGTCCCTTCGTTGACTTGATTCAAGATTTCAATCTCATCTCGCGCCGCCTCGGTGTAACTTCCGCTGCTCTTTTGGATCTTCAGCGCGCGCGTCGGACGCGGCGTCTTCTCCTCGCCCTCGTCTCCACCCTCTCGCGCCCTCCCGGCGTCCTCCACCAACCAACACGTGCTGAAGTGACCCCAACCTAACTTTTTCAGCACCACGTACCGTCCATCGCCGTACCTCTCGCCGACGGAGACGGGATGATACCCACCGCGTTTGTACCCTTCCGCGCCCTCATCCTCGCTCGTGCTCGCGTCGTCCGTGCTCGCGTCGTCCTCGTCCGAGGCGTCGGTGGGTACATCGACGACGGGGCGTTCGAGCGCGTCGTCGCGCGGGGACGTCGACGGTCGAGGCGACATGGCCGCGCGCGCCAAAGTGAGGCTCGACTCGAGACGCGACGACGTCGAGACGCGGTCGAGACGACGCGATCGAGGAGACGGTTCGCTCGCGCGAAAGACGCACGATGATGTGTGTTATTACATTTTCTCGTTTCTCGCGCGCGTGCGTTGATACATGAATAGGGTACATCGCGACGTCGTCGGCGCGCGAAGCGTCGATTCGGCGTTCCGTCTCGTCGTCTCCGCGAGCGACGCTTCGTCGCGTCAAAAGAATGTGAGCGCGGCCATCGCGCAGACGACGCCTAGGACGTGCGCGGCGATGCCGCGAGCGTCTCGAAAAGACGCCGCCGAGGGCGCACCGATGAGATTACACGCCGAGTGACACGCCGTCGCCGCCGCGAGCGACTCGGTGCGCGAAAACACTCGACACGCCATGGCGCCGAACACAGCCGTGAACGTCATCTGCGCGCGACACGCGCGAAACGCACGCGACGTGCTCGCACCTCGCGCGCGCATACCGACGTAATGGTGCGCGTGCGCGCCCGCAAAGACGAGCGCCGACGCCGCGCTCGCGCTCGCCGCCGACGCGCCCGCGCCGCGCACGGTCGCCAACACGCACGCGCGAAAGCAAAACTCCTCGCACAGCGGCGCGCACACGTAATCACGCATCATCATCAACCCACGCCTCTCTCTCGCTCCCCTCCCCTCTCTCTCGCGTCCCTCTCGCGTCTCTCTCGCGTCCCTCTCGCGTACCCGACGCGTCGCCTCCCCTCCCGACGCCGCGCACGCCACCACCACCCCTCGCGCGCACGCGCGCGCCGTCCCCATCGGCGGTCGCAAACCCAACGCCCGCGCGTCCACGCTCGCCCCACCGACCACTCGCGCGACGACGTACGCGCACGCGCACGACACCGCGGACGCGACGCATCGCTTTTTGATGACGCGCGAATCGTTCCTATCGTCCGTCGGTCGCGTCACCGCGAACAAACACGCGACGTAACACGCGCCGATGACGACGCTCCCCGCGCACGCGCGCGCGAGCATCCCGCGCGACGTCGCGCGATGCGAGATGTGACGCATTCGTCGTGATGTCTCGCACCGCGCGTCACATCATGACGGCGCCCGATGCGAGCGATTCCTGGACCTACGCCCTCGACGCGTCGTGCGCGCACGTCAAAAACTTCACCGCCGTGCTCTCCGCGCTCCGTCTCTCCCGTCGTCAGCGCGCGCGCGTGCGCGCGGACGGCAGAGGGATGACATTTTCCACGCGCGATGTTTCGAAATCGTGCGCGGCGAGCGCCAATTTCCGCGCCGACGTCTTCCAATCGTACGCGTGCGACGAGACGGCGGCGTTGATGCACTCGTCGAGACATCGCGCGCGAGGGGTGGTGGAGTTCGACGTCGATCTGGGGGCGCTGATCGATGTCATGGGCGCGTTGGTCGGCGCGCGGGGCGGCGACGCCGACGCGCGACTGCGGTGGCCGAATCGAGACGGGGCGTTGGCGCTCGAATTGGACGGTGGACGAGGAAGCGGGAACGGGGAACGAGACGGGAGACAGTGCGTGTACGCGGAGATAAGCCCGGAGACGATGCCGGAGGAGGAGGAGGAGGAGGAGGAGGAAAGTTTTCGAGACGAGACGCGCGCGTTCATGATGCCGACGGCGACGCTCAAGGAAATCGTCGACGATTTAGAGTGGCCGTGTGGGAACGTCCGAGTGGAGATGGATCGCGAGAAGTTGCGATTTATCGCGAGTGGAGCGGAGGTTGGGACGCTTACGGTGGACGTGGACGCGACGGAGGGACGATTGACGGAGTTTACGTGTCGAGAACCGACGACGTCGACGTACAAGTATCGATTTTTAAAGGCGGCGACGGCGGTGGCGGGGAACTTTTTAGGCGGTGGCGGGGGGAGCGGTGGGGGAGGCGCGAACGCCGGGGACGATGGAGTGACGATGACGCGCGCGTCCATCTCCGCGCGCGGGTTCTTGAAAATCGTGCACCTGTTGCATTTGAGTAGGAACGACGTCTCGTTCGCGGCGTCCGAGCTCAACGCCTTCATGGTTCCCGTCACGTTCGTCGTCCATCCCGAGGATGACCTCGACGACGACGACGAACACGACGACGAAAACGAACGCGAGACATAGACGACGCGACACGACGCGGCACGACACACACACACACACACAGCATAGAACGACTTCATCATTCATTCCCGCGTCTTCGCCGCCAGACTCGCCCACGGAATTTGACACGCCGCGCACGCGACCACCACCGCACACCGTCGCGCGCGTTCGCCTCGAAGCGCCTCGCGCACGCGACTCGACGCGTCTCGTCTCGCTCGCACTCTCCCCCCGCGCGCGTCGTATCGCGCGACGACCGGGACGTCGACGACGTCGACGCGTCGACACAGCGCCGAGAGACGACCGAGAGATTCCACGAATGGTTCCCTGGCGATGTTCATCGAGACGTACGCGAGCGCGAGCAAAGCGACGCGACGCGCGCGCGCGTGGAGGACGCGTTCGAGCGCGCACGATGTCTCCTCGGCGCGCGCGGCGAGGAGAGGGTCGATCGGGCCGACGCACGCGCGCGTGAGGGTGGACGCGCGGGGTGTCCGTTCGCATTCCGGCGGCGGAGACGCGGCGGCGGAGGCGTCGAGGGCGAAGGATTCAGGGGCGCACGCGTCGAGGGCGCGCGCGCGCGCGCGAAAGGTCTCGATGCTAGTTTTCGAGACGTCGTCGAGCGCGTCGACGCATCGTGAGGTGGCGCGGAGGGAGGAGATGACGGCGTCGAGGTCGAGTTCGGCGCTGTGGCGGTCGGCGTCGACGCGATGAAACGCGTCGACGGCGACGAGGCGGGCGCGTTCGCACGCGCGCGAGGTGACGTAGGCCGCACGGGTGGCGTACGTCGACGCGAGCGCGCGTGGGGTGGTGTCGACGAAGGCGCGCGCGAGGGTGAAACCGTATTCGCCGAGGAGCGTGGGCTCGCGGCGCGCGACGCACGCCGAGACGTACGACGCGTAGGCGCGGCGATAGACGCCGAGCGTCGCCATCGTCACCGCGATGAACACGGCGCACCGCACGATGGCTATGACGATTGGATCGGCGAAGAATCGTCCGAAACGTTCGTACGCGCTGAGTTTCTTGCGTTTGGCGTCGCACTCGGCGTCGAGTAAGTTTATCGGGTGGAAATCGAGCGCCCCGTACGCCAAATGTTTCGCCGTGACGGTGACGCATCGAATGATTCTGTACGTCAGATCGATGTTCACGAGTCCGATGAAGGCAAATTCCGCAAATGCGAAGATGTTCGGAATCGGCACGGCGCGGAAGAGGGCGTCGAAACCGTCGAACGTGTCCGTCTCCGGGACGAAATCGACCGGCGTGGCGTTTGACGTCGAGAGAGTCGTCGCCGCGGAGACGGTACGATTGAACACGAGTCCCGTGACGTTCGAGGTCGACGCAAAGGTGTTGCTCAGGGCACCGGTAAAGTTTTCAAACGATTCGCGAATGACACGCGCGGTGTTCATCGCGAACGCGTCGACATCGTTCGTCGTCTCGCCGCTCGCGGTGGCGAACGGCGGCGGGTCGTAATCCGTCAAGAGCGTTCCCAACTCGAGATCCACGGACAAATCGAACGACACTGTGTCGTTGAACGGCTTCAGAGCGCTCTCGAGCGCATTTGACGCGCTCTCGCGCACGGCATTCGCCGCGCGACGGGCGGCGTCGTCGACGTCGTCGAACGGCGACGTGACGTTTGGAAAGTCAAAGGACGGCGCGGGAAAATTGGGAGCGGGCAGATTGAGGACGGTGGGGACGTCCGCGACGGCGAAACCACCGCCTGCATCCTCGGCGATTTCAATCACTCGCTCCGCGCCTTTGAGCCACGCTCGAATGTCGTCCAAGTTCGCGTCGATGTCCTCGACGTATTCGGCGAGCTTTCCCGAATCGATGGCGAATTGCTCAAACGATTGACCGAGCGCCGTTTCTTCGATGATTTCCCTCATGTTTTCAACCGCAGACTCCGCGGCCTGAGACACCGTATTTAGAGCAGCCGACGACGTGTCGTTCAAACGACGAATCGCTCGGACCGACGAGTTGCGCATCGCGTCGTATCGCGATTCGGCGTAAAGTTGCGCGGCGCGCGCCGACTCTCTCAAGCTCGTCGTCGCATTGCGCACGTACTCGGCGTCGTACGTCGAGCGGGCGTCAATCTGGCGTAGCAAATGCTCGACGGAGGTCTGCACGCGCCCTTCGTACACCGCGCTCGACGCCTGCAGTCTCGCGCGCGATTCCGCCTCTCCGGTTTCGTTCATGCCGACGAGCACGATTCGTTTGGGATCCACCGTCGCGCTCAGGTTTGCGCACGACTCGGTCCAAAACGCCGACCCACGGCGCGCGTACACCGGTCGCAACGCGCGCGCGAGCGCATCGACCGCGCGTTCGCACCGTCTCACTTTCCTTTTGAGTCGTCGCCGCGTCGAGTCGTTCGCCGCCGCCGTCGCGTTCGCGCGCGCCTCGTACCGAGCGCGCGCGCTCTCCACCACCCTCGCGTGCCCATCCCTCGCCCGTCGCACGCACGCATCGTACATCATTCTCTGCGTCATCATCTCGTCCCGCACCGCGCGCCACGCGCGCACGGCGTTCTCAAAACTCTCGTCTCGCTCGCCTCGGCGCGCGTTCGTCGCCGCGCTCGCCGAACGCAACGACGACGCCCAAATCGTCACCACCGAGATCACCGCCATCACCACTCGTCGCGCGCGCTCCATCTTCCCATCATCCCTCTCACGCGTCGTCATCTCCGCGCGCGCTATTTTTACCACCGCGTTCGACCCGCGCGCGCGTTTTCCGCGGCGTCGGTTAAAGTCACCAACGACTCGTCGTCATCTTCCCCCGCACACGACCACCCCCCCCGCTCCCATGTCCGCGCGTCGCCACCCACGCATCGGCGTCGGCGTCGTCTTGCGCGCACCCGACGGTTCGATCGCCGTCGGCGTCCGTCGCGGTTCACACGGCGCCGGGCAGCTCGCCCTTCCCGGTGGCGCGCTCGAGTGGACCGAACGCATCGCCGCGTGCGCGTCGCGCGAGACGCTCGAGGAGTGCGGTCTCGTCGTCCCAGAGCGAGAGTGGACCGTTCCCTTCGCCGTGAGCGAGTGCGTGATCGACGAGGACAATCACTGGATCACCGCGTTCGCGCTCGCCGACGTCCCGGCGGGGACGTCGTTGGAGAATCGCGAGCCGGGCAAGTGCGAGGGATGGCGATTCATGCATCCGAACGACATGCGCGGGAAACCGGCGGGAGAGTTGTTTCTTCCGCTTCGTCTGCTCCTCGATGACGCGAAAGCGGGGTTGTAGTCGGCGCGAGACGCGACGCGAGACACGGCGGATTCGAGCGACTCGCCGGCGGGGCGTCGTCATTCATCGGCGTTCGCGCGCGCGAGGAGGCGGTCTCGGGACGGCGCGAGGGACGGTGTGGTAGAGAACGCGCGCGGGGTGACGGGGAGGACGCGCGCGAGGGCGTCGTGGACGCGAGCGCGCGGCGAGAGACGTAAAGGGGTGATCGGAGGGACGAGAGGGAGACGCCATGGCCCCGAAGAAGGTGCTCGGTGAAAAGCGCCTCACGGCGGAGGAGAAGAAGCGCAAGGAGGAGAAAGAGAAGCGCGAGAAGGAGAAGGAGCGCAAGGAGCGCAAGGCGCAGCTCGCGGCGGATCGGACGTTCGGTTTGAAGAATAAACACGTGTCGGCGAAAGTCGGCGCTCGAGTGGAGGAGCTCAAACGAGACGCGCCGACCAAGGAGGCGGAGCGCGCGCGCGCCGAGGCGAGAGCGCGAGAGAAAAAGAAGCAAAAGGAGGCAGAGGAGGCGGCGAAGCGCGAGTTGGAGATTTTGATGGGCGTGCGGTCGTCGATTCCGCAGAGACGAAAAGCGACGGAGGGCATGGAGGGCGAAGAGTTGGCGGAACAGCTCGAATCCATGGGCGTCACCGCGGAGCCGAAAAACTTCGTGCGAAAGACGGTGGAGGTCGAAGACGACGGTGCGGAGGCGCCGAAGGAGCTCACCGAGGAAGAGCGTAAGGAAATCATAGCTAAAATTGAGTTAGAAAAGGCACACGCCAAGGAGGCCGAGTTAAAAGCCAAGGCGGACGTCAGTCCCTTCCACGTCGACGACGAGGGTTGGTACGACGAGGACGAAGATCCCTTCGAGTTGTTAAAGTTGGTCGCCGGTAATAAGCGCGCCGTCATCATGCCGAAAGGTCACGTCGAGACCGAGGAGATGGAGACGTAGGAGTCACACACAAAATACGTTACTGATACATCCACCATCAATCTATCGAGCATCCTTTCCCTGTGTCTCTCGCTCTTCCCTGAATAAAAGCGCCAATCGACCCGGCGCATACCCATCGTCGCCCATCTCCGCGCCCTCGGGCAACAGATTCCTCGCCCAATCTCGTCTCTCCGGCGGTTCGGCAACCAAACCGTCGACGGAGTGAAACACGCGGTCGCCTCGAAAAAACAAAACGTCACCATCGTTCACGACCACCTCCGCCGCCGTCTCCGCGCTCTGTCCCCCCAACGCGCGATGCGACGCGAACTCACCGTACTGCTCTCCCTTTTCCGGTGGTTTCCCGATCGTCATCCTCGCGCCTCGGCCCAACGTCACCGCCACCACCCAGCCGACGGGTCTGTCCAGGTGCGCGCCCATCTTTTCCCTCCGTCGTCTCTCGTCCCCATCCTCGCGTTCCCCGTACACCAACGCCCAAAAATGCGACGCTTCGAACGGATCGTCCCTCGCACCGTCCCCGAACGTCGATCGAAGGACGCCGTCGTCGTCGTCCAACGCCGCCGCGCGCGTCGCGCACGCGCGCGCCAACGCGAACAACTCCTTCGGATCCTCCGTCATCGCCCCCACGTCCCCCCCACACGCGCCCGAACATCGACGCAATCCACACGCCCGCACGCACGCCATCGCGCGCTCGCGTCCTCGCGCGCGCGACGCGATGATCGTCGGATGATCGTTCGCCGCCGCTCTCGTCGTCCAACGAACCGACGCGTTCGACGCCGCCTCACCGACGATTTCGGCCGTCCTCTCGCGCGCGCTCGCGTCCAGCGCTTCGCGAAGGACGTAGCACTCGTGCGGCAGACGCTCGAGCGTCGCGCGCGCGTCCACGGCGAGCATGGAGGCGCGCGCGCGATGAGATGAGGAGTCGACCATGGATAGCGTCGGTCGTCACAGCGCCGACGCATGCGAAGCGCGAGCGCGGTGCGCGCAGAGAACGCGATCGAGTCCGCGTCCGGCGTCGAGGAAGCGCTCGAGGGGGTGTCCAAGGCGCGAGGATCGATGGCGCGCGCGAACGTCGTCAGGGCGGTCGCGCTGTCCCTGTGTTGGGCGTGCACGTCCTCGGCGCTCATCTTTCTGAATAATCATCTCCTGCGCGAGCACGGGTTCTCGTACCCGATGATGCTGTGCTCGATGGGGATGTTCAGCTCGTGGGGGATCTCGTTCGCGCTCGTGCGCGCGGGGAGGGTGAAGTTGCAGCACGAGGGGACGGTGACGCCGAGGTGGTACCTGAAACACATCGTCCCGATCGGTGGATTGGGCGCGGTGTCGCTGGGATTCGGGAATTACGTGTACTTGTATCTGAGCGTGAGTTTTATACAGATGCTGAAGGCTGGCGTGCCGGCGGTGACGCTGTTGGTGATGACGACGGCGGGGTTGGAAAAGTTGCACGGGACGACGCTGGCGGGCGTGGTGGTCGTCACCTTGGGAACCTTCATCGCGGCGTACGGCGAGGTGAAATTTAGCGCGATCGGGGTGATCATGATGCTGACGAGCGAGTTCGCGGAGGCGATCAGGATGGCGTTTTATCAGTACTTGTTGGGGAATTTAAAGTTTGATTTGGTCGAGGGACTGTACATCATGGGACCGGCGTCCCTGTTGTTTCTCGGCGTCGGGATTGTGATTTTTGAATTACGCGATTTTTTGGAGAACGATGGGATGTACATAGTGATGGAGGCGCCGCATTATTTTCTCGCCGCCGCTTTGATGGGATTCGGGGTGAATTATTTGACGCTGGGCGTCATCAAGGCGACGAGCGGGTTGACGTTCAAGGTGATGGGACAGGTGAAGAACGCCGTCGTGATTTTACTGGCGGTCGTCATTTTCGGTAATCCGGTGACTGCGATTCAGCTATTTGGCTACACCTTGTCCATCTTCGGATTTTTCGTGTACCAAAAGGGAAAGATGCAGCAGCAGAAACTGGCTCAGAAGAGAGGTTCGCTTTGACGCGCTTTCAACACTTGAAACGTAGATTGTTTATACGTTGATGATTATTAGATTTTCTTGTGCAGCATAGATGCCCCACAAAGTGACGCGCGCTCGTTGGAGTTTCGTTTCCATTTTTTCATTGCTTCTATTTTGTTAAAACATTTCGAGACGACAGCGGATGCTTCTAGGAAATCTAAGCTTTATTGCCCGGGGCGAGTGCCCTTGTCGGCGTGAGAAAGTCTGTCGTCGCCCTGTTGCTCCGTACCGGGCATCGGCACACCGGCCGCCTCGTATTGCGATTGCTGCTGAGCCAACAGACGCTCGTAATCCTGAACTTCCATAACGTTCAAACCCTTCGTGATCACCTTGTCGATCAAGCCGTACTCGATGGCTTGGTTTGGGGTGAAGTAGCGCGTGCGGTCGAGATCCTCACGAACCTCTTCGATATCCTTCCCAGAGAACTCGGACATGAATCCCATGTACGTGTCCTCATACATGGCGCACTCGTTCGCGCGAATCTGAACGTTTTGCGTCGAATCGAACGTGCGGTTCAACTTCGGCGGCGTCGTCGAGATTTGCACGTGCGGCAAAGAGTGTCTGCATCCCTTATCGCCCGCCGCCAAAACCAACGACGCGTTGCCGTGGCACTTACCGACGGCAACTGTGTGGATCTTCGGTCGAATGTAACGCATCGTATCCAAAATGGCGTACGCTTCGTTGTCCATACCCACTACTTCGCCCTTCTCGTTCGTCGACCCCCCTGAGTTGATGTACACGTAGCACGGCTTATCCGCCTGTTCGTAGCCGAGGTACAACAACTGCGCCACCACGAGCTCCGTGACCGCCGGTACGAGCGACATACCGATGTAGCAAATACGAGCGTTGAGCAAAAGAGACGGAAGATCCGGCGGCGCGACCGCCCCCGCCGGCGCCATCCCCCCGTGCGTCATCGTCGCCCCGCTCATCACCGTTCTATACCTCGCCGGTTCGTTCTGATCGCTCGGTACCTCCTTAGCATACGCCGCCCGCGCGCCCAGATCCAACGCCTTGACGCTGAATCGCTCTTTCGCTTCATCACCCGCCAATCCCAACGCCTCGATCTGATTGCGCGTGAGCCCGCGGCCCGTCCCTCTGAGGTCCGGAAACCTCTCCTCCGGAGTCAAATCTCGCTCCGTACCGACGACGTCGAAGAAATCCTCGTGGCCAAAGTTCATCCCCGCGCGCGTCAACGCCCGTCGCGACCGCACCGTCGCGGACGCGCCCCTCGGAAGCGAGGCTCGCGTTCTTAGGGTTACCCGCTGCGTCGCTCCCATCGCGCGCGCGGTGTGCATGGCGCGCGCGTACGCTTCGTGTACGCGTCTCAACGACGACGCGGGTTCTTTCCTTTTCTCGCGTGCGAGGACCTCGCGGCGGTCGCGCGCGTGTGTGACGACGAGACGACGGGGCGATGGAGCACGGAATCATCACCCTCGGGTTGACGAGGCGCGAGCGAGAGACGCGCGCGAAGAGACGAGAGGCGCCTGGAGTCGTCTCGAGCGGTGTCCGCGAATGTAGACGAGCGAAAGAAAGAAGCAATGATATTAATCAACTTTGCGAGATCGTGTGCGACGCGTGCTCGGAGCGCGAGTCGTCGTCGTGGGTGGTTTCTTCGGCGCGGCGGCGGATGTCTTGCTCGCGTACGCCTTGAGGTAAAAGTTGCCGAACAAGACGAGCATGTTGGCCATGACGAACATCTGCGCCCACGGAAGGGAGACCGGACAGTGCTGCTCGCGAAGCACGAAGACGGCGTGGACGAAGACGACGACGAATTGGAGCATTTGCGCCTGGGTGATGTATCGCTTCCACGGGCAGGAGATACCGAGCGCCGCCATCAAGTAATACGAGTACATGACGATGTGAATGAACGAGTTGCACGCCGCGCCGAAGTAGGCGTCAGCGCAATCATTTCTCGCCATGAGATGACAGACGAACCACCACGCCCAGATCAACAGCGCGTGATGGTACACGTGCAGAAAGCTCAACTGCTTCGTCTTTTTGCGCACCACCATGAAAACAGTGTCGAGCAATTCTAGGTACTTGTTGTTGTAGTGAAACCACACCCCGAGCAAGAGCTTGAACGTTCTATTATCGCTCCACGGGAGCTTGGATCCCCACATCGGCTGCTTGAGCGCGATGATCTCGTGAATGAACAACCCCAACACGCCGACGTTGAAAACCGTCTGATAGGCGTTGTACGCCAGCATGAACCCCTTGGGATCCATCGCCTCTCGCGACGCCATCACGCGAGGTCCGAGCAGGCAAAAAAGCAAATACCCGCTCGTCGCGCACGCCGGAAGCGCCAGCGAGAGATCGCCGATCCATTGCTGGACGTTCACGTTCGCCATGCCGCCCGTTCGTGCGTGCGACCAATCGGTCGCGTACGCGTACGTCGCGTAACCGTACACGGCGAACGCGACCAGTGCGACGACGGGAACGCGAGTCATGATTGTCCCTCGCGCGCTTCTTCGCCCTCGAGCGCTCGACGACGCCTCTCGCGGCTCGCTCTGACGCGAGCCTGGTCGTCAAAACCTCTGGCGAGCGAGCCGACGCGCGCGCGTCAGTCTCTCGCGCGTCGGGCGAGCGACGCACGCGCGAAGACACGCGCGAAGAGATTCTCGCGACTCGTTTCGCCGAGGCGCACGGAGCGCTCGAGCGCGCGCCATGCGAGCGATGGCGACGTCGGGAGGCGCGCGCGTCGGGACACCGATGACGAGACGAACGCGCGCGCGCGTCGCGCGATCGACGGCGCGCGTCGCGATGACGCGCGCGACGAGACGCGCGTCATTCTCGCACCGCGCTCGACGCGTCGTTCGACCGAACGCGACCGAAAACGTCACGGAGGAGGCGTTCGACGAGGCTGATTTGGATAACATCGTCTTCGCGGACCTGAGCGAGGAGGCGGCCATCTCGAACAAGTCTGGCGCCGGCGCCACGATGGCGGCGCCCGATTGGATGACGCAGTTGAATCGTTTGTGGGGAGGCGAGTCGGAGATTCCGGTGGCGGACGCCAAGTTGGAGGACATCACGGGATTGTTGGGAGGCGGTTTGTTTCAGCCGTTGTTCAAGTGGATGCGTGAGAGCGGGTCGGTGTATCTTCTCCCCACGGGTCCGATCACGTCGTACGTCGTCGTGAGCGACCCAGCGTGCATCAAACAGGTGTTGTTCAACTACGGGAGCAAGTACATCAAGGGCACGATCGCGGAGGCTGGGGAGTTTTTGTTTGGATTGGGCGTGGCGTTGCAAGAACTCGAGCCGTGGAAGATTCGGAGAAAAGCCGTCGCGCCGTCTTTGCACCGAAAGTACGTCGAAGCCATGGTCGATCGGTGCTTCGGGCCGTGCGCGGATCGAATGGTGACCATGTTAGAGTCTGAGTCCGCGAGCGGTCCCGTCGGTGGCGTGAACATGGAGAGTCGATTCAGTAAGACGGCGCTCGACATCATCGGCATCTCCGTCTTCAACTACGATTTCGAAGCGTTGACGACGGCGGCTCCGGTGATTCAGGCGACGTACACCGCGCTCAAGGAGGTGGAGACGCGTTCAATGGATTTGTTGCCGACGTGGCGTTTGCCGGAACAGTTCTTACGCGCGGTGAGCCCGCGACAAAAGGCGGCGCAAGACGCCGTCACCATCATTCGCGACGTCACGCAAAAGCTCGTCGACGACTGCAAGCGCATGGTGGAGGAGGAAGAAAAGGTTGGTGGCGCCGAGGAGTGGGCGCGCGATTACCTGAACGAATCCAACCCTTCGGTGTTGAGATATCTCATCGCCGCGCGCGAAGAAGTGTCGTCCACGCAGCTCAGAGACGATCTGCTCTCGCTCCTCGTCGCCGGACACGAGACGACGGCGTCCGTCCTCACGTGGGGCACGTACGAGCTTCTCAAGCCCGAGAACGCGGAGCAGTTGCGTTTGCTTCGCGCCGAGCTCGACGAAGTGCTCGGCACGCGTCCGTATCCGACGTTCGCGGACTTGCCCAACATGCCCTACCTCGAGCGATGCTTTCACGAGTCCATGCGTCTGTATCCGCAGCCGCCCGTGTACACGCGCCGCGCCGTCGTCGAGGACGTCTTGCCGAACGGCATGACGGTGCCGAAGAACCAAGATTTGCTGGTATCCATCTACAACCTTCACCGTTCGCCCGATAACTGGGGGCCGACGTCGCAAGAGTTTGAACCGATGCGATTCGGTCCGTTGGCCAACGGACAACCGAACGAGTTGAACACGGATTACCGCTACGTGCCGTTTAGCGCGGGACCGAGACGATGTCCGGGAGATAAATTTGCCGTGTACGAGGGCATCGTCATCTGGGCGACGATGATCAGACGATTAGACTTAGAGTTGAAGCCTGGGCACGACGTGGTGATGACATCCGGGGCGACGATTCACACCAAGAATGGTTTGCTCGCCACGGTGAAACCGCGCGCGATGCGCGAGGTTCCCGAGGCGGAGCGCGTCGACTGGGCCAACTTGAAGCCGGCGAAGGATATCGGCGAGGAGTGGATGGCGCCGTTCTACGGTGAGGCGCCGGTGTCGTCCGCCGGAAAATGTCCGATGGGACACTAAACGCGATTCATTCAAGACGATTTGTTAATACTAATGCGAGCGAAACGGAAACCCAGTTATCTCCAACTGTGCCAGTCTGATTACAATCTAAGTTTTATCACGTGGCACCCCAAATTACGACCCGAGGCTTATTCCTCTTCCTCTTCATCGCCGTCGCCACCAGCCGCCGCCGCCATGCGCTTGCGCTTGACACGACCCGGGCGACCGCCACCTAACGGCGAGTTCAACGCGAAGTCGATGTGCTTTTGCGAATCGGTGCGCACCAAGAAGCTCGGCACGTTCACGATTTGCTTGCCGACGCGAATGTGGCGTTGGCGGATCAAGACACGCGCGTGGTGCACGGACTTGGCCAAACCAAGCTTGAAGACGAGGGTTTGCAAGCGTCGCTCCAAGAATTGTTCCGGGCCGAGCGCCAAGACGTAATCGAGCTTGTCTTGGGTCTCGTCCAACAAGCCGTAGTTGCGCATACGGCGCATGATAGCCTCGCCCTCGAAGATACGCTTCGGATCCTTCTCATCCAAGGTCAACAACACACGAGCGGCGTTACGGAGCTTGTTGAGCGCGAATTGCACGCGCCACAACTCGCGCTTGTTGCGCAAGCCGAACTCGCCGACGATCTTCAACTCAGAGTCGAGACGCTCCTTCTCGAACGGACGTCTCGGCTTCTTGAACGTCTTACCATCTGCGCGCATCGTAAAAAACAGTCAAACGTCAGTCACTCGTTCGTTTTCACAGCCGACACCCCCACCCGGACCCTCGCGCGCGCGACGCCGGTCGCCCGACATCCATCGCGCCCGAAAACCCCAACGCGGGTCGTCGCGTCGCATCTTCCATCTCCCATCGCCCCTCTCACACGTCGCGTTTCGCGCGCGAACGCCGCGCGAACACTCGCAAACGACGATAGTATTATCAAATCATCGTTCACGCGCGCCCGCGCGCGCCCACGCGCCCACGCGCGACGTCCAGCCCCTCGCGATCGCCCCGCGGCGCGAAAACCCCAAAACGCCCCGGCGGACCACCGCGCGCGATCGATCGATCGCGCGCGTCGGTCGCGCCGACGCTCCGACGCGCGCGCTCGCGTCGAATCGATGACGCACAGTTGCGGTAGAAGGTGGAGGACGGCATACTCTCGGTCGGAGCGCGTCGCGAAGAGGCGGCTCGGTGCGCTCGCGCTCGCGCATCCAAGGCGGGCGGGGCGTCGCGCGGCGGAGGGGACTCAACCACCGATCATGACTCAATGTAAAATAGACGAGTCATGACCGGTGGAAAGACCCCCCATGGTGTGGTCGATCGGCGCGCGCGCGAGCCACCGGTCGAGCGCGAGAGCGCCGCCGCGGGGAGTCGCGCGCGTTCGCGGGCGGGGCGAGGGAGCGGTCCGTCGGTGGGGTGGAACGCGTTCGCGCGAACCGCTCGTCGGGAGCGCGGACTTTGGCTCGGGCGACGTCGTCATCGGCGCGCGCCGAAGAACAGTTACCGCTCATGGCGTCATCCCTCCTCGCGCGACGTCTCCTCGACGCATCGCGCGCGCGCGTCGCGCGAGATGGCGTGCGGATAGTCTCGCGCGCGGCGTCGAGCGCGAGCGCACCGTGCTGGAGCTGCGGCGAGCCGTCGACGTCGGCAACGGCCGAGACGCTCGAGGGTGACTTTTTCTGCGCCTCGTGCGGGGTGATTCAACCGCCGTCCGGCGCCGATCACTTCAAAACGTTGGGAGTGTGCGTGCGTACGATGTGATGATCGTTCAACCGTTCGCCCGAGCGCGCTGACTGACTTCGATGGGCGTTTTCTCGCGCGCGCAGTGAGCAAAAGTTTGCTTTGGAGGCGAGCGCGCTCGAGGAGGCGATGAAGCGCCGACAGAAGCTGTTGCATCCCGATAAATTTAGCACGAAGAGCGAGGCGGAGCGACAATACAGCGCCGACCAAGCGTCGGCGGTGAACGACGCGTACGGTACGCTGCGCGATCCGTTGAAGAGGGCCAAGTATATATTGGACGCGCGCGGTTGGGGGGTGACTGAACGGGACGGGAGGGACACGCCTGTGGATCCTGAGCTTTTGATGGAGGTCATGGAGGCCAGGGAGGCCATCTTAGACGCCGACGGAGACACGGACGCGTTACGCGAGCTTCTGAGGGAACACAGTTCGCGGGTGAAAAAGTGTGAAGAGGAGGCGAGGGAGGCGTTGGACGCCGAGCCGATGGACGGCGAGCGCGCGAAAAATATCGTCGTCGAGATGACGTACTTTGTTCGAATAGTGGAGGAAATCAAGGCAAAGATGTGATTTGTCCTAGCTACAGTAGCCTGCTTATTATAGGTTAAGTTGTTGTTCAGAAGGAGATGAGATCTTCATCCGAACGAGTCGGTGCTTTGACGCTGGCTGTGACATCCACGTTGGCCATTCGCCGGGATAAGCGCTTGATGTGATCTTCGACGATGGAAATCGCGGCTTGTAGCTCGGGATGCGTCACGAACTTACGACCATAGTCTAACGATTGCGATTCGCGCGATACGTGCATCTCTGCGTTCTCCATGCCAAACTTGTTCCAGTCTCTCAACGCCGTTGTCTCCATCTTCGTGCACCGGTCGTCGACGTAGGCCCGCAACTCGGTGAGCGTGCGTTTCGTCTTGCTTCGATCAGTCTTGCTCCAATCAACGCTCTCCTGTAACGCATCCACACGCTTTGAAACGTCATCGAACAACTCTCGCACGGACAGCGTCGACGGTCGATCCCGCAACGTGCGCTCCATGCTCTCGTGCATGCTTTGAATGATGACGCTCTGTTCGTCTTGCTTTTGCGCCAGATTTGCGAGTCGACCTTGGATGGACCCGGACGAGTCCACCAACGATTGCGAGTACGTCTCGATGTGCGCCATCTTGCGCGGTGTACTCATGGGAGAGCTCGACGGTGAGTAACCGAATTCGTGCAAGTCTGCGCCGCCGCCGCCCACCCCGAAAACAGCGTCTTGAATCGGTACGAGTTCCTTGCGTAAGACTTGGAGAGATTTCTTCGACGAACTCTTCATCTCGTCGCGCAAGTCTCTTTCCAACAGGGACACACTATGCATCACATTCTTCTCGAGCGTGGCGACGGCGTTGGCTTGCGCCTCCGCGGTGGGCTTGGCCGCCGCCTTTTCGAGTCGCATCGTCACCTCGCAGGATTCCACACGCAGCTCATTCGTAGACATGCGCTCTTCGAATCGATGGAACATTTCATCCAATCTATCGATTCGTGTGTTGGTACCTGCTTCCGTGATCCCACGCGTGGCCTCCGCCTCGCCCAAGACGCGCTTCATCGTGCGCGTGTGCTCCTCCGCAACCTTGGACAGGGTGTCCACGGAGCTCTTTTCGCTTCCCTTGAGTGCCGCGATACTTTCCTCTCGAAGCTCAGCGAAGGCCGTGTGCTGACTCTTAATCCACTGTTTCAACTCGTCCGCGCGTTCCGACGCCGCCTGCATTCGGTTGACGCTCGAGAGCACGCTCTCCTTGAATGAGTTGTTCTCGTCGTCCGCCTTGCGCAGCGCTTCTTCTGCCAGCGAGACGCATTTACGTGTCTCTTGCGCCGCTCGCTCGGCGTTACGCGCAGCCGCGCTATCGGTCGATGATTCGATCTCGCGCAATCGGGACTGCATGACCTCAGTCACGGTGGACTCTGCCTGTTCTGACACCTTTTCCACGACCTTGGCGCCCCATTCCTTCAACTGCCCGGCGAGTACCTCACCCTGTTCTTGCACCAAGTGTGCGTGTTGCTCCGAAGTGGAGGCGATCTCATCGCCCAAGGCGGAGATGCGCTGGACATTCGTCTCGATCTGCTCGAGCGTCTCTTGACCTCGAGAAGTGATGCGTTGGACGATGTCATTCGCCTCAGACTCCATCTTCTCCGCACGCGCCAATGACTCCTTAAATTGATTGTACGTCTCTTGTACGTGACCAGACTGATCGAGCACACGCTTCAAATCATCGTTGCACTCTTCGCTCAACCGCTCGACGGTTTGCGAAAGTTCTCGAACTTCAACGAGCGCTTCGTTCACGGCGACGGCGTCTTGCGAAGCGCGCGTCGCGCGCGCCTTGACGATTTCCAATTCACTGACGATCGACGGCACGTCCGCAGCCGCGAGCGATAACGCCGTCTGGTTCGTCTTCATTCTCGTCTCCTGAGCCTCGACTTCGAGCTCTCTCACGAGCGTCGTGACGTCCGCAATCTGTCCCGACATCGCGTTCAATCTCTCGTCCATCGCGCTCGCCGCCGCCTCCGCTCCCTCCGTCGCTTTGACGCTGATTTGCGTCTCCAACTCGAACAGGTCCACCGCAACCTTGCTCGACGTCGTCGCCTGCAACGTCTCGAGCGCCGCGACGCGCTCCAACGTCGCCGTGTGTATCGCTCTCGACGACTGCAATTCTTCCCTCAACTGCCGAACCGCGTCCTCGAGCGCCTCCACGCGCCTCTCCGCAGCCTCGTTCCTCGCCTCCGCGAGCTCCAATTTCAACGCGTCCACCTCGAGCACCGCCTCCATTGCCTTGGACGGCGTCCTCATCGGCGTCTTCTCCCCCGCATCCCACCTCTCGTCCGCCTCCGCCTCGGCGCGTCTTCGAAGCGTCTCCACCTCTCCTCGCGCCGAATCGATCCCTCGCTCGTGTCGTCGCAACACGTACGCCACGCCTTCGATCGCTCGACGCACGCACGGACGAACGTCGCGCCACTCTCGCTCGCCCCTCGCGACGTCCTCGACGCGCAGGAAATCGTCCACGCCGAATCCTCGTCGCGCCTCGCTCGCCGAGCGCGTCTCGACGGAATCGACCCCCGCGCGAGGCGTCGCGGGCGACGCGCGGCCGTGCGTTCGCGGGGAATCGTTCGGGGGCGATGTCGTCGGCGTCGTCGGCGCCGACATGGCGCGCGTTCGAGCGCGAGAGGGCGGCGCGCGCGCGTCAAGATGACGGATGGATGTCACCGATTCAACGGTGTCCTGCCGAATGACGAAAACCTCGCAGCACTGTTTACCCATATATGTAGCGCCCGCACTCGGGTCCTCGTCGCGCGCCGCGCGTCACAACGTCGCCGTCTCGCTCGCGCGCGAGCCGAACGAGCGCGCGAATGATCGCGAGCGCTTTCCTCTCTCGCCCGCAGTCCGCTGCGACCGCGGCGTCGGCGTCTCGCGTCTCTCGCGCGTCGTCTTCGTCCTCTTCGTCGGCGGCGGTGTCGGGACGTCCGCGCGCGTTCGCGCGTCGGGTGACGCGCGAGGGCGTCGCGGCGTCGCGCGGCGTCGCGCGACGATCGAGCGCGGTCGTCATGGCGAGCGGTAGGGACGACGAGCCGCGACCGCGGGATCCTAAGGAGTATAAGATCGCGACCAAGCTCGCGCACGCGAAGACGTCGACGACGGACCCGTACGGGGCGTCCTCGCCTCCGCTGTACCAGACGGCGACGTTCGCGCAGCCGAGCGCGACGGAGAATGGACCGTACGATTACACGCGAAGCGGGAACCCGACCCGGACGCAGTTGGAGGAGCAGATGGCGGTGCTCGAGAACGCCGACCGGGCGTTCGCTTTTTCGTCGGGCATGTCGGCGTTGATGTGCGTCACTCGGTTGGTGAACGCGGGCGAGCGCATCGTGACGGGCGATGACATCTACGGCGGTACGTCGAGACTTCTCGCGCAAGTCGTGCCCAAGGTGGGCATCGAGGTGGTGAACGTGGACATGAACGACTTGGACGCGGTGCGAGAAGCCATCGAGGGCGGAAACACGACCATGGTGATGATGGAATCTCCCACTAATCCTCGATTGCAAGTGCTCGACATCAAATCCATCAGCGACATGGCGCACGCGAAGGGCGCGCTCGTGTGCGTGGATAACTCGATCATGTGTCCGACGTTTCAGGCACCACTCGCGCTCGGCGCCGACATCTCCATGACCTCGGCGACCAAGTTCATCGCGGGTCACTCCGACCTCACGGGTGGATTGCTCGCGTGCAACGGCGAAGAGCTCGGGAAGAGAATTTATTTCCATCAAAACGCCGAGGGTTTGCACCTCGCGCCGTTCGATTGCTGGTTAACTCTCCGCGGCTTGAAGACGATGCAACTCCGCATGGATCGTCAACAAGCCAACGCGATGAAGCTCACCGAATGGCTCGAGGCGCACCCTCGCGTCCAAAAGGTCAACTACCCGGGTCTGAAGGCGAACGCCGGTCACGACTTGCACTTCAAGCAGGCCACCGGCGCGGGTTCCATCTTCTCCTTCATCACTGGCGACATCGAGTTTTCTAAAATCGTCGTTGAGGAGACCAAGCTTCACAAAATCACCGTCTCTTTCGGCGGCACCACGTCTCTGATTTCGCTCCCGTGCTTCATGTCCCACGCGAGCATCCCCGCCGAAGTTCGCGCCGCGAGAGGTTTACCGGACGATCTCGTTCGCATCTCGTGCGGCATCGAGGACGCCGACGACTTGTTGGCCGACTTGCAATACGCCTTCGCCGTGGCGGAGAAACGGTGCGGCACCAAGTGACGCCGACGCCGCGAGCGACATTCGCGTCCAGCGCGTCCAATCGATCATTTTTTAATTCATTGTCTCCATAACGCCTCTCTGTACCGTCACCGGCGTCCCGCGCGCCTCGAGCGTCGTCACGACGTCCGACATAGGAACCGAACCGACACCTCGTGCGAGTCGACGGACGTCGCCCGCACACGGCGACGCGCGAACGTACACACGCTCGGGTGCGAGACCACGCGAGCACGCGAAAGAGGAACAAACCAACGCGCGAGACGAACGACCCGTCGACCTCGACGACGCGCGGGAACGCTGGGAGAGAGGCACATGATGACGACGACAACCACGAGAGCCGCCGCGGCGAGAGTGTCAGGCTGGCGAACGCGCAGAGGCGAGAGAAGAGCGCACGTCGTGGCGAGGACGACGATGGGTGAAAACGTGAGCGAACCGGTTAAAAGGAATGGGAGCGATGTGCGTCGAGGACGAGCGTTGGAATCTGGGTCGGACGAGAGCGAGGAGGAATGCGCGCCGCGCGCGCGAACGGATGAAAAGCGACAGAGTCGCTGGTCGAGCGAATTTTGGGATGAACTAGAATTCGACGTGATGGAGCCGTGGATGATGCAAGAGGACGACACGAGAGGGGATGGGTTTCTGCGCTCTGAATCGCTCCTCAGTCCGTCTTGGAGATTGATGTTACTATCGGATGGTTCCGTGACGGTGAGCGTTCTCGTTTCGAGCCGAGACGCGTCGACTGACCCGACCCTCTTCTCTCGCGCAGCGTCACTTGAAGCTTCTCACCGGCCGTGTCGACGTCACGACCAATGTCTTATGGCAAGGTAACATCGACGCGAACGAACCGCTCTCTCGAGACGCCGGCGTCATCGCCGACGTCTCCAAACGTCTCCGCGCCACCGACGACGTCTCGCCCCTCCTCCAACGCGAGGTCGACCTCTGCGACGCCTCGGGAGTCCCCCTGTGCTACGCCGCGAGCTGGTGGAACCTGAACGCGTCTCGCGACATCGTCCTCGACGCCGACGCCGAGAACGGCTTCGGCGCCCTCGACCGCCCCGTCTGGCTCAAACTCGCAGAGACGAAAACAGAGCTCTTTCGCGAGGTGCGCCGCATCTACCGCGGCGTCTCCCCCGCGCTCGCCACCGCCTGGGACTTACCCTCAGACACCACCTTTTGGGCGCGTCACTACATCTTCTGGTATCACCGCCGTCCACTGTGCGTGATCCACGAGGTGATGAGTCCGAGACTCGAGCGCTACCTCGGCCCTCCCGAGTCCGCCGCGCGCCGCCCGCCCGAATCGCGTCGCGGATGAAACACAAAGGAACACACTTCGGAGCACCGCGCGCGTACATCACGGACAAAAAGTAAAACCAACCGCGGGCATCACCACACCGCCCATTCGCGAACCGACCGAAATGGACGCGTTCGCGCCGGAACCGACGGCGTTCGCCGCGCGCCGCGCGTCCACCATTCCATGCACCAGTCACGACCCATCCCCGAGTCCCCCTCATCACCACGAGTGGATAGGAAGGCTGGACGCGCCGGATCCTTGTCCATGCATCCGAGGTTCATGACTCGCCAGTATAGACGAAGGCGTCCCGCGCGCACAAAAGGCGCGCCCGCGCCTCGACGTCACTTTCCGCACGCGAAGGGAACTTCTCATCCACATCCATCATGTCGTCCTCCATGTGCGTCATCGAGACGTCCAGCGCCGGTCGCGAATACAAGGTTCGCGACATGGCGCAAGCTGATTTCGGGTGCGCGCGATGCGCCGACGCGCTCGACGCGATTCGTTCGATTCGCGCGCGATGGAGGGGACGACGACGCGGACGATCCGGACATCGCGCGTCCGTGGCGGCGATCGCGATGGGGGCGAAAGATGCGCGCGTGGACGATCGCGCGAGGGTGGGACGAGCGCGTGGGTCGAAGATGTGCTTTGAGTGAATTACGCGCGATCGATCGCGCGCGTCGCGAGGGACGCGCGAGGCCGCGTCGCGGGGCGCACGCGCGGTGGATGATTGATTACGAGATCTGTCTATCCGAAACGCCGGTCGGTGGGTCGGGAACCGTCCCCTCTGGGCGCGCGCGCCTCGCGGGCGACGGCGCGGGATCGATCGTTCGTTCGGCGACCGACGGCGTGAAGGGGAGGAAGAAGTGAAAATAGAGGGAAAGAAGAGTGGTGCCCGCGTGAACGCGATGACTGACGATGACGATTCGCGCACGTACGTTTTCGCGCGCGCAGTCGCATGGAGATCGAACTCGCGCAAGTCGAAATGCCGGGTCTCATGTCCTGCATCGCCGAATTCGGCCCGGCGCAACCGCTCGCGGGTGCCAACATCTCCGGTTCTTTGCACATGACCATTCAAACCGCGGTTCTCATCGAGACGCTCGTCGCGCTCGGTGCCAACGTGCGTTGGTGCTCGTGCAACATCTTCTCCACGCAAGATCACGCCGCCGCCGCCGTCGCTCGCGACTCCGCCGCGGTTTTCGCGTGGAAGGGTGAGACCCTCGAGGAGTACTGGTGGTGCACGGATCAAATGCTCAACTGGGGCGACAAGCCGCTCGACATTATCGTCGATGACGGTGGAGATGCCACTTTGTTGATCCACGAAGGTTACAAGGCGGAGATTGAGTTCGCCAAGTCTGGCGCCGTCCCGGACCCGGCCTCCACCGACAACGCCGAAATGAAGTGCGTCTTGAAGATCATCGCTGAGAACTTGAAGACCAACCCGAACCGCTGGCACAAGATCGTCGAGACCTGCGTCGGTGTCTCTGAAGAGACCACCACTGGCGTCAAGCGTCTCTACGAAATGCAAAAGGCGGGCGAACTTTTGTTCCCGGCCATCAACGTCAACGACTCCGTGACCAAGTGCAAGTTCGACAACCTCTACGGTTGCCGACACTCTCTCCCGGACGGTATCATGCGTGCCACTGACGTCATGATTGCGTCCAAGACCTGCTGGGTCGCCGGCTACGGTGACGTCGGTAAGGGTTCCGCCGCCGCGCTCAAGGCCGCCGGCGCTCGTGTGATTGTGTCCGAAATTGACCCGATCTGCGCGCTCCAAGCCGCCATGGAAGGTTACCAAGTTGCCCCGATCGAAGATGTCGTCGACCAAGTCGACATCTTCATCACCACCACGGGTAACAAGGACATCATTATGGTTAAGCACATGGAAAAGATGAAGAACAACGCCATCGTCGGTAACATTGGTCACTTCGACAACGAAATCGACATGGCCGGCCTCGAGTCCTTCCCGGGCATCAAGCGTCAAAACATCAAGCCGCAATGCGATCGATTCGAATTCCCGGATGGCCACGGCATCATCATGCTCGCCGAAGGTCGTCTCCTCAACCTCGGCTGCGCCACGGGTCACCCGTCCTTCGTCATGTCTTGCTCCTTCACCAACCAAGCGATCGCCCAGCTCGAACTCTGGAACGAACGCAAGTCTGGCAAGTACGAAAAGAAGGTGTACGTGCTCCCGAAGCACTTGGACGAAAAGGTTGCCGCGCTCCACCTCGGCAAGATTGGTGTCAAGCTCACCAAGCTCTCCGACGAGCAAGCGAAGTACATCAACGTCCCGGTCGATGGCCCGTACAAGCCGGCTGCGTACCGCTACTAGATGGAGTGACCTCGCAGTCACCAACGCGAGGATTCGTCGTCGTCGCTACCGCCGCGTAGCGATGTCGATGTGACCTCTCGCGAGACATTTGTTCACGCCCAACGCATTTCACCGTTGGGACCGACGTGTGTACTGAAGGTGAAAATAGGTTTGCTCAGAGTAGTAGAAGACGATCAACAAGCACATTGGTCGATGATTTTTTGAATATTTGATTTCATTCAGATTCGCCCAATCCAACGCCACGGCTCCCGCTCGCCTCCTCTTCGCGCGTCGATCGCTCGGAAAAAGTCGTCCCGAGACGACGATCGGCGTCGTCTTCATCTTTATCCGAGAGATCTCACGGCGCCGCACTCACCGTCGCGCGTCGTCGCTTCCCTCGCGCGAACCGATACGCATGTCCGCGGATCCCAAAGTCGCCGTCATGGCGAGCGCGTTCGGCGACGCCACCGCGCCCGCCGAAACCGTCGACGTCGGCGCGTTCACCGCCGCCGCCGATGGATTAGTCGCCCTGAATGACCATCTGGCGACGCGATCCGCCGTCGCGGGTCACGCGCTCACGTCGAGCGACGCCGAGGTGTACGTCACCGTCATCACCGCGCTCAACGCGTCGAGCGAGGCGTTGCCGCACGCGAGACGTTGGGCCTCGTTCGTCTGCGCCAGAGGCGCCGCGGCCGAGGCGGGCGTCGAGACGGCGCGAGCGTTGACGCACGCGAACGCGCCGGTGTTCGAACGCCCAGCGCCGGGCGAAAAGAAGGCAAGCGCGAGCACGAGCGGCCAGGGCGAGGGCGAAGGAAAGAAGAAGAAGGAAAAGAAGGAGAAGAAGGGCGGCGAGCCGAAGGCTTCGACGCCGTCCACCAAGCGCATGGACGTCTCGGTGCTCGATATTCGCGTCGGCGTCATCACCAAGGCTTGGGAACACCCGGACGCGGATAAGCTCTGGGTCGAGAACATTGATTTAGGGGAGAAGGGCGTGCGACAGATTTGCAGTGGTTTGCGAGCGTTCAAGACGAAGGAGCAAATGGAAGGCGCGCGCGTGTGCGTCATCGTCAACGTCAAGCCCGGAAAGCTTCGCGACGTCAAGTCCGATGGCCTCGTCTTGTGCACTTCCAATGCCGATCACACCGAAGTCGACTTTGTCATTCCGCCGGAAGGCGCCGCCGTCGGCGAACGCGTCATGTTCGCCGGCTTTGAAGGCGAACCCGAGGAAGTGCTCAACCCGAAGAAGAAGCAACTCGATGCGGTTTCTCCGGACTTGAAGACGAACGCCGAGGGCGTCGCGTGCTACAAGGACATTCCTTTCACCACATCTGCGGGAGTGTGCACGAGTCCCTTGAAGGATTGCCACATCAAGTAACCGTTTCGTTTCTCGAGTTGACGTTTTTTCCCGAGTGTGCCTCGCTAAAAGAATCTTGAAATACAATAATCCTACTCACTAGTTGCTCTGATTGGCGCGCGCGCGTGGCGTGACGCAATGCACACGTGTCACGACGTATCTATAACTCAGTCGCGGTTGATGTCGATTTCGATATTATCCAATAATCGAACAGTCCCGAACTTGGCAGCGATGGCTATCACGCACGAGGACGTCACCGCGCCAGAATGAGGCTTCAAAGATACGGGCTGCATCACGCGCACATAATCCACCACGCCTCCACCGTTTTCGATACCTTCAGAAACCATCTTCTCTAAACTCTCACCCGTCGTCGTTTCGCGCTCGGCCAACGCTTTGGCTTCGCGCAAGGTTCTATTAATAACAGTCGCTTCCCGACGTTTCTCCGGTGCGAGTAATAAATTTCTCGAGCTCATCGCCAGACCGTCCGCCTCGCGCACGATCTCACCACCGACGATGTCGATGTCAAAATTCAAATCCCTCACCATGCGCTGAATCACCCGCCACTGCTGATAATCCTTCTTCCCGAACACGGCGACGTCCGGCTCGACTACGTTGAACAACTTGGTCACCACCGTCGCCACGCCCCTGAAAAAGTGCGGCCTCGTCCCCGAACACAACCCATTACTCAACTCCGTCACCTCAACGAACGTCTCGTGCGGATCCTCCCCATCCTGCGCCGCCGCGTACATGCGTTTCGGCTGATACACGCAGTCCACCCCGCGCGCCTCCGCGGCGCGAACGTCCTCCGCCGTGCGCGGATACTGATCGAAATCCTCCCCCGGCGCGAACTGCGTCTCATTGACGTAAATCGACATCACCACCGCGTCTCCCTTCGCGCGCGCGTGGTCCACGAGCGACAGATGACCCTCGTGCAGCGCCCCCATCGTGGGCACGAACGCGATGCGTTTGCCCTCCGCGCGTCGCGCGCGCGACCACCCTCGCATCTCCGACGCGTCCGTGACGACGAGCATGTCGCCGCCGTCGCGTCCGCCTCCGCGCTCGGCCTCGAGCTCGACGGAGCACGCGCCGCGCTCTCACGCGCGCGCGCGTCCTCTCGCGCTCGATCGCGTCACAATCTTGCGCGGTTCGCGCGTCGCGTTCGCACGCGCACTCGCCGCGCGCGCGGTGTCCGACCGTCGTCACCGCGCGAGCCGACGCATTCTTCCGCGCTCGTCCTCCGTCGCGCGTCCTCTCTCTCTCCACGACGACGCGGTGACGCCGGCGCGCGCGCGACGACGATGGATTTCAACGAGTTGGAATCTCGCGAGGGCGTTCGGTTGTCGTGGAACGCGTGGCCGTGTTCGCGCATCGACGCCACGCGCGTGGTGCTTCCGATCGGTGCCCTGGTGACGCCCGGGCGGGATCTCGGCGAACACGCGCCCGTGCTGCCGTACGAACCCGTCGTGTGCGAGGGATGCCAGGCGGTGTTGAACCCGTATTGCTCGATCGATTACTACGGCAAGGCGTGGAGGTGTTCTCTGTGCGATGGATTGAATAAGCTACCGAGGAATTACGAACAGATCAGTGAGACTAATTTACCCGCGGAGTTGTTTCCGACGTACACGAGCGTGGAGTACACGATGGTGAATAAGTCGCCGACGGCGCCGTGCTTCTTGATGTGTTTGGACTGCGCGTGCGGAAGCGCGGAGGAGTTACAGGACGCCAAGGATAGCGTGATGCAGTTGGTGAGTCTGTTGCCGGAGGATGCGTACGTGGGGTTGGTGACGTTTGGGTCCACGGTTCGCGTGCACGAGTTAGTGGAGACGAACGGGCCCATGCGACGATCGTACGTGTTTCGCGGAACCAAGGATTGCGAACAGGAAGAGTTGAGAAAGATGTTGGGATTAGATTTTAATCGACAGCGCGCGAGCACGAACGGCGTGCACGGGATGCACGGGATGAATGGAACGACGGCGCCGGCGATGAACATGATGGAGGCAAAACCGTCGAGAAGGTTCATCGCGCCAGTGAACGAGTGCGAGTTTACGCTGCAGAGCGTTCTCGAAGAGGTGACGCTCGACGAGGAAAATCGTCAGCGAGGGAAGCGCCCGCTGCGGGCGATGGGCGCGGCGATAAGCATCGCTGCGGGTTTATTAGCGGAATCGCACGCGTCTCAGGGCGGTCGCGTGCTCGTGTTCACCTCGGGGCCGTGCACCACCGGTCCGGGAAGCGTCGTGGGAACTGATATGGGCGAAAACTTGCGGTCGCACCAGGATTTGGAGAAGAACGCCAGCAAGTATTACAAGGAGGCGTGTAAGTTTTACAACGCGGTCGGGATTCGATTAGCCACGAATTCGCACTCTTTAGACATATTCGCGTGCTCTCTCGATCAAGTGGGTCTCGCGGAGATGAAGATCGCCGTGGACCAAACCGGAGGGTACATGATTCTCGCGGAGCAGTTCCGCGCCGAGACGTTCAGACAATCTTTAGCGAAAATGTTCGCACGTGATCCCAAGACTGGTGCGTTGGAGATGAAGTTTAACGGCACGTTTAGCGTGTTCTGCACGCCGCAAATAATGGTGTGCGGAGCAATCGGTCCGATCAGCGCGTTGGCCGTCAAATCACAGCGCATCAGCGAGAACGAAATCGGTTTGGGACAAACCACGTCATGGAGAATATGTTCGTTCGCGCCGACGTCGACCATCGCGGTCTATTACGAGGTGGTGAACCAACATAGCAACCCTATCCCGAACGGACAACCGTTCTTTTTGCAGTTCTGCACGAGGTACAAGACGAGCGACGGTCACATTCGCTTGCGAGTCACGACTGTCGCCCGTCGTTGGGTCGAGAGCAGTTCTTCCCCGGAAATCGTCGGTGGTTTCGATCAAGAGGCGTGCGCCGTGCTCATGGCGAGAATCGCAACGTTCAGGACCGAAAACGAAGAGTCGTTCGATCTGTTGAGATGGTTGGACCGCACGCTCATTCGCGTCGGAGCCAAGTTTGGCGAGTATCAACGCGACGCCCCCGATAGTTTCCGCATGCCACCGAGCATGTCCATCTACCCTCAGTTCATGTTCCATCTGCGACGATCGCAGTTTTTACAAACCGCGAACAACTCACCGGATGAAACGGCGTTTTATCGCATCATGCTCTCGCGCGAGACCGTGACGAACTCCATGGTGATGATTCAGCCGACGCTGCTGAGCTATTCGTTCAACGGACCGCCGCAACCCGTGCTCTTGGACGTCAACGCCATCACCCCGGACACAATATTGTTGCTCGACTCGTACTTCTTGATCGTCTCTCACCGCGGGAGCACGATCGCCGCGTGGCACAAGGAAGGATATCAAGAACAACCCGAGCACGAGGCGTTTCGCGCGCTGCTCGCCGCGCCCGTGCGCGACGCCAAGGCGTCGGCCGCCGAGCGGTGCCCGACGCCAAGACTCGTCGAGTGCAACCAGGGAGGGTCACAGGCGAGATTTCTACTCGCCAAACTCAATCCATCGGCCACGCACAACTCGTACTCGAGCGGCGGCGAGATCATCTTCACGGACGACATTAGCATGAACGTCTTCTTAGAACACCTCGCCAAGCTCGCCGTCACCTCTTAAACGAGATCGCTTCGGCGGGCGTTGTAACCCACACCCATAGGTAGCATTTACACCGTCGAAACCTCGACGAACGCACGCCCGCGCGCGACGACCCGACCCGACCCGAAAACGTCTCCCGCGTTTGACTCGCCGCGCCTTCGCGCCGCCCCTCATCCATCGCCTCGCCGTCATGTCACCGTCGTCCGCGAGGACCGCCCTCGCGCGCGCCCCCACTCTCACCCTCGCGCACCGCGCCCGCGCCCGCGTCTCCAAGCCGTCCACGTCCACCCCGCGCGCCGGGAAACTCGTCGGCGAATCGTGGGTCGAACTCAGCGACGCCTCGTACGCCATCGAGAACGGTCGCGAGCGCTTCGCCGCCGGCGACGCCGAGGGCGCGCTCGCCGAGTTCGAGCGCGCGTTGGGACTTCCGGGAGGCGGGACGAAGCGCGACCGCGCGAAACCGGCGGAATTATCGAGCGGTGAGCTGCAGGCGGCGACGTATAACATCGCGAGCGCGCGGTGCGCGCTCGGGGACGGCGACGGCGCGCTCGTCGCGCTGGAGGAATGTTTCAGAGCTGGGTACGCCAATCCGAGATCGTACGGCGCGGCCAAGGCCATGCGTGATCTCGACGCGATGTGGAACGACGAGGATTTGAAGCTCGCGACGCGCGGGGACGCGTTCCGGGCGTTGACGAAAAAGTACAGAGTCGTCCCGAACGCCGTCGCCATGCAATTCGATTTCGGAAACTCGATCGTCGGCGGTGTCGTGGAGGCGGTGAACGAAAAGTTGACCCCGAAGAAGTGAGTCGTGCGAGTCGAGCCGGCGTCGCGCTCGGTGAGTGGGGCTCTCGTTGTAATGCGCACGCGTCTCGCGCGTCACACCGCGTCTCGCGCGTCGAGCGAGCGCGTCATGTTTCACCGCGCCATCCTTCGTTCCTCGCGCGTCGCGCGCGCGCGCGCGAGCGCGATGACGTCGACGTCATCCGTTCCCGCGCGGTCGCTCGCGAGCGACGCCATCGTGATGCGAGACATGGAGTTTTTCGCCAAGCACGGCGCGCGGCGTCCCGAACGTGAATTGGGACAAAAGTTCACCGTCAACGTCGAGCTCGACGTTGATTGTCGTCGCGCGGGGGCGAGCGATGATCTATCGCACACCGTTGATTACGCGCGCGCGTGGGAGATCGTGCGCGACGTCGTCGCGGGCGGGAAGACGCGCGTCACGATCGAAGCCGTCGCCGACGACGCCGCGCGCGCGCTGCTCTCCGAGTTTTCAGACGTCTCCGCGTGCGTGGTGTCCGTGGATAAGCGCGAGGTGGCCATCGAGGGACACTTGGGTAGTTTAGGCGTGCGCGTGCGCCGGTCTCGAGACGATGTCTCGTCGTGAGCGGCGCGCGGATGTGTCATTTGTATTCTTCGTAGCGTTCTTCGCCGCGTCCGCCGAGCTCGAGACGACACAATGCGCGATGAACCCGCGCGTTTCCCTCGACGAACGCGCGTCCATCGATAAAAGGCGCGCGAATGCAGCGCGTGCGCTCGCTCGAGCTCGAATTCGCTCGCGTCGACGCTCGTGAACGCCGAATGAAACTGTCTTACAATTTTTTGCTTCGAGGCGCTCGCGATTTCTCGTCAGTCGCTCACGCTCGCTCGCCGCCGAGCGCGCCGGCGGCGATGGCGCCGACCGGCGAGTCACCGAACGCGACGCCGCACTTCGCCGCGGCGTCGACGTCGAGCGCGTCGTCGATGCCCCGCGAGGTGGACTGGCACACGTTGGATAAGCGAAAGTTTTTCCTCACGGGCGTCGGCGTCTTCAGCGGCGTAACCATGGCGCTGTACCCGCTCAGCGTCATCAAGACGCGTCAGATGGTGTCCGCGCACGTGCAGCAGACGAGGGCGTACGACATCGTGCGGGACATTCTGCGCGAGCGCGGCGTTCGGGGACTGTACAGAGGTTTCGGGACAATCGTGGTGGGCGCCATACCGATACGGGTGGTGTATCTGAGCACGCTCGAGGCGGTCAAGGCGTACACGAACGACGTGTTCGATTCTTGGAACATTCCATCCATGTATCGAGGAGCGGCGGACGCCGCGGGCGGGGCGACGGCGAGTTTGGTATCGCAGACGTTGGCGGTGCCGGTGGATGTGATTTCGACGCGGCAAATGGTACAGGGCATGAAGAGCGGGCACGCGAGAGCGGTGGCGGGATCGAGCGAGAAAGCGGCGGAGGAGGCGGTTTTCATCGGGTATAGAAACGGTTTAGACGCTGTTCGAACGATCGTGCAGAAGGAGGGTGTTCGAGGCTTGTATCGAGGTTTCGGCGTGAGCGTGGCCACGCTGGTGCCGGGAAGCGCGCTGTGGTGGGGATTTTACGGTACATATAAGCGCGCGCTGTGGGAGGTAGCTCCTGATAGTTGGCGCGACGAGGCGACAACGAGCGATGCGGCGGTGATGGCGGTGCAAGGCGCGAGCGGCGTGTGCGCCGGAATGTCGAGCGGTTTCCTCACGACGCCGCTCGACGTCATAAAGACTCGTCTCCAGGTGCTTAGCGGCCAACCAGGAGGGGAGCAGAATACTTTATCGAGCACGGTTGGAGCGATATATCGTGAGCACGGCGCCGCGGGTTTCTTCCGCGGCGTTCGCACCCGCATGATAAACGTTTCGATTTGGGGCAGCGTCATGGTAAACGTGTACGAAATAACGAAACGGCTCGCCGTGCTCCCAGAAAATGGCGGCGACGAGTAAATTACATTAGCGTGATCATTCAACTTAGCATGGTTGATATTCAATGACCACCGTCATCGTAGCTCGACGGTGTTGATTCTTAAATGAATGTACATCCTCTAAATTCATGCGTTCGTGTGCTCGTGTAACGCGGAAATATAACGTCGCATCTCTTCGACGCGCCGTTCGCTATCGTCTAAGCGATCCAACGCAGCGTTACACTCGTTGACCATGCTCCATGCGTCTCGTTCAATGTCCGCGAAAAGATCGTCCAACAGCTGAAAACACGAACGCGCGACGCCTTCGAGCATACCGCGGGTCCGTTCGACGCCCGCGAGCGCATCGGCGATGTTCTGTACGATCTTCGGACCGTGCTCGCGAAACTCATCGTCCGCTTCGAGACGCGTGTTCAGTTCGTTGAGCGCGTTTTCTAACTCGGCGACGTTGCCGCGCGTCTCGGGCCGCGTCTCGGGCGACGCTCCGGGTTCGCGTTGCGGAGTAACAGTTAGGAACCCGCCTGGCTCGGGCGATGCAAAGTCCCCCTCCCGCACATCCACGTCGTCGCCGCGTTCTTTACGACGCGGTCGTTTGGCCGGAGTGATGTCATCCTTCGAAACAGGCATCGCGCGCGCGCGTGTGAGGCGGGAGCATCGTCTCGCCCGCCGACGTCGGTGGTCCCGATCACTTTCGCCGCCACTCCTTCACGTCAATCCCTTGGCTTCGATCGGTGTCGTAGATCGAAAATAACATATCGTACACTTCGTCTTCAGTAGGTCCGTTCGGCTCCGCCTCGCTCGCGTTCGCTCGCATCGCGTCGCGAAGCGCCTCCCGCGTGACGACGGTGCCATCCGAATCCACCGAAGCGCTCACGCCGTCAAACGCGTTGTCGAGGGAATCCATATGGCTGAGAATGTACTGCATCGACGCGAGCTCACTCGCGCGCCGATTCGTAATCTCACCAGCTCTTTGAAAGCGCCGCATGTACGCGTACCAAATCGCCGTGGATCCGCAGATGATGCCGCCGGCGAGACTCCAAAATAATTCGATCGGCGCCTCCTCCAATCCGTGCGGCACGTTCATCCCTCCCAAACTCGCCGGAACCGCGGCGATCGCGGCCGACATGGCGACGATGGACGCGCGAAAGTTCATCTGAACCGTGCGATTTCGATCACCGTCGAGCTGTAACTCCCAAAGTTCGCGCGCGCTGTCCAAATCCGCGGTGAGCTCGCGCACGAGCCCGCCGATGGCGGCGACGCGTCGCGCGTGACTCGCCAACATGTCCGTCACGGCCTCTTCGCGCGCCTTGAGCGTGTCATCATCGAGTGTTTCCGCACCGAGCGGAGGTGGCAACAGGTCCGACGTCTTCAAGTGAGTCTCCATCGCCGCGTTGAGCGCGTCGAGCGCCTCCTTTGAATCCGATTCCAGCTCCGTCACCGCGCGGCGCACGGGCGGGAATTTCTGAAACTGCGTCGACGAGTAATTCAAATTCCCACTCGTCATGATCGACCCCTCGCTCACCCCTCGCAAATCGTTCGAGATCTCCTCCACGCAGTGCCTCGCCAACCGTCGCAATCGAAAAAATTTCTCCTCGTAATATCTCGAGCTCTCGTCCAGCGCGCTCTCCAGCGCCGCCACTGGGAAATCCCGCACCCCATCCTCACCCGCGCGCGCCCCCTCTCGCCTCCACGCGTGCAGCGCGTTTGCGATGTGTCTCGCCACGCTCGATCGAGGCTCGAACACGTACACACACGACGATCCGATCAGCGTCGTCGTCGAACCGATGCGCGCGATGAGCGCCCCGCCCGCCGGTCCCGTTTGTTTTCGCACGAACGCCGACGGCGCCGACGCGAACGACGTTCGCGCGGACGTGTGTTCCAACAGCGCCCAATCCCTCGCGCGGAGCGCGGAGAGGAGACCCGAGGCGTCTCGATCACCCAGCGAGAGCCGCTTGATCGCCGGCGATGCCGGGGCGTTCGCGCCGTCGACATCGATAGCCTTGACGCACAGCGCGTCGAGTTCGGGCGTCGTCGCTCGGCGATACCCCGTCGCGAACGTCGCGCGCGACGCGTCGGCGCGCGCGGAGACGACGACGGCGCGCGCGCGCGCGACGAGCGTCGCCATGATGCGTAACGGTTTTTCTCGCGCGTCGACCAATCGCGTCCCGCAGTGCGCGACGCCGAGCATGAACGCGGCGGCGACGCGCGCGCGACTCGGCGCGACGACGACGACGACGACGACGACCGGCGCGGGCGTCTCTCTCTCTCTCGGACGCGGTCGCGTCGCGCGGACGACGCGCGGGACGGCGGCGGCGGCCACGGATGACATTCGATGGGTCGTCGTTCGCGAGCGCGCCGAGCGCGCGACGCGCGCGATTCTCGCGCGAAACGCGGACGCGGGCAAGGTGCTTCGAAAGGCGCTGCGATCGGGTTCACGAACGACGAGCGACGGGTTCACGAACGACGAGCGACGCGCGATCGCGACGGTGGTTTTGGGAACGGAGGTGTGGAGGCTGCGACTCCGCGCGGAGACGCGAGGACCTCGAGCGCGCGCCGCGCTCGGAACGTTCGGCGACGACGACGAGGCCGAGCGATTGGTTTTGTGTTACTGGTGTCGAGAGCGCGGTGCCGTGGGTGGGACGACGCCGAGCGTGGAGACGTTGCGAGAGACGTATCGCGAGGAGGGCGACGGCGTGGACGTCGACGCGCTTCGAGACGCCGTCGACGAGCGACACGTGTCGTGGACGGTGGACGGTGGCGACGCGGTGGCGGTGAGCGAGCGGTGTTCGATACCCGTGCGAACGGCGGAGATGTTCGTGCGCGAATACGGCGTGGATGAGGCGATGCGATTAGCGTCGGCGATGAACGTTCCGGGACCGATGACGTGCCGAGCCAATCGCGCGTTGGGCGCGACGTGCAAAGAAGACGCGATCGCGGCGCTCGAGAAAGAGGGCGTGCCGAGGGAGAGCATCGAGTCGCGCACGTCTGCGAATCTCGCGCCGTGGGCCTTCGTCTTGACGGACGGTCCGTCGTCGCTCTCGCGCGGCGTGTTCGGGTCGTCCGCCTGGGCGGATGGATTCTTCGAAGTGCAGGACGAGGGCTCGCAAACCATCGCCGCCGCGCTCGAAGCGAAACCGGGCGAACGAATCCTCGACGCGTGCGCGGGGAACGGCGGGAAGACGCTCGCCGTCGCGGCGGAGATGGCGGGTCGCGGTGAGATTTGTGTGTTCGACGTCGACTGTCGACGCCTGGCGCATCTCGCCGCGAACGCCGAACGCGCGCGCGTCGACGCGCTCGTCACCGTCGTGGACGCGCATTCGCTCGGTGCGTTAGAACCCGCATCATTCGACGCCGTCTTGATCGACGCGCCGTGTTCTTCCGTCGGTGCGCTTCGACGAACGCCGTCGTTGCGGTACTCCCACGACGACCCGGCGGCGTCGGCGGAGATTCAACGCGGCATCTTAACCGCCGCCGCGCCCCTCGTGAAACCCGGCGGTCGACTCGTGTACGCGACGTGTTCCGTGCTTTCGATCGAAAACCAGTGCGTGGCGAGAGCGTTCGAGCGCGAGCACGACGAGTTCGCGCCGTGGCCGTTCGAGGACGCCGCGGCCACGTCGCCGACGGTCGACGCGCGCTCACACGAGCGGTTATTGTTACCGCACGTGCACGGCACGGATGGGTTCTTCATCGCGCGATTCGTCAAACGCGCGACGTAGGCGCTACACTAGATACTATCATATCAACTACAATCTTAGGTTTTTTAGCATGCCAATCTCCGCCTGGTGCTCGCCCTCGGCGTCGTCCTCCAACTCGTCCACGATGCTCGTCAACGCGCCGTCGCCGACGACGAGGACGTTACATCGCGACGAGAGACGCTCGAATTTCGATACGCACGCGGGGTCCGTCACCGTCGCTCGCACCCACTGCACGTACGCGTTCACGTCGAGTTTCAATTGCATGCCGCCGATCATGGTGTACCTGAATCGACACACGTGCATGAAGAGGAGCGCGTAGAATTCTTCGCCGATTTCGTTCAAGAGCGCGGCGGCATTCGTCGGATCGAGACACTGACGAATCTTGGACGCCAACGCCCGTAAGAAATCCACTGCGGCGTCGCACGCGTGCGTCTCACGTTCGGCGATCGCGCTGTCCGAACTGAAATCATCCGGTCGCTGGAGAGCGCGAAACTTGGCGTCTAAAAACGCCGCGCACCGCGTCGTCGCCGCTCGGAAAATTTCCCAGAGTTCGTTGGCGAGACGCTGTTGCGTCGCCGACATGAGATGATGCGCCCGCGCGCGCGACGCCTCCGGCATCGCACCGTCGACCGCCTCTCTCGCGCGCCCGAACCATCCGTTGACATCCGCCGCGGCGCGTAAAATCGGCGCAAAGGATCCCTCGACAGCTTCGTCTCGCGACGTGTGCGCGCCGAATCTAGCGCTATTCGCCTTGGTCCCGCCGACGGTGTCACGGAGTATGGTTTCCGAGAGACGAAGGATGCGATCGAGGAACAGGCGCGTGAGACGATCTCTCGCGTCGTCGATGGACGACGGCGGGACGCACGATTCGCATCTGCGCACGGCGCCCTCGTACGCGTCGCAGACGACGTCGACGACGGGACCCGCGGGTAAGTCGGCGGCGGCGAACGATAAGATTTCGTCGTCGGTCGGCGTCGAATCAAGACACGCGCACTCGTCATCCAGGAGGGATTCACACCCGATCCCGAACAACGCGTCCGGGTCGATGCGCGTCGCCCGCGCGTCGCCCTTGGCGATGTCGACGATGGTTTCGTTCAACGCGTCGACGTCTCGCAGCGTTTGCGCCGTCATGGCCAAACGTTGGCGCAACGACTCCACCGTTCGCATCTCAGTTGTCAGAAACGTCTCCACCAGCGCACCGATGCGTTGCTCGAGGGCTCTCGACACGAGCGCGTTGAAGACGTCGATGGCACGCGAGCCGAACGCCGCGACGATCGTCTGAAACTCTTTACGAAGCGCGCTCCGAATGCGCGTGAAAAATGCGCTCATGCGCTCCTTGCATCCCATCTCGTCTCGACCGCTGAACACGGTGCTCTCGATCATGTACCGCATGTCACGAATCTCCGCCATGGAAGCCTCCGATATAAACATCTCACGGCTCGAAACGTATCGCGAAGTCACGTTCGCACCGCCGTTAAAGGCGAACAAGAGCCCGGCGTACTTTTGCGCGGCGGCGTACGACTTGGCGTCGCACGCCTTTGTGAAATCACCGAGCAGCGTGTTTTCCAAATCGCTCCAAAAACTCGCTAACGCGGACGCCGCGTCGCCGAACACTTTGCGCTCGATGTCGAGCGCGTCCGCATCTAAACTGACTTCAGAGCTCGCACGCTCCGCGACGTCGAGTGCGCGTTTCGCCAAACACACCGCGTCGCCGACGCGCGCTTTATCCACGAAGACGCCACCGCACGCCTCCGACACCATCCTCCCACCCTGACTAAAACTCACGATCGTCTCTAAAACGTCCGCGAACGCGCGCAAACCTTCCGCGCGTCGTCGTTCTTTCGCCGCCTCGACGCTCGCCGGCGTCGCCAACCTCTCCAACGCGCGCTCGCCTCTCGCCCTGACTCGCGCGAACTCCTCGCACAGCTCCTCCCGCGCGACGCAGCACGCCTCGAGCGTGTCTTTCAGCGCGCGTTCGCTCGTCTCGACGCTCGCTCGACTCATGTCGGCCCTCGCCCGAGTCGTCGCCGCCGTCGCCGCCAAACCTTCCACCACGCGTTGGAGATTCGCGACCACCTCTTCGATCGTCGTCCCGCTCGCCCCGCACGCGCTCGCGCACATGGACACGGCCACGTCGTGCGCGCGTCTCGCGCCGCGCTGCGTCGCGTCGTCGCCGTCGTCGACGAGCGTCAGTCTCGCGGAGGAAACAATCTTCGAGTTCGTTGGTCGCGCGCGTCGGGACGGGACGCGCGCGCGACGCGGGCACGCACCTCGGCGAACGCATCGATGGACGTCGCGACGTCGTCGAGCGCGCGGTCGAGCGCGGAGACTTCCATGCGCGCGAAGAGACGCGCGAGCGTCTGACGTCGCGGCGAGCGGCGACGCGGTTGTCGAGTCGACGAATCGTCCTCGAGGCGTCTCGAGCGGGCGCGCGCGCGACGGACGCGCGGACGGAGGCGAAACGGAACAATGAAATGAATAATTATGACAAACAACACGCGCCTCATGAGGTGAATATTTTACGAAGAGGATCTCTGGCGAGCTCGCGAAGGCGAGCGTCGTAGTGCAAACGAGCCCATCGCGCCTTGCCGCCGTCGGATTCCATGTCTTCCCGAAACTTGCGTCCGATCTCGTCGCTTATGATGGATAACGGCGACCCGGTGGACATGGCGAGGATTTGTACCTCGGCTGCGCGCTCCAGGTAGTATAAATCGTCGAACGCCTCCGCCACGGTGGCGCCGCACACGATGACTCCGTGGTGCTTGTGCATCAACACGCGTTTCCCATCCATCACCTCGACCAATCGCTCCCCTTCGGTGTTATCCAACACCAACCCGTTGAACGTGGGATCGTACGCCACGTCTCCCGCGAATCGCAGCGAGTTTTGATGACACATGGCCAACTCGAACGACTCGACGCAGCACAGCGCGCTCGCGCGAGGCATGTGCGTGTGCAACACGCACGCCACGCCCGCTCGATGAATCGCGAGGTGAATAAAAAACGCCGTCGCGTCCACCTCACCTCGTCCCTCGAGAATCTTCCCCGACCCATCGATCATGACGAGATTACTCGCCGTCACCTCGCTCCACGCCAACCCGTACGGCGCCACCAAGAACGCATCCTCCCTCCCCGGCGCGACGCACGTCAGGTGATTACACACCCCCTCGTTGTATCCGTACGCGTCACACAACTGATACGCCGCCGCGAGATCGACTCGCGCGCGCCACACGTCCGCGTCGTACCCATCGATCGGGCACGAGACGTCCACGTTCGTCCACGGATCGCCACCGCGTCCGTCGCCGCCACCGATGCGCGGATACGTCTTGGCCGGCACCGAGGCGTCGGAAACGGTGGTCCCCGTCCCGTTCGTCGTCGCGTCCATCGTCGCGTCGCGTCTCGCGTCCCGCGTCGACGTCTGACGCATAGATTTCCATGCGCGTCACGCGCGACGACGTCACTCGCACCCACGCGCGCGCGCGAGGGACATGTTCGCGCGCGCGATCGACGGTGGTGATGACGCGGTGCGCGCGCGAGACGCGCGAGAGACGCGAGATCGCGAGACGCGCGCGAGAGACGCGGATAGAGTCGCGCCGCCGAATGTCATCTTTTTCCGAGACGAATGAATGGGCGACGACGACGACGACGACGACGACGACGAACGCGACGATGCCTCGCGCGTGGACTGACGATGACGCACCGTTCGCGCGCGACGGCATGCAGGCGCACGAGCGCGTCAAGGCGCTCGTGGAGACGCTCGAGGTGACCAAGGCGCGGGACGCGCGTCGGGAGACGACGTTGGCGCTGTGCGAACAGATGCGCGTCGGAGGCGCGAGCGCGATGTCGTACGCCATGAGCATCGGCGCGAGAGGGATGTTGATCAAGGCGTTGAATCTCGCGATGCGGGAAGGGGACGAGGAGGCGATGGACGCGGTCGGGAACGCGTTGGGGAAGGCGTCGGGGCCGGCGAATCGAGAGGCGAGCGTGGAGTTGCGCGCGGTGGCGGGATCGCAGGTGGGCGCGCGGGCGTCCATGCCGGCGGGGACGCTGCGCGTGCGACTTCCGGTGAGTGGATTCGAGGTCGGGGTGTGCGAGAGCGAGTGGAAGGACGCGGGTTTGGCGTGGAGAGTGTGGGGGGCGGGACAAATCATGGCGAGGTGTTTCGACGCGGCGCCGGAATTGGTGAGGGATTTGTCCGTCTTGGAGATCGGTGCGGGGTGTGGGGTGTGCGGACTCGTGGCGGCGCGTTTAGGGGCGTTGCGCGCGGTGGTCACGGACGGCGCGCCGGGGGCGCTGGACGCCATCAGGCGGAGCGTGGTGGGATTACCGGAGGAATGCGCGAGAAACGCGTCGGCGGCGTTTTTCGATTTTCGAGACGATCAAGACGTCTTGAACGGCACGGTGTCCATCGAAGACGCGCGTGCGGGCACGGGGGTGGATCACTGGGTACACTCGCGCCCGCACGCGCTGAAGGCGACGACCGAGGCGTGTAAATTACCCGTCGATGAGACGTTCGACGTCGTCGTCGCGACGGATGTCTTGTATTCAGACGACCACGCCGGACCTCTCGCGGCGAGCTTCATCAGAAGAATGAAACCATCCGGTCGCGGGTTCATTCTCAACGCGTGTCGCAATGGCACTCTCATCGCGCACTTCATCCAACACCTCTTAGCGCACGGCGTCGCGGTGAGAATTTCCGCCGCGGAACGCTTCGACGGCGAACGAGAATTTAGCCAATACGAAGGCGGTCACTTACACCGCCATCTCCCAGACACCGCCGAGGCGTGGTGGAACGAAAGCGCGCGAACGCTCGCACAATTCGCACCAGCCGTGATCGCCGACGAAGAGGCGACGCGCGCGCCGGGATTCGCCGAGACGGAGCGTTTGGAGTCTTTCGCGACGGCGTTGGAGGGTCGATTCGTCTTGCTCGACGTTCGACCGACGTCCCGCGCGTGACCCGCTTCGACGCGCACCGCGCGCGCGTGTAACATCACGATGGATAGATTTCACCACGACACAAAATACCTCCTTCGTTTCACCCTCGTCGTCGCGTTCATCGGCGCCGTGGACCGTGGATCGCGCGCGACGACTCCCGCGGCGGCGGCTCGCCGCCTCTGCCCGCGCGTCGCCGCCGAGAATCGCGTCACACGCGCGCGACGATCGATCGATCGAACGAACCTCATGCGCCACCACCGCGCGACGACGCTCCTCGCGACGCTCGTCCTCGCCCTCGTCTCCCTCTCGCGCGCCGGTGACGTCGATCCGCTCGTCGACGCGGCTGACGAACAGAGCGACAACTACCGTTCGCTCGTCTTCGGCATCAAATGCGGCGCGTGTAAAGCCGTCACGCGCGAATTCGGTGATGCCTTCGCGCGGGCGGCGTCGAAACATAAACTGGACGCCGGTCCGACGCGCGCGTTCGGGTCCAAGTACGTCTCCATGTTTCGAGACGCGCTCTCGCGGGCGACGGATCGCGTGTGCGCCGCCGACGGTCCGGTGGCGCGCGAGTGGGGATACAGCGAAAAGGGTGCGGAGAGCATCATCGGCACGAGTCGAGCGTTCGATAGATTGGGCGTCAATCTCACCAAAGAGGAGGCGGCGATGATTCAACAGACGGTGTTCGGATTGGGCATCTTTACCAAGGAGGCGAGCGCGCGGTTTCGCTATCGCGGTCCGCCCGGGAGCGACGTTCCCGGAAGCGACAACTACTCGATGATTTCTGATTCATTCGCGCGAAACACGCTTCGCGAGGCGTGTTCGGCCGTGCACGACAGTCTCGAGTTCGACGAGGCGGTCGATCGCGCGGTGGCGAATCCAGACGAGGGGTTCGATTACTCGGCGCAGCACACGCTCTGTTTAGAGTTGGACTACTGCCGCGTGCGCAACCGCGCGTCGGGCGCGCGACGACCGGTGCGCGCGGTGGAGGAACCGGACGGGAGCGTGTCCTACGGCACGGACGATGAGGACGATCGCGACGCGCGGGACGAGCTTTGACGCGATTGTAACGATACACGAGCGCGCGTATTTCTTCGACCTCGCCTCGGCTCGTCTCGCGAGCTCGAAAAAACCACGTCTCGAGATTTCGCGCGCGCGGTGAGATCGACCGCGAGCGGCACACCGCGGAGGTTGGATGCGCCTCGCCGCGCGTCGAATAACATCGAGCGCGACACATTTCATTGCACCGACGCGTCAACTTTCGCATCACGCGTTCGCGCGCGCCGGTACAGGCGCGAGCGTCGACGGATTAGTGGAGCGCGCGCGCGGTGGGAATTGTCGACGCGAATTCTCTCGAGAGATGACGTCGATGGCGCGCGCGTGCGCGAATGGACGACCGAGTGGACAGAAGAATGATTTTGTAGGTCGTGTTCGAGCGAGGAGTGGACGATGGACGTCTCGCGGACGACCGGTGAGGAGTGATCCGACGATGGATCGAGTCGCGTCGGCGGGGACGTCGAGCGGGCGAGGCGCGAGGACAGCGTGGCGAACGCTTCACGCCATCTCGCCGGCGAGTCAGGGGACGCACGAGACGGAGGATGATTCCGGGAGCGAGAGCGAGGAGGATGAAGATCTCAAGGGGGAGTACCGAGGAGCGGTTCTCGTGCGTTCGAACGGGCAAAAGGGAATGGCGACGACAAACAGGACGAACAACGGCCGAATCGGTGGGAGTTGGAAGCGCGCGTTGGGTGATTTCGATAAACAAAACGGGAAAGTCGGGGCGACGACCGGCGTGAGCGACGAGGCGAAACCCGCCGATGATGATGAAATCGCCACCGGTTTGAGAGACGACGTGCAGACGGTGGAGACGGCGGAGGAGGCGAGACGCGTGCTGAAGATTTTACTCGACAACACCGGCACGGAGGATCGTCCCATGTACCACGCGTGCGATACGGAAGTGGCGTACATCTCCGTGGCGGATCAAACGCCGGTCGGACACGGTCAAGTGACGTGCTTTTCCGTGTTTATTGGGCCGGACGTCAACTTCGCGCCCAAAGGCGAAGGCAAGAGAAGCTTGTTGTGGGTGGACACGTTGCGAGGCGGCGACGAGGTGTGGGACGTCTTCAAGGAATACTTTGAGAATCCAAACGTCAAGAAGGTGTGGCACAATTACTCCTTCGATAGGCACGTGGTCGAGAATCACCACGGGATCAAGCTCGCTGGTTTCGCGGCGGACACCATGCACATGGCGCGTCTCTGGAACTCAAACAGAAAGCTGGACGGTGGGTACAGTTTGGAGGCGTTGTCTTCGAGCGCGGACGCCATGAGCGAGTGCGCAGAAATGCTCGGCGCCGGGGCGGAGATGATGCGCGCGAAGAGAGGCATGAAGAAGATTTTCGGCAAGCCCAAGCTGAAAAAGGACGGAACGCCCGGGAAGACGATGATTCTTCCGCCCATCGAAGAGATTCAGGAGGACAGAGAATCCCGTGATAGGTGGATAGAGTACTCTGCACTCGACGCGCAAGCGACGTGGTTTCTTCGTGAATCCCTCGAGGCCAAGTTGCGGGGAATGTCGTGCGAGGCGTGTCCCATCTTGGCCAGCAAGCCGGGCTATCGCAAGTGCGTCACGCTTTGGGACTTTTACACGTTCTACCTCGCTGAATTCGGTAATCTACTGACGCAGATGGAGCGCAACGGCTTGCTCGTCGATAAGGATCACTTAGCGAACGCGGAGAAGATGGCTTTGGAAGACAAACGCGTGGCTGAAGAATACTTTAGAAACTGGGCGTCGTCCAAGTGCGAGGGTGCGAAGCTCATGAACATCGGTTCCGGTTTACAAATTCGACAGCTTTTGTTCGCTGGAGCGAAGAACAAGCGACGAGATAAGCCCGGAGTTGAGCTCACGCGCGAGTTCACCCAGGAATCGCCTGAATGGATCGCGTGGGACTCCGCGGGACGCGAAGGAAAAGCGCCGAAGAAGACGATGAAGGTTGCGTTGCACGGAATCACGCTCAAGCCCATTCAGGTTCAAACCTTTACGGCCACGGGTTTACCCGCGGTGAGCAGCGTGGTGCTTAGAGCTTTAGCGGGTAAACCGGGCGTTGCGCGCGCGCTCATGGATACTTGGGATTCGTTGTCGGATAAGGAAAAATCTGAAGAGGCGCTGAAAAAGGCGTGCGGCGCCGCTTTCGACGCCTTTGGCGGCGGTCAGGAGGGAGTTCAAGCGTGCGCGGCCATCGACTCCCTGAACGACGTCGCCGCCATCGACACGCTTTTATCCAACTTTATCATACCGTTACAAGGGGACGACATTCGCGGACCGGAAGGGCGAGTCCACGGCGCTCTGAACATTAACACCGAGACTGGTCGACTCTCCGCGCGACGTCCGAGTCTTCAAAACCAGCCCGCACTTGAAAAGGACCGTTACGGTATCCGCAGAGCATTCACGGCGGCGCCGGGTAACATTCTCGTCGTTGCGGATTACGGTCAGCTCGAGCTTCGTCTCTTGGCGCACATGGCTGGCTGCAAATCCATGCTCGAGGCGTTTGAGGCGGGTGGTGATTTCCACAGTAGAACGGCGCTCGGCATGTACTCGAACATCAAGGATGCGATCGAAAAGGGAGAGGCCGTGCTCGAATACGGCGAACAAGATGCAGCAAAGGATGAGAAAGAGCGCCCCGCTCTCGTGAAGGATGTTTTCGCGAGCGAACGTCGTAAGGCGAAGGTGCTCAACTTTAGCATTGCGTACGGAAAAACGGCGCACGGCTTGGCCAAGGATTGGGGCACCTCCCTCGAGGAGGCGGCGAACACGGTCGACCTCTGGTACGCCGATCGCCCCGAAGTTAGAGAGTGGCAAGAAGTGCAAAAGAAGCTCGCGGTGGAGAAGAACTTGGTGCGAACGTTACTCGGTCGCGTTCGCAACCTCCCCGACGCTTCGAGTAAAAACGAAGCTTTCAAATCCCACGCCCTTCGCGCCTCCATCAACACCCCGATTCAGGGCGGCGCCGCCGACATCGCCATGTTAGCAATGCTTCAGATTCAACGATGTCCTCGACTGAAAGAGCTCGGCTACAAGCTCCTCATGCAGATTCACGACGAAGTCATCTTGGAGGGACCCGAGGAGCACAAGGACGAGGCGCTCGCGCTGACGAAGTATCACATGGGGAACCCGTTTCCCGGACACGTGAATCTCTTAGACGTCGCCCTCGCTGTTGACGGCGACTTCGCCAAGACGTGGTACGAGGCCAAGTGATCGCGCGTTTGTAAACTATACACCGACAGGATTGAGAAACCCGCCGTCCCGCGTCGCCTCTCGCGCGAGAGCTACCCTGAACCGAGGGACGGACGCGAATCGCGCGCACCGCAGACCCACGCGCGCCCGTGAGCGGTCGCATCGACATGGCCACGGATTGGCGAGGGTACGACGCCACCCACGCGGACGCGGATGATCCCTACACCGCCGCCGCGCGCTCGTACGAGGGAATCGGCGTCGGACTGCAATCGGAGTTTGAGCAGCTCTCGATCGACCAACACACGCTCGTGAACGATCTCTTGTACGAGGAAGATGACGCGTCGAGCACCGAAGGGGACGTCGGGGGTGAATGCGCGTGTGCGTACTGCGGAATATCGAACATCGAGTGCCTGGCGAGATGCGTCAAGACGAATAAGTGGTTTTGCAACGGGCGCTCGAACGGGTTGCCGGCGAGTTGCCTCGTCTATCATCTCGTGCGCTCAAAGAATAAGGAGGTTCAGTTGCACGAATCGTCGCCTTTGGGCGACATGACGCTCGAGTGTTACGTGACGGGAGCGACGAACGTGTTTAACCTCGGGTTCATACCGTGTAAGGATGAAAACGTCGTCGTGCTCGTCACGAGAGAGGTGGCGCAGACGAATCCGCCGTCTCTGAGGGAGTTGAACTTGGATTCTTCGCTCTGGGAGGCGTTGATTCAGGAAAAGGTGTTTTTGCCTTGGTTGGTAAAAGTTCCAGAGGATGCTGAAATTCTACGCGCGCGCCAAGTGCGACCGTTGCAAGTGCAGAAGCTCGAGGAGTTGTGGAAGACGAATCCAGAGGCGGCGTTGGAAGACGTCGATAAACAGGATATGAACGAAGAGCTCGATCCCGTGGCGTTACGATTCGACGATGGATACAAATATCAGAACTGCTTCGCACCGTTGATCATGATAGAAGCCGAGTACGACAGAATGCAGCGCGAGAGCCAGACGAAAGATGACGTTTCCGTCCGCTGGGACGTAGGCTTGAATAGACGTAGAATTGCTTATTTTTGCTTTAGCGCCGATGAAGACGTTGTTTCGATCGCGCTTGGCGATGTTTTACAATTGAGGCTGACGATGCAAACACCAAAGGGACCTCAACAGTGGCAAGGTCAGGGAGTGGTGATTAAATTTACCACGCAAGAGGAAGTTGGAGTAGAGATGTTCGGAATGGATGCGCCGACAGATTACAGTTCTGGCTACAGTGTGGACTTCATGTGGAAAGGTACTAGCTACGAACGCGCGCAGCAAGCGCTTAAAACATTCGCTGTGGATGAAACGTCTTGTTCTGGCTACATTTACCACAAGCTCCTCGGCCACGAACTCGACGATCAAACTCTGAACGTGGACGTAGCCAAGAAGATTACCGCTCCCGGATTGCCAGAATTGAACCAAAGTCAGCTGTACGCCGTCAGACAAGTGCTCCAACAACCTTTGAGTCTCGTGCAAGGTCCTCCCGGTACGGGGAAGACGGTGACGTCGGCTACCATCGTGTATCATTTAGCCAAGCGTGGTAACGGACAAGTCATCGTGTGCGCTCCTTCGAACGTCGCCGTCGATCACCTCGCGGAAAAGATCGAAAAGACGGGTCTCAAGGTTGTCCGGATTAGCAGTAGAAGCAGAGAACACCTTGTGTCTTCAGTGGAACATTTGACACTGCATTACCAAGTCGCCAACATCGGCGGCTCAACGCACAAGGCGTTCCAAAACTTGCAACAGCTGAAGAATGAGACCGGTGAGTTGAGCGCTGGGGACGAAAAGAAGTACCGCAAGGCTCAAAAGAAACTCGAGCTTGAAATACTTGAAAATGCCGATGTCATTTGCACGACGGCTGTCGGTGCAGGTGACCCGAGGTTGGCCAACTTCCGATTTCGCATGGTGCTCATCGACGAGGCCACGCAAGCGACCGAACCGGAGTGTCTCATCCCCATCGTCATGGGGGCGAAACACGTCGTTCTCGTCGGCGACCATTTCCAGCTCGGCCCTGTCGTGACGTGCAAGCGAGCGTACCGGGCGGGTCTCTCGCAATCGCTTTTCGAGCGACTCATCGATCTCGGCATCAGTCCGATTCGCCTCAAGATTCAATATCGCATGCACCCGTGCCTGTCCGAGTTCCCGAGCAACATGTTCTACGAGGGGACGTTGCAAAACGGCGTATCCTCGCACGAGCGCACGTTGTCTGACATTCAATTCCCATGGCCGGTACCTTCGAAACCGATGATGTTCTGGAGTCAAACTGGACAAGAAGAGATGAGCGCGAGCGGCACGTCATTCTTAAATCGCGCCGAGGCGTCGGCGGTGGAGAAGTGCGTGACCAAACTGCTCGAATCCGGCGTCAACCCGGATCAGATCGGCGTCGTCACCCCGTATGAGGGTCAGCGCGCGTACGTGGTCTCCCACATGACGCGCGTAGGCGTGTTACACCCCCAACTGTACAAGGACATTCAAGTGGCGAGCGTCGATTCGTTCCAAGGCAAGGAGAAGGATTTCATCATCATGACGTGCGTTCGCTCCAACGAAAAGTCGGGCATCGGGTTCTTGAGCGACCGACGACGCTTAAACGTCGCCATCACCCGTGCGCGCAGCGGTCTCATCGTCATCGGGAACCCGAAGGTGCTGAACAAACAGTCGCTCTTCCACGACATGCTTGTTCATTTCAGACGAAACAACTGTCTCGTCGAGGGAAATCTCAACTCTCTGAAAGAGTGCATGGTCGCCCTTCCCGCACCAGAAAACGCGCCCAAGGATCCATGGAAGAACGTCCAAGCGCGTATCGACAGAGAAAAGCGCGCCGAAGCGGCGAGACGCGCGCACCAACGCGAGTTCCCCGAGCTCGGTGCCGCGTTTGCACATCACGGATACGGACGCTTCGGAGGACAATTCAAAGACATCGACTCCGAATCCGATTTCTCCTACGCCCAGAGCGAGATTGGAAGCGAAATCTCCTATCAGCCGAGCGAGCTCGGCCAGCCGAACCGCGCGTACGAGTTTTGAAACTCGTCATCGCTCGTCATCGCCAGTAGATAGCCTCGTGAAACAAAGCAACTAGCCTCACAGCGCGATGCCTCCCATCCCGCGGTGTCTGCTCACGACCACCGACCCCGACGCGCTGGGGCGGGTCGAGTCGATGAGCCGCGCGTCGTCGCCCTCGGCATCCGAGTCAGAGCGCGCGACGACGCGCGTGACGCCGCACGAACGCGTCGAGAGCGGACGCGTCCCAAACTTGTTTTGGCGCGCCGTCGCGATGGAGGATCTTCGCGCGTCGCCCGATTTCGACGCGCTTCCGGATGAATCGTCCGTGGCGCTCGCGGGGGCGCGTTCGTTCGCGTACGTGCGTCAAGGGACGGCGGCGTGGGACGCGCTGCACGACGGGAGGCTGACAACGGGCATACTCAAGGCGTGTTTGGGCTTCAACGAGGAATACGTCGATAAACGCGCGCTCGGGTTGGGAAGGCGCGGCCACGGCGGACATCACGCCATCTTAAACGCGGTACATCGCCTGCGGCGGACGAAGTGGTGCGAGGACGAGGTGGAGGAGTCGTTGGCGGTTGAGGCGGAGCGTAGAAACGCGGCTGCGAAAAGGCGCTGCAATGGAGACGAGAGCGAAGAAGAGGACGAGAACGACGACGACGTGGTTGCGATCGAGACGCCGCTGGACGCGACGAGTTCGTCGCTGGACGTTTTGATGGCGTCTCTCGCGGTGCAACCCCAGAAGTCGAAAAAGAAGAAGGCTTCGAAAAAGAAGAAGCGCGGCAAGAAAATGTCTTGCGGCAAGAAGAATCGTGCTGCCGGAGATGATGCACAGATGCTGACGAACGCGCAATACTCCCGAGCGGTCGCTCATGGCGGAGAGCAGGCCATTCGTTTAGCGTGGGGGAGCGCTCAGGAAGCCTCGACACTCACGGCACTCATGACGTATTACGAGCAGTGCACGGTGCACGAGGCTGGCTTGTGCATGCTCGACGTTTCGAAGATACCGAAGCATTGGAACGTCGGCCCGCTTCCGCCCGTCGGTGCGAGCCCGGACGGTTTGATAACCATGTCGAACGGCGAGCGTTTCGTCGTTGAGGTGAAAAATAGTTCTCCGTTTCGATCGACACCCGGTTCTTTCGTCATCGCCGATCGAGAGCCGTACGATACACCGCCCGCGTATCACATGCCACAAGTTCAGTTAGAGATGATGTGCACGGATACAAATGCAGCCCTTTTGGCGATGCAAAGCATGACGTATGGCATACGCATATTTCGTGTGGAGCGCGACGACGCGTTCATCGCGAGCATGTTGAGAAGGATATCGCGCCTGTACACCACGTACGTGTTGAAAGACAAAGATCCACCGATGAATTGGGAAATACGGTCGACCGAGCACAAGCGAAATCTCGTGGGCGCGGCCGTGCGTTTAGCGAGCGAGGCGACGGTGTACGACCACATACCGTCGGGCCTTCTTCCTAACGACGGGAGCATCGTGGTCGATGAAAACGCATTCCTTCCGTCGTGAGACGTTTTAGCGGATTAGAGTTAGGTAGCAACACGGTTTGTTAGCGTAGTGTAGTTCATTATTGCATTGACTGAACACTTGCAGTCGCGACTATTATTGCGATATAAAAGAATTTTTGCGCTTACGCTGCAACAGAGCTATTGAGATTGGAAAAAGACAAGCCCTTATGCGAAGGCGACGGCGCCGTCGTCTTCCTTTTCCTCCGGTTCAACGAATTGAGGATTTGTCGATGCGAGCATAGTGACGATGGAGAGCGCAGAGAGCATCGCGAGCGTCACGAACAACGCTCCCCAACCGTACTTTTCGGCGATGAGCGCCGTGAGCGCGCCTTGCAACACCGCCCCGATCGAACCCATGCCGTTCACGATGCCGGCGGCAGTGCCGAGCACCTCTTGGCCGTAACCGGCTTGTTCGCAGCAATCCGCCACGGCGGTGGAACCGAGCATGGCGTCGGGACCTGCGACCAAGAACCCGATGAGGCCCATGACGATGGCGTTTGCGAGCATTCCCATGCTGCACGCCAACTGATAACCGCCGATGGCGAACGTCAAAAGAGCGCACGAGAGCGCGCCGAGCATGGTACGCTTCCCGACGAAGTACTTATCGCCGATGATACCGCACGCTAAGCCACCGAGGACGCCGCCGAGATCGTATATGCACGACATGTAACCGGCGACGGCGACGGACATCTTGTACTCCTGAGACAGGAAATACGGAAGCCAGAACAACAGGCAATATCTAACGATTTTGACGCAAAAGTAAGACAACATGAGCATCTTCAAGCGGGGGATGGCTAGGATCTCCATGAAAGACACATGCTTGGACGCCGGCTCGACGTCGGCGCGCTTCTTTGTCTTTTGCAACGCCTCCTCCTTGTACGTCGTCGTTTGCAACCACGGAGGATCGAGATTCATAAACGCCAGCAGTCCCGCGGCGAAGAGCGTGAACAACGCCGGAATGGCGATCGACAATTTCCATCCGCACGACCCCAACAAGTAGGCGGTGAGCACGGTGGCCGCGGTGGCCCCGACTTGCTGACTCGTCGCCCAAATCCCCATAGCCGTCCCGCGCTCGCGAGCCGCGTACCACGGGTTCAAAAGCTTGACGTGCAAGGGATACGACGCCGCCTGAGCTAATCCATTCAACGCCCAAAACGCCATGAGCACGTACGGCGCCGAGACGAGTCCAAACATGCAACAGCACGCGCAGGACACCACCCCGCCGACGACGATGACGTTCTTCGCCCCCACGCGATCCCCCAACGCCGGCATGACGAACTGTCCCAACGCGTACGTCAATAAAAACGCACTATCGATCAGTCCCATCGTCCCCGTGGTGAACCCGAGCGCATCCTTCACCGGCGCTTTCACCACGCTCAACGGCTTGCGCACAAAGTACGCCGCCGAGTACGACGCGAACATCCCCGCCAGCGTGTTCCTCTGCAATCTCCCCACCTCTTCCCTCGGAAACTTTTCCTCCACGACCCTAGACCTCGGTTTATTCGCGCGTGCGCGCAAGAACTCCCCTTCGCTCCCAAAGGTATACACCACCGCGTGTCCCGCCTCGCCGTCGTCCCCCAGTCCCTCCGTCGCCTCCCCGTCGTCCGCGACGATCACCGCGCGCGTCCTCGTCCCACTCCCGCCCGTTCGCCGTCTCACGACGCCCTCACTCACGGGCATCAATTCACGCGTCCACGGCGCTCCGTCGCGAGCCGTCCCGCGTCCCGCGCGCGCCGTCGTCCCCGTCGGCATCGCATCCTCGCGCCCGACCCGCCGCCGGCGTCCCCGCGCGCGCGCGCGATGACGCGACTCGACGCGCGGTGCGTCGTCCCCGCGCGCGCGCGTCGGCGCGGACGCGATGCCATCGACGCGCATACTCGCGCGCGTCGTCGCGAGCGGCGGACGCGCCGCGCCGTGTGCGGACGCGGACGCGGGACGACGCGATGATGCGCCGCCGTGATCCGGTCGGTCGCCGCGGATGAGGGACGAGACGAAGAGGGACGAGGGCGAGGAAGAGGACGCGAGGGCGGACGAGATGGGGGCGCGGGGACGTTGGTTCGCGAAAAGAGCGAAAAGAAAGAGAGGGTGGTACATCATTCGTCGAGAGAGAGCGCGGTCGTGGGAGGGATCGGTGGCGGTGGGGACGATGGACGGCGCGTACGTTTCGTCTCGCGTCGCCGCGACGGCGCTCGCGAATGGAAGAGATTCCTAGCCTCGAGGACGAGGTTTGGGTATGGCGGCGCCGCTCGTCGTGCGTGGAAGCGGTTGGACGACGTCGGACGGTGGACGCGGGAGGACGGCGGGGAAGAGGGGGGCGGACGCCGAGCCCGCGCCGGACGCGGACGGAGAAGCGAGGGACGTCGGACGCGACGCGTCGGCATCCATCATGGACATGCCCGCGGCGAAATGCTGAGAGATTTCGTCCATCTGGGGAGCGTGAGGGTGGTTCGTCGGCGCGGGGTGGTGCGGAGGGTCGCGGAAGAGACCGCCGCCGCCCGAGGCGATGCTGGAGAAGACGCCGCCGCCGAGACCGCCGGACGGCGGCGGCGGGACGCCAAAGGACGGGAGAGGCGCTTGGCGCGGCGGCGGGGCGTCCATGGGACGACCGAATCCGGGTGGTGGCGCGCCTCTCTGTTGCGGCGGCTGCACCTGCGGCAACTGTTGACCGAAGAGCGACGCGACGGGAATGTGCTGCCGTTGCTGCTGCTGCTTCTGCTGCTGTTGCTGCGCGGCGTGTCGCCGGTTCGCCTCCTCCATTCGAAGCGCCTCCTGTTGGCGCTGAAGCATCAACAACTGTTGCTCCGTTGGCTGCTGCTGCCGTTGTTGCTGCTGTTGCTGCTGTTGCGCGCGCTGAAGCTCCACCTGCGTCTGTCGTTGTCGCATCAACATGCCGAGGAGTTCCTCGGGCGACGTGTGTCCCGACGACACGCGTTGCGCCAGGACTTCCATCACGCGACCGCCGTCATCGGACGATTGTCGAGGCGCGTTCGGCCCGGGAAGTTGCGTCGATTTCACCTGAGGCGGTTGCGAAGGCGTACCCATGGGTAACGTCGGTCTGAATCGCGCGAACACCTCCGGCGGGACGCTCTTATCGCCGAGCAGACAGATGAGGTGACGAGTAAACTGCGCCGCGTCCTTAGCGTGAAGCATTCTCGATATGTCCGAGCACGCTGCAGGAAACGCGTTCAAGACGTAATCGCGCGTGCGCATCTGCACCGCGCGCGCGACGTTATCCCCAGCCGCGAACGGGTCCTCGACGCCGACCGGATACTTGAACGCCTGCCACGAACTCCCAACGACGAAGGTGCCATGATACGTCGACGCGTTGACGGCGTTTCGAAACAACTTCTTAATCGCGCAAATGTGCGCGAAAAAGCTGACAAAAAGCTCGGCGAGCGTCTCTGTGTTATCTTTGCCGTATTTATCTTTGACGTATTTATCCGCGCGATACTTGACCGCGGCGATGTCCCTCGACGCGTCGCTCACGACGCGCGCCTTGCTCACCTTCCACGTGTCGAATTCGTCGTCTTCGCACAGCTGGTGGTCGTCGAGTTCGAACAACTCGGATTCTATCAAATCCGGACGAGGAAGCGTGAGCATCATCGTCGGCGGTAATATCGGCGTCTTTCGCCGCTGCAAGTGATGCATGCAGAGCAAACACAGCGAATACGAGTTAAATGATCCCTCCATGGCGTTGTTGACGTCGTAGTGCTTGGCCCAGAGCTTGACCAAAAAGACCAAGTCTCGATATCTCTGATCGATGTCCGCGACGACGCCCAACACGGCGCTCTTGTACACGCCGTCGTTTTCAATGCACACGTCGCACGCGACGCCCGTGTGCGGATCTTTAAACTTGATCAGGGGCACGCGCGCCTTGGAGATGAGCTGCACGTCGCGATAGTTGCGATAGCGCAGCTCGGACGCCACCTTGCGCAACAATTGCGCGCGTTTGCTTCGACCCTGTCTCTGCTGACGTCGCGCGCGCACGCCGCCGCGTTGCGAACGTCGCGCCTGCGCCTCCTCGCGCTCGTCGTACCACGGTCCGTTCTTATCTATCTGTAAAGAAATGTCTATATCGCTCCCCGCCGAGTGAAACGCGCTCACGTACGAGCCGAACGGCGCCACTCGCACGCCCTCAAACCGTGTCGAAATCATCGATTTGAACTTATTCATCAGCGCCTGACGCTTCGCGTCATCCTGCGGCGACGTCTTCAACGAATTCACTATCCTACGCAACTCATCATCTAACCTTTCCATCGCCTCTCTCGGCGGCGGTCCGCCCGACGTCGCCGCCGCCTCTCGTCCCTCGTCGTCGACGTCTCCCGGAAACCTCCCATCTTCATCCGTCGTCACCCGTTCATCCGCCAGCGCGATTCGTTCGCGCACGCGTCGCAACACCTCTCTCGGGGACACGTACTCTCGCGGATCTCTCTCTTCCTCCTCGTACCGGTCTCGGTCGTCGTCCCGGCGGTCGTCGTCGTCGCGCTCCTCCTCCTCCTCCTCGTCATCCGAGCCCTCATCGCCTCGACGCATATCGCCCACCGTCGTCTCGCGCACGAACCACGCGCGGTTATCTCACTCTCGCGCCTCTCGCTTCTCACCACCCGCCCCCCAGAGCTCTCGCGCGTCCACGCCCGCGTTCGATCGCGTCGCCCCTCCACCGAACCACCGAGGTCTCCGTCCTCGTCCGCCTCCTCGCCCGTCTCCTCGCGCGCTCGACGACGGACCCGCCGACGCGAACTCGACGACGAACGACACCCTCGATCGACGACGTCCACTCGCTCGAGTCCCGCGCCTCGCGCGCGCCGTCGTCGTCTCCGGGCGCGCCGCGGGAGACATCCGCGGATTGGGGCGAGGGACGGACGCATGGACACATCGACGAGTCACGACTCCTCGCTTCATACAG
>Ga0208410_1000040_pt1 | contig 64164 bp, 45 predicted proteins | sample ETN02SmetaG_3_FD_185787 | JGI IMG/M metagenome (GOLD analysis project Ga0208410, IMG submission 185787) | Marine microbial and viral communities from oxygen minimum zone, Eastern Pacific Ocean - ETNP2014F10-02SV257 (SPAdes) (version 2) | ecosystem: Environmental > Aquatic > Marine > Oceanic ... | reverse complement strand
AGCCTTGAGCTTTTCGAGTTCGCGCTCCGGGATACCCCCGAGCTCGAACAAGAGTCGACCGGTGGTGGTCGACTTGCCGGAATCGACGTGACCGCAGATGACGATGGAAAGGTGTTCCTTACCCTCAGACATTGTGACTGATTTTACTTTGACTGCGCGACGAGAGACGTCGAAACCCAAACACACGTCAGTCACTCATTCACGCACGCGCGCGCGCACGCACGCATGCCTCTTTTTGTACCCCCAAACCACCGTTCACGACTCAAAAAAAACAACCACCGACAGCCCCGTGCGGCGGTCGCGTCGATGGATGGATGACGATGGATGCGCGGATGCGATCGGCCCGTCGTCGACGCGACCTTCATCGACGCGTCCCGCGTCGCGGACGAACGCCATCGACCGATCACTCGCGCGTCGCGCGTCGCGCTCGAATCCACCCCGCGCGCGTCGACGCGGTGACCGACGCGCGTCGATCGCGCCGCCGCGCGCGGATCTCGATTCGATCGCGATCGGGGCTCGATCGACGCGCGTCGTCTGCACCGCGTCGTCCGCGCGCGTCGTCGAGACGCGCGTCTCCGCGCGCGCGCGAAAAAAATAAAACGAAATACCCCGCGCGCGTCGACGTCCGTCTCGAGACGGACGTCGCGTCGCGCGAGGCGCGTCGCGTCGTCGTCGTACCTTGCGCCGAAGAGTGTCGGCGCGCCGCCATCCGGGCCGGTCGTCGCGGGCGGCCGTGGGCGTGTGTGTACCCCGTCGTATGGTTTGAGTCGTGATCGGTCGGTACCCCGTGGGTGGGGGTACGTGGTGGGTCGTGACTCGTCGCGTGTACCTACTGGTCGGCATGTGGGCATCACGGGGCGCCCCATCGCGCGGCGCGCGCGCGGCGTCGCGGCGTCGCGGCGTCATGGCGTCTCGCGCGTCGACGGGCGCGTCGACGGGCGCGTCCTCGAACGAGGATTGGCGCGCGTTCGCGAGCGGGACCTCCGCGGGGGCGCTCAGCGCGCTCGCGTTGCAACCGCTCGACGTGCTCAAGACGCGTCTGCAGGTGCAGGACGAGGTGGACGCGCGTCGCGCGAGGTACGCGGGGGCGTGGCGAGGCGCGCGAAGGATCGTCGCGGAGGAGGGCGCGCGCGGATTATTCGCCGGGACGACGCCCGCGGTGGTGGGGAGCGCGGTGAGCTGGGGGACGTACTTCGCGTGGTACGACGCGGCGAGGACGAGGTACGCGCGCGCGTCGGCGAGCGCGTCGGCGGCGTCGCGCGAGGGAGGCGATGGGAGCGTCGTGAAGGGTTTGCCCGCGAGCGTGAACGCGTTGGCTGCGACGGAGGCGGGATTGGTGACGACGGTGGTGACGAATCCGATTTGGGTCGTCAAGACGCGACTGCAGTTGCAGCGCGGCGGAGGCGCGAGAGGCGCGGGCGAACGGTACGCGGGATTCGTCGATGCGTTGGTGAAAATCGCGCGGAAAGAGGGCGTGGGTGGGTTGTATAAGGGACTCGTCCCGTCCGTGTGGCTCGTGTCGCACGGATCGATTCAACTGACGGCGTACGAGTGGTTGAAGGAGATGTGGGCGCGCGGACGAGAGAGAAATCCGCGAGATTGGAAACCCATCGTCAATCCCACCGAGGCCGGCGCGCTCGGTCTCGCCTCAAAATTCATCGCCGTGAGTACGACGTATCCGATCCAGGTGGTTCGAGCGCGCATGCAACAACGCGCGGACGTGTATCGAGGAGAAGACGCCCCCGTGTACGCGCGCGCGGGACAAGCCTTCGCGCAAACCATTCGTCGCGAAGGCGTTCTCGCGCTGTACAAAGGGTTCGCCCCGAACGTTCTTCGCGTGTTACCGAGCTCGGCCATCACCTTTGCCGCGTACGAGGGCGTGTACGGGTTCCTCATCGATCAGTTCCCGCACCAACTGTAATCTTATTCTTCTAGTAGTCACTCCTTCATTCCCGCGCGATCCCTCCACACGCCGTCGCGCGCGCCATGTCGTCGACGAGCGAAGACGGCCACAAACGCCCGCGCCGCGTGCTCTCCGAGCTCATGTTCGCACCGGGGGCGGTCCCGCGCTCGGAGAGCGTCGATAAATTGACTCGCGCCGCATCGCACTCGGTGCCGTCATCGCCGCTCAAACGCGCGCTGTCGCGCGACGACATCGAGCGCGCGCGTGGGGCGCACGAAAAGGACGCCACCAAACCGCGCGTGTTATTGTTACACTGCGGAGGCACGCTCGGGATGGGGACGGAATCGTTTGAACACGACGCGAGCCGCCGAGACGACGCGTTGGTGCCGGTGGCGGGCGGGAAGTATCGCCCGCTCGGGTCGTCCAAGTACCTGTTGGACGTCCTGGAGATGGTGCCGGAGATGATGGATCTGGCGCGAGTGGAGGTGGAGGTGGTGATGAATAAGGATTCGAGCGCGATGGTCGTGGAGGATTGGACGCGCGTCGCCGAGGCGTTGCACGCGAGGCGAGAGGAATTTTCAGCCTTCGTCGTCGCGCACGGCACGGACACGATGGCGTACACGGCGAGCGCGCTATCGATGATGTTGGTCGGATTCAATAAGCCGATCGTGATCACTGGGAGTCAGTTACCCTTGGCGTTCGCGCGAAGCGACGCGAGACAAAATTTAATCGATTCGCTGACGGTGTGTTGCGCGGCGAAATCGTGCGGCGGCGACGTAGATTTCGCCGAGGTGGCGATATGTTTCGGAGGGAAACTCTTGCGCGGGAACCGCGCGCAAAAGCTCAGTGCGACGGTGTACGCGGCGTTCGATTCGCCGTCGTATCCGGCGTTGGCGAAATTGGGCGTCGGCGTCGAGTGGAATTACGCTCGGCTTTTACCGCCCGCGGAACGGTACGAGCCGATTTTCGAATTACATCCGCACGTCCTCTGCGTTCATGTCATCCCGGGCATGGATCCGAAGCGCTCGTACGGTGACCTCTACGGACGAGGCGTCCGCGGCATCATCCTCGAGGCGTTCGGCGTCGGAAATTTCCCCAAGACGCTCATCCCCTGGCTCACGGAACAAAAATCAAAAGGCTTGTGCATCTATCTCTCCACGCAGTGTCAACACGGCGGCGAGCTCAGACCCGATCTCTACGCCGCTGGTCTCGGTGCGCTCGCCATAGGCGCTCAATCCGGTCCCGTGATGACCACCGAGTGCGCCGTTGCGAAGATGATGGTCGCGCTCGCCAATCCCGAGCGAGTCAAACTCGACGCGCCGCGCGCCGGCGAATTCCAAAGCGTTGATTTTTGCGCGTGAGCGCAAAAATTCACGACGACGACGACCCGTTCGTCGCGTGCGCATGTATCATCAGTCATTATTTTATTTTTTCTCTTCACACCGCCCTCGACGCGCCGCGCGTCGTCGACGATCGCCGTCGTCGCGTCGTCGCCCGCCGAATAATCAGATCTCCAAAAAGTCGCACCAATCATCGATCGTCACTGTCCGACGCCTCGGCTCGACCGTCTTCACCGCGCGCGCGCGCACGCACGACACTCATCGCGCGCACGATGTCGCTCAAATCGATCAACCCGAACGCGGAGCTCATGAACGCCGACGCGGCGCTCTTCATGAACATCAACGCCGCCAAGGGTCTGCAAGACGTGATGAAGACGAATCTCGGACCCAAGGGGACGATTAAGATGCTCGTCGACGGCGCGGGAGGTGCGTGTGTCGTCGTGCGCGTGTGTTCGATCGCGCGAGGGCGTCGCGGTGGGACTCGGAGGGGTGTACGCAGATGGGATGGAGGCTGATCTCGCGTTGACTTTTTCCCGACCGACTGACCGACGAACGCGCGCGCGCGCCGTGAGCGTAGGTTTGAAATTGACCAAGGATGGAAACGTGCTGCTGAGAGAGATGCAGATTCAAAATCCGACGGCGGTGATGATCGCGAGGACGGCGGTGGCGCAGGATGACATCACGGGGGACGGGACGACGACGACGGTGCTCGTCATCGGAGAGCTCTTGAAACAGGCGGAGAGATATTTGAATGAAGGTTTGCACCCGAGAGTGTTGGTTGAGGGATTCGACGTGGCGAAGCGTGAGTCGTTGAAGTTTTTGGAGACGTTTATGAGGGCGACGCCCGGACTCGAGGGCGTGGATCGGGAGATGTTGTTGTGCGTGGCGCGCACGGCGTTGAGAACCAAGCTTCGCGAAGAGTTGGCGGATAAGTTGACGACCATCGTCGTGGACGCGGTGTTGTGCATCGCGAAGAAAGAAGAACCGATCGATTTACACATGGTGGAGATCATGACCATGAAGCACCAGACGGACGATGAGACGAAGCTCATTCAAGGTTTGGTGCTCGACCACGGCGCGAGACATCCAGACATGAAGAGATACGTCGAGGACGCGTACGTGCTCACGTGTAACATCAGTCTCGAGTACGAGCGCTCGGAGGTGAACTCGACTTTTATGTACGCCGACGCCGAACAGCGAGAGAAGATGGTCGCCGCGGAGCGCGCGTACACGGACGAAACCGTTCGCAAAGTCATCGCGTTGAAGAAGGAAGTGTGCGACGGCAACGACAAGGGCTTCGTCGTCATCACGCAAAAGGGAATCGACCCGATCTCCCTGGACTTGTTGTGCAAGGAGAACATCATGGCCCTTCGTCGCGCCAAGCGCAGAAACATGGAGCGACTCGTCTTGGCGTGCGGCGGGCAGTGCATCAACTCCACGGAGGAGCTCAGCCCGGAAATTCTAGGACACGCCGGTGAGGTGTATGAGTACGTCTTGGGCGACGACAAGTACACTTTCGTGGAAAAAGTTGAAAACCCGACCTCTTGTACGATTTTGTTGAAGGGTTCGAACGACCACACCATCGTTCAGCTCAAGGATGCCGTGAGAGATGGCTTGCGCGCCGTCAAGAATGTGTTGGTCGACAAGGCGGTGATTCCCGGCGCGGGCGCGTTCGAGGTGGCTCTCAACAAGCATCTCCGAGAAAACGTCACCAAGATGGTCGAAGGTCGCGCGAAGCGCGGCGTGGAGGCGTTCGCCGAGGCGATGCTCATCGTGCCGAAAACACTCGCCGAGAACAGCGGGTACGATCCGCAAGACGCCATCATCGATATGCAAGAGGAACACGACCGAGGCAACAACGTCGGCTTCGACATCACCATCGGTGAACCGTTCGATCCCACGATGAGTGGCATTTACGACAACTTTCTCGTTAAGCAACAGATCCTTCACTCCGCGCCCATCATCGCCACGCAATTGCTCTGCACAGATGAGGTCCTCCGAGCGGGCATCAACATGCGAAAGAAATAGAGACACTGATTAGTACCGGTAGCATGAAATCTAATACAAGAGGGCGTCGAGGAAAGAATCGTCTAAATCGCTACGCGCGCGTAAAAATGTACACTCCCCCGGCCGCGGCTCGCCCGACGAGGACGTCCTCGTCGCAGTACGTCAGGTGGTACGAACCGACGGCGGCGCCCTCGTCTCCGCCGCCCATGGACGTCAACGCGCCTCGAAGCGGAAACTTGAGCTCCAATTCCTTGATGGCCATGAGAATTTGGTGATTCAGGCTCGATCGCGGTAAGATGGCGGGCGCGAGGAGCGTCTCCGCCAGCGGCGATATGCTCACCTCGCTCACGCGCGCCTCTTGAAACGTGAGCGCCAGACGCCGCTTTCCGAGATCTCGAAAGCTCGCCTGCACGCGCAATCCCACGCCCCCGGGCGCGCCCGCCTTTGCCTCACTCAACAGAAACGGCAGCGATAATCGAATCTCGTTCGTGATCCCCGTGTTCGTGCCTTTCGCGCACCCAAAACTCTGGAAAATGTCCCCGACTTCCGGCACGCCCAACCTCTGCGACGCAACGAGTAAACCCAACACATCCGCCGCGTTCGTGTACACCAATCGCCACTTCCCGTCCAACGCGTCGAAATCCAACGCTTCGTCACCGACCGTGCGCTCCAGCGCCCCCTGCGCCGCGGAGATTTCCTCCGTATCCTCTCGCGTCGCCGCCGCGCCTCGGTACGTCCCCGCGCACGCCTCCACCAATCGTCGCTTCGCCGCCTCACGTCGCGCGCGCGCGTCCTCCGGCATCGAGCGCGACGCGCCTCCACTCTCAGTCGACGCCGTCGCCTCCACCGCGCGCGCCGCGATCGTTCCCGCGCGACGCGCGACGCGCGCCATCGGTCCTCGCGACGTCACAGCCTTTATCGCGCGTTCTCTCTCGCGCGTCGTCTCCACCGCGCGTTCCCCGCCCCGCGCGAACACCGCGCGCGCCATCATCTCCGCGCACGCGCGCGCGCTCTCGTTCGCCGCGGTCGCGCGCGCGTCGACCCGCCGCGACGGTCTCTGCGGGGATTCGACGCCATTTCGCGTCGACCCATGCGACAGAGCCGCCGCGCGCGCCCGACGAACGGCGCCGCGCGTGGGCTCGAACACGCCGCCGACGATGTCTCCGCGCGCCTCGCGAGCACGCGCGCGACGACGCTGCAGGCGGTGGAGCTCACCGAGCGCGCGCTCAGAGAATTTCGCGCCAACGACGACGACGCATCGTCGGGCGATCGTCGCCGCGGAGGCGGCGTCAAGGGAACGGTGGACGCGCCGTACGGTGGAGATGACGATGATTTCACCGATCGAGGTCAAGACAGCGAACTGAACGCGCTGGTGCAGCAGTTGGAGTCGTTCGCGGAGAAGAGAACGGGGGCGGGACACGCGCTTCGCGCGGGCGGCGGCGACCGACACTCGACGGATAAGTGGAGCGTGAAGAGCGGAGAGAGCGTGGACGGCGGGAACGATGAGAATTCCTTGGTCGGGTACTCGATGATGTACGGATCGACGGTGGACGACGGCGCGTCGGTGGGGAACGTGGATGATTTAGGCCCGGCGAGCGAATTCGACGGATTCTCCGAGCTCGATTTCGAGCTTCGAGGGAGCGAGCGCGGACAGTACGCGTCGAGACAGGGTGGACGACGCGAACACGTGAGTGAGATTGGGAGCGTCAGTGGACGCATCGACGCGGTGAGCGATACCCTGCTGACGAGCAAGGAGCGTCTGCACGAGAGCATCGCGAGTCTGGAGCTCGAAGCCGGTTTGACGGGGGGCGGGACGCCGTCGGATTTCGAACATTACAAGGACGATAACGACATGCCGGTGGTGGGGAAATCGAAAACTGGGAACATGGTCATCGATTACGCGGTGCAGGGGGTGAACACGCTCAGTCGCTCGAATTCGCAAATCAAGACGAGTGAGAAGAAGGAGGACGGCGCCTTCGCCAGAATCTTTAACGGACTCTTCGGGTGCTGCGTCATGCGTCGGTGAACCGTCGGGTGATGCTTAATAATCTATTTTACGTACACGTAGGCCGCGAACGATGTAAAACGCGCAGTTAGTCGACACGAACGTCTCGCCGCCGCCGCCGCGTCCCCGAGCCGCCACATGCCGACTCGCCGCCATGCCGTCCGTCGTCGCAGCGCGCGCCGTCGCCGGCGCTCTGCGCCCGTACCGCACGGTCTCCTCTCGTTCTCCGTCGACGTCTCGCCGCGGCGCGCGCGTCGTCGTCGCCTCCGCGTCCGCGTCGACGCTCACCTTGACGCGCCCCGATGATTGGCACCTGCACGTTCGCGACGCCAGCAAGGTCCCGGACGTCGTCCCGTTCACGTCCAAGACGTTCAAACGGGCGTTGGTGATGCCGAACCTCACGCCGCCGGTGCGAACGGCGGAGGAGGCGGGGAAGTACCGGGAGTTGATTTCCGCGGCGGCGCCGGCGGCGGACGGTTTCGAGCCGCACATGACGCTGTATCTCACGGATAACACCACGCCTGAGCAAGTCGAGGCGGCGCACGCGAGTGGATTCGTGAGAGGGTACAAGCTGTACCCGGCGGGCGCGACGACGAACAGTGAGTTTGGGGTGACGGATGTCGCGAAGGCGTCGGCGGCGTTGGCGAGGATGGCCGAGTTGGGTTTGACGCTGCAAGTGCACGGTGAGGTGACGCACGCGGACGTGGACGTGTTTGATCGCGAGGCAAAATTTATTCAAGATGTTTTGACGCCGCTCTTGGACAGGTCGCCGGATTTGCGAGTGGTGATGGAGCACATCACCACGCGAGACGCGGCGGAGTTCGTCGCCGCTGCGCCGGATAACGTGGCGGCCACGGTAACGCCGCAACACGTCTTGTTCAACCGCAACGCGTTGTTCAAGGGTGGTTTGCGACCGCACTTTTACTGCTTGCCAATCTTGAAGCGCGAGGAGCATCGCGAGGCGGTGCTCGCCGCGGCGTCGAGCGGTAGCAAGAAATTCTTTTTGGGCACGGATAGCGCGCCGCACCCCAAGGGGGCGAAGGAGGCGGCGTGTGGGTGCGCGGGCATCTTCTCCGCGCACGCCGCGTTGCCGCTGTACGCCATGGCGTTTGAGTCTGTGAACGCGTTGGATAAGCTCGAAGCTTTCGCGTCGCACAACGGCGCCGACTTTTACCGTTTGCCGAGAAACACCGAAACGGTGACGCTAGAAAAGAAGGCTTGGAAGGTCCCCGAAGAATACAAGTTCGGCGACGCCACCGTGGTGCCGTTTTACGCCGGCGAGGAGATTCCGTGGAGCGTCAAGGCGTGATGCGACGAGCGCGCGAACGCGTTGGCATCGGAAAAATAGAGTTCTTGGTAGAAATGAAAAAGGAAGAGCAAGAAATTACAAATTGTACGCCTCACACTCCTCGACGCCGTTTTCCTTGCAAAACTCGACGCTGAGCTCCCAAAGTTTCGCGTTCGTTTCGGTGTTCTTCGCGCGCGGGGCCATGGTGTCGGCGCTGAAGCCGGCGAAAATCTTGGACAAGAGCGGCATGCCAAAGGTGTACGCCGCGCTTCTGTTCATCTTGAAGAGCTTGGACATCTTGATGCTGAACGGCATGTACAGCTGCGCTTTTTTTATGGACGCCAAAGACGCCGCGTTCACGCTCGTCATCGCGCCTTGCGCCGGCGAAAGCGCCAGGATACCCATAATCTTACGCACGACGGGATTGAAGTCTCTCCAGATGTCGCTCGCGACGAATCCCGGATCCGCCGCGACGCACATAATCTTATTCTTCGGGTACTTAGCGTCCAATCGTCGCTGCATCTCGACTGTCATCGCCAGACACGCCAGCTTGCTCGATCCGTAGTTTCCTTTCGTCTTGCTCGCTCCCTTGTAATAGTAGTGATACTTGTTCGATCCGAACCACGTCGTCACCGAGCTCAGCGCCACCACCCGCGCCCCGTTCTCGCTCTTCATCAACAGCGGCAGCAACAGCGACGTGAGCATGAAATGACCCAAGTAATTCACCCCCATGCAGATGTCGTATCCCTGGCTCGTCGTCTTCGGCCCCTGATATCCGCTCGACGCGTTGAGTCCCGCGTTGTTCACGAGAATGTCCAACTTTGCATACTTTTTCGAAAAGTTTGCCGCGAACTTGCGCACGCTGTCCGTATCGCTGAGATCGAGCGTCATCACGCTCACCGCGTTCTTCCCACCGTTCGACGCGCGCGCCTTGGCCGTCTTGGCGCGCTCGATCGATCGACACGCCATGATGACTTCAGCCCCGGCGTCCGCCAACATCTTCGCCGTTTGCATGCCGATTCCCGTGTTAGCGCCGGTGACGACGGCGACTTTACCGGTGAGATCCACCTCGCATCCAGGTCTGATGCCCATGGCGTCGCGCGCGCGCGTGTGCGGCGACGAGTGCGTCCCGTACGCTTTTTCATCATCATCAGAAAACATCACATCCTCACGCATCGCGCGACTCGAGCGTCCCCCGAGCGCGTCTCCCGAGCGATCGCGCGTCGCCGTTCGACGATACGCGTTCGTATCTCCCCTCTCACCTCGTTTTCCATGCCCGCGCGCGCGCGACACCATCACTACGAGACCGGGACGTACGTCCCACCCGCGGAGCGATTCCTTCCCGACGACGTGTACGGACGCGCGCTCGACGCCCTCGTCAAGGGATGCGTCGACGTGCTCTTCACGAACGGTAAGGGCGACGTCTTGCTCGGTCTTCGAAGGCACGAACCGGCGAAAGGGACGTGGTGGTACGTCGGTGGACGCATGCGATGCGGGGAGCGGGTGGAGGAGACGGCGAGGAGACACGCCGCGCGAGACGTCGGCGTCGACGTGGACGTCTCGAGATTTTCATTCGTGACCACGAGCACGATGAATTGGGAATTTCGGGTGCAAGAACCCGCGAAGAACGGGACGTGCGACGTGAACGTGGTGCTGACGGCGACGCTGACGGATGAGGAAATCTCTGGAATGACGCGGTGCGAAGACGAGTACGTGGCGCAAACGTGGTGGCCGGTGGAGAAGATTTTACGCGCGAGGGACGATGGGGAGGTCGGGGAGAGAGTGTTGCGACCGATTCGGAACGCGACGAGACGGATGGTGTTTGTGAAGACGGAGAACGCGATGTATGAGGCGGTGAGACGGGGTGGGGACGACGCGGAGATCGCGCGCTTGGCGAGAGCCGCGTCCGCGTTTCTGGACGCCGAGGAGACGGAGGAGGATGTCTCGTGATTGCGAGGAATTGAATGAATTCATGCGTCCGCTCGTTGTTACAAAAAAGTAAAATAGTACTAGATATGCGTTCGTTACGTAAAAAATGACCACTCGCGGTGGAGGAGGACGTCGAAAGGACGAACCGTTGATTAAAAGAAGCCGAAGAGCGCGCCCTTCGTAAAGTGCTCGACGACCAAGAGCGACACCAGACCCACCATCGCGCCGCGTCCGTTCGTCAATTCCGCCTCGGGCTTAAACGGACCGAACGCCTCCGGCGTTTCATCGAGTCCATTCGGCGAGCTCTTCTTCAACGTCGGCGCGAGAGACGCGCCGAGCGCCGCGACGACGACGAGCGGCACCAAAAAAAATCCACTCCCAGGGTACGTGGACGTCCGCGACACCCCATCCGCGAGCGTGAACGTTCTCGTGTTGAACAATTGTCCCCACAGAGACGTGTGTCGATCGATCTCCGCGCTCAGCGCGAGCATCCAACCGACCATGGCCGCGCGTCCGTTGATGACCTCCACCGCGCGAGAATCCGTAAACGCCACCATGGCGCGTTCGAGCAGGGCGTTATCGTCACCGAGCGGCGCCGCCTCGGCGATGGATCCATCCGCCGGGTCGATGAGTCCCATCGCGGCGGGTGCGTCGCCTTCGACGTCTCTCGGCGCGACGGCGTCGGCGTCGGCGGAGGCGTCGGCGGCCGCGCGCGCGAGGGCGACGGCGCCGCGCGGGGTTCGGACGACGCGCGCGGCGCGCGGAACGGCGGCGCGGGCGGAGAGGGAAACGGTGAGAGACATGTGAGACGTGTTGAGCGCGTGCGTCGGGCGCGAGGTCGCGGGGCGCGCGCGGAAGTGGCGTCGGGACGGATGCGCGCGTGACGTCACGATGGATGATGGATCGGCGTTTTGGATCGTGAGGGGGTGTTTATGAGTCATGATTCGTCAAAGTGGTGACGTCATCGAGCCGACGCGGCGGCGGCGGCGGCGGCGGCGGCGGCGGCGGCGGCGAGCGGGACGATGATTCACGTCGACGCGTCGTCGACGCACACGGTGGCGACGTCGTCGGGACGAGCGACGATGACGGATTCGCGGTCGATGGTGACCATGCCGAGCCGCGCGCCTTTGGGCTTTTGCACGTACTTTGGCGAGGTGTAACTGACGTTCACCTTGCCGCCGTCGCGAAGTTTGGAGTGGAATCCGGCGATGTTGGCGGCGAATTGAATGTCATCGTCGGAGGCGGTCTCCCCGGGCTGTTGACGGAGGATGACGTGCGCGCCAGGGGCGCCGCGCGCGTGAAACCACACGTCTTGGTCTTGGCCAAAGTGTAAGCTCACGGCTTCGTTTCCGCGACTGTTTCGACCGCAGTACACCTCTTTCCCGCTCGGGGCGGTGTACACGCGAATGGCGCTCATCATCTCTCGCTTTCTCGCCGCTTTTCCGGTCTTGGGCTTGGTGCCCTTCTTCTTCGCCGTCGCCCTCGCGCGATTTTCGGCTTCGGCGCCCTTTCCGCTCGGTTTGAGGTATCCGCCGTCGACGAGCTCGACGCCGATCTCTTCGATGAACAATAAATCATCGCGCGACGCGTACGTGTTCGCCTCCGCGATGGAGAACTCAACCTGACGCAAGTACTCAATCTCCGCCGCATTTTTCTCGACGAGCGGTAACACGGCGTCGGCGGTTCGCCGAAGTTTTCTCGTCCTTTTGTAGAGCGCCTCCGCCGTACCCACGGGACCCTTCTCCGGATCCACCTCGAGCATCACCGGTTCGCCCGTCGTGAAATCCTGCGCCTCGAGCTCGGTGGCGCCGGCTTTATAGTTGTAACTGTACGCCATCAGTGCGTCCGCGCGCTCTTGCACCGCCTCGTGCCCGCTCGCCGCGTCCAGTTGTTTACGAAACCCAGCCTCTTTGCTCGCCAATTTCTTCAATCTCGCGCGCACGGCTTGTAATATTCGCGAGCGTTCGCGCTCAAACACGTCCTTCTCCTCCACCTCTCCGTACACGATGCCGAAGAGCGCGCCGATGGGACCACCGTCCGCGCCCAAATCATCCGCCGGCGGCGGCAACGGCGACCCCGCCGTCGACGGGTGCAACAACAACTGCCCAAACTCTTCGCACCACGTCGCGTCTTCGAGCGCGACTCTCCCGCCTCGCGCGCCGTCAAAATCAACACTCATCATCCACGTTTTGAATTCTTCGTACACCGCGCGCCAATCGCTCGCGCTCACGTCCTCCACTCTCGCGCCATCGGCGACGCCCGCGCCTCGCGTCAACGCCTTGGCCAACGCCGGCGACACGCCTCTGAACGCGCGCACTAAACACCCATCCAGGCGCATCGCGTTCGACTCGCTCGCGCTCACGCGCGCACACACCTCTCGAATCAACGCCTCGAACGCCTCCGCGTCCACCACCGTCGTCGGATCCACTCCCGGCGCTGTCGGCGGCGGTTCGTACGCGTACCCCACGCCCAATCGTCTCGCGCTCGTCTGTCTCTCCCCGACTTGATACCCACACGCCAACACCGTCTCCCCTCGCGCCACGTCCAACAGGAACGCGTTACTGTACCTCCCCATCACTTCACACAACAATTCATACTCCACCTCCGCGCCCGGACGCTCACCGAATCGCAATCGACACGCGCGTTCCCACTCGCCGCACATCGTCGCCTCGAGCAACACCTTTCCTCGCAACACTCGATTCGCCCGTTCACCAAAGCTCAGGTTATCCCGCTTGGCGTCGAACGTTCCTCGCCCACCACCCACTCCCTCGCTCCCCCGCGCCGAGGTCGTGGCGACGTGCGCGGTGACCGGATGCCACGACACGCGAAACCCGCGCGCGCCGCCGTCGACGCCGCGTCCCCGCACCGCCAGCGCGTGCGCATCCGTCTGCACGCACGCGTCGATCTTCGCCGGCGCGCTCAGGGCGTTGATCTCGCGCACGGCGGCGACGAGCGCGGTGTAATCGAATCCGGGCGGCGGCGACGAGCGCGCGACGACGGCGCGGCGACGGGACGACGATGTCCCCGACGTCCCGGTGGTGTCGAATGATGACGATGTGTGTGTGTTCGACGTCCGCGCGCGTCGAGCGACCGCGCGCGCGAACGAGCGCGCGATGGGCATCGACGGTGTCGTCATCGCGCGTCGTCGTCGACGACGATGACGACGACGACGACGCGCGTCGACGCGTGAGGGAACGAATGAGTGAATGAATGAGTGAATAAAAGATTGAATGATTGCGCGACGCGCTTTTTCACGCGGCGGACTTTTTCGGACGAACCTCGTCCTCGCTGACCGATCTGAGATAGATGACGTCGCGAGGTTTGACGTTCTCTCGATCCTCGTGCGCGTACGAACTCGCGATGGCTAAAATCGCGCCGTTCGGTGAAAACGCGAGCGCCGACACCGACGTGGGAAATCGACCGACTTGCGCCAATCGTTTTCTCGCCTCGCCGTCCCAAAAATTCACGTACCCATCGCCCCCACCCGTGGCGAACGTCCCGAGCGTCGGATGAAACGCGAGCGCGTGCACCGGATACACCGTCTCCCCGCTCGACGCGTCCTCCGTCTTTCGATGACACTTGAACGCGAACCTCCGCGCGGCGTCTTCGTCGGCGCGCGCGAATTCCACCGCGCACCGACCCTCGGCGCTCGCCGCGACGAATCCATCCCTCGTCGCGTTCCACGCGATCGCGCGCGTTTGAAACCGCATGCTCGACCGTCTGCTCACCGTCGGCCTTCCACCTCTCGCTAAATCCTCCACATCGTACGCCAACGTCTGCCCGTCGCTCGTCGCGCACACAAAGCGTCCCTCCGCGCAGTCGCTCGCGAAACATTTCCCCGTCGTCGTCGTCGTCGACACTTCCCGTCCATCCCCGGCTCCCGCGCTCGGATCCCACACCCGAATCGTTTTATCCCATCCACACGTCACCACGTATCCCGTCCCACCCTCGTCGTGCGCGATGGTCGCCGCCGGTCCGCCGGCGTGCGCGCCGAGCGTCGTCGTCGTCCCGCTTCGTAAACACACGACGCGCGCCGACCCATCGAGCAACCCCACGCACGCGCGATCGCACGTCCCGAGAAAAGTCCCGCACAGCACCGGGACGTCGTGCGTCACTCGGATCGCGCGTCGCGCGACCGCGTCTCGACACTCGTACGCGCGCGTCGTGCCGTCCCACGAGGTGACGAGGAGCACGCTCGCGTCGTCGTCGTCGTCGTCGTCGTCTCTCGCGCGAAAGGTGAGACTGGTGATTCCATCGTCGAAGGTATCGTCGATCGCGCGTCCGAGATCGCGCGCGCGAGACATGACAAGCGTCGGATTCGTTCGATCGCGCGCGCGCGTCTGACGATGATGACATTGAAATCCCATCCCATCGCGTGTCCGGACTAAAAAACCAACCATGCACTGTATAGATTCAAAACCTACTTGTATACGTACCGTGCACCCGAAACATACGATACATACATCCACGTGTCACGCACACCGCCGATGATACGTATTCCGCGACGCGTACCCCCCGTGTACGACTCTGAGGATGCCCGCGGTAAAAAAACCCGCCCACGCGCCGCCCGCGCGACCGACCGCGCGCGCGCGCCATTGGCTCGCGTCGTCGCGATGCGCGCGCCCGGGGCGTGTCCGGCGACGTCCGTGAGCGTCGACGACGACGTGGGAAAGACCATCGATGCGCTCGCGTCCATCGGTGGACGCGACGCGGGCGCGGGGAAACTCTCGACGACGAGAGGCGAGGGTGAATCCCAATCGAAGGCGCGGCGGAGCGACGCCTTTGCGTTGGATTTGCGCGCGTGGACCTTCGAGGCGACGACGCAGGCGGTGCGAGCGCTGGGAGCGTGCGCGAGAGACGCGAGTGGGGAACTCGCGGTGCCGTTTCGAGACGCGTTTGAACGATTTTGTGCGAGAAATTCGAGCGTACAGGCGCCGAGAGGCGCGGCGTGGCGATTGCACCGATGCGGGGAGTGGCGTTTCGACCTTCGCGCTTTGTACGAGAGCGTCAAGAGACGCGGTGGACACGACGCGATCGACGGGAACATCGCCTGGCGCGAGGTCGCGGAGTCCATGGGCGCGCACGGACGCGGGTGTCGCGCGGGATACGCGGCGAGACGCGCGCACGCCGCGTGGCTGAGGGCGTACGAGCGCGAGACGCGCGTCGAGGAAGAGACGGCGCGCGCGCGCGAGTACGTCGCCAACGCGCGCGCGCTCACCGAGGAAGACAAACACATCATCGACGCACTCATCGGGTTGGAATTCGGCGCGAGCGCACCGCCTCCGAAGCGCGACGAGGTGGAAAATGTACGCAATCATCGAGCCATATCTGCGTGGATTCGAGGGCGCGCGCTCGAATCGACGAACGACCGCGCTCGACGAACGACCGCGCGAGTCCTCAACCTTCGACCGCGCGAGCGCGGACTGACATTATTTTTACGACGGTCGTTTTCGCGTCGCGCGCAGGGATTGGATCACATCGCTCGACAGCTCGGCGACGGACACGAGGGCGACGCCACCTGCGACGTGTGCGGCGCGCCCGGGGACGAGGATGCGATGATCCTGTGCGATGGATGCGATCGAGGGTGCGCGCGATGCGAGCGCGCGCGCGAATGGATGACGAGGGAAATATTTTACGTTCGTTCGCGCGGGAGGTTGGGGGCGAGGGGGGGCGGGGACGCGCGCGAGAGGGGCGGTGATTGGATTGGACGAGGTCGACGGTTACGGAAGCGCGCGCGCGGGTGAGGGTTTAGAGGCTAGGGACGCGCGGAGGACGAGAGACGCGAGAGACGAGAGACTGACGGGTGACGCGCGGTGGTGATGCCGCGCTCGGTGATCGTGAACAGGTCGCACATGTATTGTTTGACGCCGAAGATGACGGAAGTGCCGAGCGGGGAGTGGTTTTGCGCGCGCTGTCGAGACGTCGACCGCGAGGTGGCGCTCTTGAGCGAAGACCGCGGCGTCGAGTTTACGTTGGCGCAGTTTAACGATTCGTGCATCGAGTTCGACACGGCGTTTTTTGGTGAGGAGGCGAAGCGGGTGGGAATCAGTATGCAAGTGATCGATGAGTGTTTCTGGAGAATGGTGGAGGACGCGAGCTCGGCGGACGACGTGTGCGAGGTGAAGTGCGGGACGGAGATCGACACCACCAAGCACGGAAGCGGGTTCCCGAGACGCGGTGAGACGCTTCGGGTGAAGATTGAGGGCGTCAGTGCGGATGATATTAAAGAATTGGCGGAATCAAAGTGGAATTTGAACAATGTCGCGCGCGCGTCCGGTGAACACCCATCCGTGTTGGCGTCTCTGCGGGAAGATTTGCCGGGCGTGACGACGCCGGTGTTGGAAGTCGGGAGCACGTTCAGCTCCACGACGTGGCGAAGAGAGCATCACGATCTTTACAGAATCACGTACAACCACTGGGGAGCGCCGAAGACGTGGTACTGCGTGCCCGCGAGCGCGGCGGACAAGTTTGAGGAGTGTTTCAAAAACGTCATGCCGGATGTGTACGAGGCGCACGTCAACGATTTGGGACGAGTCTTCACGATGCTATCGCCGAACTTCTTGATGAACGCTGGCGTGCCCGTGAACAAATTGGAACAATATCCGGGCGAGTACGTGATCACCTTTCCGGGCGCGTATTACGCCACGTTCAACTGCGGTTTGAATTGCACCGAGAGCGTCAACTACGCTCCGACTGATTGGTTGGCGAGCGGTTCCCTGAGCGCGCAAAGAAATCGATTGCACGCGACACCGTCGCTGTTTAGTCACGAGGAATTAGTGTGCAGAGCAGCGGATGAACCGAGCGGACAGACTGCGCGTCATTTGTGGCCGGAGATGGCGCGAATCTACACGGAGGAAGCCCAAGTGCGCAACGATCTCTTCGCATCTGGGGTGTCTCAGAGCGCGCAGCTTGTTGAGCCTGGAGAAGATGAGAGCAACGGCGTTCGAAAGACGCGGTCGACGGGTGCGGATACGTCGAGCACGCCGAGAGATTCGTGCGTTGTTTGCCGACAAATTCTCTATCTATCTGGAGTTTCGTGTTCATGCGACGACGCTCGAAAAGCGTGCTCGCAGCACGCCGCAGAGCTGTGCAAATGTGCCATGTCGAGCAAGACAATGTTTTACCGTAGAACGCTCGCTGATTTAGAGACGCTAGTCACAAAGTCGGAAAAGCTGATTCCCGCGAAAGAATTGGCCGCTTTGAAGTCTGAAAACGCCGGTCTTGGTTACGTGGCCGCGAACAAGGGCCAACTGAAAAAGGCGCAGGCGTGGGTCAAGCGCGTGGGTGACGAACTCGTCAAACCACCGCTTCCGCCGTTACAGAAACTGAAATCTCTCCTGAGCGGCGGCGAAGAATTCGTTTGGGGGGGATCAGACATGAAATCGGCTAGAGAGGCGTACGCGCGCGTGATGAACGCCATTGCGTGGCAGACGAGTCTCGTGGCGCTCAGGCAACGTCTCGGCTCCGGTTCGAACGCTGAAGCTGCGAACGATGATGTCGGTGCGCCACGACTTTCTCTCGGTCGATTAAAAGAACTGCTCGATAATCCTCCGGTGCCAATGCCGAAGGCTGAGACGCAACCGCTTCGTGATTTACTCGCGGCCGGTAAAAAGTTGGAGGAACGCATCAAAGCGGCGCTGGCCGAGGAACCAAACCCCGCGCCTCGCGCCTGCTCGTCGTTACAAACCGAGGCCAACAAATTCGGAGTTGAAGTTCCTTCGTACAACGAACTGAAGGATGTCATCGCGCGCGCTGGCTCTTGGTCGACAAAGGTGCGAACGGCACTTCCCGGACGCCGACAGCTTCCGCCTCGTAACGAGTTGGCCAACGCGCGCGAAATCGAAGCGTTGTTCGAGGAATCGTCCGGATTGCCTATACAACAGAGCGAGTTGTTAACTTTACGCAAAGCTTTAGAAGAATTGAATTTTTGGCGAGCGAAATCAGAATCTCTGTTTGCCGCAAAGGTTGCTTTTGAAGACGCCGACGCTCTCTTGAAGGAGGGTATGAGTCTCTCGGTGAAATTGGACGCCGTGGATGAGTTGGGCGATCAAATCGAAGCCGTGAAGGTGTGGGCCGGTCGCGCACGCGCGAGCGACTATCCACAAGCGCGCGTTGGAGACTTGAAACTACTTTTACGCGAAGGTGAGAATTTCAGCGTTCGCGTCGACGAAGTCGAATGGTTGAAGAATCGCATCACCGTGCGCGAGCTCGCTGAAAAGCTGAAAGAAATGATCGCCACTAGACAGCATCCGCTCGCTGAAGTCGAAGAAGCCGTCAAGCAAGGAAATGAGTTCTTAGATTCCGAAGACAAAGAAGTCGCACCGGACGAGGAAGCTCTTTTGACGCAGTGCGAGGCGCACATCGAGGCTGCAAAGAAATGGAACGAGCGCGCGGCGGTCATGCTTGAAGCCGTCGGAAGTGAGGATCCACCGTCACTCGAGGATGCGTCCACGCTGATCCGAGACGGTAACTTGTGTCCGATCGCATTGGACGGTTTCGACCTTCTTTCGGAAGCCGTGAACACGGCAAAGTCTTGGTTGGAACGAGCGCAACCTTGTTTGAAGGGCAAACAGCTCACGCGCCGAGGCGCCTCGAACCCGATTCCTCCGCTCTCTGAGGCTTATGAACTGCTGAAGGAATCCAAAAACTTGAAATTGTACGTTAAGGAAGTAGCAGGATTGCAAGAGCGGGTCGAAGATGCGGAAGATTGGGACGTCGACGCTCAAGATGCCGTCAAGCGTTGGCGCGAGGACGGCGCCGAGGTGACTTTGAACGAACTCGACGTCTCTCACGAAGACTTTGGCTTGGAATTACCCGGTATGAAAATGGTTCGCATTCGTATCAATTCATTAAAGTGGGAAGAGAGAGTGGCCAAGGTGATAGCACCGAAAGCAAAGTTGATAGACGACACCGTGTTGGATGAACTCAGAGCTCAAATTGACGAGCTGCAAGATTTGAAGGAGGATCTCGTCGCCGAGATTATTCAAAGACACAAGATTGTCGATGAATGGCGCAAGAAGGCTGATCTATTGCTCGATCCACCGCCGCTCGAAGACGGTCGCTTAGCTCCGAGCGCTTCACCGGATGAAATCGATGCGCTCATCGCCGAAGGTAAGGCGTTGCCGGCGAACGTGTCAAAAGTAGAAGACTTGGAGACGTCGTTGGCCGATCACGCCGTGTGGGTCGAAACCGTCCGAAAATGTCTTAATAGCGTCGCAGAAGGTCGAGCTCGACCGAAAATTGATGAACTGTACGATTTGTTAGCTGAAGTCGAAGACTTGACCTTCAAGTGTTCCGAACGCCAGGCGTTGACCAACGCGTGCAACGCCGCCACAGCGTGGACCGAAAAGATCAGTTCGTTGCTCTGGGTCCACGATCAAGGAGATTTGAAGACAGACAAAACTTTGACGGAGAAATTGATGATCGTTCTGGAATCGGTCAAGGCTGCGATAGAGGACGTCACCGGGACTGGTGAACCGCCGGAGACGGAGGAGGGTCAATTCTGCCTGTGTCGTCAAGCCGGCGGCGTGCAAATGGTCGGTTGCGACGATTGCGGCGACTGGTACCACTTGAAGTGCATCAACGTCACGCCGACCATGGCGAAGACGATGCACAACTACATCTGTCCTCCGTGCATGGCGAAGAGCGGCAGAGCAAACCAATTGTCGCTGGAAACGTATCGCTCTGTTCACCGAACAAGTCGTCCGAACGTGATGCTGTTACGAGAACTTCTCGGCGAAGCGCAACGCTTCCCCGGCGAAGTTCCGGAAGAGACGATTCTGAATCAAGTCATCAATACGCACGACGCGTGGCGCTTAGAAGTTCGCAAGGTTTTGCACAGAAAGAGCATCAAGGAGTCGCACGAGAACGCCATCAAGCAAGCCGCGAAGATTGCCCAAGCAGCCGCGACGAGAGAATCCGAAGAGCGCTCGCGACGCGCCACAGAAGCAGTGCTCTCGGCGACACCGGAGAATCCGAATCCGCAGGCATCGCTCACGCCTCTTCAACAGGTGATGTTGATGGGTCAGGCGGTGACGTTTGCAGCGACGCAGCGCACGCACGCCCTCAGTGTGTCTCCGTGCTCGCCTGAGATCTCCGAGGTGGTCACCAGGCAGCTCAGCCAACTTCAGCAACTCGCCATGCAACTTGCCATGTGTCAAGCGCAGATTCACATGGCACCCGCGCGCTCGAGACCGCACATTCTTCACGTCTTGATGATGCAGAATCAACACTTGAAGATGACGAAGGATCACGAACAGGAACTCGCGGACGTCGGCGCGAGCGACTGGCTCATGCAAGCGACGCTCCAGCTGTCCGGAATCATTCCGCCCGTCGTTCCTGGAGAGAACGCGAGCGGTGATGCGAACACCTCGGCCGAGCAGTCGATGAGATCGAACGAGCAAGCGCAAGCGATGATGGCCCAACAACAGTTGGCGCAACAGATGGTACAACCCGCCTTGCCGACGGGCGACATGGGCGTTCCCGGAATGTTGCCGGACATGGGTCTCGCGATGGGAGTGCCGAGGAATGAAAACGTCGACCCCGCCGTTCAGGTGTACGCTGGCATGAAGGGCGCGCTCGCGATGGAGTTAGAACCAGTGGAGGAGACGCTCGCGCTGATGCGCGAAGTGTGCGGTCCGGCGTGGAGAGAACAAGCCATCAGGCTCATGACGGGTCCTCCCTTCCCGAGACTGTTGAAGCTCCACGAACTCAAGGAGTCCGCCATGGCTGCCGGTCTTTGTCCGGGCACGGGCATCGATCCGCTCGCGGATCGCGCGCACGCCTTGGAAGTCGCCGGACAGATATGGCTCGAGCGCGCCGCTACCGTGGTGCAAGATAAATCCATTCCCATCGAGGCGGCGCAGATGCTCCTTCAGGAGGGTCGATCGTTGCCCTTATATCTCAAGGAGGAGCTCGAGGAGCTGGGTGAGCGGTGTGAGCTGTACTGTGTGTGTCGAAGCGCGTACGACGCGCTGCGACCGATGATTTGCTGCGATAGATGCGATGGATGGTTCCACTACGAGTGCATCGGGATGCAACCACCGGCGCCCGGCGAGGAGGATGAGAACGCTGAAAACGTCAAATTCGCGTGCCCAGAGTGCTGCGCGGCGCAAGGCATACCGTACGTGCCTTTCCGCCCGGCGCCGAAGGAAGTCGAACCCGTGATAGAAGCTGCACCTCCGGCTACGGAACCGCCCGTACCGGTTCCAGGGCAAACGGGGCAAGGACAAGTCGAGGTGAAAGAAGAGCAACCCGACAACAAGAAGAAGAGAAAGCCAGTCGCCGCCGAACCGGCGACCAAGCCGAGCACGAGCCGAACTAGAAGAAGAAAATAAGCGCGCGTTTCCAAGTGAATCGTTACGTTGACATTTTAGACCGTCTGAATACAATTTTACCTCTCGAAACATATCCCAACTCGACAACTAAAAAGTCTAATCTAATCTAATCGCCCGACGCCATCACTCGTCCAGATGTTTATCCCACCCGAGATCCTTCTTCGGTAGACGTCTTCCGACGACGTTCGACGCGGCTAATTCCGCCAACAACAGCTGTTCATCTAACTCCTCCTCGCACACTTCGTCGTCCTCGCCGTTTCGATGCACCGCCTTCGCGTCGCCTTTCCCCTTTCGATGACGCGCCACCAAGTCTTCGAGATATCCTTGCTTCGCGTAATTCGGAATCAGTCTCGACATGTACACCCCTCTCAACACGCGCTTCTCCTCCTCCGTGAGATCCCCGTGAAACCCTTGTCTATTGATGCGATCGGTCACGGCGTGCGACATCACCAACGCCGCCGCGACGGATATATTGAGACTCTCGGTGAATCCAAACATGGGAATGAAGACGCCGCCGTCGCTCATCGCCTTGGCCTCTTCGGAGACGCCCTCGCGTTCGTTCCCAAACACCACCGCCGTGGGAATCGTCCAGTCGTAGTGCGATAGAGGATACGCCCCCTCGAACTCCGTCGTGAGAATGCGGTATCCCTTCTTTTTCGCCGCGCGAAGCGCCGACTCGGACGTCTCGAACTGTTCGATGTGTTGCCACTTGAGCGCGCCTCCCGACGTTCGCCCGCTCGCCTTAAACGATAACCCCTTGGACGACACGATGGACGCGCACCCGATCCCGAGCGCCTCCGTCGTTCGACACACCGCCAACATATTCCCAATATCGTATATTCCCTCCAACACCGGCATCAACGAAAAACTTCTATTCGCCAAGACGTTTTCCAAACGCGCGCGGCGCTCGGCGCTCGCCATCGACGCCGTCGCCTCCACCATCTCCTCCGTCTCACACTCGCACGTTTCGAACTCGAATCCATCCCCGAACGGAAACCTCGACGACGCATCCTCGTTCACCCTCGCACCGAGTCCCTCCTTGCGCACGCGAACGAATCCGTGATACTCGTACGCGTCCGGCGCGTACGTCCTCGCGCGTCTGAGCTCCTTCGCCGAGCGCGTCGTCGTCGTCGTCGTCTCTCCCGTTCGACGCACCGCCCGCGCGTCGCGAGGCGTCGTGCGCTTGACGCGAACGTCCACGGGTCCGACGTGCGCGCGCATCCCTCCGCCACCGTCGTCGTCGTCGTCGTCGCCCGCGCGAACCGTCACCGCCGCCGCCGCGCGCGCGCGTCGCGCGAATCCTCCCTCGCGGATTCCCCGAGACGTCGAGCGCGCGAACGCGCGACGCGAACGCGTCATGGGGCACGCGAGAGAGGATTCGCGCGCGAGAGGGTGGACGACGCGCGCGTCGCCGCGCGCGAGAGGGACGACGCGCGCCATGATGTGCGGTGTGATGAGTCGTGACTCGTCGAGAAGGGGGACTCGGGTTCTGTCCGCGCCCGGCATCCACGCCACTCGTCGTCGTCGTCCCGCGCGCGCGCGCGATGCGACGCGCGTCGCGCGCCGCGTCCGAACCGCGCGATGCGTCGCCCCGCGCCCCGCGCGCGCGCCGCGGGGCGTCTCGGAAGGTGTCGTGCGTCGCCCCGCGCGCGTTCGTCGCGGTGATGCTCTCGATCGTGTTGAGCGCGATCGTTCCCTCGACGTCCGCCGCGCGCGAGCGGGCGTCGGCGCGATCGGCCGAGGCGCGGAGTGGTGACCGTCGATGGATGGTGCACTTGCTCCGAGACCATCCGGAGATGAAGTGCACGCAGATTCCGGAGAAGCCGGTGATCATCGGCGGCGACGGCGGCGGCGTCGGGAAGCCGCTGGAGGAGTTTTTAAAAGAGTCCAAGGCGGTGACGTTCGGTCCGACGGATTCGCGCGGGAACTCGGAGGCGGAGAGATTGAGTGGTTTGGACGATATCATCGTGGACGTCATGGCGTGGGCGAAGAAGACGCTGTATGAACCGGATGATATGCCGATGGATTTGCAGGCGGATGTAGCGAAACATTTGTGCGACATGTTCGCCAGGCAAGAGAAGTGGTTGCATCCCGGATTGACGAAGAAAGGGATCCAACACGACGAAGAGATTGGGCGTTGGGGGTGGAAGGATCCGCTCGCCATGTATCTGTTGCCGTTTTGGCGAGATGTGTACGGACCGACGGTGACGTACGTGCACTTGGTGCGCGACCCGAGAACGTTGCCGATCGGCAACTTGCACGACAAGGAGCGCGATTTGCAAAAGGCATATTTTGGCCGGGCGCGTTGGGAAGAACTCACCGCCAAGTTCGAGGAGGAGTGGCGGCGTCTGTCGGCGCATAAATCGTTGAGGGACATCAAGAAGGCTGACGTCATCGACGTGTTGCGCGCGACGGCGTATTGGACATCCGTCAACTTTGAGATTGGCGCCATGATCAAGGGTCCGCTCAAGAACCACGCCATCGTTCTTCGAGCCGAAGACTTGGTGCAGCCGGACATGGATCATTGGCGCAAGGATGCGAACGGGCAGGTTTTAGAGAAGTATCAAGCGGCGCAAAAGCCGATACAAGCGCTCACGACGCTCCTCCAGTTACCGGCGCGCGTCTCCAACGAGCTCGCGAGCCACGAGCACGTCAAGCGCAATCTCAAACGATTCACGGTGCACAGAGACAAATTCGTCTTTCGTTCCGATTCACCAATCGTGGAAGTGCAGACCCGCATCGCGTCGAAGACGCTCGAACTTCTCGGCTACGCCACCGACCCGGACGTCTTTCTCCCCGCGCGCCCGTCCGCGAACGCCGAGCACGGCCATCGCGTCACCGCCGACGGGGAACACATGCACGAGGAACACAGATACACCCCAGACGGCTTCGAACCCGAACCCGAGGACGAGGACGAGAACGCCGTCGAAGGAAACACCCACCACACGCTCGGGCAACAGCTCAAGCACACGCACCGCGCGCGGCTCGAACGCGAGAAGCATCGAGCGCCCGACACCGAGCAATCGCGCGCGCTCGAGAAACAACTCCTCGAGGCGAGAAAGAAGACATTTTTGCTCGAAACCACAAAGGTGGGAGGGAAATCTCTCAAGGATGTCATCGATCAATTGTAATTGTAACAGTACGCCCATCTCGCGCCGCCTCTCGCCCTTCGCGCGTCGATTGCGATGTGATTGCGATTGTGATTGTGATTGTGATTGGGCGACATGACATCACATCGCCTCGCCACTCGACGACGCGCGTCGACTCACGCGCGCGCGCGCGCGAAGACACACCGCGAACGCATTCCCGTCGACGACGCGACCTGACACCCCATGGATCCGCACGCACTCGCCGTCGCGCTCGATGAGCTCGCCATCCTTCCCCCGAGCGCGCTCACGTCGATCGGGACGTTACGACGCGTGCACGCCTCGCTCGTCGCGGCCGGCGCGCAAGGTTTACACACGGACCCCACGACGGATCGCACCGCGCCGGCGAGCGGCGAGGACGTGGAGCGATTACACGAGATTTTCGACGCGTGCGCGAGCGCGGGCGCGCCGTCGACGGCGACGCACTACGTCGACGAGGTGTGCGGGGACGCGCGCGTCGTCTCCGATAACGCGGTGGAGGCGTACCTGAGAGACGGAGAGTGCGTGCTGGAGTGGGCGAAGAAGTCGCTGACGCGAGCGGCGTTTCGATTGGATGGGGCGAGTGGACGACCGGCGGAGGCGCGGCGGGCGGCGGCGGAGGAGGCGACGCGGACGCTGGACGCGCTGCGACGGGCGACGGAGGCGTTGGGGGCGGACGCGAGTGGAAGGACGGCGAGTGATGTGGCGCCGCAGTTTAAGAGATTGCAATCGGTTCGGGACGAGGTGGTGTGTCGGCAATTGCAAGCGGAGGCGTTGCTGTGGGCGGCGCGCGGGGAGACGAGCGACGCGGCGGGCGCGAGGTACGGCGGTCCGGCGGCGTGGGCGGGCGCCGTGCAGAGACGACGATCGGCCGTCGTGGAGGCCGACGCGCGATGTAGTGGTGCTTCGATGAGTACTTTTCTGGATGATCTCCTGGACGGAGTCGGCGAGCACCGACCGGCGTATCCTTTCAGGACGCTGACCGAAGCCGCTCGGAGTATTTTCGTCGACGGAAGCGCGTCGCCGACGGCGCTCGTCGCGAAGAGGTGTCTCTTCTTGTACTTTTTGCTGGATTCTGGTCTACCGCACGATGGTTCACCCTTGGAGTACGCGCGACAGGCTCACATTCATCCGCGTCTTTTCCAAGAGACGCGCGCCGCGGTTCTTCTCGACGACGCCGAAAACGAAGCGTCGCTCGACGAGGCGTGCGCGTTGTTGCCGAAAGTCGCGCATCCGTTACTACCGGTCAAGTTCATCGCCAGTTTAGCGGCGAGAGATCGAGCGGCGACGGCGTTGGTCGTCGCACGAGCGCGAGCGCCGACCGGTGCGTCCTCGACGCCCGACACGGAGACGATCGGTCTCGACGTTTCCATTCGACTCGCGTGCGGCCTCGTCGCCGAGGCTTTCCTCGTCGTTCGAGACGCGTACGAGTCCTTTCCCGAACTTCACCGTTCGAAGGCTGGCGCGCACCTGGTGCGTCTTTTGTTGGATCACGGCGTTGAAAAGTTGTGCCTGGAAAAAATCTTGTCGTTACCTTTTTACGGCGACATGGAGGACGCGCTCCTCGAGCTTTTGTGGAATACCAGGGACGACGTGCCCGTGGAGTCTGGAATCGCGTATCTCCTCGACAGAGGTCGCGCGCTGGAGGCCAAGGCACTGTTCACGAGAGCGAAGACCGAGGGGAGACTCGCCGACGACCACGCGGCCAAGCTCATCGAACGATTACGCGAAAGCTCGGCGCGTTTGCCCGCGTCGCAAAAAGCGTTCGCGATGGACGGCGACGTCTCCAGGAAAACGAACGGCGTGCTCCCTCGAGCGCTCGTCGTCGAGGACGCGACGTCGGAAGACATGTCAACGACGGCGAGCGCGATGGTGGGCGAAGACGAGCGCGTGTTCCGCGCCGTGTTGAAAACCACGGGCGATGACTCCGCGGACGCGCCCTTCGTTCGACCTCCGATCGGACTCGCGCGCTCGTCCGGCGGAGATTCCTCCCTGGACCAAACCACCGCCGCGTTCGCGTCGACGTCCATTCTCAACAGTCCTGGGATCAACTTGACCTTTGTGCGACCCTTCAGAGCGACGAAATCCGACGGACCGCGCGACGCGGGCGAGACGTCGTCGTCGCCCGTCGCCGCGCGGTCCGTCGCGACGCCCTCCGCGGCGAAGACGTCCTCGTACGAGGTTCCGGAACCGACGGCGTACGCCTCTCCCTTCGGCGTCTCAACGACAAAGACCCACGACGCGTCTACCGAAGACGCCGTCGCCCCTCTCTCCGCCACCACCGGAAGTCTCCTCTTCGGCGCCCGACGTCCGACGCGTCCGCCGTCTCGGGACGCGTCGACGGCGACCGCCGCCGCCGCGTTTCCAGCCTTTCTCTCCCCGACCCCTCGCGCGCGAGCGACTCGACGCCGACGCACCGACGCACCCTAGCCTAGAATACATTCCCACGAGCGCGAGAAGACGACGACGCAATCCCTCGACCGATCAAACTCTTTCCCGTCTCTCGCCCGCGCGTTCCCGCCGACGCCGACTGAAAACCAACGGTCATTCCTCAGTTCGCCCCTCTCGCGCATCGTCCTCGCGTCATCGCGCGTCGACGCACCGCCCAACTCGCGCGCGATGACGATGCGCGACGGATTGACGATGGTGGCGCGCGATGACGACGCATTCGCGCGCGCGACGCCGTCGTCCCCGTTCGGGGACACATTTTGGCATCGCGTCCATTCAGCCGTCGCGCGCGTGCGAGAGGCGCCGGAGACGAACGATGGTGGTCCCGACGCTGGGAGCGTTATCTTCGTGAGAGATCTGGAGAACGGGCGCGCGCGCGGCGCGCGAGATGGGCGCGGACGGGCGATTCGTGCGAATCGCGCGCCCGCGGAGACGACGGCGGCGCGCGCGGAGACGGCGTTCGTCTTTTCGTCGACGCGCGATGCGGAGGATGAAGAGTCGGAGGATGAAGAGTCGGAGGATGCGTTGACGGAGGCAGACGCGTCGACGCACCTGGTGGTGTTGCGATTCGGAAAGTATTACGGGTTTCGTTCGCACGCGGCGGGTGGAAAATTATTGCAAGCGCGCCGAAGCGCGAGACGCGCGCCGTGTTTCTATAGCTTTAATTTCGGCGTGTGTGAACAGTGGGAGCTCGTGGCGATCGATCACGCGCCGGTGCCGTGCGGTGGGCGCGCGATGCGGTTTCGGAACAGACGATTCGAGCGCGTGGAGCTGGACGTGGCGGTGGCGCGCGTGCCCGAGTGGCGCGTGCCGAGGTACGCGCGCGAAGACGCGAGTCTGTACGACGACGACATCGCGTACGTCGAGTACGGCTCGGCGAACGACGCGCCGCCGGTGGTGGTATCGCCCGAGCGTGTCGTGAAGAGCGCACCGCTCGCGGCGCCGCCGAGTCCGGTCGCGATGGAGGCGAAGATGGAGAAGACGGCGGAGGCGAAGACGGGCGCGCGACCGAAAACGAAAACGAAAACGAAAACGAAACCGCGCGTCAAACCGGCGGAATCCGCGCCGGGACTCGTGTCGACGACGGTGGTGGAGAAATGGACGCGTTTGTTCAAGGAGGAGGTATCGGTGCGACAGGGCGTGGAGCGAGATGTCTTGGCGTTGCGCGAAGAGTTGAAGACGGTGGAGACGAAGTGCGTCGACTCCGCGCGAGCGGCGCTCTCAGAGTTTGAATCCATCAATCTGCAGACGATGGAGACGATGAAAAAGACGATGAAAAGGACGATGCGCGAGCGAGTTCGTGATGTGCGTTCGATCACGGTGATCAAGGCGCTCGATGGGAGACGTCGACAATCGACGCGCGCGATGAGAGATGAACTCTTCAGACGATGGAAGACGGCGACGGAAAAGTCTCGGCGCGCGCGCGTCGCCGTCGTGCGGTTTATACTTCGCGCGGACGCGCGTCGTCTCGGCGCGACGTTTGACTCGTGGAGACGATACGTCCATCGCGCGAAGGTGATGTGGCGAAAGGGAACGATGATTCGTCGTCGATCCGACGGTTATCGCAAACGACGGGCGTTTGATCGTTGGGTCGAGCGCGCCGCGCAGACGAAAAAGGTGCATCGCATCGCGGCGAGAGCGCACCGTCGCGGTCTCGCGGATAAATCGAGAGAGACCAAGCAAAAGGTTTTATTGGCGTGGTGCATGCACACGAAACAGAATAAGGAGATAGCGCGCGTGCATCGCCGCGCCGTGCGTCGCGGAAACGCCGAGGCGCGTCATCGCGCGCTCGTCGAGGCGTTTACGGCATGGAAGAGATGCACGCTCGCGACGAGAAGTTTCGCGCAGCGATTGGTGCGCACGTTTTCACGTTGGAATAATCGCACCGTCGCCGCGGCGTTTTTGAAATGGCGCGAGGAAACTCGCGATTCTATTCACCTGAGAAGAACGCACGCCGCCGTGGTGTCGTCGCGGAACAAGGATCGAAGCAAGACGTTGACGCGATTGTATTTCGCGGCTTGGAAAGTTACGGCGCGTTTAGCGCGGACGCATCGTTTCAAAGCACACGCCGTCGTGCGCAGACAATTGATCGTGATGCGGGATCACAGTCGCAAAACCTTCCGCATGGCGTTCGACGCGTGGCGCGCGCGGGCGTCGCAATCGTCGTTTCAACGCGGCGTGGCGACGCGGGCGGCGTTGCGGGTGCGTCACGCGGAGCTCTTCAAAGTCTTCAACGCGTGGCGTCATCGCACGCGCACGTTGCGCGCGCAGCGTGAGAGCGTGGCCGCAGTCGTGAGCAAGTTGCGTCACCGCGCGTTGCTTTGCGCGTGGAACGGGTGGAAGTCTCACGCGCGCGAGCGCGCGCGGACGTTGGCGGTGAGCGCGTTGGCGACGTACCGAACGCAGAGTAGAAATAGAATGCGCCGAGCCTTCGGAACGTGGCAAACGCGATGGCGGCGATCGGCGCTCGTTCACGCGAAACAGCGCGCGCGCGTGCGATTCGCAACGCTCAATCACTTCTTCTCGCGGTGGATACGTTTACTGGAGATGAAGGCGGACATGCGGCGCGCGGTGGTCAGAAAACGTGTGACGCATGATTTATTCCTCGATTGGTACTGGGACACGTTCGGTGAGGAGTTCACGCGTCTGATTCAATACGGGTCACACTTGTCGCCGAACGGAAGCGGAAAACGCGACATCGTCGTCGTCGACGATCCGGATGTCGAGCTGTTTCACACACCCGTGCACACACCGGACAAGATGTTTTGGAGTCCGCCCAAGCCGCGTAGAATAATGTTATAACGCCGGACGAGACGTGCTGGGTCGCGTTCACGTGAGCCGTTGTAGTAATATGTTATAACAATCATTGGTTTTCATCCGTGGGGCGACCTAATCTCCCACCCGAGGTTGGTTCGATGACTCGAGTCATGGCCGTGGAGACATCCTTGGACGCCAACGCAATCTTCCCCACAATTTCCGCCAAATCTCTCCCCCTGGTCTCCACGCCTTGGAGCTGCGACGCCGCGCTCTCCGTCGTCTCCTTGGCCGCCGTGATGGCGTCGGTGATCGAACGACGTCGCCTCGCCGCCTCATCCGCCGATAAATTCTTCACGTCCTCGTCAAACGTGCCGTCGTCCAAATACAATCCGACGCTCTGCAACAACAGCCCAACCTCGAGCGATAACCTCTTCACGTACTCCCCCGCGTCGTCGCTCAAATCTCTGATGTCCTTGGTCGGATCTTTCATCTTTTCCGTAAATTCCGCGACTAAATTCTCTACGTACTCGCTCGCGTCGAGCGTCTTCAACGAGTCCCGCGTCTCCGCCGCCAACGTCTCCACCTCCCTCGCGCTCTCCTCCATCGCCTCCAGCGTCACCGGCAGCGTCGCCGACGTCATCTTCGCCAACTCTTCCACCTCCAACGACGCTCTCTCCGCCGCTCGCGTCGCCGCCGCCGCGCTCTCGCTCAGCGTTCGCAGAGACGCCAACAGCGGCGAGACGCGCGTCGACGCGATCGCCGCCGTCGTCACCGCCACCGACGTCACCGCCACCGTGGCGCCGAAGACAACGATGGTGGACGCGTCCACGACGCGCACCGTCTCTACGCGCGCGCCGTGGCGCGACGCATCGACGGCCACGCGCGCGTTCTCGGCTCGGGACGGCGGCGGCGCTAAATCCTTCGCCGAGCGCGCGACGACGCGAGACGACGCGCGCGGGCGTCGAGCGCGACGCGCGGACGACGCGAGTGGACGCCCGGCCGCGCGCGACGACGCGACGAGCGCGTCGGCGCGCATGACGACGCGCGATGTGAGGTTGGGTGCCCAGCGCCTCGGGACGAGACGACGACGACGCTCTTCTACCAATACGCAATACATGCTGACTATTCATACCTACGCGAGCGCGTCGAGCATGTCTCGAACGCGCGTGAATTTCTCTCGAGGTTTCCCGACCGCCTCGCCGCGCGCGCGCTCGAGGTCGTCGAGACGATTCCAATCGTCGGCGTCGACGACGCGAACGCCTCGGCGCGCGAGAATCGAGGCGACGCCTCGCGAGAGGGGTTCTTCCGGTGGATTGACGGCGAAATCTGCCGCCATTTTCGCGACTGTTTCCTCGGCACACGTGAGATTGGTGCCTATGATGCCCGTGGGACCGCGCTTGAGCCAACCGGTGACGTAGAGTCGAGGAATTTGGCGGAGAGAGAGCGCGTCGGCGACGACGGCGCCGTACGCGTTGGGTACGACGCGCGCGCGTTCGTCGAACGGAAGCGTTACGCCGCTCGACGATTCGTCGCCGTCGACGGTCGATGCGATGGGTTCGGCGCGGTATCCCACCGAACGAAGCGCCAGGGTGGTGGGTATAGTCTCCGTCTCGCCCGACGGGATGGATTTCCGCGCGCCGGCGGGTCCGACGAGTTCGTTTCTTCCGAGTTTCATCCAACGCAACGCGCCGTCCTTGTCGCCGCCGAATTCGAGTGGACTCGCGAGAAAACGCACGTGTAAAGTCTTTTTGCACCGCCCATCTTCGCGAAGACACTCCCCGGCGTCTTTACGTTTCGTAAACGCCTCGTACGCGCGTCGTCTCGGTCGACTGCGCGTCAATTCCTCCTCATCCTCGGGCGCCAGCGCGAGCGTCTCTTCCGACATCTCCACGCGCACGTCGGGTAAATTCAACAGCTCACGAAGCTCTTTCGGCGTGAAAGATGCCTGCGCGACGCCTCGTCGACCGATCAACGACACGGACGACACTGGATGCGCCCGTAACGTCTCCAACGCGTGCGCGCAGATATCCGTCTCGGCCAGCGCGTCCGCGTCCTTCAACAACACCCTCGCGCAATCGATCGCCACGTTCCCCACCCCGATCACCGCCACGTGTGCATTCGCACCGCCCTTTTCCAACGCTTCGCGCACGCGCGCGTGCGTCTCGCTCTCCGGTCCGTGCGCGGGATCTCCGTTGAACCACGCGACGAATTCTCTCGCGCTCAACACGCCCCTTCGCGTCTCCTCTCCCGGCACCTCCAATCGTCGATCACCGCTCGCCCCGCACGCCAACACCACCCCGTGGTACCCATCCATCAATTCACCCACGCTCACGTCTCGTCCGAGTCCCACGTTGCCGTAATACGCGACGTCTTCGCGCGTCGTCAACGTCTCGTGAAACTTCTTCGTCACCAATTTCGTCTCCGCGTGGTCCGGCGCGACGCCGTATCGCACGAGACCGAACGGCGCGGGCGAGCGATCGAAGACATCGATCGTCGATCCCGCGAAGGTTTTCGCGAGCGCGAGCGCGGCGTACATGCCCGCGGGACCGCTCCCGACGACGGCGAATCGATGACCGACCGTTCGTGACGATGACGACGACGACGCATCCGTGGCGGTTCCGCGCGCGAAGACGAGGCGCGCGCGCGCGCACGCGTCTCGAGCGAGCGCGGTGAGCGCGCGCGCGGTGGACATGACTCGCGCGCGCGCGTGCGAGTGCGGTTGATTTGATTCTTTTCATTTCATTTCATTTCATTTCATTTCATTTCATTTCGCGTCGTCGTCGTCGTCGTCGTCGTCGTCGTTCTGATCGTGATCGAACGAGTGAAAGAAAAAGGAGCGGCGGTGGTCGGTCGCTCATTCGTAATATCGCTCCTCGCCCATCGAATCGCAACTCGTACGACGGTACCGAACGTCGACGACGCCTCGATGTCGAATCGCAATGGCGTCGAACGCGGCGTACGATAAATCCCAGTGTCGATTCCCGCCCTCGCCGCCGCAGCACCATCGCTTGTTCGACTCGGGATTTCCCGGATGATCGCACGGACACGAGTCGGTGATCATGACGGTGACGGATTTTTTCGCCGGGTCGACGCATCCGGCCCAGGGTCCGAGAATGGAATCCGATAATCCGCGCTGTCGACCGTCGACGCATAAAATCTCCCAACACTCGCCGCACTGCGTCGTCAATCCGTAATCGTAGCCCCCGTCCGTGTTGATCGCCGCGACGTAATGCGAGGGGAGATTGTTCCCGTATCCGCCTGCGTCGTCCTTCGTCAGTACGATTGATTGTTTCGGAGGCGCCGCGCCGCGCCGCGCCGCGCCGCGCCGCGCGCGCCGCGTCTCGCGCGTTCGAGACGAATGCGAAGACGCCGACGCGAAGAACGCACAACTTCCGGTGTAGATAGACATGCCGTCGGGTCCGGGTCCACCGCTCCCGCCGTACCACGTCGCGGTGCCCGTCTGCCATCCTTCAGTCGAGGTTCGACGATCATCACGCTGATGATCGTGATCGGCGCGCGCGAGCGTCATCGCCGTCATCGCGACGCGCGCGACGAGCGACGCGACGACGCGCGCGCGCGCGCGACGAAGAAAATATCGACGCATCGGACTCGACGGGGAAATCCCGACGCGAGAGGTCGCGCGACGCGGTGTGACGAGATGTGCGAGATTCACGAAATTCGTCGATTCGCGTCGCTTTTTCCGAGATGTCGCCGCGGGACGAGACGCGAAGGCGCGGCGGGACGCGTAGAGAGTGACAAAGGAATACTCATCCGTGTCTCGCGGATCGACGGCGACGAACTGTGGTGGTGGTGGTGGTGGTGGTGGTGGTGGATGCGGACGCGGACGCGTCGTCGACGTCGTGAAACGTCGGACTTCGGCGCGTCACCGTGGGCGCGATATCGGCGTCTGATTTCGTCGAAGACGTCTTCGTCGTCTTCGGTTTGGGTGCGCACATGGCGTACGCGAGACCGCCCGCGACGACCATGGCGGCGCTCACGGCGCCTTCGCGGCTCAGACACTGTCGAGAATCCTCGGGACAAAAGATGAAGTGGGAAAAGACGATGACGCCGACGCTTCGAATGGCGTTGGAGAGCGCGAGTTGCGTCGCCCCGGCTCGAGTGATGACGCCCATCATCATCTTCACCATGAACGCACGACTGAGCATGTTACCCACGTGTACCTTGAGAATATCGCGCACGTCTCGCGGTTGCGCGTCGTAAAATGCCCACACCAATCCGTCCACGTCTCGCGCCGTCGTGGCGAGCGTGTACGCGCAAAACGCCCCGAACCCGCACGCGCCCATCAACATCGTCTGCGCGTTCGCGCTCAGCGACGACTTAGACGCGCTCAGATGTTCCATGACGAGTCCTCGAAATCCATACGACACCGTCGCCGCGTTCGCGATCAACAACCCCATCGCGGGAACCTCGACGCCGTTCCTCTTCGACGTCTCCGCCACCTCGCTCGCCTTGACCGCCAATCCACAAATAACCACCCCGATCGCGCTCAACTGCGCCGTCGTGAACCTTCGCTTCAAAATTACTCGACTCAACAGCGCGGAGAACGGAATCAGCAGTCCACTCAGCGTCTGATACAGCGGTCCGCCCAATCGTCTCATGGCTTCGAACGCGCACGTGAGCCCGCACAAATCAAACACCGGCAAGAGCAACGCCGCGCGCGGGAACGGTCGACGACCGCCCTCTCTCGCGTTCACGCCGCTCGTCGTCGTCGTCGTCGTCGTCGACCTCGTCCACGCCCACGTCACCGTCGAGCTCATCGCGTCGCTCAGGTAAATCATGCCCGTCAACGGCTGCGTCTCCGGCGCGACGAGTCGCATGCTCAACACGCGCTGGGCGGTGAGAAAGTAACACACGCCGAAGGCGACGTGCGCCGCCATCACCGGAATCACCCCATCGCGCGCGCGCGTCATGCTTGGGCGCGAGCGTGGCGTCGATGTGTCCCGGGGACGACCGAGACCGCGCGCGCGGTCACTGACCGACGCCCGTTCGGTCGCGCGTTCGACGACGCGCGAAGAGGGCGCGAGATGTCGGACGAGGAGGATGGTTTCGTCTTCAACGCCGCGTTCACGTTCGACGCGTCGGACGAGGAGGATGACGGCGCGAACCGCCGGTCGTTTTCGCGCGCCGCCGGGAAATTACAGGGCGCGCCGCGCGCGACGCCGTGGGACTTCGGCGACGCGAAGCGCGAGATGCGAGAGGAACTGCGCGCGAAGAAGATGACGAGCGTGGACGAGAAGATCGCGCGGGCGCGAGCGGGGGGTGGTGGGAGGGATGGGAAGGGAAAGGGGGGACGGCGGCGGAGGGACGGCGACGACGAGAGCGACGACGAGTACGGGAGCGATTCGGAGGACGCGCCGTTACCGGGAGAGGACGTGGACGACGAGGAAGACGATGAGAGCGTGAGTGGGGACTCGGACGAGGACGAGGACGAGGAGAGCGAGAGCGAGAGCGAGGAGGCGGCGTCTTCGAGCGGCGAAGACGAGGAGAGCGACGAAGACGAAGACGAGGAGGAGGAGGAGGAGGAGGAGGAGGAGGTGCCGCGCGAGGCGCGAGGGGCGACGAACGATGGTGATGATGATGATTCTTCGTCGTCGGATTCGGAGTTTCAGGAGCGAGCGGTCGTGAGTGGGGTGAAGGGGAACACGACGTTTGACGCCAAGGCGTTCGACGAGTTGCACCTCTCGAGGCCGCTGACGCGCGCGTGTCAAGCGCTCGGATACAAGAAACCGACGCCGATTCAGGCGGCGGTCATTCCGATCGCGATGACGGGTCGCGACGTGTGCGGGAGAGCGGTGACGGGAAGCGGTAAAACGGCGGCGTTTATGCTTCCGCAACTCGAACGAATGTTGCATCGAGGACCGAGACCGCCGGCGGCGACGCACGTCTTGGTTTTAGTTCCGACGCGTGAATTGGCGGTTCAGGTGCATCAGATGACGGAAAGTTTAGCGCAGTTCACCAACATTCGCTCCACGCTCGTGGTTGGTGGATTGTCGATGAACGTACAGGCGGCGGCTCTGAGAAGTCGACCGGAAATCGTCGTTGGAACGCCCGGTCGCGTCATCGATCACGTCAGAAACACACACTCGTTCGGGTTAGAAGACTTGGCGAGCTTAATTTTAGACGAGGCGGATCGCCTATTAGAGATGGGATTTCTCGAGGAAATCAAGGAGATTGTTCGACAGTGTCCGAAGAAGCGCCAGACGCTCTTGTTTAGCGCGACGCTCACCGCCGGCGTCGAGGCGCTCGCGAGTTTGTCGATGAAAAATCCGGCGAGACTTTCGGCGGATGTGCTCGGCACGACGCCGAAACACTTGATCGAAGAGGTTTTGAAACTTAAACCGAATCAGAGCGCGCAAAAGGAAGCCTTCTTGATGGCAATCGTGAGTCGCTCCTTCGACAAGTCGACCATCATCTTTTCGAAAACCAAGCAAGAGGCGCATCGATTGAAAATCATCATGGGACTCAGCGACGTCAAGGCGGGTGAGTTACACGGCGATATGACTCAAACGCAACGATTGGCCGCCTTAGATGACTTCAGAACCGGAAAGGTTACGCATTTGATCGCCACCGACGTCGCCGCGAGAGGTTTGGACATTCCATCCGTCGACGCGGTGATTTCTTTCGACGCTCCGAAAACCTTGGCGAGCTACCTGCATCGCGTCGGACGCACCGCTCGTGCCGGAAAAAAGGGCACCGCGCTCACCTTCATGGAAGAGGCTGACCGTAAATTAGTAAAGACGATCGCGAAACGCGGAGCCAACCTCAAGGCGAGAATTGTCCCGGGTAACATCGTCGCCGAGTGGCACAAGAAGATTGAGAACATGGAGGAACAGATCGTACAAATCAATTACGAAGAGCGAACCGAGCGTCAGCTTCAAAAGGCTGAGATGGAGGCGAACAAGGCGTCGAACCTGCTCGAGCACGCGGCGGAGATCAAATCGAGACCTGCCAAGACGTGGTTCCAGAGCGAACGCGAGAAGAGAAACGTCCAAAAGAACGCCCTCAAGGCGATGGAGACGGCGGAGATGGACTTGATGGATAAAGGTTCGCACAAGCGAGCCGGCAAGCGCAAGCAACAGGCTAGCGGTCCGGACCGTTTGCCGGACAGCAAACGTGCTCGAAGAAAACTCGCCATGGAGCGTTTCTACGCCAAGGAACGCGAGGGCGACGACGGCGACGCTTCTCGCGGTATTCGCGTCACCAAGGGCGTCAAATCCATCAAGTCCCTCGAACGCGAGGCCAGACTCACCGGAGGCGTCGCCAGCAAGGTCGTCCGAATGGCCAGAAACGCCCGAGACCCGAAAACCAAGGCGAAGCGCCGCGCCGCCGCCGCAGCCGACGACGACGACGACCCCCGGTTCCAATCCTCCGGCCGCGGCGCTGGTTTCCGCGGCAAGTTCCGATCCACCGGCGCCAACACCAACGCCAACGCCAAGCCCTTCAAAGCGACCAAGGGCAAATTCAAATCCGCGTCCAAGTACAAGAGGAAAAAGTAGCTCTCGCCGGCGGATATTGAGATTTTTCAGTTCACACAATCCCGAAGCGTCCCGACCCTCACACGCGCCCTCTCACGCGCCGCGGTCCTCTCGCGCGCCGTGGTCCGCTCGACGACGATGCCCGCGAGCGCGAGCGCGAGCGCGAGCGCGGCGGCGTCCGCGACGCGCGCGAGTCGACGAATCGCTCGACGACGGATTGAATTCGGATCGTCCTCGACGTCCGCGCGCATCGTCGTCGCGCGCCGCGCGCGCGCGCGAGACGGATGCGGGATCGAGAGAGACGCGCGCGCGCGCGCGAAACCGCCGCAGCGCGACACGGGCATCGCCAAGGAGGAGGATGCATTCTTCGACGAAGATGAAGACGACGACAGCCGAGGCGAAGACGCGTCGCCCGACGACGACGAAGGGGCGACGACGCCGACGACGAGCGAAGAGGAAACGAAGCGCGAGGCGAACGAATGGAAAGAGTTGGTGACGCGTAAGCGAGGAATCGATCGTGGGGAGGGTGGATACCAATCTGAATGGTGGACGACGAAACGCGACTGTCCGGATGGACGAAGCGGTTCGAGCGAGACGCGTTGGGCCAAGTGCGATTTGAGCGGGTATAAAGAGATCGGGTTCGAAAAGAGTGGGTTCAATGAGAACGGAGAGACGTGGTGGGAGACGTGGCGGGAGGTGTACTGCAGGGATGATTTCACGGGTGTCGAACACATCGAGCGGAGCGCGGATAAGTGGGCGCGAGACGCGAGGAGTAAGGAGTGGCAGGAGAAGTGGTGGGAGCGATACTACGCCAACGGCGCCGTCGAACGGGGCGTGGAGAAGAGTGGGAGAGAGGTTCGACAGGCGTGGTGGGAAAAGTGGGGCGAGCAGTACGACGGCGAGGGAGCGACGCTCAAGTGGACCGATAAGTGGGCGGAGAACGGGATGGGCATGCGCTGGGGCGATAAGTGGGAGGAGCGGAGGAGTAAGATTGGGAGCGGACGCAAGAGCGGCGAGACGTGGAGAGTCGGACAGGATGGCGAGCGATTCAGTCGCACGTGGGGCGAAGTCATGGCCCCCGATGGAAGCGTGCGGAGGTACGGCAACAGCACCACGGGCGAGAGTTGGGACACGACGGAGATGGAAAACATCTACTTTGACAAGAGCCAACCGCCGACGTGGGCGGAGGTGTTGAAATCGAGCGAACGACTCATGTCCATCGAACCGACTCCCGAAGACGATGAAGACGGCGTGCTGTGGACCAAGTGACGTGCACGGGCAAACAAACGCTGTAATGATTCTTTATCTTTATTCTCAACTACGTACACGTATTCACATTAATTCCCCGATAGAGCTAGAAATCGAGACCCGACTGGTTGGCCTCCTTGGCGGCGCGCGTTTTCGCCGTGAGACGCTGCATGTTTTCGGCTTCCGCCGCCTTCCAGAACGTCTTGTTGAACGTTTCCTTGGCATCGTCCAAGGTTTGGTTACGGTCCACGAGATCGACAACCGTAGGAACGCTCTCTGGGTCGAAGTATTCGGCGACAGCCGGGTCTATCGGTACGCACACGCGACCCGTCTTCGGGTGCACGCAGAAAGGACCCTTCAACAAGTGATTCATGTGCTTGGACACTTCAATATCGACGCGCGGGTAAATGTGCCAGAAAATGATTTGTTCAAGGTTACCCTCGAGCTTATAGTTCCTTCCTTGCTTCTTCTGAAGCGCCTTCTTGACCGTGTCCACGATGACTTGCCAGCGCTCGACCGACTTAGAGTTGTTTCTCGAAGAGGAAAACTCCTCGCGAAGATCCTCGCGAATGCCTTCGTCGTTGATGAGTTCGAGGACTTGATCGAGCTTCGCTTGGTCGGTGAGAATCTCTTGATTCGGAAGGTACGTCTCCACCCAATACTTCTCCAAGACGTCGGTGTACGCGCGCTTGAGGGACGGATGCATCGGCGACATTTTCGCCACCGAGCGGGAGCGTCCCTGGCCCTTCACCGCGGCGAAGTATTCCGCCACTGCCGAACGCGTCTCATCCGTCAATTTTCTTGCGCGCTCGTCGCTCACCCAGCAGTGCACACCACGACGACCGGAATACACCCACAACAGGTGCTTGAATCCGAAATCTTTCCGCAAGCCCGCGTCCAAAATCTTCAATGCCACCGTCATGAGCGGCCAACACTTGCCGCAAATGTCTGCCTTGGAGCAACACGTACGCACGTCGTCGTAATCCGTCATATCGATATCAAACACCAATTCCCGCTCCACCGGCTTCAAATCCACACTCATTCTCTCCTTTGGCTTGCGATTACACACCATTCCAAACTCGATGCGTGCCGGTTGTTGATTATTCACCGCCTTGTGAAACTCCTTCGCATCGGCGAAGCACTGATACCTCGCGAAAATCTCCCCTCCGTCATCCTTATTCAACACGAAGCAAAACTCTCGACGATTCGGGTACGACTTATCCACCTTGTCATGTTTCTTATCGTTTCCGTGCGCCAACCACTCGAACAACATCTCCGCCGGATAATGTCGCTTGTAATAGTCTCTCATTTTTCGCCGCACGACGGCTCCGCTCAGATTCCCACCCTTCCCTTTCGTCTCCACCTCCATCGCGACGTTCTCCTTATCGTCCGTCTCCATGGCGTCGACGTCATCGGACGTCTTCGCGCGTTTCGTCTCAGGCTCCGTCGTCATCGTCGTCGTCGTCTCCCGCCTCGCGAGACGGTCGCGCGTTCGATCGCGATTTCAAAAATCCAGCGCCCACCTGTCGCGAGATGTCGCGCGATTCCACGCGACGACACCGACGAGACGTCGACGCGAAGAGGGTGGAACGAGAAATTCGAACGTCCGGCGTCGATGGGCGCGCTCGCGTTCGCGTTCGTGCGTCGCCGACCGCGCGCGAGCGTGTGCGGATCGACGCGAGTCGCGCGCGCGATGTGACGTTCGATCCAGTCGATCGTGTCATATTTTGATCATTTCAATACCATGTGCGCGTTCGTGTATTTGAGACTTCCCGGAGGTACAAAACCAGGGTTCATGACTCAAAACAAAAGGTTTTTATTTCCGTATCTCGGATTGGAAGTTTCGGATAGACGCGACATCGAGACTCGACGCGCGCGCGAGCGACGCGGACGCTCGAGCGACATGAGCGACGACGACGCGAAGAAGATGATAGACGCCCACGCGAGCGCCGGGAAGATTTCAGGCGACGCCGCGGCGGTGATGCGAAAGTTGATCGACCTCGACCAACGACATCTGTTCGACGAGTGGAGCGCCGACGTCGAGGCGGACGTCGACGCCAAGGCGGCGTTCGCCGAGCAATTGCTCGCGGCGAACGCTGGGTATCCGGGCGGAGTGGCCAAGTACATCGAGAACGCGCGCGCGTTGCTGAGAGATTCGAAGGATGGGAAGAATCCATTCGAGGGGTGGACGCCGAGCGTGCCCACGGGGAAGACGGTGGAGTACGGATCCGCGCAGCACGACGTTTTGGAGAAGATCGGCATGAGAGAGGCGGAACAGACGTGTTTCGTGCTCGTGGCGGGCGGTCTCGGTGAACGATTGGGGTACTCTGGTATCAAGGTGGAGTTGCCGGTGGAGCGCTCGACGGATTCGTGCTACCTGGAGCTCTACGTCAAGAACATCTTGGCGTTGCAAAATCGTCGCGCTGAGGAAGATGGACCGACCGGTGGGTGCGGATGCTTCGGTGGTTCAGCTCCGGCGCGTAAGGTGACGCCGATTCCTCTTGCGATCATGACTTCGGAGGACACGCACGCGATGACGCTCGATTTGCTCGAGCGTAACAACTACTTTGGCGCGTCCAAGGATCAAATCACGCTCATGAAGCAAGAGAAGGTGCCGTGTTTGATGGATAACGACGCACACTTGGCGCTGAAGGATGGTAATCCTTACAAGCTCGCCCTCAAGCCGCACGGTCACGGTGACGTGCACTCTCTCTTACACACGAGCGGCTTGCTGTCCAAGTGGATGAGCCAAGGCAAGAAGTGGGTCGTCTTTTTCCAAGACACCAACTCTCTCGTCTTCCGAGTCATCCCGGGCGCGCTCGGTGTCTCCAAGTCGATGAACCTCGAGTTCAACTCCCTCTGCGTTCCGAGAAAGGCGAAGGAGGCGGTCGGGGCGATTTCTTTGCTCACGCACAAGGATGGTCGCAAGATGACCATCAACGTCGAGTACAACCAACTCGATCCGTTGCTCCGAGCGACGACGAGTCCGGAGGGAGACGTCAACGACGCGACAGGGTTCTCCCCGTTCCCGGGTAACATCAACCAGCTCATCGTGAGCCTTCCGGAGTACGCGAGACAATTGAACAAGACTGGCGGCACGATTGAAGAATTCGTCAACCCAAAGTATAAGGATGCAACGAAGACTGCTTTCAAGTCTCCGACGCGCCTGGAGTGCATGATGCAAGATTACCCGAAGAGCCTTAGCGCCAAGTCTCGAGTTGGTTTCACTGTTTTTGCCAACTGGATCGGTTACAGCCCGGTTAAAAACTCGCCCGCCGATGGATTGGCGAAATTCAAATCTGGCGGACCGACGCACACCGCGACAAGCGGTGAGTTTGAGTTTTACGAATCGTGCGCCAATATGTTGCGCCTCGCCGGTGCGGATATCCCCGATGCCGTGTCCGATGCTGAGTTTAACGGCATGAAGCTGCCGATGGGTCCTAGAGTCGTATTGGGCCCCAACTTTGCCACGTCGTTCAACGAACTCAAGCCGAAGGTTGGCACCGTCAAGGTGGGGGCGAAGAGCACGTTGATCGTCGAAGGCTCCGGCGTCAACCTGAAGAACGTCGAGGTTGAAGGTACGCTCATCATCAAGGCGTGCGAAGGCGCGCAAGTCACGGTGGATGGATTGAAGGTGAACAATAAGGGTTGGCAGTTTAAGGCGGTTGGGAAGAAGGCGCCCGAAATCGATGCCCTCCGTGGGTTTGTTGTACAAAAGAACCAACAGGCGGAGTACACGTTCGATAAACCGGGTACGTACTCTCTTCCGTGAGTGGTGTGACGGTTCAATTTCGAGCATTCTTTAATGAGCATTCAGACCATTTAAATTACATAAAAATTATTCACTCACGTCACGTGGCGAGCTCATCTGTAATACAACGCTCGATTGCGTCGCGTTATCATTATTATTTATCGTTAGCGACCGCGACGCAGCCGCACACTTTCGCCTGTCGCGTATCCTCGGAAGACTTGTGTCCGCAATACAGCGTCAACGGACCTTGGCACGCGCACCAGAAGCACGCGCAACCGGTGACGCAACCGACGAGGGGACCACAATACCTATGATCGTGATCGTACTGAAGCGTCAAATCACGTTTGGTGGTGCGATCGCACACGGCGATTTGGTTGAAAAAGTTACAGAAATCGCTGAATTCCATCCAGAAGATGCCATCGGAGCGATCGTTCACGTAACCGAGTTCTTTTGCGATTTTAGGATTCTCGTCCCATTCCTTGCTGCCGTCGGACCACGCGCCTTTCCACTCAAACGTCGCCCACGGATTGCGAATCTTGACGAAGCGTTTGCCGCCGACGCCCCAAGCACGGCCGGCCCAACGCACGGTCATGATAGAGAATAAGTGACCGCTCACCAAACCGGTGGACGCGTCCTTGGTCTCGCCGTTCTTGTCCATTCTGGACACCGCCATGAGAGACCGGATGTCGCTGTACTGCAGTAAGATGTTGAATAACTTATCTTTGGCGATGTCTTCTTCGACCTCTTGATGGTAGATTCGATCTCTTTTTCCGCCATCGCCGGGTTTGCCGATGAACTTCATGTTGTGCCGGCGCCAGATGCCCACGAATTGTTTCTTGAGCAAGAAAACGTGATCGCCCGTCAACGCGTGCGTCGCCCACGTTCCAAAGCCTCCATCCAAGGCGGAATAACTCCCCATAAACTTGGCCATGGCTTTTTCGATTATGAGAGGCCAGAACTCATTGTTGTTGGGTTGCATGAAGATGGCCTTGTTCGTGCCCTTGTACACCGGAATGTAGTCATCCACGGTGACGACAACCCAGCGCTTGGCCTTGCCGTCGTAAAATCGCACCCGATACTTTCCTCGAAGACTCTTCTCACGATTCAAAATCACTTGCTTCACCGCACCCGGATACTCGGCGAGACACGCCAACGCGGAGACGAGCCAACAGTCCCCGAGCTGTCCTTGCACGCAATCTCTCGGTTCGATGTCGCCCTGATACAACACCATCGGCTTGTCCTCCGTTCCCTCGCGCAGCTCCGTCACGCGCACCCAATCGCACCCACGATGCTCCGAATTCGCACCCAACGCCGCGTCACCGCACCACTTTTTATCTTTAAACCGTATGCAACCGACCAAACAGCAGCACACCGTGGAGAAGCTCTTCGTCAACAACAGACGCGCGTACGAGCCCACGCACGGCCGCAAGTAGGCATTCACCGCGTTGAACACCAACACGAACGGTGACAGCAACAGCGCGATCACGGGATTCCCTCCGCCCTCGCAGTACGTCCGAACGACGGATTCCTGCGATTCCACGTCGTGACCGGCGTCTCGCTCTCTCGCGGAGTACGACATCGTCGCGCGCGCGCACACCGTCGCAATCGAATGCCAATTCCAATCGAACGAACGAGCCGACCCTTCGTCGTCGACGTCGACGCGCGTCGAGCGGATTCGTCGCCGCTCGGGCGTCGCGCGTACTTTTCTCTCCCCACCGCGGTCGCCTCTCGCGCGCGACTCGGTCTGCGGCGCCGTCCGCGCGCCCGATTCGATCATCCTCGCCCATTCGCCGACTGTCCGTTGAGTCCGAGCCCGCCCGGCGTCCCGACGCGACTGCGCGACGCGGCCGACGATTCGGCGCGCGCGTGACCTCGCGAACGATGCGCGGGGACGGGAACGATCGCGATGGACGCGAATCTGGATCGACGGACGGCGCGCGCGAGGCGAAAACGCGACGGGACGTCGAGGATGGACATAATCCGGGAACGGCGCGCGGCGGCGGACGATCGAGCGCGGACGCGTCGACGACGGTGGATGAGGGCGAGCGCGAGCGCGGTTCGGTGAAGCGGTTTCCTCCACGAAATTCCGAGTCAGAGGAGGCGGGCGCGGGGACGACGGAGACGAGCGGCGGGGGGGGGAGAGAGCCGAGGGGAACGGGGACGTCGAGGCGCGCGGCGAGCGAGCCGACGACGACTACGCGGGAGCGCAGAAGACGACGAGGGGCGGAGAAAGCGGTGAAATCTTCGCCGGAGGGTGCGGTGGCGCTCGTGGAGGCGTGGAAAGAGGGCGCGGCGGCGGGGCTGGCGCTGTGCGGGAACGTGTACGTGAACAGCGTGGAGCAGAAACTTCCCGACGGCGTGCGAGGAGTCGTGAAAGGGGTCCGGTGCGAGTTGCGAGCGTTCGCAGACATGTTTTTCGCCACCGCGTGGGCGTCGTTCGCGCTGACGACGCGCGTGGCCGGGACCGGATTAGGGATGGCGAAGCGAGCGAGCGAACGGTCGCTCTCGGCGGCGAGGAGGCGCGGCGCCGAGGCGACGACGAGGGCCATGCTGAAGACAAAGGCGCTCGCCGAGGGTGGAAGAGCGCACGTAGAGGCTGGTATAGACAAATTGAAGACCCACAATTCGTCCGCGGTGACGCGAGGTGCGAAGGACAAGGTGAGCGAGGTGATGAAGAGTTTAGACGACGCCAAGCGCGCCACTCTGGCGGGCGTCAAGACGCTCGTCGATAAGGGTATGAATCGCGGTGATGGCGATGCGAACGTCGATTCCAGGCGAAGCGTGAAGGAGAAGACGCGCGCGGACGCGACCAAGCCGAACGCGATGGTGAGGGAGGAGAAGAAGAGTGGCCACGCGACGAAGGAGGCGAAGGACGCGTCACCGAAGAAATCGCTTCATCAGACCCTGAACGATTTGGTACCCAAAGAAACGACGAAAAAGATCAAGGAGAAGCTCGAGACGATCGAACGGACGGTTGAAAATTGGCCCGTGGTGCAGTCTGTGAAGCCCCGTGTGAAGGATTTCGTGCACTCAGTTGCCGAGCGCCAACGCAGCATCGTCAACAAGCTTCACTCGTCCACGGAGGGCGGCGTGAGCACGCTTCGAGATGCGAGATCTAATCTCGTGCACTGCGCGCGAGAAGTGAAGACGCACATCGCAGGCGGAGTGCACGGCGTGCAAGGCGTCGCCGCCACCGGTGTCACGGGTGCGAAGCAACTCATATCGCCGTTGTTGCGAAACAGGAAGCTCGCGTCGCGGCCGAGAAAAGTTCTCAGCCCCGAGGCTCCAACCGTGGAAGTCGCGCCGACCGTGGCCGAATCCATGAATCGGGACGAACGAAAGTTGATGCTGACGAAGGAAATCAAGCGAGCCGACGCGATGGCTCCGGCATACGAAAGCGAGCTTCTCGCCAAGCCGGCTACGATCATCGTACAGCCACAAGACAATTTATTCGACATCGCCAGCATAGCCGGCATCAGCGTGATGGATCTCGCTCGCTACAACAATTTGCGACCGGATCCTCGCACGCGCTGCCTGAACCTCCATCCCGGACAGATTCTCTACATTCCTTCGCGGTCACTCCTCGATCGCCTTCCGGCGGTGGACCCGGCCAAAGAACCGAGATACGAACTCTCCGTTCGAGTGGCCAAGCCACCGAGATCCGGCGCCCACGCCAAGGCGACGCACTCACATCGCGCGTCGTCCCGCGCCGCTCTCGACCGAGACGAGCGCGGCGGCGAGAGCAAATTCGCGCTCTCGCTCGCCGGTTCTCTCGGTCTCGCCGCCGCCGCCTTCGCGCTTCGCGGCGTTCGTCGCGCCATGGACGAGGCCGACGACGACGACGACCAGTGAGTGCGCGAGCGAACCCACCCGCGCGACTGTAATTTCTTTACACAACCATTACAATGTTCAGAGTCGCGCGTCATCACCGCGAGCGTCGAAAAAGCGCTCTCGTTTCCCGCGAGCGCTTTTCGCGCTCATCCGATTCTCCATTCGGCGCGCATTCCCCTTCCGCACACGCCGTCGCCATGCCCGCCCCGCGCGCGTCCACCGCGCGCGCGAGGTCGACGAAACGTCCACGGTCGTCTTCGTCCGCGCCAGGCGCCTCGCGCGCGCCGCGTCCACGCACCGCGCCCGCCGACCCGTTCTCGCGTCCCCGCGCGGATGACGCCGACGGTCGACGATTCTGCGGCGTCGTCGCCCGTCCCGCGGGCCGATATCGAGCCTTCGTGTGGTGCGATGGAAAAACTCACGCGTTGGGCGCGTTCGACCGCGCCGAGGACGCGGCGATGATGCACGACCGGGCGAGAATCGTCATCGGGAAGGAGACGAAGAATTTCAAAGCGTCCCGGTACGACGCGAGCGAACGCGCGAGATGGTCGAGAGATTCGTACACCCTGATCGATCTCCGTCGAGAGTACGGCGCGAAGAGAGAGGGGCGAACGCACAGTGAGTATAGAGGGGTGACGAAAGACGCCCGAACGGGTAAATATCGAGCGGAGATTTACAGCGGAGGCGAGTCGCTGAGCGTCGGGACGTACGCGGCGGAGATCGAGGCGGCGGAGGCGTACGATAGGGCAGCCATCACGCTGCGAGGAGAGGCGGCGACGACGAATTTTAGCGCGAGAAAGTACGCGAACGATCCGGCGATGCGAGGGATGGAGGGAAGTTTGGACAAGTTTAGGGACAGCTTGGCGTCGCTCAAGACGAGGAAAAACGGCGGCAAATCGACGAGCAAACACGAGGGCGTTCGAAGGTACGAGCACAGATGGAAGAATGGGAACGTCACCGTGAAGTGGCGCGCGGAGATGACGGTGAATGGGAAAAAGAAACAGCTCGGGTACTTTGAAAAAGAAGCGGAGGCGGCGAGAGCGGTTGAAAAGTTTACTCGAGACGCGGCGGCGTGACGCCGGTGGTGGATTAGAAATGTTATACAATTACAATGTACAAGCGCTGTAGTCCTGATAACGCGTCAAGAATACTGTGGACGACCGAGCCACACCGGCAACGCTCGACGACACAGCGGGCACGAGTCGTCGTGTCCCAACAACCATTGTTTTATGCACCCCTCGTGAAACACGTGCGACGCGTCGCACGGCATCGTCACCACCCGCCCCCCGTTCGCCGACTCGAGTCCTTCGTAACATATCGCGCACGCCGTCTCGCTCTCCATCGACGTCGGTCGTCGAAACTGTAACGCCTCGACGCTCACGCTCGCCGCCGACGCTCGCGTTCGCGCCGCCGCCGTCTCGTCGACCGGCGCCTCCGCCTCCTCCGACGACGCTCGTCCCCGCGCTTCCAACAGCATTCGCAGCGCTCGTCCCCCGAGCGTCAAATCACGAACCTCCTCTTCCAATTCCTCCCCCTCCCGCGTCGTCGTCGTCGTCGCTTTCCGTCGTCCCGCGTCCGCGTCTTCGCGCGCGTTCGCCGTCGGCGTCGACGCGCGCAACGCCTCCACCGCCTCCACCGCCTCCTCGTCCCCCAGCGCCTCCGCGCACGCCTCACACGCGCGAAGACCGCTCGCCCACGCCTCGACGGCGTCCGCGCCGTATCTGCTTCGCAGCGTCGACGAAATCTTCGTCACCGCGCGTCCCAGCGTCTCCTTCGAACGGTCGACATTCGCACCCGTCTCGCGCGTCTCGCCGCGTCTCGCGCACCGCGCGATCGTCTCGCACGCCCGTATGAACGTCGCTCGTTTCCCGAGCCCCGCGATCGCGCGTCGCGCGGCGGCGGCGTCCTCGTCCTCGTCCTCGGACGACATGATTTGAAGTCTCTCGCGCGCGCGACTCGGCGCCTCGCGCATGCGCCCGCGGTCGGCGTCTCGCGCGCACGTCCCGACGGCGACGCGACGCGCGATGTCTTCGCCGTCTCCGACGCTCGCGGGCGAGAGGGCGCGCGGGACGCGCGCGCGAGACGCGATCGCGTGCCCGTCGGCATCTTTTCGACGACGTTGGCGACGGCACGTCATCGCGACCGCGTTCGCCCTCGCGTGCGTCGTCGCGGCGTCGCGCGGTGGGTCGAGAACGATGCTCTCGACGCGCGTCGATGGTGACGGCGCGTGCGCGGAGACACCGGGGACGTGGGACGTGGAGGGGGCGAGGAAGAGGGCGGACGCGATGGCGACGGCGAGCCGGGACGACGAAGACGACGACGCGTTTGAGATTTTATTGAACACGTTCAAGAGGCCGGATCTGTTGAAGAGGGCGATTAAACACTACGCCAAGTGTCGCGATGTGCGTGGAATTCGCGTCGTCTGGAGCGAACAGACGGATCCGCCGACTCCCGACGACGACGACGGCGCGTTTTTCGCCAAACGTCGACCGGGACTGGTAAAGTACGAGGCGCACGTGGGATCGACGAGTATACAGAATAGATTCGAACCCATCGATGATTTACGTGCGCGCGCCGTGTTTAACGTCGACGAGGACGTGCGAATCCCGTGTGGGACGTTACGAAGCGGGTTTAAATTGTGGAGGAAACATCCCGAGACGTTGGTGGGATTTTACGCGAGATTGCACGCGCCGGCCAAGACGCCCGCGGATGGATGTTCGTGGCGGTACATCGCCAACGAGTTCGAGTTGTGGTGGCGCGGGCGGTACAGCATCGTGTTGACCAAGGCGGCGTTCATGGATCGAAAGTATCTCACGCTGTACAAGGAACACTTACCGGAGGGCGTGCGAGAGTACATAGATAAGGGTGGAGGAAATTGCGAAGACATCGCGATGCAATTTTTAATCGCCGCCATCACGCGTCAGGCGCCAGTGTACGCGCCGGCGAGTCTGTGGTACTACACCAAGGCGAAGATTGGTGGGATGAACACGGCGGGAATCAGTAGCGGGGCGAATCATCACGTGAAACGCGGCGATTGCATTACAGATTTTCAGACGATGTTTGGATTCGAGCGCGTGCCGCTCATCGAGCGACAGCTATGACGATAGCGTGCAGTCGTACGCACTCACGCGCGGGCGAGGAAACGACGGGTGTACTCGTCCGTGTCCGTGAGTTTGAACCCTCGAGCGTGAATCTCGAGCGTGACGCCAATGCGAAGATCGGAGACGTCGTAAAAGGACGACGACGACGAATGCTCGGAAGACGATGCATCGACAGGTTTTTTCACGCGCGCGCGTTCGAGAAATTTACTCGACGCGCACTCCTTGGACGCTTGTTCGAATATCGACAGCGTCTTATCGCCGACGTGGAAACGAACGACGAATTGACGCGACGCGTCGAATTCGTCCACGACGTCGCCGTCTCCGATGGACACCATCTCGGCGCGAAATTGAAGGACGTCTTCGCCACATGCGACGTCTTTTCGCGGCGGTTTGGGGACGAGCGACACGCAATTCTGTAACGAGTCCTCCTCGCTTCCGATGGCGAGACCGATGTGCGCGGGAATTCTGTGCGCCACCGCGCGCTCTTCCGGCTCAGAGACGTCGCGCGGGATGAAATCCTCCTCCGAGTACTCGGACGGGTAGGTTTGAAGATACCACGACTTTGTGAACGCGTCGGCGTCGTATATGAAAAAGTCGCGCTTGTAAACGCGAACCACGCCGCCGACGCGCAGGTCCTCCGCGGTGACGTAGTCGTAATCACCGTTCGCGAGACCTCTCGCGCACGCGTCTTCGTCGCGAAGCGGGAGACGGGACCGGTGTAAAAGTATCGTGGAGGCGCCGGTGCGACCGCCCTTTACGCGCGGCGTCTCCGTCACCGCCACCGTATCGTCGATAAGAAAGTACGAAAGCACAAACCGTCGGCGGTTGCCGTGCATGGACGCGTCGTCCCACACGCAGTAGAATCGTAACACTTGCTTATCGTGCGTCAAAAACTTGCCTCGCGCATCCTTTTTACGAGTCGGGAGTCTCGAGACGCGAGACGCATCGCCGCGCCTCGCCGCCGCGTCGTCCTCCGGCGCGGCGCCGTCTTCGGGCACATCCACGCCCGCGCGCTCGAGGTATTCGCGCGTGAACTCATCGCACCGATAGATGTGAAATGTGAATCCGTACACGGTAACGATCGTGTTGACGTTTAAATCTCGCAGAGTCACGCCCTCGACGACGTGTCGCCTGAGAAACGCACCCTGCGTCAAACCGCTGTTCGCCTCTCGCGGTTCGATGATCTTGATGGACCCGTCGGAGAGAAAGTAGTACAAGACGCACTTGCGATGCCGCGTGGTTTCCGTTTGACTGTTCTCCACGCGCTCGACGAAATAGACGTAGAATCGCAGGACGAGACTGTTTGTCTTGACAAACGCGGGCTCGTACGCCTCGGCGTCGACGCGCGCCGGCGCGTCGGCGAACGCGTCGGTGAGTCGGACGTCGACGCCATTCGAACCGTCGCGAGGCATGGCGTAGCCGTTGACGAAATGTAATGATTGCGTCTTCGGTTTCACGGACGCCTGCGACGAGGAGAGACGAGCAGAGTCAGCGAGGGAAGACGCGAAGTCCGAGTCCGAGTCGCGCGCGCCGAGAATAACTCATCCGTCTCACTAAAACCGTCTACGCACCTCTGGATCTCGCGCCGTCATGCTCGGAAGATCCACCAACGTCATACACTCAACCGCCCCTCGAGGCGTCGCGTTCACCTCCATCTCGACGCCCGACCACGCGTCGCGGAGTCGCGCGCCCGTAAAACTATTTTTGGCGCGTCAACCGTCGCCTCGACGCGCCCGCTCCGCGCGAAACTAACACCCAACCCCCATCTCACGATTGATTCACAACTCACCATCACCCTCAACGCTCTCCTTCCCTCCCCCCCCATCGCGCGCGTCCAACATTCGCGACACGTTCCTCCTGTACTCGCCGTCGGCGAACGCGCGCGCCGCGTCCCGCGCCGTCGCGCCCTCCTCGTTCCGCGGCGTCGCGTCCGCCCCCGCCCGCAACAGCGCCTCCACCCCCTCCTCGTGCGCCTTCGTCCCTCCGTGCACCATCCAGCGCGACGCCGTCGTCTTCAAATACCGTCCTCCGCGCGTACGAGCGTCTACAAACGTCCGCGTCCCGCGCGTCCGCGGCGGCGCCGCCGAGACGGCCCCGCGAGGCTCGATGGATGCGACGTGAAGCGCCGTCTCACCGTACGCCGTCCGCGCGTCGCACGATTCCGAGAGAGAGAGAGACCTCGACGACGCGATGACCTCGGGAAGGTTTCCATCGGACACCGCGCGCGTCGACGGCGGCACGGAGGCGTCGGCGTCGGCGTCGGCGTCCGTGCGATGCGTTTTTTCATCCTCCTCGACACCGCGCGCGCGCGCCGCGCGCGAAGAGACGTGGACGAGGAGACACACCGCGAGTCGCAAAAAACAGACGCGTCGACGCGCGTCGACGGCGCGTTCGACGCGAGGACGCGGCGCGGACGACCGTGGTGAGCGCGCGTCGGTGAATGATTGATTCGATGATTCATCACACCGAGACGCGTCGAGAGGGCATCATGTCGAGGCGTCCGTCGCCGCGATCGAGGCACTACGTCGTCGAGCGCGAGTCGACGCCGATGCACGAGGACCAGTTTCGCGCGCCGGATCGTCGCGACGACGACGACGAGGAGGAGGACGATGAAGATGATGATGATGAAGATGGATTAATTCGAGCCATGGGCTCGACGACGACGTCGCGAGCGTCGACGCGCGCGCGCGCGCGACGGCGACTGCGAAACGCGCGCGCGTACGGCGATTTGTCGCTCAAGACGAAAGTCCTCGGTCCGTGTCTGTTGGTGGCGGGGGCGGTGATGTTGACGACGTACGCGCTCTACGCCGTCGGCGCGGTGGAGCTGCGCGACGACGTCGAGCGAGGGACGTCGACGGCGTTGGTGGTGGTGGGGTCGATGTGCGCGATGGCGGGAGGGTACTCGACGTTGGTGATGGTGATGGCGTGGCGAGGGGAACCGGGATGGTCGTATTCAATGATTCCGGGGGAGTAAAACAATAGCGGTGTGATAGTGATACATTGGCGCGCGCGCGTCGTCTAACGTTCGAGTTCTGCAATCTTGGCGCGGAGTCGCGCGTTTTCATCCTGTAATTCCTCGATGGCGGATTCCTGTGCGCGCGCCTGTTCGTAGAGATCGCGAAGCACGTTGTGTAGCGAAGACGCCGACTGCACGGCTTCGGAAAAGTGACGAAGGTCGACGCCCATCTTGGAAGTATCGCCGTCCGAGTGCACTGTGAAGCGACCCTTTTGTACCGGGCCCTTGGATACACTCTTCTGACGAGACAGCGCGGGCGAACCCGTGCGACTCGGGGAGACACTGCGACTGGCACCCTTCGACTCCTCGATGATGTCGAAACGACCGCGACGTTGCACGGGTTGCGACGTTTGTGATTGCTCTTGAGGTTGGTCGGGGGTCGAGGATTCGGTGATGATCTCGAATCGACCTTTTTTCTCCACGCCCTTCTTATCCGAACCGAGGTTCAGGTTATCGAGCGCGTTGGCGGCGGCGAGGGCGTCGGATTCGGCGACGGTGGGATCGTCCATGGACGCTGCCTGCGCCTTGAGCTCTTCGACGTCAAAGTTCCAGTTAGAGACACCGTGTTTGTACGCTTCGTTCGACGCAGCTTCAGCCTGCTCCTCGCCCTCCGCGTTCGATTCCTTACGTCTTCGCGCCTCGCGTTCGGCGAGCATGCGCGTGCGCTCGCCCAGCGACGGAATGTTATCCAACAGCGTCTTGGCGAGCCAATCCGCTTTTTTCGCCTCCTTGAGAAACTTGTGTTCGAGCAGCTTGCTCGCGGACGGTCGTTTGGACGGATCCTTTTGCAGACACAGAGTGACGAACTCGCGAAGCGCGCGAGAAAAGTGTCTCCCGTCGGCTTGCTTCTCCTCGAGCGTCGGCGCGGGGTTTTGCAACGTCATGAGTAAAACCTTCATGGGTGGATACTTTGAAAACGGCGCGTGCCCGTGGCACAGTTCCAACACCGTGATCCCGAGGGACCAAATATCGGCGTGAAAATCGTACCCACTCTCTTGTTCCATCACCTCGGGCGCCATCCAACACGGCGTACCGACGAAGGTGAGCCTCGTTCGCGGTCGACCGCCCGAGCCCCAACACGACGCGCTCACGCCGAAATCAGCGAGCTTCACCGCGCCGTCGGCGTCGACCAAGATGTTCCCAGCCTTGATGTCTCGATGAATGTTCCCATTTCGATGAAAGTAATCCAACGCCTTGAGCGCTGCCTTGACTATGCACGCGATGACGGGTTCTTCGAAGCCGCCGGGGTGCGACCACTTCATCAAGTTCAACGTGGAACCACCAGCCAAGAACGGCATCACCACCCAAAGAGAGGACTCGTGCACGAAAGAACAGTAATATTTGACCAAATTCGGATGACTGAGCATGCTCATCGTCTGCGCTTCGCGTCTGATTTCGTCCAAGTGTTCGGGCTCGTGTTCCTCGAGATCCAGCACCTTGACCGCGACAATCTCATCCGTCGTCTTACACCTCGATTTCCACACCTGCGTCGGTCGCGAAACGCGAGATCGAGGTCAGTATCTACGCTCCCAAAGCCTTCGCATCGTCCACGCTTCGCGCGAGACGGTCGAAATCACGCGCGAGACGGTCGGGTCGCTCACCGTGGCGCTGACGCCGTGTCCGATCTCCTCCAACAGTTCGTACGCCGACGCCTCGGTCGGGTACTGCGGCGCCGCCGATTGCGCATCGCTCGCGGAATCGCTCGCATCGCCCGGCATGACGAGAGACGAGGGTTCGATTCGCGCGCGAGGACGGATTCGATGGATTCGATCGATCGAGAGGACCCGCGCCGCCGATTTCGATCTCGCGCTCGCGCCGCGTCGCTGCCTCGCCCGACGACCGCGCTCGAGCGACGGTGACGGCGAACGAACGCGCGCGCGCCGTTCGGTGTGCGCCGACCGACGCCGAGGCGACGGGTGAGAGCGCTTCGAGACTCGACGAGCGTCGGACTGACGCCTCGCCGCATTCACGCGCGCGCCTCGTCATGCGCGCGCGCACCGCGTCGTCGGTGACGGCGTCGACGAGCGGGCGACGCGTCGATCGATCGTCTCGCGCGCGTCGCGTCGTCTCGAGACGCTCGGGAGGGGAGGACGACGCGCCGAGACGTCGGCTGACCGATGCCGAGCTCCGAGCGGCGGTGGACGAGGCGCGCGAGATTTTGCGCGAGGCGACGCTCGCGGCGAACGAACAGGCTCGAATGGAGCTCACGCGCGGGATGTCGGCGGACGCGGACGCGGACGCGGCGGCGATCGAGTGCCTGCGCGTGGAGGCGTTTCTGCGCGCGAGGGGCGGGTTGAATGAAATCCAAGCGGAACGCGTCGCCAGGGAGCTGTACGCGATGGATGATCTGTATCAAGACGCGGAGCGATTAGCGGTACAGTTCGATAGACTCGAGCGCGCGGTCGGAGGGGTGCCGGGGATGGATATCGGGAGACTCGTCGCGACGTCGCCGGAGATTATTGGGACGGATATCGGACGGGTGACGGCGAATTTACTCGCGTTGCGAGACTATTTCAAGGCGACGAAGATCGCGGGGATGGTGTACGATGCGCCTCGTTTGCTCACGTGCGACGATTTGTTGGAGCGCATCGCGCGCACGAGGAGGTGCATCACGCGGATTTTTAGTTCCGAAACGGAGGAGGACACGCTGTACGCCTTGAGCGAGGAGCCGAATCTCTTGTGGTCGCTTGCGGATTTGCAGATTTTCGAGAGCGACGTGTCCGTAGATATTTCAGAACTTCCCATGTCTGTGCAAGGTGCGTGCGCCGCTCGTGTCGTCGTCTCGCTCGCTTGCTCGCCCGCGAAGACGCACATCTGACCGCAAGCCGCGCAATCAAAAGAGGCTCTCGTTTTCGCAACTCGGAGGTTTAAGGCGTAAAGACTCACATCCCATCGGTGGTTTGCTTTTCCACGATGTCTCAGCGATGCTCGTGTACGCGTGCGGCATGGAAAATGAATGAATAATGATAGCACGAATGTTGTATTGCACCTACTTGTAGAATTTCTTCGCCGGACCCGTCTTCGAGGCCCCCGTGAAACCGGCGTACGAGCTAAGTTGAGGAAGTTCTACGCCGTCGGCTTTCGCTTTCTCGACGGCGGCGATTCGTCTGGGATCCCACTCGTCCAACACGGCGAGCGGTAAATCGTTCGGATGTCGCGCCAAGACGTACCCGTACACCTCGGAGCGTGGAAGCTTCTTGTGCCACGCCAAAACGTCGCGCTGTTTCTCGCCGAAACAACAATACCAAAACGACAAGAACGGAGATGTTCTTTCACCGAGCGCGCCGACATGCGTGCGTTTGCGCCGAGCTTTGGCGCTCTCTTCGTTTTCACCCTTATTCGCCGCGCGCGCCTTGACCAGTGCCTTGGGCGTCCAATAGTAGTACCGCTTCTTCGGGGCGACATAAAACGGCAAAATTTGCGCTCGACTCTTCCCACCGCCGTGTATCTTCATGCCATCGTTTCCGTCATCGTCGGTGGCGGCGGCGTTCTCATTGTCGTCGCTTCCTTCCTCGTCATCCTCGCGCTTCATGGCGAGTTCCTTTGCCTTTTCTCTTCCCCGCGAGCCCCCCGTGAGCAACGCCGGAACGTAATACTCCTTATGAATGACGTACGAGGGAAGGAGCAACATGTACGGACGACCGTGCGCGGTTAAATTCTCCGCCGCGAACGCCACGCACTTCTCGATGTGATCGGCCGAGTACGGTGGATTGGTCAAGAAGACGTCGTGCTCGGGGATTCGATTCTCTTCGATGACTTTGTAAAAGTCTTCGTTTCGATTGATGACGTTCGTGAACCCGATGAGCGCCAAATTTCGCCGCGTCCCGCCCGCGCAGTAGTACGGATCGTAGATGACCAATTCAGCCGGGCTCTTATCCAACCGTCCGCACGCCGCCTTGAGGAAATTGACGACGTTTTCGTGCGCCTCAGGCGACGTCTCGCAGTGGTCGTCCGCGTCCGTCTCGAACGGATGTTCCACCTCCTTCGGCGCCTTGAACTCCTCCGCCAATTTCGCATCTCCCTTGAATATCGCCGGAATCGTCTCCCCGCGCTCATTCAGCGCCATTCGCTTCCCCTCGCTCGCCCCGTCGTCCTTTGTCGTCTCGGCGGGTTTCCAATACTCGTAACTCTGCGTCGCCTCGTCCCACGTCCCGATTCTCACGTGTTCCCCGTTCGGCAGACGCTCCGTGGACGAGTACACCGCCTTGCTCTTTTTATCCACCAACACTAATTCACCGTCCATGACGATGCCCTCGACGTTGAACGTCCCGTGATGCACGCGTTCGCGCTCGCCGTCGCCGTCGCCGTCGCCGCTCGGCCCCGCGGCGTCATCCTCCGAAACCACCGCGCGCGTCCCCTCGAGTTTCCGTCGCTTCGCGCGCGCCTGTTTCGCGCGACGTTTCTTCTCTCGCGCGCGTTCGAGCTTGGAGGGCTGCGTCCTCGTCGCGTCGCGCGCGTCGTCGCCGTCGTCGCCGGCGGCGGTTCTCGATGACGGCGGTTCTCTCGCATCGCCGTCGCCGTCGCCGTCGCCGTCGTCCGCGAGCTCGCGCGCGCGAACGCGAGCGAAGAAATCATTCTCGTCGTCGTCCGAGTCGTCGAATCGGGACAGATCGGTCGCCATCGCGGGGAGACGCGAGGCGAAGGATGGGGACGCCGGGCGCGGCGCCGAGCGCGCTTTTTGAGACGATGAAACTATATTGACAAATCAAGCGGTACCGCGCTTGACGTAGCGGGCGGGCATGCCAGGAGCGAGCGGGGGCAAGACCTCCATGTCTTCCATCTCGCCGCCGCCCTCGCCGGTGGTGATGAGGGCGATTTCAACCTTGTGGTCGTCGCCGCCGATGCGAGTGGCGGCGGCGACGACGCCGGGACCGAAAAAGGAGGTAATCTTGCTCACGCGGTCGGTCCAATCGGTGAATTCCATCTTGGGGGAGTCAAACTCGAGGCACAGGGCGTAGCGATCGTTGATGACTTGTTCGGAGAGACCGGTGAGTTCGGGGGCTTGGTTTCTTCGAAGTCCGCCGGGACGGTTGAAGCGGAACATGATCTTCAACGCCTCCTCCAAGTGTTGCTCATCCCCGTATCTGTACCGCGTCACGTCCCCTCGCACTTGCGTCAAGATGGGCGTCGTCTGTGCGTCTCTCAATCGCAGCGCGTCCTCGTACGTGACGCACGTCAACGGTTCCAACTCGGCATACTTGAGCGCAAAGCCGATGAGTGAAATCGGAAACCCGTAAATCAACATCAACGCCGAGATGTCCGCGCCCGGAAGGAACGAAAAGTACGCGCAGAATCCATACGCGAGCAACGGCAGACCGACGCTCAGACCGATGGTACCGAACGACGTCGTGCTCAGACTCGCGCCCTCGCCCGCGTCCACCGTCCTCCTCGAACCTCTTCGCAACTCAAACGTCGTCTCCACCGACGACGACGCGCTCGCGCCGTCCCCCGATTTCGACGCGTCGTCGATCGAACGCCGCGCGTCCTCGGCGCGCTCGTCCGAGCCGCTCGCGCGCGCGATGAAGGGCGCCGCCGCGCGGACTCTCGTGGATAACGGCGTCGATCGCGTCGGCGTTCGTCGACGCGCGACGCGCGCGGAGGGCGCGCGCGCGGACGGTGCGACGGCGGGGCGGGAGACGGCGAGCATTATCTTTCGCTCGAGCGACGCGGGCGGGCGACGCGTGCGCGCGCCGACGTGTGCGGACGACGAATGGGGGCGTGACGTCGACCCCGAGCGTCCCAGAGGGTGATACGCGCGGGACGCGACGCCGTCGACGAAACGACGAGGGAATGGGCGGGTGAGCGGAGCGCGCGGTCGCGATGACGACGGTGAAATGAATTGATTGTATTGATTACACGGATGATGACGATTGGAAGAGGGAGGCGAAGCCGGAGACGTCGAAATCGAGGGGCGACGCCGACGCGGCGGGAAGGAAACCGACGACGCGGAGGACACCGCCTCGATGGATCAAGGACGATGCGGCGTGCCAAAGGACGATAACCGCGGCGGCGAAGGGGTCAGGGTACTCGAGCGCCAATAGAGCCATCTTGAGCGAGGACTCGACGGCACCTTGGTAGGAAAATCGAAGGCGAGAGGATTCGAGCGCCTCGGCGGCGGCGAGTCGTAAATCAGCCACTTCCTGCGCGAGCTCGGATTTCTCTCGTTTCGACGATTTGTACTTGTCTTGTAATGCCTTGGTATTCTTCTTCTCCCGCTTGATGATGGATTTCGCCTCGGCGCGATGTTCGTCAAGCGTCGCCAACGCCTCGCCGAGCGACTCCGTCAGTTCCTGCACCCTCTTCCCGAGTTCGCGCTGTCTCACCTCCAACTTTGCCATCTCCACGGACTTCACCTCGAGCGCGCGCACCAACCAATCTTCGTTCTCCGCGGCTGCCGCTTGCACCTCGCGAACTTTCTCCGCCGCCGCCGCCTGGGCCGCCGCTCGCTCGGCTCTCGCTCTCGCCAAATCCTCCCGAAGCGCCTTCTCCGTCGCCATCGCCGCGTTCGACTCGCTCAGACGCGATTTTAAATTTCGCATGGGCGTCGACTCGACTCGACCGCTCGCATTCGTGAGATCCGTCAGCGCCCCTCTTCCCATCGCCGCCTTTTTCAATCGCGCATTCTCCCCTCGAAGCGCCGCGCACTTGGCCTCCAGCGCCGCGCACCGTCCTCGAACCGCGTCATCGCGCGACGAGGCCATCTGTTCTTCCATCTCCGACATCCGTCGCTCGAGCACGCGAGCGTACGCGCGCGCGTCAGACTCGTTCGCGAGCGTCGAGAATGTCTGTTCGTCCCCCTGAGCGCCGATGTCGCGCGCGGCGACCGCGGGGGAGTGGAACAGGCGCTGTTTCACGTCCGCGGTGAAGGTGACGTCCGCGGGAGCGGGAGAGTCGTGACGCACCGCGGGGGGCATGTCGAGGCGCGGGCGCGGCGCGGTGTGATGATGTGACGATTCGCAACCTCTAGGACGCGCGTCGACGCGCGAGAAATCGACGAGCGCGCGCGACGGTGCGTGTGGCGATAATTTATCATGACTCGGTGAGATACATGTCCCTAACACGACGCGGTGCGATCGAGCGGGGTTTCCGAGGCCATGGGAGAGTACTGGAGAATGACTAAGACTTCGCCCTTGGAGACGCCCTCGAGTTTGACTTCGTCGCGCATGTAGACATTTTGACGCACGAGGTCGACGTCAATCTCGCAGTGGCCGAGGGATTCGCCGTCCGAGCCTTGGATTTCGATTTTGAGTGGATCCACGTCGGGTAAGACGTTGTAGAAGACGTGACGCTCGTTGAAGATGGGGTGCGAGGTGCTTGCGCGGCGGGTACCGACGTATCGTTGCTTGGCGCACGAGACGATGGCCACTGGACTGGGCGGGCGGTCTGCGACGCGAAGCAAGTTGCGACCCTCGATAAGCTCGACGGTTAGCATTCCTTGCTCGTAGTTCTCAACCACCTCGTCGGGAGGACCGGTATCGATGTACTCAACCTCCATCCTGATGGTTGGATGATTCTTGTCCTTCTTCTTCTTGTCCTTTGTCTGCTCGAAGCAGCGGTAAAAGTACTTGAGACGCTTTTCGTCCGCGTCCTTGGCGGCTTGAAGGTGCCATTCGTTGATTTGTTTGAAGCGCTCCATCGTCTCTTCGTACGTGTAACCATCTGCGGCGTTCAGATAGGTGAGTGGACACTCCTTCATAAAATATTCAGGATCGATGAACGGGAGCTCGACGACCACCGGACCGGGTCCACGATCGGCGATTTCGCCGCACTTGAACTGCACTTCTCCGTAGTTGGAGATTCTATCCGCTCCGCTCTTGACGAGTCGCAGGCTCAGCGTGGAATCACGATCGCACAGAATGAACGTGTCGTTGACGCCCTGCCAAGACGGCTTGTCTCCTGTACGCGGCGGAGTGGTCAACACGCGTTGTTCTCGAGTCCAGTACTTTATGTAATAATTATCCGACTTGAGCATTTGCGTGAAAAAGCCCGAGCGTTGTTTTCTCTTTCGCGAAAGTTTGCTATAGTTGCAGCGCTTGTAAAAGTTATCGCCCTGTAAAAATCTGACGCGCATGATGCCCGTCGACGCCTTTTCGATTCCGCTGTGCTCCATGATCGGTATGTGAACCTTGTACGGATAAATGAGCATGGTCGAGATAGAGTTGCGCACGATATTCTTCATCATCTTGTGCACGAACGGAATCGAAATGAGATCGATTCCACCCGGTAAAAAGAGCCCGAAATCCAACACCTCGGGCATTCCCATCAGACACGCCTCGATGGCGCCCAAGCAAGGCATGATGTCCACCAGTGGATCGAGCGTCACCTGCAACAGTGCCTTGATTTGTAGCTGGCGGAGCGTGATCGGCAAACGGAGGCCGAAAAAATACACAGAGACGATGATTTCGCAATCCGACGCCCACGTGAGCTCGACGTCCAAAATCGTATTCTCCATGTGCGAGTTGTGAGAACGAATTCCCGAAAGCGTCGGCGCGCGAGGACCGAGTGTAAACTTTTCAAATCCAATCCACGTCACACACGACGGCGCCAACTCTCGCAGCGTCGGTTCCACGCTCTCCTTCACCGTCCTACTCACGCCGGTGTCGATGTGCGCCCACATCGCGTCGATGACTCTATTCAACCAGTGCACGCGATTGAACGACGAATCCGACGTCCACTTCGGCGCGTGCATGCTAAACAGCTTCTTAAACTCATCAGCGAGCGGTAAGACTTCTTGCTGCTCGCGATCCTTCCCCATCTTCAGCTTTCTGCTCTCCAACCACGAGAGCTTTGTCGGTTGCGCCGACTGATCGCCTTTCCGTCCTCTCATCTTCGCCAACGCCTCGACGAACCGCTTCTTCACGACTCGCTGCGAGTACGCGCACATGAAAGCCCCGATGATGAACCCCAGCATCGTCGTCGTCGTCGCCACCGCGATCTGCGTCGAGACTACGCGCGCGAGACGCGCGAGTAAACCGTAATGAACCGCCGCCGCGCGCCAAATCAGCGATCGTCCCTCCGCACTCGCCACCGTCGACGCCGCCTCCGCGCCCTTCGTCACGGACGTCACCGCCGCGTTCACCGCCGCCTCGCCCGCCGCGCTCGCGCCCACGGCGCCGCCACCGCGCGTCATCGCGCTCGCGATTGTCTCTCGCAAAGAATTGGGCGCCCCGTTCGCCCCCGCGCTCGCCCCCGCGCTCGCCTTCATTCGCATCGCGCTCGCGCCGGCGGCGGCGACTTTATCCACCGCGCGCGCGAGCGCACCCATCTCGTCCTCGCGTCGCGAGCGACGCGCTCTGAGGATTCCATTCCGTTCCGTTCCGTTCCATTCCATCGATCGATCGATTCGTCACCTCAGAATGCGCACGACGTCCACGACGCCGTCGTCCGCACCGCGCGCGCGCGCGACGCGTCGTTCGCACGGCTCGGACGACATCGCGTCGCCACCCTCCGTCCCGACGCGTCGCGCGCGAAGGACGACGGCGTGGCGGTTCGACGTCGACGCGCGCGCGCCCCCGCGCCCGCTCCCGGACGCCCTTCGCGACGCCCTTCCCTCCGTCTACGACACGCGCACGAGCGCCAAGCGCGCGTGTCGACGAGGTTTCGTCCACGTCAACGACTCGCGAGGGACGTGCGAGACTTTGGTCGAGGCCGGGGACGTGGTGGAGGTGCGCGAGCCGACGGCGGGGTCGGCGCTCGCGGCGCGCGCGGGCGCGAGAGAGAGAGCGCTCGGGACGTACGATGACGTCGCGGTCGCGTACGAGGACGCGCACTGCGCGATCGTGGTGAAACCGGATGATGTGGTGTCGGTGGGGAGAGGGTCGGAGACGTCGAGAGGGTGGAGCGCGGAGAGCGCGCTGCGGGCGGTGTTGCGACCGTGCGAGGGGCTGCCGGCGGGCGCCGGCGGGGCGCTGGGGAAGCCGAGACCCGTGCACAGACTGGACGAGAAAACTGGTGGGTTGTTGGTGTGCGCGAAGACGCGCGCGGCGATGAAGGAGCTGTCGAGGGCGTTCGCGGAGAGACGAATAAAAAAGCGGTATCGAGCGATTTTGCGAGGTCGGTTGGAGACGCGAGAGGGCGTCGTCGACCAGCCCGTCGGCGGGCTCGAGGCGACGACCGAGTACGTCGTCGTCGACGCGCGCGAGCGCGATGGACGCGCACTGACGCTCGTTGACTTTTATCCGAAAACGGGACGCACGCATCAACTTCGAAGGCACAGTAAGGAAGCGCTCGGATGTCCCATTCTCGGCGACGCGCGCTACTCCTTCGCGGGCGAAGACGGTTCGCATCCCGACGGATTATTTCTCTGGGCCACCGGCGTGATCATTCCCGCGGACGCGATGCCGTGGAGAGGATCAGAATTAGTCGTCGACTCGAGCGTGGGGGAAAAGTTTACGCGCGCGTTCGGTGTCGTCAGTAGTGAATAGCGAGTAGTACAATAGCGAGTACGAGGTTTCACATGCTCCCATAGTGGATGTGAGTAAGAGGTTTCACGTGCTCCCGTACGCGCCAACCTCACCTCAACGCGCGCACGAACGCACGAACGCACATCGCTCACGAAAACAAACCAGAAACGCACGACATGCTCTCTCGATACAGATACGCCGGTCTCGCGCTCGCGCTCGCGCTCGCGTGCGTGGAATGGTGCAAGTACGTGCCGCAAGCAGTCTGGAGCGAAGTCGCGCAGTGCGTAGACTGCTAGCAGCGCGAACCCGCCGCCACCATCAAGATTTGAATTCATTCGATACGAGGGACTCAATCAAACGCACGTTACGTCATCTTTATCGGCGTCGGGCGCCATTTTACGGCGTCGTCTCGCGCGTCGTGTTTTAGTGTTGTTTTTCTAGTTGAATAATGCAAAATTCAAGATTACAACGCTCACGATCGAGCTCAGTCTCGAGCCCGAAATCGACGCGTAAATGATGCACCGATTCTTCTGATTTGGTAACTGAGCGAGAACGATCTCGTCGCAGTGATCTGCGGCGAGACTTTGTTCACGCTGAACTCGTCGTCGTCGTGCACGGCAAAACGCGTCGCCGAGCGATTGACGACGGGGCTATCGAGTTCGTTTTCTGCATCGACGCTGTCTTTCGAGTACTGCCAATCGAGTTCGTCCCTGATCGAAGCCAGAGCTCCGCGCGAAATTCTCATCGAAGAGAGTTTCGATGTGAGGCTGTGCGTGGACACGGGAGCGACCGATTGTGCCCTCGGCACCGCGGCTGCGGCATCTGCCATGTACGTGAAAGCGTCAGCGTCTAGATCCAAGACGGTCATCGCTGATCTGCCTGCATTTCCTTTCTTACAGTTACCATTCGCACGAATCCATGGATGTTGAAGCATTTCATCTGGATTCATGCGCTGGCTCGGGTTGAGCATTAAGCACTTTTGGATGAAATCGGCGGCTTCGTCTGAAACGAAAGCCGGGTACCTGACGTGAGCCTGCAAGATGAGTTTGTACGCGTCGTTTCTGTTCGTCGCCTGAAACGGAGGAAGACCCGTGATCAGCTCGAATGCGAGAGCGCCGATCGCCCAATAATCGATCGCTTTACCGTACCCAGCCTTGTTCGTCTTGAAGTTTTCCTCGCG
>Ga0208410_1000039_pt1 | contig 65678 bp, 68 predicted proteins | sample ETN02SmetaG_3_FD_185787 | JGI IMG/M metagenome (GOLD analysis project Ga0208410, IMG submission 185787) | Marine microbial and viral communities from oxygen minimum zone, Eastern Pacific Ocean - ETNP2014F10-02SV257 (SPAdes) (version 2) | ecosystem: Environmental > Aquatic > Marine > Oceanic ... | reverse complement strand
CCTTACTTCTGTTTCGTCTGATAAAGTCCATGATCTCGTAAAGTTTCTTTGAGCGACACCTCTATGGGCATAGTCACTCTCATCCTTTTCCTCTTTTTTGCCTTCAACAACTAGTTTACCATACTCTGTATAGACATTCACTTCGGACTTTTTAAATCCAGCGAGGGCAATCTCTAGTCTTGATTCGACATTATTAATATTGATTAGATTGTATGGTGGATAATTCTGTTGTTGATGACCGTTAAAGAACGTGTCAAAATACGTATCCAGTCCAATGCTGTTCTTTGTGATTTGATCCATCAACTGTGGCAAATCTGCAGCATGATACCTTGTTAGGCTGTTCATAGTAGCTCCTTGTTAAGCGAGTTTGTGTTTTGTGATCCCCGAAGGCAATCACCTTTATTTAACACAATACTACCACTTCTCAACCACTACCTCTATGGTGTTGTCAACACTTTTTTGTTCGGACACTACGGTATAACCCTGTTCTTGTGCGGTTTGCACTACCATAACTTTAGCATATGCCTGAGTAACTTTCTCCAAAAATCTCTCAATTGGAAAAGGTTCTTCCCATGTATCTAATTCTGCAACCAAATTAAATGTTCCATCCTTCGTCAACTTAAAACCCACATCATGCGTAACGGCAAGTTCAACACGTTCATCTGCATGATCCTCTGCATGAGAACCATCAATGTGCAGTAACACGTTCTCCTCAACTGAATAACTTAAAGTGTTTAATGCCTTTATAAGAACTTCTTTATCCTTGAGTTTAGTCTTTAGTCTGGTGAAGTGTGACATCGGTTACAATCTCTTGTGCCTGATAATACTCTGTTTTATGTATGCGATCTTCCACAACACCCAGTTTCTTTTCAATCTCTTCTGTGATTCTCTCGCACTCATTTCCAACAGCACCTTGAACCTCCTCAGTTACAGATCCATCTTGTCTAATTGTAAAAATTATCCTATTCACCTTCTCCAGAATCAGACTTTACGAATGAACTTGGGGAGGATTGGACGGCTTTCTTTTTCTTGCCGATATTATACTTGGTCTCAAGAGTCCAGTCACCTTTATCCTTATAGGACAAGACTTTGATTTGATTGAGTGGGGCAACATCTTGTATCTGTTCGGGTTTCATTATAGTTATAAGACCCCAATCAGATAGTAACGTAATAATACGATTCCTACGTTGCACATCATTCATAGAAAGGTTGGCAGACTTTCCATCCAATGCAAACAGTTCTTTAAAATGAACAATATAATATCTTCCCTGCTTATGCAGTATATGACATGATTGATATATCTTCTTTTCTTTACGGGATGCTACCCCAATTCTTGTTAAAGTCTCACGGACTTTGAGAAAATCATCTGGTTCATTCAATGTAACTTCAATCATTTGATCTTGTGACCAAGCGATCTCAGGTTCTGTAAACCCAGTCATGCTGTACCTCCAACGTCAAGTTTCGCTTTGATGTAATCCAATTGCTCTTTAGTAAGAATTTTCAATGCTTGGATTGCTTTCTCATTACTATAACCATAGTATGATTTGACAACATCAAGGTTCTTGATCTTATCCTTTCGGAGCCAGGGCGAGAATCTCTTCTTTTTCCTGAGACTATTTAGATAAAACGAATATTGCATGTCCTTACTGAGATGATGGTTCTTATTCATCTCATTGGCGAACATAATACAATCAATATGCGCTGAACAACATTTGTTAATAATGAAGGCAGGATACTTCTTGCAGGCCTCTGGATCGTCTTCAGACAGATCCTTCTTAGTCAAGTATATCGAGTCTAGATAATCTTTTAGTTCTGGCATTTTTACGAGTGTATTGGAGGTTTCGTAACTGTCTTTCAAGTTCGTATTCTATAGTGCGTAGGTTACCTACTAGGTAGTGTTCCCACTCATTGTCTTTAAACAAATCATGTAGATGTGCTACATGTTCCAAAGCAAAAACTAATTTGGTTTGATCATTCATTCTCATGTTAGTTCCTTAATTTTGTCTCGCCAATACTGACGATCTTCTTCGGAGATCCAAGGATTGTGTTTCTGTATCCAAGCATGTTGTAACCAATCATCCTTAGTCCAATCTTTCTTGGGACCTAGATGATCCTTTAATCCCATCCTCGTTTACGTTTCCAGTCAGCATACATTCTACCATACATCATACCCTCATGCGACCTGATAGGATCACCCTTAAGGATTTCTTTCTCTCTATCAGTGAGTTTCTTTTCCTGATCAAGATACTGTGATTCCCAATTTGGGATCTCTTTCGCCATTTCTTCATTCATAATGCATTTATTACCAGAGGTAAGAGTTGGTGTTCGGCCTGTTGTATTGCTCTGGTTAGAGTTTCAACAGTATCATCAGGTAGGATAGGAACTTCCTGTTGTCTAATTATTGTACCAGAATCTAGTTCTTCTGTCACGAAATGAACTGTACATCCTGTCACATCATCACCACTCTCAAAGGCCTGTTCTACTGCATGTAATCCCTTGTACTTAGGCAACAAGGATGGATGAAGATTGATGATACGTCCTGCAAATTCATCACAGAACTTCTTAGATATTACTCTCATCCATCCTGCCATGACAATCATATCAATTTCATATGCATGAAACAATGCAATGATCTCATCCTCATCCTTACTATAACAAGAAGAGATACCCAATCTATCCGCTCTCTTCTTTGCCTTTGCTTTCTTCTTATTGTAAACCATGATCTTGACCTCATGTTTAGGACATGAGTGAACTATGTTCTCGAAGTTAGAACCGTTCCCAGAACACATGATTCCTAGTCGCATCGTACTTCCCCAATTTCCCAACATTCTATATCATTATCTATACCATTGACATCAGGAGGCACAATTATACAGAAACCAATACCAAGATTAAATACTCTCTTCATCTCCTCCTCTGGAATCTCACCTGCCAACATAATCTTACTAAAGATTTCTGGCATCTTCCAAGAATTATAATCAACATGTGCAGTCAATCCTTTGGGCATAACTCTGGGTAGATTCTCAACAAGACCACCACCAGTGATATGTGCCATCCCCAATATGGGTATCTCATTCAAAAGGTAATCAATCAAAGGAGAATAGATTGTAGTTGGTGTAAGTAACTCAGGCATATCTCTATACTTTATCTTCTGTCTCCATAACATATCATTAATCAAACTATACCCATTACTATGCAGTCCACTACTAGGGAACCCAATAATCTTATCGCCTGGTTTAATAATACTACCATCGACAATCTCATTCTCTTCTACAATACCTGTGCAGAATCCCGCAAGATCAATGTCTCTGGCAAAACGACCATGTTCAGCAGTCTCTCCACCTAGAAGTTCAATCTCTGCAATCTCACATCCTTTAATGATGCCTTCCATTATCTTATCTTCTCTACCATCTAATTTAACAGTAGAAATATAATCTAAAAAGTATAATGGTTTAGCACCACAACAAATCACATCGTTGACACACATTGCAACGAGATCAATTCCTATAGTAGTATAGTCTCCAGAAACCATACACATATTAAGTTTAGTACCTACACCATCAGCACCAGAAACTAATACAGGTTTCTCATACCCAGAAGGTAATCTAAACATACCATTAAACCCACCAATAGAAGGGGCCTTTTTCATCAGTCTCTCAACAAAAGCATTACCTGCCTCTATATCAACACCCGAATCTTTGTAGTTCATCTTATTATATCAATTTCATCTGGGTTAGTATTCCAAGTCTCTAACTTGGTTCTGAGTCTTCCAAGGTTTTGGAGACTTTCATACCTACGAGCAGCTTTCTTTCTCCACCAAGAAATAATTTGATCAACTGAGAATCTATCATAGTTTTCAGCCTTAATAAGATCCTCCTGCTCTCCAAGTATAACTTCTCTAGAATTCTTGAAACCATAGTTGGACATATAGAAACGTTTTTGTTCTGTTAGATTCTTTGCAGCTATAATAGCCTCATTGAAATCCATTATCTTAGTTTCATCTTCTAGAGACTTCTTAATAATGGATATCATCTTTGTCTGTATCTTCAGTTTCCTACTAGAGGCATCTTCTTTTACCAAACACTTATCATTATTTCTGATAGTAAACCACTTATTCAAATCCTTGAATATATTATCATGGAGTAAAGGAGTGAAGTTACTAACAGTCAGTCCCTTGTACCTCATATAAGGTTTCAATCCATCATACTGTGATGAGGACTTAGTAGATCCATATAGAGATGTAGTCTCAAATAAACATATATCCGAATCATATTTCTCATTCAATTGTTCCCTAGCTAAATGGGAACAACACAACATAGCAAGGAGTTTCCCACCCAGATAATTAAATCCAAATGGTTGAGTAGGTACAATAATGAATCCCATGATTGCATGGCGATTAAACCTACTAAGTTCTGGTACATTACCCAACCAATCATTCCTTGGTTTGGAATTAATAGTAGGAGAACCAAACCTTACAAATCCAATAGTCTTATCTGTATTAGTTTCTTTTACAATCCACTTAAGAGACTTGCCAGGAATAGAACTTTCAATGGCATGGGAGGTAGTAACTTCCAATCTCTCATTGAAATACTCATTACTAAATCCACCTACATCTCCAGCCTTATAGATCTTTATATCCATATCGTCTGGATGCATGTCGAAATCTGTGAACAGATCATCCTCAGGCCCAAACCCAGGCAATGCGACAGGTTGATCGGCAATACGATCCATCTTCACAGTACGCAAATATTCATCGATCCTTCCTGTATTAGAGAAATAATCAATGAATTTATCTGCTGCATAAATGGCATCAGATGGAGATAGTTCCATCAATAAACCCTCTTAGGAGGATCGGTAGGATGATATAAACCTTCATCTTCCCACACATCTGGCATCATTCCATGATGTCTTGGATATGGTTTAGGATCCAATTCCAATATAACAGTACCAACAATCTTATCGAAACTCTCAGACATCTTACGATATCCAGTTCCAACATATAACTGACCAGCAAATACTGATACAGTTGCAGCACCCCAGAAAAGATAATAGAATCGAGACTTAACTTGTGCTCTTAACTTTTCCTTTTTACTCATTTTGTAATCTCCGTGATGGCATAATAAACAAAGAACGTTGAACCAATACCACTAATAACTAGAAGTATTCCAAGGAACCCAAAGCAATCCAGTTTAAATGGGGCGTACTTCTTCTTCCTCTTGGGCACCAATCAATTCCTCTAACTCAACAAGGCTGCGAAGTTCAACGCCTTGAGACTTCATAAATTCTGAAGCCCCTTCCTGACGATCAACTATAGTTACAACCCTATTCACATTATACTGCAAATTCCTTAAAACATCAACCGCTTTCATGGCAGATTCACCTGTTGTGGTTACATCTTCCAGTACAGTTATGGAAGTTCCCAGTGGTGGCAAAGGGCCTTCTACCTGAGATTGAGTACCATGACCTTTAGGTTCCTTACGAATTATTAAACCTGCACCTTTCCCAACTAAAGTAACTCCTGATACCAAAGGATCGGCACCAAGAGTAAGACCTGCAACGCAGGGAGTATCAATTTGTTCTAGCATCAGTTCAGATACTAATTGCAAACCTTTACCTGTAAGGATAACTGGTTTACAGTTGACATAATGATCACTCTCTTTACCAGAAGAAAGTTTAATCTTACCATAACGGTAAGCATACTTCTTTAATATTCTAATCAGTTCTTGTTTCATGTTCCTCCAAATTTGAGATTAGATCACTAACACGAATCAACATATCAAGATCCATAATCTTATCTGCAATGTGTTTTGCAATATAAGGTTCTTCAGTTCTTGCTGCAAATGCCAATGCATTGCGAAGATCTTCAATAGCATCTCTTACACTATCTTCTACTTGTCTTGATACTTTCATTTAAATTCACACTCCACCATAATTTCAGTTAAACATGCAAGTAAGTTTATTTCTTGATCCGCAACGAAGGCGATCTGATACTGATACTTAGCAATAATGAGAACAGCAGCAGCAATAGAAGGCCCTTCAAGGGATACAAAAAGAGCATCGTAAATACGACGCAAAAGTACAGCAGGATCATTGTCCAGATTATTGACACACCATTTACGTACTTCTGGAAACTTCTTCTCTTTGAGGTTTTTAACGAGATCATTTACATTAACGTCCGAAAAACTAGCGAGTATAGATGAATCAATCTTACCACCAACTGAATGTCTCTGACATTCATTTAAGACTCTTCTCCAGTCAGGGAAGTGCTTATTGATAAGTTCGGCAATGACTTTCTTATCAGTTTCAATCCGTTCTCTGTCCAAGATGGATATAAGTCTGTTGAAGAATTGTCCTGCGATTGCTGGTTTGTCTTTCCTTGAGATTCCGAACTCGATGACTGAACATCTCGAATGGAGGGGTTCAATGATTCTGTTCTTGAAATTACATGTGAAGATAAACCTACAATTCTTGTAGAAGGATTCGATATTGGCTCTGAGGAGGAGTTGAACATCGTGAGTAGTGTTGTCAGCTTCGTCTATTATAATAACCTTATGTTTCTTATCAGAATCCATAAGAGATACAGTCGAAGCAAAGTTCTTCGCCTGATTTCGCACAGTATCTAGGAACCTTCCCTCATCGGATCCATTGATAACATAATAATCAACACCAAGTTCTTCACACAATGCTTTCGCAACTGTGGTCTTACCTATTCCTGGCGGGCCTGACAATAATAAATTCGGGATCTCTCCTTTCTTGAGAAACTCTGCAAAAGTTTTCTTAGTAGCATCTGGGAGTATACATTCATCTATCGTCTTGGGTCTATATTTTTCAACCCAGATAAATTCATCCCGCATTTGGCCGTTCCCTCAGTGTCATAAATGGTTTAATCAATTCCAACAAATCTTCAACAGTACGTTTTGATTCCATTTGTGCAACAGCATCCTCCCAATCAGCATAGGTACTTTCTGGATTAATGTTTGCAAATAAGTTAATCTGTGCGATTTGTTTAAGAGTTACCTCGTCCATTTTATTAACAGTATATTCAGTATACTGTCTGATGAAATCATCTCTAGTTAACTTTTCCATTAGTTAAATCTCCTTTCGTATGCAATAACAGCGCATCCAACTACTAAACCTATAAGAAGTAGATCCAGCATTGGGGTTGATGAATGACTCATTAGTCCTCCCAAGTAACGTCTGGTTCAAGTGCTATGTAGTATGTAAGATCATACTCTGATGACTTAAATTCTGATAACAACTTCTTAGATATCTTAACCTCATATGTGCCAGGCACAATCTTAATATTTTCTACCTTAAAATGCAATCCAAAGGTCTTAGTAGTTTCACCAACAACAATAGAGAAATCATTAGAAGTATCATTCTTACGATCAGATACTACCATTTTAATCTCTTTACCATCACCAACTACAGATAGATCAGTAAGATGATAAACTCCTGCAGCCTTAAGAAGTCTGTCAAGTTGGGCACTCTTAAGAGTAAACTCAACATCAACTGAAGGAAGAGTAATATTTTTCTCTGGTGGAGAAACAATTACACTAGGATCTGCAAAGAAGTATTTCGATCTCTGTTTACCTTCCTTTACTGTAACAAAGCTCTCACCAGTAAAGTTAAGTTCTGGTTCATGAAATAATCCAAGAGAGTTTAAGAACTGACTAAGATCATAAACCCCAAACTCCTGCGGAATGTCTTCATCAATATTAGCCTCTGCAAGGATGTTCTTCATAACTGAGATAGTCCTCAGTTGATTCCCTTGCTTGAATAAAATAGACTGATTGATCGAAGCAAAGTTCTTAAGAAGATTAATAGTTCTATCAGATAATTTCATTGGGGTTTTAGTTTTCATCATGTAAACCAGCAAAGTGGTATAAGAGTGTACAATAATGGATTGCTTTCAAAATGTCAACTTTTGATTTTCCATCTTTTTTGCCGAACCTCGAAAGGTATTTGATGGCATTGGATCGGCAAAATGCTTCAGCATCTCCAATACCCTGTATGAGATCTAATGTTTGGATTCCATCACTACTAGTATAGTGGGAACCATAGGTAGTTGCAATATAATTCTTGGCCTCATCCAACATAACATCTTCTTTATATTTGTAGAAGACTCTAGCAAAATCACCATCTGGTCTTTCATTCCGTACACCAGTATTGGAATCCTTTTGTGGAACCAATTCCCTTGTCATAGGGTCTTGTCCATGTGTTCTCCTATAGACAGTCTTTCCACCATCAGGAGATTCATAGATCCACTTACGATGATCTTCCTCTATACCAGGCATCATTGCATCCTGATACTTCTTGTCATTTTCCAATTGTTCCATTGTGTAATCATTACCAAAAACTTCTGGTGTAGTGGGGATGTGATGTGCAATTTGATCATCATTATCCGATAAAGGATCATCAGGAAAAGGAGCAGGTTCATCATTAGGTGGCCATGCAGTGCCAGGAGTCCATTCATATCCACCATGAGCCTTTACCCAATCTTCACCCTCTTTAGCAGTACTGAAACTTAAAGCATCTTCTCCTCCAGTTATTTCTAAAGGAACTGTTTCTGCAGCACCAACAAAGTTCTCATTGTCAAAAGTAATAGTATCATCTGCAGCAGGAGCAGCAATTGGATTACCTACTACACTGTGTCCATCTTCTTCCCAAAAATCCTGATCTGTTCTTACTCCCACATTGTCTTGCGTCATAATCGGATAGTCCTCATCAAGTGTTCCATTCAATATTGAACCTAATAGTCCCCAAGCATTAACCATAACAGAATAAAAAATCGTTTACTAATGATTCTGCTTTCTCTTTACCAAACTTACCAGAAAGATATCCTCCTACTGGATCAAGTTTAGTCATGTACTTATCGAAGTCATGATACACAGTTGTATCTTCTCCATTGGGCATACTACATTGTACCATAGTTTGATAGGCAGTCAAGTACTTCTCAAACATTGGTAAATGATTATCAACCTCATCAGCAGTACAGTATGCAATGTATATGTTCTCAGAGAAGTGATTGCCAGGTTCAAAGAATCTATAATCCCCCTTACCTTTTGGTAAACCCTCAACACCAAATAGAAGATTCTCTGTAGGATGTTGGAAATCAAATACTATGATCACCTTTTTCTCAAAGAACCCCATTAGATCCATACCAAAACAAGGAAGATTACTTCCAGTCTTAGGATAGATTATATTATTATAGATATTGGATTTGTCACTCCAGATATCCACAGCACGAGACTTAATGAACCATTCATTCTTAAAGATCTCTGCCTTCAAATGAGTTCCTTTAGCCTCCCAATCTGCCCATGTTGAATCATGGGCTAGATCAGGAAAGGTATCAAACAGAAGGGATTTGTAGTTCTTCCACAGATTCTCCATCATTATCTCCAAAGTTTACATCAGCATCTACCTTGTCATATAGATCAAGGAAGGCCTGTTTGGTTTCATCATCGAAACGATTCACACAAACTTCAATAGCCTTCTCTTTGTTCTTCCAAATAGCATATGCCTTTACGATATGGACAAGACGGCGTGTACTAATAACTTCTTCTACACCACCATCATAGAATGTCTTTCTTATTATATCACCCCAGTCAACTAATTTCTTACAGAAACCTGTATCTTCACACAAAAGATTTAATATCTTCTCTTCTGTTTTTGGATTTGGATAGGACTGTTCAAAGGTTACAGGGAATCTCTCTAGGAAGGCTTCGTTGAGCACGTTAGTTCCAATAAATCGCCCGTCTTCGGATCCTTTACCCTTAGTGTTAGCAGTTGCAATGACGTTGAATCCTTTTGTTGGTCTAACGAATCTTCCGATTTTTTTGAGGAATACACCATTTCCTTCAAGTATCGACTGGAGACAGAGAATTTTATTACTGGCAAGGTCGATCTCGTCAAGGAGCAAGACAGCTCCTCGTTGGAGGGCTTCGATGACTGGGCCGTTATGCCAGACTGTGGAGCCATCAACAAGACGGAAACCGCCAATAAGATCATCTTCATCTGTTTCAATAGTAATGTTTACACGAACAACCTCACGTTTTAATTGAGCGCAAGCTTGTTCCACTCCAAAAGTTTTTCCATTGCCAGAAAGACCTGTAATGAAAGTAGGGTAAAACAACTTAGAAGAAATAATCTTTTTAACATCGTTGAAATTACCAAACTTTACAAAATTAGGATCAATATCAGGAACAAGATTTTGTTCTTCTTTAGGTAAGGCGGCAGGCGCTTTGTAAGTCTTTTCAAGTTTCTCTGCAATGGTTAAGTTCCACTTACCAACACCAGTCTTGAAGTTCTTAAGATACTTAGTTACAGTCTGATATCCTACATCATTCTGGGCGCACCAGGCTTTAACATGTGCAGATGTAATCTTATCTCCATATAGATCTCTAAGAGAATTGAGGAGGGATTCAGGATTCACTTTAGCTTCAAAAGGCATTGTAGTATTCGTTTGTATGTATACATTATAATATAAAAAAAGCCCCCTGTAAGGAGGCTTTGTGACACTTATTAAAGTGTCTATGCAATGTATGACATAAACTCACCTAGTACTTTCTTATTCATCTTCTTACCCCTAAGAGACTTGGTGAAGGCAGATTTAATCTGTGCTTTGGTAGCATCCTCTTTAACTTCAAACTCAGTATCGTTATTAAGATTACTTGATGACAATCCAAAGTAAGCATGATAACCAACATCAGTCAAACATAAAGATTTGTTTTTCTTCCAACCAGATTGAATGTTCTGAACCTTTTCAAAGTCCCAGTTAAGATACTTACGAATGAAATTGGAAGCATCCCTATTCTCCATCACTCTTATACCAATGAAATTAACATTAGGGAATTTTCCTCTAAGTTGATTCAATAAAGCACCAGTCAATTCATGGTATTCTGACTTACAAAAATAAGTCTTTCCATTTGACTTATCCCGAATATAAGAATAACCATTCATAGTTGATCTCTGACCTAAGTAAGACTCACCACCCTCATAACGAGCAGGTATCCACTTACTAAATCTCAAAGGATGTGCTTCACCATCTGTCAAAGTAATACACTGTATCTTCTGAACATTAAATTTCTTCTGGAACAGTGGAATGATTTGATTCAATGAAACTAATGCCTCATTAAGTGGTGTTCCTGATAGAGATAATCTACGAGGATACTGGTAGTAAACCTGACAATCCCAATTGTTTCTTCTTTGAGAAGTCAATGAAGAAGAGAGTCTCCAGAGATTAAGCATTTGATTTTCCAAATCTCCTTTCTTACAATCACTAGAAAGAAACTCTACCATTGAGAATTGACTATCAACTATTATACGTCCATCAGCTTGTTCATGATGAACAGGTAAAGGAGTCCTCTTAACTGGAGGCCCGTCCTGATCGTAATCAAAGTAATACTCAGTATCATGATTCCACTCATTAGTGAAAGCATAAACCTTAAAAGGAATCTGAACTTTCTTACAGAACCATATCAAATTGAACAGTTGCTTTACAGTGTCCTGTAAAACATGTGACATAGATCCAGACCAGTCAAGAACAAATATCAATCCATGATTCTTACCATCAGGTATAGTAGTAATCTTTCTGAATAGATCTTCATTATACTTATAGGTATGAAGTTTATTACAATCTATAACACCAGTCTTGGCAACAGTAGCACGAGCATAAGCATCTGCTGACTTACGACACTCAAACTCTTTCACAAGATAGTTAACTTCTTTCTGTGCAGTTCTTCTGAATAGTCTGTAGTCATTATCTACAGGTTCAAATACATCCCTCTTTGTTGGAGAGTGTTTATCAAAATTATCCTGACACTCTTTCCACCAATCATTAAGATACTCATGAACCTTTACGTTCTGAACAATTAGTGTATCCATATTTAAATCAGGTAATGAAACATACTCAGGATCATAGTAAGAACCCCTATCCTTATTATCATTAAGATTCTCTAGATTATCTTGAAGTGCTTTATCAGTCTCAGCCTCCAGATCACTATGTACGCCACCACCACCTCTCTTCTGTGTATCATAATCTAATCCCTCATCCTCATAATCATCCGTGGGAAAACCTTGGTCAACATCACCATCCATTTCCCGATCAGGAGTCTCATCAGTAGAATCAAATGGTACATCAAGATCTCCACCCTTATCACCACCACCAATAGGAACCTGAGTCTTCTGAAGATCATCCATCTTGTCCTTTAGGAACTGAGTCAGATCCTTAGCCAATTGAAGAACCTCTTCAAAAGTCTTAGTCTTTAAAGCCCTATCTACAAATTGTTTCTCATCTTCTTCAAAAGTAATCTCAGCAAAACTACCAATCTTATAGTGAAGGTTGATTCTATCAGCGAGATTTAATTCTTCTATATCTTTATCTTGTATCTCAAAGAAATCTTGTTCAGCAAGTTGAGAGTATCCAGTATAAAAAGTCTTACTCAAGCCTGGATATTTCTGTTTCATCAACTTTTCAATTCTAACATCCTCGAAAACATTAACAAAGGACATTGGAATTTCTGGATGATCTAACTGCCAATTATCTGCTGGAGTATATAATGCATGACCAACCTCATGACCCACCAGAAGGTCGTATACGGTTCCTGAAGACTTCTCCCACATTGGAAGTGTCAATACCCTCTTCTCCACATCAAACGATGCTGTAGGTACTCTACGGTTCTCTATAATAAGGTCTTCAGTCGCAAGCAGTTTAGCAAGTTGACCTTTGACTTCGTAGTTGACCTGTGTAAGCATCTAGTTCCTCGTGTATGTACATATAATAATACACATTGGGACACTTTCAATGGATAGTGTGCAGCTTCTTCAACTGTCTACTGTGAATATTTCACCTTAGAAAATCCATTCATCTTCTCAAACGTAATCAAATTATCCAATCTGTCCGTCAATTCATCAACCTTGTGGGATATCATAAAGACATAAGCGTCCTTTATAACATATTTAATAATCTTAGTAAACTCCTCTGTACCATTACTATCCAAAGAACTGTCAAAGATCTCATCAAGAATCAATATATTTGTACTAGACGAGTTCTTTAGTTTAGCAATATCTCTCCAAGTAAACAGAATAGCAAGATCAATTCGCATTTTTTCACCTTCAGAGAAGGACTCGTAGCTGAACTTCTCGTGGATAGGAGACTTGATCTTCTCGTTGAACTGTTCATCAAAGGTAAAATTGATATAAAAATCCATCATCTGAAGATAGTGGTTTATCTTCTGATTCATTATAGGCAGATACCTTTTTATAATCTTTGCCTTGACACCACTATCCTTCATCATAGAGTTTGCAAACTCCAGATAGTCAATGTCTTCAGTGTGATCGGCCTTAGTCTTTTCTACAGATACTAAATCATTTTTTAAGCCCTTGAGGGCAGCTCTTTCAGTATTTCTATTTGCAATTTGTTCGGTAATGTCTTGAACTTCCTGTTCATGATCGTGGACTTGACGTTGGTACTCAGAAATTTTAAAATTGTTTGTTGAAATGTCATTCGTTAATTTAGTGATCTGCTTGGAGACATCTATAAACCTGGCCTCTTTTTTTTGTTCTTTGCTTATAGACTTTTGAAGATCTTTGTAAGCGGAGTTAATCTCCTTTACCTTCCCTTCGATATCACCGATTTTATTTAGCCTAAAATCTTCTTCAATATCCTGTTCACAAGTAGGGCATGATACATTATCCTTGAAGAACCTATGTTCATCGGTAATAATCTTAATCTTCTGTTCTAATTTACCCCTAATTGTGTTCATCTTCCGTAATGAAGATGTTGCATTGGAGATAGTTTCCAGTTCAGGTTGATGTTTAGTCTTAATAAGATTATCAAACTTAGTATTATCACCCATTAAAGATGATGAATCATCTAATAGAACTGATATCTTATCCTTCATATCCTTGATTCTCTTCTTGCCACTCTTATCCAGATCAGCAATAAAGTTTTTCTGCATCAATATCTTCTCTTCTATCAATTGTTTCTTGATAGTAAGTTCTTTCACCTCTGTATTAGATCTATTAATCTTTTCTCTAAGTATCTTTGCCATACCTGAGAAGATTTTAATGTCTAATACATCCTCTACAATCTCTCTACGATGAGTATTGTTCAACTGCATAAAGGGAACAAACGTTGCCGAACCCAAGATAGTTGTCTGTGTGAAGGATTTATAGTTTAACCTTAATATAGTGTCTTCTAGATGCGCCTGTTGATCATTGGCGTTCGCAAACTGATCTTGTTTCTTACCATCAATATAGATCTGGAACAAGGTAGGTTTCATACCTCGAACAATAGTATAGATCTTACCGTTTGCTTCAAATTCTATCTGTACTTCACACTCTTTATCATTAACCGTATTAACTAATTGCGTCTTCTTGATCTTACGAAAAGGCTTGTTGTATAAAACAAAAGTAAGAGCGTCAAGAATAGTAGATTTACCAGCACCGTTAGAACCAACTATTAAATTTGTAGGAGACTTTTGGAAACTAACAATGATAAATTGATTACCAGTTGAAAGAAAGTTACGCCATCTAATCGTCTTGAATGTTATCATAATCTTTTGGCGGGATTATAATATCATCTGGTGTGATGATAACATATTTGTATTTGTGTCGTTGACAGGTCTCTACAGCCAGTGTATCATCAATCTCCACAACTGTCAAGGTAGTCTCTTCATTGGCCTCTAAAAGTCCTGCGTATCTTGTTGCATCATCTTCCTGTTGAAAAAGATAAAGAGCCTTCTGGCCATCATCATTCGTGACAGCATATGCCCCTTCACCCTCTTTTCCAGCAAGTGACAATATGTACATTAATCAACCTCGCACGCTTCCAAGTAGACCTCCCTAAGAAGTTTTTTAACTCGATCTTTCTTTAATTCAAAATCAGATTCTTCTATGTATTTATTCAGAAGAGTCAAGGTATCTTCTACACTCTCTCCATCAAGATCCACCTCCAGATCATTGATCTCAGTATTCTCAACAACCTTCAAATCTATTATACCAGCCTTTACAAGTTTGTCTAGGAACTTATCATACTCTAACTGACTTGTTCTTTTCTTCACATATAATTTTACTATCTTATCCTTGTATAGATGTGCCTTAAATGTGGCAGCAGGAGTATCATTATAATACACCTTCTCAAACATAGTATAAGGATTCTCTACAAACTCAATCTCTCCTGTATCAGTATCAAGAATATTAAATCCTCTCTTATCACCACAGTCATTCCAATACATCTGGTATGGATTGCCTAGGTAAAATGTCTGACCATCATTACTTCTAGTGTGATAATGTCCTGAGAATACCGTCTCAAACTTTTCTATTATACCTTTATCAATACCTCTCTCTTGAATACAGCCAGGATATAGTTGGAACCCTTGTAACTCTAGGTGACCAAAAGCGATCTTAGAGTTCGTGGCAGCAATAGCAGATTGAGTTTCTTGATAATTGTCATCGCAGATCCAAGGGAGCATGAAGGCTTTGAACCCGTTAATATCATATTCTCCAGGCTTAGATATAGGGATAAGATTATCGTAGTTAGATAAAAGAGACTCAATAGAATTAATCTGATTGGTATTCTTATAATAAACATCATGGTTACCTACAAGTTGCCAGACTTTTACACCTAAATTTTTAAACTTATCATATACATGTTCCTTTGCCCAGTCAAGTGACCAGAAATCTATATTCTTTCTATTATCAAATGCATCTCCCATGTGTATGCAATACTTTATATCCCTCTTCTCCAATTCAGGAAAGAAGATATCATCATAAAATTTCTGAAAGAAATTATGAAAAACTTTACTACCTCTTCGTCCTCCGAAGTGGGTGTCAGTTATAATTGCAATCTTCATTTCTTTTCTTTAGACCTATTAATAAGACTAATAAATCTATCAGCAGCAAACGTACCACCAACACAAACATCTATATCATCACCATCCTTCCAGTTCTCAGTACCATCTTTCTTAGTGTGGGCAAGGGCCTCAGTAAGATCATCAATAATTTTTTGGGTGATCTTCATTGATTCATCTTCGTTTGAACTGCTTCCTTTATTGAATTATAATCACTAGAGTCGCCGTAATCATTATCCACATGCATGACCTCATCATACCCCGACTTCTCAATGATTTTCTCACGGATCTCCATTTGTTTCTTCTCTTTCTGGATCCTCCGAAGAAATGCGTAGTGTATAATCTGGGTGAAGTAAGCAAAAGGGTTTGTAGATTTCTCTGGATTGAAGTTATGTATGTATTGAACGCAGTTTTCAATCCCATCTGATATCATGTCCTCCCTAAACATATAGTTTACAAAGTTCGGTTTATACGACAAGTGCGTAGCAATCTTTACGAAACACTCACCAAGATAATTGGTAATACGAGGCTTCGGATCTCCTTTAGTTTCGGCTTCTTTAACGTCAGCCTTATACTGTACAATAGCGTATAAAAACTCTTTGTTATTAACGTAATGTTCAGATCGTTTTCTGGTTCGGGTTCCTTTTGCGGGCATGATTCATATCACCTCTTTAGTTGTTAATAGTATACCATTAAATTAAACGCTTGACAAGTAACCAATTTGTGTGTAGGATAACTCTGCAGGGGTTCAAAGGGATGCTATTCAGCTTTATTTGAATCCTGTTTATAGATACCTTCAAGGTACTCTCGAGCTTGATTAACAGAAATTACATATCCCATCTTCTTAGTTACTTTAATCTTCTCAGAAGATCCACCATTAAGATTAGAGAATATAAACTTTTGATAATAAGAAACTACTTCAGAATCTTCTTTAGCTTCTACTACAGTTATAACTTTATCCATAGGAATAACCATAATACCTTCTGTAGGATTGCTCCTTAACCAAGGCATCATTCTTAATCCTTCATGTTGTCCGTTCATATGAACTGTCTCAATTTCTACTGGGTCACTAATAATTAAAACCGTGCGACCATTTTCTTCAGACGGCATAACCTCTCCGAAGATCTCTTCGCCAGATACTAATTTTATGGATCCGTAGAATTCTTCTTCCATTATTTTAACTTAACCTGTGACAATTCATAATTAAAATTCTCCTCGTTATAGATTTTGACTCGTTCAAGTAAATGATTCAAAGTATAATTCCGTTGAGAATCATATTTAATATCATCTGCAATGTCATACAAGAGGGATTTAAGTTTTCCTTTGCCCTTTCTAAGTACTCTACCTATTGACTGAAGGTTTCGTATTCTGGACTTGGACGGCGACGCGAAGATAATGTTGTGTAGGCGCTTAATATTGATGCCAGTGCTAAAAGTCCCATAGGACGCCACAATAATCGCATTGTTTTCCTCTTCTGTAATTTCACGAATAGATTCACGTTCATCAGCCTCCACGCCACCGTGGACAAAGAAGACTTTACGATCATCATTTACAGAACTATTTATAGATTCATATAAGATCTCTCCGTGGGCCTCGACTCGACTAAACAATATTAATGTGTTGCCTTGAAGAGATAGTGCCAAATTTTTAATAAATTTATTTCTTTTCTCGTTAGATATGATATAATTTATCTCTTCTTGATAATCATCAAATTGTCTGGGCTCATGTTTCAATACAATGATTCTAATATCTAACTTAGATAAATGCCCTTTATCAATAAGATCCTTTGTTTTAGTTACTTTATATGAGGGCCCAAACAATCCTTCCAGAACCCACTTGTGAGTCTGTGCTCCACTTAGAGTTCCAGTGAATCCATATCTATACTTAGTATCTCTAAGTTTGGACATAATTCCTATTAATGATTTGGATTTAAATTGATGTGCCTCATCTCCTATTATAACATCAAATTGACTAAACCACTTCTTATCCATCTTATAGATGGATTGCCATGTTGATATGGTAACTCTTTGAGGAGTAGTCCTTTTTCTACCAGCATAAACACGATGACAGTACTTTTCGACATCCCAACCATACTCTATAAAATCCTTATACATTTGTTCTACGAGAGAAGTCGTGGGAACAACAAGTAGGATTCTTCTCTTTCTGCCCACATGATAACGTGTAACAGCATAGATCATCAGGGACTTACCTGATCCTGTAGGGGATATAATTAATCTTCTATTATACTTTAGTGCATCATACACACCTTGTATTTGATAATCTCTAGGTTTGATACTAGTGATTGCTAACATATAATCCCTTACACCTTCCAATGATATCTCTTCATTCTGTTCAAAGGGAAGACCATAGTATTCACTATTCAAAAACTTGACACTATACTCTGACTTCTTTGCCCAATCTACAATCTTATCTAACAGTCCGACATAAACCTCACCAGTGGCAGTTGAAAATAAACGAATTTTACCATCCCAATGTCTATTCCTATACTGAGGCATAAACTTGGCGCCTGGAACATCGAATGTAAAAAAATCAGATAGTTCCTGTTGGACATGAGGTGGTGCATCTACAGTAAGATAGACCTCATTCTTTTTAGCAATAGTAAGATCAGTCATAACCCCTCGTAAATCTCTGCCATTCGATGGCATTCTTTATTTGGTACGTTCTGTTTAATATAACCTTTAAGATACTCTCAAGATAATCTAACATTATCTGATAGTAATCTATCTTAGCAATACATTTAATTAGATCTTCATCTCCATCAAAGTATATTCCCAAGTCTGCCTTTAGAACTTTATGGTCGAAAGGTTTCTCTGCATATACTTCGGGTGATGCTTTACCTGAGTAATATTGCCACTTCTCCTTCTTTAAAACTTTATATCTAGTTTCCTGAGCTCTCTGAAGGGTTAAGATATTATTGTATATCTTATAATATTTTGCGTGTAATGCTGGTACTCTTGTTGATTCTGAATGAAGAAGTTCATTATCAATTACAGAGTCTTTATCCCAAAGGTCTTGTATAAATTCAAGATTCATCTCCTATCAAACTCTCCACATTAAAAATAGTATATTTAAAAGAGGCTGTCGCCATAATATAATTTATATCAGTTGCGTCAGCGGTAAATGGAACTGGGGTAAGAGAATTAGGAAATAGATCCTTAAAACTTACCTTGGCAACTGGATTGAAACTACTATTATACACTATAAGTGTACCATCTGACGTATCACCCATGATGAGATCATCATTATTTTGTTGATTTATGGGTATAGATTCTGCCAAAGATTCGGGAAATCCAAGAGATCTCATCCATCTTTCTACCTGCAGATAGTTCTCTAAATTTTCATCAATAAAAAACTCTATGTCTAAATCGCCATAATCAAGTTTATCTCCAGCTATAGGAATATCTTTCAAGTAAGTTGTCTGAATAGACACTCCTAGATTGATATTAGGAATACTAACTGATTGAGAAAAGAAATCTACCTTTGGTGCCTTAGCCAAAGTAAACTTAAATCCTGCAGGGGATAAGAAGTTCCTATTCTTAAGTTGTCTAGACCAAGCAGAAGTCTTCGTTGCCATGGGCTTTTCCTTTTATTTAGTTGGTTCTTCGCAGTCAGGACTGATACTTTCAACCATTGTTCCACCAACATCAGATCCAGCATCCATTCCCATCATTGTAGCAGCTCCAGCAAGAACCCAACCAACGAAAGGAATCCCAGTGAGACTAGGGGCCACAGCAGCACCAACACTAGCACCGACCATTCTACCCGTTCCTTTTCCTGATCCGATTGCTTCAATACAGGCTTCTGACTTACCTGTTTCTGTGGTAGATGAAACACCGCCAGTCCCAATACTCGTTGCTGGATATGATTTCCTTTCTGTAATGGTGTTGTTACCCATTCCCAGAAACCCCGCTTTCTTCTTTATATCCCGTTCCACATGCGACATCTTAGGATCATGGGAACGATAGTTAATCCAATATCCATCCTGTCCTGCCTTTACTTCATAGGAAGTGTACTCACCGACAGGTACATTTACTACAGGAAACTTACTTTGTCTAGAGATCATCCCAATCATACCAATATGACTAAGACCCAATACCGTCCCTAAACTTATGGTAAACCACTTATTCATAATCATAACATGAGTCATATTATATAGGCATAAAAAAAGAACCCCCGTCGGGGCCCCAATATTCTGGTTCTCTTGGATCTATTCTGGGATCCCACCAGAAGAATCCGAGTTGATGCAACCTAACATGCATCAGTGGTTTTTTTAATTCCATTTCTTCTCCAATAAAAAAGGGAGTCCGTAGACCCCCTTCATTCGGTATGCAATATGAATTACATGAGGTTTGTAACTTTAACTCTACGATAGTAGCGGTTTGAGTTAGCAAGAAGGCGTCCAAGACCTTGGTTAGAAACATTACCTTCCGCAAATGGGTTAGCAACGATTCCGTAACGAGTCTTAAAGCCAATTTTTGGTTGGAAGGTGTCCTGACCAACTGCACGAACCATCTGTAGAGGAACGTATGGGCAGTAGAACAGACCAGCATCGTAAGGATTAGATCCTTTGTAACCAACAACGTAGTACTGATTAGCGTCATTGTTTGCAGCGAATGGATCGATGTAAACTTTGTACTTACCAGCCAATGTTCCAGCAAATGTATTGCCAGTGTCATCAACGTTAAGGTTAGCGTTCAATGCAGGAGTATAGTCAAGGATTCCAGCCATTGTTAGTGCAGAAGCAACGTCTGCGGAACATAGGACAACGTTGCCCTTTCCACGACGAGTTCTTTGTGCGATCTGGTTGGCATCTCTTTCTATCTGGAAGAGAAGTCCCTTGAATTTCTCAACTGACCAACGACCATTACTGTCTGTATCTAAATCGAAAGTTCCAGCAGTAGAGGTGTTGATTGTTGCACCTTGCTCAGCAGACTTGTAGATAGTACGGATAACTTCACGGTTGATCTCTGCAAGTATCTCTGTTGAGAGGATATTTGCGAGTTCAGACTCGGCGTTTAATCCGTGGATAGCTTTAAGGTCTTGAGCTAATTCTAAACTGTACTCAGCTTTCAAAGCACGAGACTTCGCAGTCACCGTTACTTTCTCAATGCTGAATGCCATTTCTTGGAAATGGTTGGAAGCACCGTCGCCTAAAGCTTCGGAGTCTCCTGTCCTCATACCTTGACCTACATCATATGCAGATGTGGTAGCAGAGGCAACTGGGTTAAGAACGCCAGGGTTAGTACCAGACTGTGAAGTTGTACCGAAACCTGCAGCTGTATCAGAGAATCCTCCTGTGAGGGTCTCAGCGCTGTTCTGTCCAGAGAATGCTGAATCTGGCTCGTCGAATAGAGCTTCTGTTCCACTCTGATTCGTGTAGCGAGAACGCATTGCGAAGATCAAACCTGTAGGTCCGCTCATTGGCTGAACACCAGCAAGGTCATAAGCGACCAAGTTAGGCATTGCACGACGGATAAGGCTGATCAATACAGGGTCGAAACCTGCAACTGGGCCTGCGGCTGTTGAAGAACCACTAAATCCACCTGTTCCAGCAGAGTTAGTTGGTGAAGCTTCTGTTAAACTCTGGAAAGAGTTCTCTTCACGGAGCATTTGCTCTTGGTTCTCAAGAAGTACAGCAGTAACATTACGTCTATGCTGATCTTGAATCTTGTCTACTCCTTCGTAATCGAGGAGCGGGGCCCACTTTTCAGTAAGCGCCTGATAGTTGATGTTTTGTTGCATCGTTTTGTAAGGTTGTTTAACTAAAAATTTATCACTTCCTATTCACACGACCAAGTGCTTCCAGATAAGTAGCCATTGATCCAGTAGCTGGCTCAACATGCTCTGCTTCTTCTGTTAGTTCTTGAGGTGCGCTCGTAGGAGAACTAGTCTTTGTTCCTCCTTTGAAGTATGACTCCTTAAGAGTTTCTAGTTTTCCACGATAGGCTTCTTCACTTTCAAACTCAACACCCTCTGCAAGACTTTGTAGTTTTTCCTTTTGGGATACTGCAAGTCCTTCTGCAACGTTGTTGAAGACAGTCTGAGCTGTTGACTCACCAAGTTTGGTGTTAAGTGCAACGTTTCTTTCTATCTGCTCGTTAAGCTTGGTCTCCATTTCATCAAGTTTGTCTACCATATTCTCTAGAACATCATATTTATCTTCAGGTAATGATACATAATGATCTTCAAAAAGCTTTTTCATGCCGTCTAAGAATGATTCAGTCATTTCGGCTTTGATGCCTCTTTCGACTGCTAGCTGATTCTCCTCTAGCCACTCTTCTGCGACATATTCGAGATACGCATCAGTTCTCTCTGTAAGAGATACTTTGATAGTCTCAACTTCTTCGTTGAGTTTGGTAGCGTATTCTTCGTTCAGTTGATTTTCGATATCTGTAATCTTAGCATTGATAGATGCCTCGAAGATTACCTTTGCCTTTTCTCTGAATTCCTCAGATAGGTCTTCACCAGCGAGGAGAGCGTTAACGTCCTCTTCGATAGCTGAGTTAAGGTCAACCTTGGTTTCGTCTTCCTTAGTAACTGTCTCATCTTCGACGATGGCTTCCACCTTCTCGTCTGTTGATGCTTCAGTTTCTTCGTAAGAAACCTTACCTTTGTTTAAAGTAGGCATGCCAGGGTTTCCTCCACCTTTGCCAGGACGGTTAGTAACTACGTCTGCAACTTGCTTAATAGTCTTTGTAGGAGTCTTAAGCGCATTGGACTCGTCATCCGGCTTTGAGTTCTGGGGTGTAGGACCTCCCAGATCTTCTACTGCCTGAGAACTTTTAACATAGTCGCTCGGTGTAGAGGGCATTGGATCCCCTTTACCAGCTCCAGCGTTAACAGCAGTGTTGGATTGCTTTGTGCCTACTTCCATTTCTTGTAAATCTCCACGAGACATTTTGAACTCTCCGCTTTAAAACGTGATTAGATATCGTTAATCTATGTTTATTTATTAAATCAAAGATTTGATAGGAAGTTTTGGAAGATTTCCAACTTCTTCTCATCAAGCTGACCTTGACTAACAAATTTATTTATAGTTTCTTGAGTTTTCTCAATGGCTTCTTCAACTACTTCTTCTGGCTCTTTGACTGCAATTGTGGCAGGAGTTTCCTCAACAACAAGATTTGCTTCACGAGCTTTAAGTAGTCCAGATTCCCAGACCCAATCAACTCCTTCCATAATGCCATTGACGAAAGCGTCAGGGGCGGAAGGATCTGCAACTATATCAGCTGCAGTTGCGAGCATGAAGTCTTCACCAACGACTTTGTAACCTTCGTTAGTGTCTCTAAGACTACCCATGCCTCTAGAAGAAACTCCAAGTTGTACGCCTTCATCTAAAAGATTCTTGGCGATAACACCCATAGGGGTTTCTAAAAGCTTTGCTTTACCTACAAAATTATTCCCTTCCCTATGAAGGTCTACAATCTTGTGAGATACTCTGTCCAAATTTACAGTTGGACCTTCTGGATGACCTAGCTCTCCAAGAGCACGGCCTTTAGCCACGAATGACTCACAGTACCTATTAACTTCTTTTTCAAGAACTTCTGTAGGGTAGAATCGACCATTCCTATTCTTAAGGTTACCTTGTAAAAAAGTACCCTCAATAAACATTGACTTCTTGCCTTCCTTTTCTTCGACAAGAACTTTACAGGTTTCGATCTCTTCTCTAATGAGTTTCATTTTTAAGCCTCAGGTTTTTCTTCTTCGGTCTCATTATCAGGTGTTTCTACTTCAGCAGTAGGGGTTTCGACTTCTGAATCCTCAACGGATGCAGGTGTGCCAGGTGCTTCATCAGATGCAACTGGTTCTTCACTTGGTTCAGTCTCAACTTCTGTCTCTGGTACGTCTAGATAGGGGTTAGGCCCACCAAACATAGAGGCAGTCACAGCTGGTTTGATAGTATCAATATTCTCAGCTGACTTTGCATAAAGAAGATCTTTAAGTTTGTCGTGAATATCGGTAGCTGAAGGATCTTCAGCGGCTATCATATCAATTAAATCATTATCCATAAGGGTTAATATAGAATTAGACTAAAGGTATTTATATCTCTCCACCTTTGGGCATCTGTGGAGGAGGTGCTTGTTGCTCTTCAGCAGGCATTTCTTCAGGCATTGGGTTCATTTGTCCACCAGGCATTTGTTCTGGATGAACACCCATTTCCAGTTGTTGCACTTCCATTGGGTCAGCAATCTTACCATCCTCAATTTCTTGTGCCATCTGTTTGTCGATCTCAATGATCTCCTCATCCTTCTGTTTAAGAACATTACGTCTCACCCATTCAAGTGAGTAGTACTTACCAACATAAGGATCGACTCCAGCAACAACACCAAGTCTCTCGTTAATGAGTTCTACCTCTTTTAATTCTGAGAAATGATTATCGTATACAAAATCGAATTGGATGTGATCAGAGAGGACTTCCCAGTCTTCTGGCGTAACAATGTTCTTAAGGATTAAGTTGGTCTTCAACATGTCAAGGAAGACAGATGAGAACCTCTTTCTCATCCTACCAACAAACTTGGTGAACTTAATCTCGTCTCTTAAGATCTCTGAAGATCTTCCAAGATTAAATCCTTCTCCAGATCCAGCAATACGTGATTCTGGTACACCCAGAGCTCTGTAAAGTTTCTTCTGGAAATATTCTATGTCAGAGAGTTCTCCAAGGTTTTGTCCGCCTGGAAGAGTTGTAATCTCTGTACCACGACCACCTTCTCTACGAGGTAACCAGAAATCTTCAAGCATACTCATATGCTTTCTGTCATCTCTGATCTCACCAGTAGATGCATCATACACCAACTTGTTCCTATAACGGTTCATAACCTCTTTGAGGTATTGTTCCGCTTTGATCTTAGGTAAATTACCTACGTCAATGTAGAAGATCCTCCTTTCGGGAGCACGACTCAATCTGTAGATAACAAGAGAGTCCTCAATCATTCTAAGTTGATTGAGTGCTTTAATTGCCTTGTTTAGATAAGAAAGAATTGTATTCTTATTTCTATCTACTAAACCAGAATGACAGAATGTTATTGCGTCAGGTGCAATCTTAACTGCTTTATTCTTATGAGCAAATGGTGTGCCACCTATAGCACCCACATTATTTTTATTAGGAGTATTAGGCTCGTACTGATAGTACTCTTCTATCTCAGGATTTTCTATATTGGATGGATCCTGACCTTGATTAACTGATCTGATTACTCCCTGTAATGTGGGATCTGTCTTGAGTTTTCTTACCAGTTTAATCTTAAGTGGATCAATATATCTTACTTCCTTAATTCCTTCTTCTGGTTTCTTGACATCGATTACTTTGTGGTAATAGATTCTCCCATCAACATACCAATTTCTAAGAATCTCATGGGACTTTTTATCAAAGTCTAGAACTTCTTTAACAGATTTAAACTCATCTCTAATGAGTTGTTTAAGCTTCTCAGATGCAGGAAGATTCTCCAAATCGATTTCGACTGGAGAATCATTCTGATCCGAAACTATTGCTTCGTTTATAATATCTTCTATGGCACTGTCCACTTCTGGATGAAGTGCCATTTCACGATATCTTTTTATTAACTCGTGCTCATTCTTGAATACACCGTCAATATCGACATACTGCCCATAGAACCCACTCGAAACATAATAGTCCGATGAATCCTCATTAGACTGAGGTACAGGTGAGACGACGTTCTTTTTCTGCTCGTCGTCCTTCTGTATCTTAAAACCAAATAATTTAGCCATTAATTCACTTCATACTGGGCCTTCCCAGTTATTTATATAAGATGTTTAAGCGTTAGGATCTGAACCAAGCATAGAAGAATCTTGACCACCTTTAAAAGCATCCCACCACTGAACCTGTAGGTCAACAGTGAACTCTTCTATTGTATCAGGTTGATCGTATGATAACTCAATCGCACTAAGGTTTGTTGGGAATATCCCGTGGAATTTGTAAGACTTTAATACTGGTAATTTGTCATTCTGACCTTGAATAGAACCATCATTACCTTGTGCAGAATTAACAGTTGATCTTCCCAACTGATAAACCATAGCGTCAGTCTGATAATCCGCAGGAGTTGTTTCTCCAGTAGCATTATCATGTTTGTTGATTCCATTCATCCACAATTCAAAAGCATTTCTGAGATTGAATGTAGTGTCGTTGATGACAGTGATTGTCCACACATCAAATGTGCGGTCACCAGCAATCTTGAGATTCCTTCCTCTGAAAGGAACATCAATCACGTTGATGTTTGATGCAGGAAGGTTTGCGGCTTTCACCATAAACCTTGAATCCTCTGGTGCATTAGCATCTATGCCTACACCATCAGGAAATTGAAGTACAACTTCAAATAGATTAGGCCTTGCACCACCACCGATAAGTTTTGACCTGAACGAGTTAATCGTCCTGGCACCTATATTTGGTAAGTTCTTGGTAGGCATTGTTTTAAGTCCTCTCTTCGTATGTATTTAGTAAGGGGTTAGAAATTAGACAGAGCCAACAACTTCATCGAAGCTAATACCAGTTCTTGTAGCAACAAAGGTTAGACCAATGAAGTTAATAGAACGTGCAGGCTTAACGAAGATGTCTGCCTTGAAGGTATTTGAATCTATAACAGCAGGTGTGTTATTAGACTCATCACAGATGACTACGAAGTCGGTAATACCTCTCTTAGCTTTAACATCACGAAGATATGGTTCAACAATATTCAAGAAGTTTGTTCTTGTAAGATCATCGTTGAACTCAAAGAGTTGTGATCTTGCGGCTCTCTCGATTGTACCCTCAATTGTAAGGAACAAGCGACGAACATTAATTCTATCGAAGGCAGATGCCTCTTTCTGTGCAGTTTTGTCACCGAATAGAACTATACCAGCACCAGCAGAGAATACAACTGGGTTAATCCTCTTAGGATATAACTCATCTCTCTGTGCTTGTGATGGGTTGTATGCAAGTTTAATTGCATTGTTGATGTTTCCTCTAGTTGCACCAGCAGGTGAGAACCAAGGATAAGACTGAATGGATGTTCTTGCCATCAATCCAGCAACGTCACCATTTAGAGGTACATAACGGAATGTGTTATTGAACCTATCGTAGGTGTACTTATAACCAGAGTCAAATACACCGTAAGATGTAGAAGTCAAACTATCATAGAAAGCAATGATATTGTTTGTTTGTTGATCAGAATTTGTTAGACCAACAACTCCAGCTCTGTAAGGTGAAATACATGCGATGCAATCCTTACGTACAGAAGCAATGCTTAACAGTTTGTTTGCCTTAGCCTGTGCCTCATAAATGTTGTCTCCACTAGAAGGACCTTGGATAAGGTAGTTAACAGAGTACTCTGCAGGATTATCAAGAACAGTGTAAGAAGTTACAATGTCTCCTAATGTGCAAGCATACTTGTCAGTTCCACCGTAATCATTTCCATCTGCAAGTGAGAATGTCTTAGGACCAGCACCATTGAATGTTACTCCTTGTGCCTTTGTATTCCAAACACCAGTTGCATCAATGGTGTATCCACCTAATGCTGTATGCTTCAGACCGAGACCAGTTTGAGCAGCACCAACAAATGCATAGTTGGAGAAGTTTGCAACGTAGTTCTTATAGAAGATGTCTGTAGAAGGAGAAACTTTGGCATCACTTGCCTTAGATAATCCAGTCCACTTCTCTACAATGTTTCCAGAACTACCAGTTACCTTACCAGTGTCATCAACGATAAGAACGTGGAACTCGTCATTCTTAGAATTCCTTTCCTTAGCATATTCTGTAGTTGTAGGACGATCAGCAACCTGTTTCCAGTAGACTGTACTGTTTGTAAGTCCAAGAGTCTGTGAATCGTACCAGTCAGTAACAGTGTTACCTTCTCTTAGGTAAATTCCACTATCAATACCAGACATAACGAGGAAGTCTGTGTTCGCAAACGCAACAGTTGCTGCGGTGTCCATTATGATTTGACCAACACCACCAGTTGTTGCATAAGAAACAATGGTTCCTGTGTAAGTTCCGTTAAGTGACTTAACTTGATCGCCAGGACCAGACTTAAGCGCACTGAAGTCAGAGGCATAAGCAATAACTGTAGAACCGATTCCAACTGAAGCTTGGAATCTCTGTCTTTCTACTCTCTGTTGAGTCCCAGAAGCATTAAAAACTTTAAGACGGTTAGGGTGGTTTACTGTTGTAACAGCATTAGCATACTCGCCGTAAACACCAGCGTCGTATCCTTGGAAAGCTGCAGTTGTTGATCCTTCTTCGTAATCAATCGCACTCCATACGTCTGTTGTAACGTTGTGCTTACTTACGACTTTAACATCAACTGATCCTTCATTAATTCCTGTGATGATTCCTTTTATATAACCAGTTTGAACACCAACGGTTCCGTCAGTTTGTGCAACACTAGTTGAGAATCCAGCAGTAACAGCGTATCCTACTACAAGACCATCAGTACCTATAGCAACTATTTGGTCTGCCTGTGAGTCGATTGTGCAAATCTTAAGATCATTTGCCCAAGAGCCAGGGTTCCTTGCGGCATATAACCACTCAGTATCATCTGATCTGTTGTTGTAATAATCTTCAGAAGATCCAATCGAAAGATTGGTTATCGCAACACCAACTGGTGCGTTAGCATTGGATAATGTTGGGTTGGATGTTCTTAGAACTCTAAGAATTCCACCGTATGAAAGATAAGCAGATGCACTCATCCAGTACTCATACTGGGCATCGGCACTTTTTGGTGAACCAAACGTCTCTAAAAGGTCGGCCTCTGTCTCGATTAGAACTGGCTCATTAACAGGTCCTTTCTCAAATGGTCCTGCAATTGCACCTACTTGATCGTTGATGCCGTCAATCCTTCCGACAGTTAGGTCAACTTCTCGTACCTTAACGCCTGGAGATACTAGATTAAGCGTCATGTTAGTATTCCTCGGAAACTTAATGTTTTCTACTACAACTTATTTATTGTTTGGGTGTTTTCAGTGGGGAAACGGTACATGAACACCCTACCAATCAGGATATATCTCTGGTTTGTTTCGTTTTCTTTTAGATTTCACTCTCTTTATGGTACATGTCTTACACTCATAAGAATAAGATGATGGCAATGCACCTCTATTCTTTCTGGTTAGATAGAACCCATCTGTTAAATTTTTAGTTTGATTGCAGACCCTACACTTTCTCTCGTGTAATACCAAATGTCCTAAATCAAATTCATCATCTAAATCCATTTTATTATTACATGTAATCCCACATATAAGAACGATCACCATACTCATCTACATTCCATCTAGTTCCATCAGTATCAACGAATGAGGACTCTTCAGTACCATCATTAATAAATCCGAATGGTGCCATATCTTGTTCTATCTGATCTCTTTGATCATCATATACCCTCTTTCTAATATCATCGTCAGTCATCTCCTTGAAATAATCCTGTACTACCAACCATGCAAATATAACAAGACACATTGCTAAGTCATCATTACAACCTTCTTCTGCCTCAAATGAATTTGCCTTTTCGATAAAGGTAGTTAATTCTGCAATAATGTTATAGTCATTAATTAAAAGTTTATCTGATTCAACAAGAGTCTTTAGGTTTAATGCACCCATCTTCTTAACCGTCTTAGACATCTTGACTCCTAGTTGAACTTTACTACCAGAGAATCCTTGTCCTAATACTTGACCAGCCCTACCTCTCATCGCAGTCATTAGAACATTTTCATATTCCATATCATAGAAGAGTATAGATGCAATTTGATCCCCTACATCATTTACTTCACATAAAAGATATGCATTATTATATGCCTTTGCAAATTGAATAATAACACTAGGGAACAACATTGGTTTTATATGATTATTCCTATACTTAGCAACTACTCTATAGGGGAATGTAGTAGTATCAAATACAATAAAGGCAGAGTAATCTTTCTCCACACCCCTTGCAACGTCAACAGTAATTACATAATTATGTTTATCTACTGGGTTCTCATATATCTCTCCACCTCTCTCACCTCTACCGATTGGATCATCATATGACATCGCCTTTAACTTGGCTGGAGATATTAAAGTATCAACAGATCCTAAGAACTCACACTCAAACTCAACACGGAACTGTGCTTCTGATGTGTTCTTAATTGTCTGTTCCTTCCAGTCATCATCTCTGCCTGGCACTTCTGACCAGTGAACGTCCGTAGTTATATACTCGTTTCTACCAAGTTCTGCATCATGCCACAATCGGTAAAAATGATTCATACCACGAGGGGTAGAAACAATAATTACCTTAGTAGACTTACCAGAACTAATAGTAGGATATACACTACTAAAGAAATCATCTGCAATATGGTTGGGAATGAACGCAAATTCGTCTAGGAATATGATGTTGAATGACATACCCCGAACCGCAGATGCAGAGGTAGATGCAGCAACAATCTTAGACTTATTCTCTAATTCCATAGAACCTTTGTTCCATGCAATAATACCTTGTTGCATCCACTTAGGTAATGCCTCATATGCAATCTGCAATCTACCTAGTAGATCCCTAGCAGTTGCAGCTTTGTTTGCAAGAATACCTATAGTTACACTGTCATTGAACAATGCATAATGCAAAAGATAAGATACCACAGTCGTTGATTTACCTGACTGTCGAGGCATCTTACATATATTAAATCTACCACTATGGAAATTATGAATTAACTTCCTTTGAAATGGATACATGTCAAAAGGTACAAGACCTTCATCCAAGTTGATAATTTTTATAAACTTCTCGGTAAAATATACGGGATCATCCTTACACTTAAGATACTCAGCAACTTGCTTCTTAGTGAAATTAATCGGGGTATTGGCTTTCTTTAGATTCGGGTTACCAAGATATACATTATCAGATTCTTTAGCCATCAGGGATCAATTACAAGTAAAGGTTTAGTGGGGTCTTTATCAGAAGGACAGAAGTATATAACTTTACCGCCTGGATATACTTTCTCCAACTCACCTTGAACATCTCTTTTGAGAGGTCTAGATCTCTGAGGGAAGAACATCTGAATAAACTTAGTGTTACCTCTGAAGATAAAAGTTATCGAATAAGTTGCGCCATACTTATTCAACCTCCTCCAATTTTCTTCTTTTAGGTTTCTATATGATTTCATAGTAGAACGCAGGTCTCCGTGTCTATTTAGAATCCTTCATGGTCTGTTTAAGCATCTTCTGCAATTCAGCAGTACTTCCAACAAACAATGAATTATTAGTTACTTGAGTAGTTTTCTTATTATCTACCTCTTCAATATCTTTAACCTTTTTCTGAAGATCCATTAACTTATCAGCAGTGTCAGCAACGTGTTTGATCAACTGACCAGCAACTTCATATGATCTTGCAGACTCAGATTCTTGTGCAACTTCAAGTATACCATCAACTGCTTCCTGTCCCTTCTCTATCAGAGAATATAACTGAGCTCTACTATACTCATAATCCTTTTGAATCTCTGGTGAATCACCTTTAGGCCTCTTGATACTTGTTCTTGTAGGACTCTTTACTGGTTCTTTTATGATCTCAGCAGAAACTTCCAAAGCATCATCTATAGTATCAAATTCATTCTTCATAAGTCAGAATCCATTCCTTGTGCGACACTGTATACTGATCCATCAGAAAACTCAGTCTTAGTTTCACCAAATCCAAAGTCATCACCCTCAACTACCTGTTCATCATCTTGTACATTAATTATATTAATTGGAACATTAATATCATGTGGTTTGATGACACTTCCAAGTTGTGCTCTCTTGACCTTTATTCTGTTGCCAGTTATTAGACTGACCAACATCTTCTCTTCATCTATTTGTATATAATCTCCTTTCCTAAATGGGGTTGCACTATTAACATCAAATTCCGTCTTCTTAGTATCAAATGTTTCATTCGTTCTTGCGGTGTCATCATTAGTGTAATCCTTAATTGCAGCAGGAACTGCCTGATATCTAATCTGTCTAGGTGCAGTCTTGATGTTTGTAGTATCAGTAGCATAATCTGCCTGTACTTTCTTAATCAATCCATCACTATTATTAGCAATAGGTCCGAATAGATATGTCTTGCAAGTGAAGTTCAACGTATATATTAATGCCCTTCTAGTAAGGAAATCATCTTCATAATTATCTTCCATCTGGATTCCTTCCAGAGTTATTGGCATATCTCTCTTCTCTCCAATAACATCTACTAAGTCAATAGTGAGATTAAATGCTGGTTGAAAATATGGTAGTATCTGTTCTAAAATCTGTATTGCATCCTCATTGAGTTTAGAAAGGATACTCAGTTGCATATTAATATTATATGGTACGGGCATATACCCTTTAATCAATTTATTGGTAGTCTTATTAACTGCCTTAAAGGTTTGCATTGTTGAAACCTTACGAGTAGAATCGTAATTCATACCCATAACCTCAAATGACATCCTAGGCAATGTAAGAGTAGTTCCCACATCCTGAGAATATTCTCTACCTTGACTTACTCTTGCTAAGAATTTCTGTTGAGGGCCATAAGAAATTGGAACCTTTACAACACTAACAACCTTTCCAGCCTTATCAGTATGTTGGATCTCAATATTATTAAATAGGGTTCCGAAAGACACAATTGTCTTCCTCATTATCTCATGATAGAAATGATTCGTTAACATAATATTACAACTTTATAAAACTATTTAGAATTCCCCAAAGGGGTTCCTTTCTGAGAAGTCTAATATCTGGTCTGCTTCAAACTCGAATGTTTCATTCTGAGCAAACTCCCTATCACCATCTACTTCGGATTGAATTGATTGAACTCTATAACTAGCACCTGCACCAACAATGACTTCACCAACAGCAAAGTCTCCTGTTGGAATGGATACCTTAAGAATATTATCTGCAGTATTCCAAGAAGCAACATATGCACTTGTACCTGTAGAGACACCTTTAATTATCTCATCTACTTCATATTCTCCGAAGGAATTAGATGTTACGGAAGATATTGAAACAACAGGATTGATATTTGTATAACCAGCACCAGCGTTACTGTATCTAACTTCTTTAACAGTACCAGCAGTACTTATGACTGCCTCTGCCTTGGCATTCCATAGTAGTTCTATAGTCTCATTAGACTGTGCAGGCCATACAGAAGTAATACCAACTGTAGGTGTAAAGTTATAACCTTGACCGCCAGTACCAATTGCAACAGGTCCTAAAACAGCCTCAGATATAATAGCAGTAGCGATTGCAACACCATTAGTAACTGGACTACCACCAGTAAATACAACTTGTGGAGGTGTAGTGTATCCTGTGCCTGGATTTATTAATAGTATTCTATCAACTGCCTGATTGGGAATACCACTCCTACTAGTCATAATTGCAACAGCTGTTGCCTGTGTTCCAGTTGCAGGAGACTCAATAGTCATAATAGGAACAGAGGTATATCCCCATCCCTCCGATACAACAGTTAAGGCACTAACTACTCTATTGGAATCAATTGTTGCATTAACAACTGGATACTCATTATCCAACTTGTTAACAAATTGTGCTGAAGTTGATGTAGAAGAATCAGTTTCTTGTTGTATTTCTGATGTTGGAACCTGAGTTGCACTAGTAGCACTCGTAGCATTATCACCAGTCAAGTTGAGAGTGATATGATCCAAATATCCTTCAAAAGATTCTTTCTGAGTAGGAATGAATCCAGCACCTGCTGTATCTGCACCTAACTTCAGTACATCACCAGCAAAGAACATGATTGGGTTTGATGTATTAAGAGTATTACTTGCAGTTCCATTTACAGATATTGTTGCATCAGTATTGTATTGTTCTACTCTAATAAAGTTCCAAGCATTTAGATTGAGTTGTGTGGTATTCTCGATAGATCCAGAACCAGAAGCAAATACTATATTACCTGTTTCTCTTTGATATATCTTGAATCTATCTGTCCACATTATAGTGGCACCATTTACTGCTACATCAAACTTAGTAGGATAGTACCAGAAACTAAATGATAATCTACCATCTCCACTATCTCTAGAGTCTACATTAGATGTAAAGTGGAAGTTAGCACCTATCACATCAGTTGTGGCAGTATGTGCTAATGAATTATTTCCAAATTTAATTTGAGTTGAAGTAGTTTTATTTGGTGGAGTAAAACTTACAGTAGGAACTTTTAAGTAATTAGATCCAGAACCTGTTATGGATACTGTATTAATGGCACCCTCTGCAATGGTAACAGAACCCGTTGCCGCATTTCCTTGGCCAGGTTTATGTACAGTAACAGTAGGAGTTCCTTGATAATTTCCATCATCAAACAACTTAATGTACTGAACAGACTTAACTCCAGTAACAGTAGATGCAAGAGATACAGTAGCTTCTGCATTATTTGTAGTCTCTTTCTCCATCTGTATGGTAATAACCTGTCCTTTACTTACCATACCCTCATTAATATCCACACCATCTTTATCAGTCAATCCATCTGGAAGATCAATAACCTCATCTTCAGGCTGGAATATTTCACATCTAAATTCATACATGAATAGGTCATTCATCTGGTAGAATGGAACCTTCCTTTCAATATATTTGATCTCAAATATGGCATTATCCAAAGGAAGATAAATTAAATCTCCTTCATTTGGAGTATTGGCATTCTTTCTATCACCTTCAGGCCATAACTTTAGAAATGGAGATATAAAATCATCATACCTTTCTTTAGAAACAACTAGAGTTAACTCATCTTGTGCCTGAACACCAAATTTTGTTAGTACATCTGATGGTGTTCCAAATCCATCAGTGTTTACTAGGTATGCTTCTAACCTAAAACTATCATCAAATTTAGATGCAGTAATCTCTCTGATAACTGTGTTCTCATTAACAATTTTTCTAGGCAGATACAAAATATCCTGACCGAACAATGTTAAATGTTCGTTAACCAAGTCCTGAACTAATCTTTGTTCACTTGGAGATCCATGTAAAAAGAAAGGTGATAGTGGCATTTATCCAACCATATCTAGAGGTGGCATCGCATATTCTTCCATGAGAGTCTTCTCATGTTTTTCTATTTCCATAACAGAATCATCATATATTTGTCTACCATTTAATTCCAATCCGCCAGGAAGTTTAACACCTGTGAATTTAATGAGGTTTTGTCCCCATTGACGTTTGATAAGCGAAGTGGTATACTGCTTAAGCCAGAAGTCATTGTATACTGCGGTATCACTTTCGGGATCTGCAACTCTAAAACAATCTAATATTAAATAATGATCGTTCGTGAGCTCATTTAGATTTATATCCATGTATAATCTACTGTTCTTTTTGTTAAATCTTACTTGAACATCTGGATTAAGCAGATAATCTATAGTCTCCAAGTATGATTTTGTTTGACTATAGTTCAATAAATCTATTGCACCGTAGTAGTATAAATCATTAAGGAAGATCTGGTATTTTATATTGAACATACCCGCCGATAAGGTGGATGAGTCCATTTTAAATACTTTATTGACTCCAATAATAGAGTCTGGTAATGGGAGATAATTAGCTTGTTCTGTGTACTCTGCAGAAGAAATCCCTCCAAAGGTATCAGTAACCGTTGTTGTTTGAGCAATTCCAACCATAGCAGTCCTTTCTGCCTCAGTCAGTTTATGCTTCAGGAAAACTCTATCAATACCCTCTCCATGTCTTTCATGGAAATACTGAACGGCATCATCGATAAGATCATCAATCTGATCATCATCGACATTGATCTCCAGTACTGGCTTTCCGAGTTTTCTAAGAGCGTATTCTTTCAACCCCTCTTTACTGTTGGGTTTTGCCATTCCAGTAATTCATAACTTTCTCCAAAGTATTTAGGTTATATGAAAAAGTATTTTATTGATGAACAAGAGACATTCGCAATCAACGAGGAGTTGGGTGCAAGAGTGGAGGTAATGGGATGGGAAGAAACACCAATAGTTTATATTGATAACTTCTATAAAAATCCAAATCTAGTCAGGAATCTAGCACTTAGATGTCCAAGCACAAATAATAAAAGAATATGTGGAGGAGTGCCTGGAACTAGAGTAGATATGAATATGAATTTGGATCATATACATGATGTCTGGAAACAGATTGCAGACAATGTATATGGATTAAAGATGGGAGAAGTAAATGAATTCCATAGAGCATGTCTAAATGTTCCATTTTCTGTCAATGTAACTCAATCTAAAGACAGAGATAGACTTCCCCATGTAGATTTTCCACCAGAGAGTACTGGTAGAGGATGGGCAGGATTGGTATATTTAAACAAAGGTAAAGAAATTAGTGGTGGCACTGGGTTCTATACATATAAAGGGATGCAAATCAATCCAGATCAAGAAGGAATATGGGATGAAGACTATGTTGCTGATAGTATAGGCCCTTGGGAACTAATACATTTGGCAAAAATGAAATATAATAGAATGATACTGTACCCAGATAATATATTACATGGATCATATGATAATGAACTTATATACAAAGACGATCTGTATAGATTAGTTCAAGTATTCTTTTTACCACTACATTTTGCAGAACAATGATTATACTTACAGGTTATAATGGTTTTATTGGCCAAGCATTTCTGAAGAGACTTGATCCAGAAAATGTATACAGAGTTGAACAAGATGGAGCATTTAAGTTCCTAGAGGAGTATGAAGACTGGGATAAGGTGGAAATGATCATTCACCAAGGAGCAATATCAAGTACTACCGAGACAGATATAGACAAGATATATCAATATAATATTAAGTTCTCTATTGAACTTTTTAAGAAAGCAATAGAGTATAGTATTCCAGTTAAGTATGCATCATCTGCCTCTGTATATGGTAGGATTCATTCAGAGTTTGGTTATATGAAACAAACTGTTAACCCTCTAAACTTCTACGCACTGTCTAAAGCAACTGTTGATTACTGGGTTCAAGATCATATGGATGAATTTGAACTGGTTCAGGGATTCAGATACTTTAATGTATATGGAAAAGGTGAGGAACACAAAGGAAACCAAGCAAGTCCAATAAGTAAGTTCACTCAACAAGCAAAAGAAGATAGAGTAATAAAGGTATTTGAAGATTCTGAATATGCTTTCAGAGACTTTGTATGTGTTGATGATGTTGTAAATGTAGTGTTAGATAACACATCAGGAAGTGGAATATATGATATTGGAACTGGAGAACCAATATCATTTGAAGTTGTTGCAGAATTAATTGCCGAAAAAGAAGGGGCTGAAATCGAAACGATTCCATTCCCCCTTCATTTAAAAAATAAGTATCAAGAATATACTTGTGCAGATAACTCTTGGTATGACTACAAATATACTAGCGTTAAAGCATATCTCCAGGCATAATCCTATGTGAATCTGAATCTGAATGCTCGGTACTGAACTCAAATAGTTCGGTATCTTCTAGTGCATACATTCTATGTTTCAGACCAATAGGTACATGGAATTTATCTCCCTTTTCCAATATGGTTATATGTGCATGTTCTATATCATCTTCCCATCCGTGGAAGAGTTTAATCTTTCCACTTTGAACAAAAAATACTTCGTCTTTTAGTTTATGGAAATGCCATGAACACTGTTTGCCCTTGACAATAAACAATAACTTACCACAATATTTCTCACAGTTAGCTATCCATTTTTCATATCCCCAACCCTTTGGAACATACTTGACAGGTTCCGCCGCCCTCGCATTACGAGGTCTTCTACTAGCACTAGGGGATTTGGGATAAGTTCTCATTTCACATCATTGAAGAATACATGATCAGGCCAAGCCTTATCATCTATGAACATATCTGCATGAGGCTTGCCCATAATCAGTTCATGATACTTGACACCCCATTCTTTAAGTTGTTGTTGAGTCAAGTCAAATAAGACTTCTGAAGCCTTTGCTGCAGCGATGGGATATCTCTCATCTGAGAATCTACCCATTGCACGAGCAGTGAAGTAAATTATATAATTTCCTTCATCGTATAATTTATTTAGGGTCTCTATCCTACTCTTATATGGTGTTGCACTTTCGTAATCCCTTCCCTTGGTTGGGGTGCAGATAGTACCATCAATGTCTACACAGTATCTCATTCTTCTACCTCTTCCATTTCCAATTCTTCTATACAATCATGAGGAACTTCATGTTCTCCAATTCTATAGAAATGTTTATCTTCACCAAGAGTATCTTTTCTCACACCAAGATACTCAATGTCCTTGCAACTGTGCTCTCGCATCCATGCCTGTAGTCTGTAATGCATCAGATCCGATCTTTTCATTTCTTCCTCCATATAGTGATTCGATATCATCCTTAGTTAAATGATAAACGCCAGGATGTGTTACAGATATTGCAGCCGCTCTATTAGCAACATCAATAGACTTCTGCATATGTTGAGTTTTTAAAAACTGGTAGACCAAAGCAGCCAAGAATGTATCACCAGCACCACAGACATCAAATACTTTGACTTCCTGTGGTTGGAAAACAGTTCCAGCCCACCTTACGCCACGAGATCCCAGAGTGACAATGAGATGAGTGTCATTAGGTAAATGATCTTTGTCCAGTGCATCAAATTCTTTTTCGTTTATTTTCCAGTATACATTATCTTTTTGAAAAAGTCTACGTTTCTTTGTATCTACAAAGATTGGTCTGTTAAAATTATGACATAAACTCCACAAGTCTTCATCAAGAAGGTATCCTTTATTATAATCAGAAATAACAATGGCATCAGGATTCATATGCATCAAGGCCATTTTCAACTCCGCATTGGCTATTCTACCAACTTTAGGAGTTTCATCCAAACGAAGCAATTGATATCCACTATTAGAATCTACAAACCTAGTCTTGACTATTTCTTCCCTTTGAGAACATAAAAGAGTATTGGCACCAAATGCCTGCAAATTCACCTCAGTGTTTGCAGCCATACCAGGCTTCTCTTCTGTATATGTTTTATCTAAAACAGGTATAGGTTGTTCTGGGCTTAATCTAGAACACTTACCATAAACATACTTATCTGTACATTTATCACCTATTACTAATACATTAAACTGTGTCACGGATTCTCTTAACTATATCGGTGGTTGAATAATTTAATCTGGGTAAGAACCGAACACCTTTAGCATGTTCTATTCCCACCACATCTCCTCCTTGCCAATCACTTCCCAATAATAATATATCAGGATTATATAATTGGATCAATCCTTCCAATTCCTTTCGGTCATTAAAATATAATACCTCATCTACATATCTGATCGCCTGTAACATAGAAATTCTATCACAGAGATTGTTGATGGGCTTAAGTGGACCTTTATCCTTACGAATTTTCTCATCGCTATCTGTTGCTACTATAAGTATGTCACCTAATGACTTACCAACCTTAAAAAGTTCTATGTGGCCTGGATGCAGAATGTCAAAGGTGCCATTACACCATACTATTTTTTTGTCCATACCACTCTTTTAATAATATTTTTTGTGGGGTTGCATCCAACACACTCTGATTTAGTGTATTAAGATAGTTTTCAAATCTTGGCACTAGATCTGGTGACAATGAGTGCCAATATTGTTTAGGAACAACCTCGGGCATGATCTGCAATAACCAAACATGCCAATTACTCCCACCAAAGAAAGAACTAGTTCTATCGTTCTGGAAAGTTACACTATATGGATCATTTATTTGATTTTCCATATACTCTTGCATACCAGGCTTTTTAATATTCTGCCTGACATAATCCCAAAACTCACCTTTCCTCTGAGAGTATGTATAATGCATAGTAATATAATCAACTGCACTCTCAAAGGCAACTTTCATTCTGATATTAAACACTTCGGGTTCATAATTAGGATTATAAACACAACCATACATAGACTCTTCCAAATATTCAATTCCCCGTATCATTAGAGCAAGACCAGTACTTTCTAAAGGTTCTATAAAACCAGCACTTAATCCTATAGAAACTAAATTACCTTTCCAAAAATGTTTAACCCTTTGTGGTTTCCAATCCAAGAGTTTTAATTCATCTTTACTAATCCTATTATCCCAGTGTTTTACAAAAGCATCTGCTACAACATCTGGGTCTGTAATAGATCTATTAAAACAATATCCTGTTCCTATCCTAGATCTTGTAGGTATGGCCCATCTCCATCCATGTTCTAAAGCTCGACAATCAGTATATGGATGTTGTTCTTTATCACTTTTATATTTCACTCTACCAGCCAAGGCAGTATCAATAAACAATCTATCGGTTAAATCAATATTATCATCATTACCTAATAGTTGTTTCCATCCAGTACAATCAATATAAAGGTCACCTACAATTTCAGATCCATCATCCAATACTAACTTTTCAATATCATCACCGTTCTTAACTACTCTCTTAACATCTGATTTAATGTAATTACAAGGATTACTCTGTTGAAGAAATCTAACTAATTTACCACAATCAATCTGATATGCATAAGTATCTTTAACATAATCCAATTCGATCTTACCCTCCTGAGAAGAACGAAATAGTGGAGATATATCTTTTATATCATACTGATCTTGATAGTTACTCCATAGATCATACATTGGAACCTGTTCTTTTCCCACACTTGTAAAACCAAATGGATGCCATACTGTATTATCTTCCTTACCCCAGCCAGGAAATAATATACCTGCCTTGTAAGTTGCATCTATAGAGTTAATCCAATCTTCTACTTTATACCCCATATTCTGCATCACACTAGGGAAACTAAGAAGGGTTGCCTCTCCGACCCCTACCCTTTCTGGTTGTGATTTATCAATTATAGTTACATCTAATACTTTTCCCCATCTTCTAGAAAACCAAGACGCAGTAATCCATCCTGCCGTTCCACCACCAACTATAACTAATTTCCTTACACTTTTCATACTAGAAAATGATCACAGAATTGATTATTAGGAACTAAATGAACATTAATATGTTCAGCAAAAGAAACCTTCTTATCTTCAATATCAATAAGATTTTCTAAAGCCTTTTTCAATATATCCTTATCAACAAAATTCATATAATCTTTAGGCATTATATCATAACCCATTTGAATCATCCAGTTCACCCAATTGGCACCACCAAATATAAAATCCTTACCATCCATCAAAGACATGTGAGGAGAATTCATATTATCAATATATGTCTTTTGAGCATCTGACATCTTATAATTCTCTCTAACATATTCCCAGAAAGGACTATCAATATCTGATTTTGAATAATGCATATTAACAAAATCTATGCATATATTAAAGAGTAATTTCATGCGACTATTAAAATAATCAGCATCATGTTTATCATAAGTACCAGGCTTTAACATCCTACAAATAGTTGCAATACCTTCCATTGTTAATGCCACACCAGTACTCTCTAATGGTTCTATAAAACCAGCACTCAATCCTATAGAAATTACATTACCTTTCCATTGAGTCTTCTCATAATATGGAGTCCAATCTATCAGTTTCAAATCATCTGGCGTTACTCTATTATTCCAATATTTGCAAAACTCTGATGCAGCCTCTTCTGGAGGAGTTATATTCCTATTGAATACAAGTCCAGATCCAACTCTTGATTGCAATGGTATATCCCATATCCAACCACTATTAACTGCTGGACAAGTTACATATGGTTTAAATTCTTTTGGTCTATTTCTATAAGGAATGTGACCAGCAAGAGCAGTATCAACATATAATCTATCTGTAAGATCTACTCTATCCTTATCATCTCTAAGAAGACCCTTGAATCCTGTACAATCTATAAACAAATCTCCTTGTACCTTACCACCATTTGCTAACATCAAACTGGTTATATTACCATCCAGATCTCTTTTTATATCTTTTACTTCAGAGTTAATAAACGTAATATCATTTAATATTTTTTTACGAATAAACTTAGTTAATTTGAGGCAATCAACATGTAAGGCATAAGCATTTTCTATCTGAGTTCTATCAACATAATTCTCCATAGATGTCTGCCATAGAACTGTTAATTTCTTAAAGTCTATATCTTGGCAATGCGACCATGCATCAACCATAGGTATCTCAGTATTATCTGGAGAGAAGAACGGATAATTAAAGAAATAAAATGGATGCCATATCTTACTACCTTTGAATCCCCAATCGGGAAATAATATACCACCCTTTAATCCTACATCTAGTTCTGTGATATATTCTCTGGGATTAAAACCACACTTTTCTTTTAGAAATTTTTCAAATCCTTGTAGAGTTGCTTCACCAACAGCAACAGGATCTGACACCTCTTTATCAATTAAGGTTATATCAGCATGTCGTAATTCATGTTTACATGCAGCAGCAGTTAACCATCCTGCAGTACCGCCACCAACTATAATAATTCTCATTTTAAATTACCTGAAATAACACATCTACCATCATGGTCACTGGGAGGTACGGAATGGGGTAGTTCACATTCCCATACTAATAAATGTCCCTCTTGTGCTGGAATTGATACCCATGTATCGGAATCATTTGGATCTCTAGCAAAACATATTGCAGAACTGTTTGGAGGTGTATTGACATAATATACGAATGAATGTGTAGAACCACTTAAACTATGATGACTATGCCATTTTATTGCACCTTGATTCTCATAATGTACACCCCAAAGATCATCCACTTCCATTTCTGTAACTTCTTCTAACCATGCTATAAAGTCCGTAACTTCTGGAACCCAATCCCATTCATGCCAATCTTCTGTAATATGGCAATTGATACCTCTTTCTCTATTGGGTTCGGGTATATCATCACCTTTTGTATTTTTGATGATTCCTAAGAGCATCTGATTGTCTTTTTTGGCATTGGGATACACCCATTCCCTCACTGCACCCATTAGTTCTTTACTTCAATCATAAGACCATACTCAGGCAGATAGAGGTATTCTATCAAACTGTTCGCCAACGTCCTTAGAGCGTCGTCTAGGGTCTCTACAAGTGGTTCTCCACCAAGGTTGAAGGATGTATTGAATATAATGGGACAATCTGTTTGATTATAGTACTCCTGAATGATCTCATAATAGTTTTTATTGACATCTGGAGTAACAGTTTGAATCCTACATGTACCATCAACGTGAATGATTGCTGGGATTCTTTCTTGAATGCCTGGTTGACAATTAACTGCATACATCATGAATGGAGTTTCATCCATACCACGAAGATCAAACCACTCATGTACATGTTCTTTTAGAATAGAACCTGCAAATGGTCTAAAGTATTCACGACGTTTAACAACGTTCACATGATCCTTACCTTCTGGATCACGAGCATCATAAAGAATAGATCTATTACCTAATGCACGAGGTCCTGCTTCTGATTTACCTTGGAACAAGGCAACAATATTCTTATTGGTAATAAGTTCTACTGCATCTTTATGGTTAGCTTCAAAGATCCTTGTCGCACCATAATGTTCTGAAACGGCCGTAATATACTCAGTATCATATTCGTATGCAGGTCCAGTATATAAATCATGTAATTTAGGTTTCACAGTCATGTCCTTATTCACAACTTGATGTTGTAAAAGAGCAGCACCTAAAGCAGTACCAGCATCATTACTTACTGGTTCGACATATAAATTTATATCTTCATGTTCTAGTTCCTGAAGGAACCAATAGTTAGCAACACAGTTCAATCCATATCCACCTGAGAGAACTACATTCTTCTCTCCACTCATCTCAACTGCCTTGAGAATGAGATCCAATACCATCTGTTGAGATTGAGTTTGAATTGCATATGCCATATCTCTACGGTTTTGCAATTTAGTTAAATCTGGTTTTTCATCACCCTCTGGAGTTTTTAACTCTTCAAATCTGCCTTGATTGACTACTGCACCATTAGGATATGTTGGAACTATAAGATCTCTATTGGCAGTTTTCCAAGGAGACATTCCATCCCAATCAGTATAGATTTCTGGTATGTTATCATTATCCTTTCCATATGGGAATAGTCCCATAGTCTTACCCGCTTCAATAGGAGCCCATCCACAGTATTGAGTTACTGCCTCATATGCTTTAACAATACCAGCAGAATCATCCAATACTAATTCATGAGTACCCACTTCCCCTTCTCTCTCTGAAGGAAAATCAGGAATCTGAGCAGATGACCAAGGCCCTCTACCTCCTTGATGTTTGTAGATAGTTTTAAACTCATCAGGATACTTGCAAGTATATAATGTTTCCAGTTCCCATGTCATTTCCTGTTCATTTTCAATAGACATGGGAATGAAAGTACCTGCACCATCAACGATAACAGCTACTGCACTCTCAAATCCAGATCTAAAAAATGCACAAGAAGCATGAAGTTTATGGTGAATGTGACTCATATCTATAACTTGAGGGTGATCATATAGATCAGCCTGTCTATCAATAAGTCCCAACTTCCTTGCTAAACCAGTGTACATATCTTCTCCAGTGAAGTCGATAGTACCAGCTTGTTTGAGTGGTTGTGTATGTGCAATTACAAGATAGTCTAACCTATCAGTGTACTCAAGAATCTTTACCATAGAAGCCAAAGGGCCTCCATCGTACTTCTTTCTTGAAAGTCGTTCTTCTTCAATAGAAAGAACTACTTCACCATCTTTTAAAAGCGATACACCAGAGTTATGACCTCTAGCAAATGCTGCAATCCATTGTGTCATTATATAACCTCAAGAGTCTTTCTTTTCTATAGTGATAGTTGACTTCTTATCCGATTTCAACAAGTTTTTAATTTCTTGTTTGAACCCCTTACTTGGTGGCTTTGGTCTATTCAACGTGAAGTTAGGTTTTGGAGCACCTGACATAGGTTGACCCTGACCACCCATAGGCATCATTGGTTGTTGATGTTGTCCACCTGAGAGGAGATATGCATCACCATTCTTTTGTTGTGGTCTTACTGGTGGTTGATTAAGTTGAGGTTGTTGGTGTTGAGGGTTATCGCAACATGCCTCTTGAGATTGTTCTGGAGGAATATATGTTCCTGTAAATGCTTTTGGTTTACCCAATCTCTTACGGACAGATGCAATTACTTCCTTTATCTGACTCTTATCCAACTCCATTGATTCGTCATTAAAACGATCAACTCTTTCATCCATACTAACTCTAATAGGTGCATATTCTCTACGACCATTACCCACATCAATAATATCAAAATCCTTATGGCCAGGATAACTAATATTCTCTGGATATGTGGATCCAACAACTACGGTAGCAGTCTTATCAAGTGATCTTGCAATGTGTTGTCCCATACTATCACAACCTAAGAAGTGATCAGCAACATCAATTACACCAGACCAAACCCTCATATCTTGTATCTGAGGTCTAGCAATAGGATTTTTTGTCTTCTCTTCATTCTCCTCTACAGGGAAATGAATTTCACTCATTACAATGACAGCATAATCTTTCTTAAGATCATTAATGATCTCACAAATATTATTAAGACTGAAACTTCTAGATGTAGAATCTGCAATAAATTCTCCCACCTGTTGAACAGATCTACCAAATGGTTGAATTACAACGACCTTATCTTTCTTAGTTACAGATTTAACTTCCTGTACAACATTATATCCTTGGATGACCTCCATTTTATTTAAGGTAATCGTTGGTTTAGGTAACTCTCTTGGTTCCTCTAACCCATTGATTTCCATATCATAGGCTTGTGCAAGAGTGCATTTTTGATTGTAGTAGTGCCATACCCTATAAGGTTCTGGACTTTCACAATCTCTCTGTATAATGTGTTCTTGGAATAAATTCTTGTGCCAATGATCGTAAACTTTACCATCTAATGTTGGGTGACCCTTAAAGAAGTCCGTACCACCCTCACATACAATGATAAAATCGTCATTGTTTTCTGCATATTTCTCAAATGCTGGTATAGAACTGATAACTCTTCCAGCTCCTCCATTGATGAAAAAGGCCTTCGATCTCATTTGTAATCACCTCAACGTAAAAAAGGATAATGATGTTTCATAATTCCTATACTATATAGTCACATAAAAAATACCTGTGCCAGACGGGGATTTTCCTTAAACATGTCTCTATTTAAAATAGCTCCATGTGTCTGTCGTGCTTCATATAATACTAATCTATTATACTTCATTTCACTTGTAAAGACAATATCCTTATCCATATTATACTTATTACCCAAAGGAACATCTTCATTAAATTGATAGAAATTTGTCCCTCCTGGCCCATCACTTAGATATACTAACGCAGCCCATCTATAATTTTCATTATCTTTATGGTGAGTGTAACACATCTCAGAATTTTCAAATCCCTTTTTAACATCCTCACTAGTAGTGACATTAACCATAAATTTCATCTTATCCCATTTAGAATCAAAATCTTCTTGATCCCATTTTAAGTTATACCACTCTTTATTTTGGCATAACTCTTCAAATATTGGTTTTAAATTCTTAACCATTTCGGGATTATCTTCCCAGACCCTACCACCAATCAAACCAGAACAAACTTTTTTGTCATAACTTGGTTCATGTGATAAAGCAAACTCCTTAACCTCATTAGGATTCTTATAAAAATTGTCTACAACAAAGACTTTTCTCCAGACATATCCAAAATCATTATACTTATAATGATCGTAACACTTTTGTATATGGATATCTGAAATAGGATTAGTTTCAAACATAATAATTCAAAGCATTAAAAAAGAGACCCGTAGATCTCTTTTTATATATGTGAGTGTAAACTAGGAAGGTGGTGCCCACTTTTCAGCTAATGTTGCATCCTCATCTGGATCTCTAGGTGGATCAACAAAGCCTGGTTCTTGAGGGAACATCATATCTGCAATGTTTGGATGAACACTTGCAGCTTGCATCTTAGCAGGAAGATCTCTCAACTGCTGACGATATGTTTTCCATGCTGCCTTCATTGAATCAGGCATATCTTCTGCGATACTTCCATCACTAGCTTCTAGTGTTTGATTCCTATGCTTTCTAACCATATCCCATGTCTTGTCTAGATCAACACCATTCAACTTTTCCTTAGCGGTAAATTCTTTAATGGTGATATCATCAGGGCCTGCACTGCCAGGATTTGCGACAGTTATGCTCTCAAAGTCATAAACGTCATCTGGATATAGTACATCTCCCATTACGAATCTAGTATAACCATCAGCTGTCAAATCAGGACTGCCTGGATGGAATATATCATTTGCAATGTCACGACTTTCTTCTTTTTCGTCGATGACTGGGCCTCTTAGTTGACAGATAAGTGTGTGTAGATCTGATCTAGCACAGTCAACTTCATACCACTGAACTACGTCAGCTGGTTTTGGACGACCATCTGCGATGTCATCCTCTGTTAAAGGACCATACAGTTCTTTTCCGTTAGCACCGATCTGTAAAAAGATTTTATCGGGTCCATCGTATGTTTGGTCTCTTTCCTTTGCATCACTAAAACTGTGATCTACAAGGAAGTTATTAGGAAGTTTTAACTTCCATGCTTTTGAAATAATTGCGGTTGCCATTTGTTTCGGATTTCGTCGGGTTTACTCCTTCGGCACTATTTATACAAAAACAAAAAAAAGAGGGGTAGAAACCCCTCCGATCCATCTCGAACTCTTTTTAGACTATTAGACGTAAGTGATCTTAACTAATCCACCACCACCTACACCACCTTGTCCACAGTGGCCACTACCGCAGTATGCAGTAATTCCACCCTGTCCACCATGACCGTAAGGTACAGTCCAACATCCACAACGAATCCAACATTCTCTTAGACCATATGAAACTCCTAGAGTTCCGATAAATGGTGCTCCAGTTGGTATAGCTGTGTTGTTATAGTAACAGTGACAGTTGAAACCACCAGCACGGTATGATCCAGAAGCATGGTTACCCATACCAAAGTCTCCACCCCATGCGCCAGGTTGCATACAACATCTATGGAACTGTGAGTTACAGGTAGATGACCAAGAGTTAGTATAACATCCTCTTGCACCACCAATAGCACAGAAATTACTTAAGTTATGTCCATTAACATACGATGAACATCCATCACATCCTACACATTCCCTTGAACAACAACGATATACGCCACCAGCACATACAGAATAACTGCAACCTGCGTTGGTATCAATAGTTTTTGTATTGTAGTATCCACCACCAGCAGGGTGCCAGTTACCACATCTGTTACAGTTACACTCTCCGTGTCCGTTTCCGCCAGATCCCCATATTTCCCATGTAATTCTTTTTGTCCCAGTGGGTACTGTCCAATAACAGCAACATCCACTAGATCCCCAGCCAGGAGATCCATAGATCCACTTAACACACCAGTTGGAGAAAGCACCTGATTGTAAAGCACTATTTGGAATCGTACCGTCTACGATACGATCATTTGCAACTTTTTTGTAGGATGAATAACTTGCCATTGCTTCCCCTTAGAAGTATGTAATTTTAACTAGTCCACCGCCGCCAGTTCCACCCTGACCACAGTGACCACTACCACAATATGTAGTTAGTGCGTTCTGTCCGCCATGACCGTAAGGTACGATCCAGCAACCACAACGTATCCAACACTCCCTAATAGATTGGTGAGATGTAGTACCAATCAAAGGCGCAGAAGTCGGAGAATGAGCATAGTGATAACAATGACACCATCCTCTGTAAGTATCATGTCGAGAGTTAGACCATACACCACCGTGGTTACCTATTCCAAAGTCTCCACCGTTGTTTCCAGGCGATCTACAACATGGGTTGAATGATGTACAAGCAGTTGACCAACTTGGGTTGGCATTTCCTCTACATCCACCAATAGCACAGAAGTTTGATAGGTTGTGTCCATTTACATAGGATGAACAACCAGTACAACCATAACATTCTCTAGAAAGACAGCGATATACACCAGCAGCACATACAGAATAACTGCAACCTGCGTTGGTTTCTATCATTTTTGTATTGTAGTATCCACCTTGAGCAGCATTGTAGTGATGACATCTGTTACATGAACATGCACCAGTACCGTTACCACCTGCACCCCAAGCCTGAATCCACATATTTCTTACACCTGACGGTGCAGACCAGTTGCAACAGCAACCAGGCGAACACCTACACATAATTCCGAAGAACCACTTGACACCATAAGAGGCAGTAGGAGAACTACTGAAACTTGCAGCATCCAGTATTCCGTCTTGTAGTTGGTCTCCGTTGACCTTTTTATATGATCTATAGTTTGCCATTAGTAATCCTTAGATGTAAGTAATACGAACCATTCCAGAGCCGCCTTGGCCACCCTGACCGCAATGTCCACTACCACAATATGTAGACATAGCACTTTGACCACCAGATGCGTAAGGAGCAGTCCAGCAACCACAACGTATCCAACACTGATCTAACTGTGACTCAGTACTTGATACCAAGAACGGAGCACCTGATGTACAGTGGTTATTAACGTCACCAGTACAGTGACAATTCCAGTGACCCGACCAACCATCTTGGTGAGGAGTCATTGCGAAATCTCCACCCCAAGCACCTGGCGATACACAACACCATGCACGAGATGTACATGCAACAGACCAGTCACCGTTTGTACAACCTCTTGCACCACCGTGGGCACAGAAATTACTTAAGTTATAACCATTAACGTAGGATGAACATCCGTTACATCCATTACATTCTCTAGAACAACACCTATAAACACCACCAGCACATACAGTATAAGTACATCCTCCAGTAGTGGAGATTGTCTTAGTGTTATAAGCACCACCTGATGCACCTTGGAAATGCTGACATCTGTTACAAGAACAAGATCCAGCTCCGTTTCCTCCAGCACCCCAAGCTTCCCATGTTATCTTTTCTACTCCTGCAGGTACTTGCCAATTACAGCAACAGCCTGGAGTACAATAACAAGGATGACCAAAAATGTGTTTTACGCAATAACTAGGCCCAACACCTGCTGCTAATTTGTCAGCACCGATTGATCCGGCAGTAATCCTGTCGGCAGTTATCTTTTGATATGATCTATACTGAGCCATTTACAGTCCTATATGAATGAATGAGGAAAATAATCATTATAAAGAAGGGAGGAGCAATCCTCCCCTTTACACATTAGATGGAGAAGATTCTCCAACCGTATGAATCTCCAGAGAAGCAGAGAGTGAACGCAGCACTTTCTGTTGAGACTGTTAGATCTGCACTATCTCCTTGGATTAGTTTTCCGTTACGGGCGACTGTCAATGCGTTAGAATCGAAAGTCTTAGCAACGTCATAGAACCTGATTTCGTCACCAAGGTTAGGAGACGCTGGTAGGGTTAATGTAACTCCACCACCACCTGTATTTACAAAGTAAACGTTAGATGCAGTAACCGATGTACTTGAGGACACGGTGCTGAATGTCAACTTGCCTGGAAGAACCCATGCAGTACCATCATAGTACTCAAGAGAACCAATGGTAGTGTTGAATCTCATACAACCTGTGTTGAACTCATCATCAACGCCGCCAGGTCTTTGAGCGGTTGTACCTACTGGAGGTGTCATCGCCTTGGTTCCCATTGAACCACGAGTTACGAATCCCTTAACAGCGTATTCAGTTGGAACAGCGTTGTTAGAGTTACCTGCAAGTGTTGGGTCAGCAGAGAATTCACTAATAGATTCACCAATCTGACCACCGATAGCACCCAGTCTCAATTCTGTCAAACCAGACAGGTTGAAGGCGGAAGCATCCAATGTAGCACGACCAGTTAACTGGTCAACCGAGAAGAATTCACCAACTCGGAAGTTACCACCTTGGTCGGTTGATACGAAGAACACCTTACCAGGCCCGTATACGTTAGTCTCGTTACCCTGAATAACATTCGCCAAATCGACGTTTGGATAGTTAGTTTCAGTCTTGTTACCAGTACCAACTGCGAGGAAGTCATGTCCTGTTAGACGACACTGTGAGAACAGTGTTCTAATCTCAATTGTAGAACCGTAACCAACATTGTCGTTGTCTATGTTTCTAGTATCCCATGTACCGATTGTCTTCTCTGGCGAAACTGTCAGAGTAGCACGGTTATTAAATTGGGTAGCAATACCAGCGCCCGAGCCCGCGGCCCATCTGTAGTATGTACTTACACCCGTCACATTCGTGACTGTGTTAATGATGTAGAATCTTTCATCTGCACCATAGAGTGAGGTCTTAATTCCGATAGCGTCACCAACTAGGAGTGTTCCAGTAGTCTGGTCAACTTCCATAATTGTTCCCTTCTGTCCAGTTGTGGCAGAAGCGGCTGCTCCGACTGTAATTGAACCAACACCAGACGCTGCCTCAGCACCAGCACCGAACCAGATAACCTCACCGTCTACGAAACCAGTGGTTCCGATTCCAGCATTACCGTATCCTTTCTGATACTTGAAGTAAATCTTATCAGCAGTGATCTGATCATTTAACATCCATGCAGTTGCCTTAGATGTTGCACCGAACATAGTAGCACCAACTGAAACTGTTCCAGCCTTAGTAGCACCCTGAACGGTTACCATATCTCCGAAGAGTTTTGCAGTCCTTGGAACCTCATCAGTTGAGAATCCAGAAGAGATGACTCCGTAGTCACCGTAAGAGTTGTTACCACCAACAGCACGGATTCTTGATCCACCACCTGAGTAGTAACCCCACTTAGCGTAGTAACTGAAACAGGAAACAATCTCAGCAATTGCACTTCTGTCTAGAATATATCCAGCACCATCAGATGCAACGTGCGTGAAGGCATCGAACACCATTGATTTTGCACCTTCATCATGCACTCCACCATCAGCGAATACACCAACAGCACCACCACCGAATCTAGCAGGAACCTGTTCTGAAGCGTTGTCTGAGAACGCAGTACAGTCCTTAACGTATGGTGATTTGTCGTTAATTGGAGAATCTGGGTTGAATGAAACGAATACACCAGCAGCAGTTGTACCAATACCAGTTCTTAGGTTAGAATTGTCTAGTACAAATGGTGCGTTAGAATCATATGTAAATCCTTCCATGCCCTTCATGGAGATCGCCTGAATCGTTGTTGAGTCAGACATCTTGAACATGTGACTCCTGTTGTTAGGAGTTGTGGAATCATCAGATGTTCCTTCTTTAGGAAGAACCTGTGATCCTCTAAGTGCGTTACCTACGATAGCAGTGTAAGGAGGAACTGTAATTGGTAGTTGCTCATAGAACTGCGATGCAGATAGTTTCAAGATAGCAGGTGTCAAGTCAGTTACACTACCACCAGAGGTGTAAGCGTGATCCTGAGTAGAGATACCAACGTTAACCTTGAATTGATCGTTGTTAGGAACTTCAAGAACCTCGAAGTAAGACTTAGAAACTTTTCTTGGATACTTGGTTGTTGTTAGACCAACGAAGGCAGTACCACCAGATGCATAGTTGTAATCGGTAGTAGTAACACCAACGTTCAATACAACAGAGTTAGCATCAGGAACAGCCTGTACTAAGAACTGATATGAACCTTGTGTATGTACAGCAGGGAACTTACCTGTAATAGTTGTGTTGTCAGATGCAGCACCAACGTTAATTGTAATTGTGTTGGTTGTAGCGTTAGTAATATTCAACGCTGTTAGGTATGCAGGGTCAGGTGAACCGTCTCCAGCAACTTGACGAGGATATGCATGGTCGGTTGTGTATCCGTCCATAGAACAACGGAATGTTAAAGCATCCGTTGCAAGTCTGATTGAAGTACCAGCAGTAAGTGTATGAGCACCAATTGTAAGTGTCATATCACCAGTAACTTGGTTATATGTTGCAGCAGTTACATCGTGGTCAACTAGAGGTGATGAACCAACGTTAACTGTTATAGTGTTAGCAGTAGTACCAACAATACTTAACTGTTGTCCTGCAGCTGGGTCAGTTCCCGCTCTAGGATATGTCTTCTGAGAAGCATTACCGTTCATCGTACAGGTGAAGGTAAATGCGTTGTTCGCAATAGTAACCTTGTCAGAAGTTGATAAGGAGTGACCAGTAAGGGTCATCTCGAAGTTACCATTAACAGGGTTATATGTTGCACCAGATGGTGTTACAGAAGTTCCACCAACAATTGTTACACCGTTAGCAGCACAACTGTTGAATGTGTGAGCGTAGTTACCACCAGAGATCACGGCTCCTGATTGAGCACTTTGGAATTGGTGGGCAAATCTTGCAGAACCAGTGTAGGTAACATTCATGTTCCTGATTCTAACCGTAGCACCGATTCCTATTTCAGGAGCAGCACCAACACCAATAGCAGTTATGGTGCAAAGACCAACTGCCTTGTTGAATACCATACCCAGAACGTTGAATACGTTACCTCCAGATAGACACTCAAACTCAATATCTTTTAACTGAACGAACGTACCAGTGTTTAATAGTCCGTGTGAAGGAGCACTAACTGTCGCAACACCAGTTTGATAAGTGTAATCTACACCCGATACTGGAGTAACAGGACGAGCAGCCTCGCAAGCCTTCTTAATAGTCTTAAACGCCAAGTTAGGTGCAAGACCGTTGTTTGTGTCAACTCCATCCTCAGAGTCAACGTAGTAAATTCTTGTTTGGTTACCTACAATCTCGTATCCTGGCAATCCGTTTGCTTGAACTGCAAGAGCATAACCTGTAGAACCAATACCGATTCTTTGGTTACCAGAGTTGTATGTAAGAATATCACCCTTGGTGTTCATTGCAGCGGCAGAGTCACCAGATGCAAGTACTTCCCAGAACGTTCCGATTCCAGCAGTAGGAACTACGTTTGTGTGAGAATTACCAATGGAGATATATGAGTCAGACCCATATCTAGCAATATGGCCTGGATGATATGCAAAGGTTGTGGAGAAACCACCTTTGAAGTTAAATCCTTTGACGAGAAGATCCCATACTTCTTCACCATTATACTTTTGTGGAGCGTCTGAACCGACTCCAGCCTGAATAGGTGAAACGTTTGTTGTAACACCAATCTTATGACGGTAAATGTTACCACCATACTGAACCAAGTCACCTCGGTAATATACCGCCTCGGTGTATGTTGCAGCAGCACCAGCAAGACCATCTGATAAGATGCTCCATCTTGCGGATACGTCAGTCGCAACACCCAAGTTTTGTGGAGGGTTGTATCCAGCGAGTGATGTACTTAAAGCAACATAAGATGAACCGTTGTAGTTAACAACGTCACCTGATTGGTACTCTAGTCCAATGTCCCAAGTTCCTTCGTTCTTGAATCCTTTAACATATTCAGAAACCTTCGTACTGTCTATGAAAGTTCCTTCTGAAGTATGTGCAGTAGTAACACGATATACTACGTTACCGAAAGTAACTAGGTCATTGACCTTATAGTATGTCGCAGTTGTCCACTGACCTCTTTGTGCTAACCCCTCAATATGAAGGTCCCAATTTCCTGCGTCATTCGCATAGAAATTAGAGGTACTGGCAGTTGAAGTGTGATTCGTAATCGCCACGTAGGTGTTACCACCAAACTTAGCAATATCGTCGATCACATAGGCTTTGCTAGCAGCCCAGTCACCTGTCCAGTTGAATTTTACTCTTCCAAGTCTAAACTCAGCCATTGTTTCTCCTAGTTAATTATCTGAAAGGGGGGTTTTTTTATTTTGGTCCTACGGTGTTATAAGCGTAGTCAGGACCGTTGAACCTAATAACAAAATAACCGTCATCATCTATGTAATAGTATAAATTTCTGCGGTCAAAGCGGATCTGTTGGTATTTATCATTTGGATCATCTAGATATTTTTTCTCGGTAGCAATATCATTACGAATAACTGAGGTTTTACCGATACCTGCATCATAACAACCATAATCAATACCGTCACCGAATTCTGGAACCATTGTTCCGTCAGTACGATAGAATTCACCTATTTCTGTTCCTGCAGCACTAACTTTGGCGAAAGATAACATGTGATCAGCATCTCTCGATAAGGCATACACGAAAAAACCCGATGACTCGGACGGTTCAAAAGTACCCGAAATTGAATTACTTAAGGTTAGTGCCATTGTTAACTTGCCCTATTGTTGAAGATCTTCCAAAGAGTTCCATTCCAAATAAAAGTCACTGACGCACCCGAAACGTCCATAATAAACGGCGAATCCGCTCTAACTAAATGTCCATTCTCAAAATCATATGATGAAACAACATTTATTGGATTAATACTTAGGAAATTAGAAAAATCCTCAACCCATACCCAGTCACCAACCGCACGAGGGGTTGGGAGGGTTAAATTAAAACCGCCAGGACTGTTCTGGGAGTCCACTGTATATTTCTGGTTAGTACCAACAGTGAAGTTTCCACTAACAAACGTCCATCTTGCTTTTGCAAGTTCAAATCCACCAGGCGTCGAACCGTCGTGGACAACAGCCGTGTTCTTGTCTGTATCTACTGTTATCTCTGCTAGAGCTCCAGTAAAGTTAAAGTGTTCAGCTGTAGTACCTTTTCTAAATTGAACCTGCTTGGTCATGAGTCAGATGTCAAATAGTTATGCTTCTCATCTTATTTATACAACTGACTTTTCATTTAGATAATAACAACGAAGACCCTACCTTCCTCGAATACCAGATACTCGGTAGTAGAAAGACCATAAGGTTGAATTTTACCAATTCCAACGTAAGTTCCTTTACCGTAGGCCTCTTTGGAACTAGCAAGATTCTTGAAGTATCCTGTTCCGTAAACAGGAGCCCATGCTCTCTTCTCTGTGGAACCGCCCGAGATACTGTAAAGAACTGCGCTTCCAATACCAATTGAAGGTGTAAAATCGACAAATGGGTGAACAAGAGGAGTATTGGAGAATGTGAATGTTCCTGATGTGCCAGGATCTTTGTCGTCTCCATAGTATCCGTATGTCTGAATTTCTTTGGTATCTCCAGCACCAGAAAGTGTAGTAACTCCAGATGTTGTAGGAAGATATAACCAATGAAGCTTCGTGATTGCAGAAGCGCCCTTGAGATCGAAGAGTACTGTACCCTCTCCACCCTGACTGGTAAAGGTTGGGATTGCAGATCCAGACGCTGTAAATGTACCAACACCAACTTCTCTTGGAGTTGTTGCTGTTTCTGCAGTTCCAAAGAATGTTGAGAATCCACCACCAGTTTCTGCTGGAGTGAAGTCGATAAGTGGATGTGCAAGAGCGCCAGCGAATGTAAGAGAACCAGATGTAATAAAGTCTTGGTAAACTGCAATCTCTCTTGTTTGTGCCTCGCCAGCGATATCGACAAGAACGGAACTTGCAAATCCTCGATATGGAATTGCTTCTGAACCAGAACCAAATCCGAATAGAGTACCAGATCCAATTGCAGAAAGACTGACTCCAGTAACAGGTTCGACGCTGTTGCTGAGAGTAAGTGTTCCAGAACCAACAGGCTCGAATCTGCGTTGAGCCTTTCCTGTACCAGAGAGTGTAAGTGCCGTAGATGCTTGATACCAAGGAACTTCGTCTCTCGCAGTAAAGCTCTCCTCTGCAGTTCCATTGAATATGGATGTTCCAGCAGAAAGTTCTGCAGCTGCTTTGTTCTCTGAGGCTCCACCAATAGAATATAGAGATCCAGATCCAACTTCGGAGAATGTTGTTGCCTCGTCTGTTGCACCACCATTGAAAGTATATGTTCCAGTAGCATCTGTTTCGTAAATCTTGGTGATCTTCTCCAGAGTGTAGATGCCACCTTCCTGACGAATATCGATTCGACCAGATGTTCCTGCGCCTGGATCTTTGTCGTCTCCATAATAACCAAATACATTGATCTCCCGACTCTCGGCACCACCCGTAAAGTCGAACATGATCGACCCGAAACCGTATTCGGTTGCAGGTATAAAGCGTTCTTTTGCACCAAATTCGACCCCTTCGAGATCTCCTTTCTCGTCTGGGCCTCCAACACCGTTTCCAGCAGTACCAATACCAAGAATGTAGATAACACCGTGAGTACTGATAGGTGCGTTTGTTCTGGAGATCGAACGACCATCGAGCTTGATAACTTCTCTTGTATGACCGTTGAATCCATCGAGAAGTGATTGACCGCCTGGATACTTGGGAACAAATACGGCAGTTGTAATACCAGTAATTCTGTCTGTACCACCACCTGGCTGGAGAGTAAATCCAGTTTCGATACCGATGTTTCTGTCGATACCATAATGAGGTGTAAAGTCGATCTGTGGGTGAACCAGTTCCCCAGATAGACGTTGAACTGCCTTTGTAGACTGAGTAGCGTATGAAAGATTGAGGGTGTATCCACCACCAACGATGTGTAGGTATGTTCCTTCTGGAGGATCTCCACTCCATTTCTCTGTCGCAGTACCAGTAGCGGTAACAATACCACTTGCAGGTGGGAAGATGACTCTTCTGTAAGTGGTAAACCCAACTGCCTGAGTCTGAGTAAGAGCAATACTTCCAGTACCAACAAAATCCTTGGTAACGCTCTCGATGAGAGTACCAGAGGTATCGTAGAGAACTGTATTGTCTGGAGTCTGAGCAACGAACCTCTCTGGAGAAGTAGTACCAACGAAGTCGAATAGACTGGTTGTACTGCTTGCAACCGCAACTCTCTCGTCTCCAGAACCCTGAACAATAAGTGTACCAGAACCATTCCATTTCGGAATCCACATGGTCTTGGCACGTGGTTGTGGTTGTGGAACAAGAACAGATCCGAATGGGAATCTGGATACAACTGGAGTGGATTCGTTGACCCAACCATAATCGTTGTATCCGTTGTTGATATCCTGTTGAACGAATCCAGTATTGGATGGATATAACTCTTGATCGTATGGAGGTCCACCAGCAGAACTAATACCAAGTACACCCCAGTTCTGAGATACAACTGTATCAGCAAAGTTAATATCGTACTGATCTGTCTTATCAAAGGATGGTAGGATAGTATTACCACCAGATCCTTGATCGTATGTTAGGCCTCCATTAGAGAAGGTGATATCTTGATCGTAGGTATCGCCTTCATCGTCAAATGTCTCAGTACCAGAAGCAGTACCAAGATTGTTAAGTCCAAATCCGTAACTGACATCGGAATCGAGAATACCCCAGTTCTCATCTTCTTCACCATAGAATATGGAAGACTCATTGTAAGCGTCAGTATTAGTAACCTTAAGGGCACTACCACGAACATTAATGTCTCCACCGAACGCATCCTCTGGAGTATCAACAATTCGTGCGTATGTCTGACCAGGCTCTCTACCCTGACTGAGGGTAATCTCAACTGTATTATCAATGTGAGGACTGAAGGTTTGACCAGCAGTACCACCAAGATAGGAGTAATCTCCCTGTAAGTATGCCTTAGTAGTGGACTCTGCAGATCCACCCATTGCGAAGAGACTACCACTACCTTCAGGAATCCAAGGAGTGATAGATTCATTACCAGTACTACCAAAGGTAAACTTACCTTCTTCACCGAATACAGTGTGTTGTGGAGCCTGTGATAACCAGAGTTCTCCAGAGAAGAATAGACCAGCATTGTGTGTAGCAATACCAGATTTTCCAGAAGACTCGTATGCAATCGCAGCAGCAACATCTGGATCCTCTGAAAGTAGGAATGTGGCAATTCCTGTAGTTCCAAGAGTCTGTATGGATAGTGCGGTATCTCCCTCGGAGAAGGAATCCAGACTTGGATAATGTTCTCCTCCAAGTTGCATCCAGTTGAATTCTGGAAGTAAGAATCCCCAGTTCTCTGCTTCCTTCGGAATGGTTTCGTCGTTTGTGACAATTGGGCCCCAACTTTCCGATGGTTGAGTTGGAGTTTCGATACACAGACCCCAATCGATTTCCTCTGTCTTGAGGTTCCCCAGAGGAGAGAACCAAGAAGGAGTGAACACAGGTACAAACTGTGTCATTCCTCCAGTAATATCGAAGAGGTTTATATTGCCGTCTGCCTTCGCAGTAGCAACCTTGGTTGCCCCGCCACTAACATCGAAGAGTACTGTACCTGACTTATCACCACTACCCGTAACAATAGCAATACCAGATACAGATCCAGTAAGTCTGACAGTAATTTTACTATCTGGTGTTTGTGCAACAATAGATTCTGCACCTGTACCAGAAGTATCAAATAGTACAGTACTTTCTGGAGTCTGAGGAACGAATCTTTCGTCAGCAGATCCACTAATTGTTGCCTTACCTTCAAGTCCGAAGAAGGTACTTTGTGGAGCCTGACTGAACCAGTTGGTTCCTGTAAATGTCCAACCAGTACCAGAACCAGTAACAACTGGTGTCTGAGCAATATCGGTTGCTTCAGCAAGTTTGAATATACTACCAGAACCAGCATAATGGAATGGTCTGGATTCTCCAGCACTAATTCCGTAAGCCTGATACTCATGTAGAGATATCTGACCACCAAATTTCCTTGGTATAATTCCACGGTCTTCCGAGGAAGTTACATTATCAATTATATTTCCGTAATCTGCGTAGTCTAATGCGTCAGCATCAGCAAACGATCTTTCCTTACCGAGAGGATCAATGATCGTCTCGTCAAATGTTATTAGTTTATCATCGAAGGATGAACCTTCTCTTATGACTAATACACCATTATTCTCTATGTCCCACTTATCATCTGGGTCACGAGCATAATCGTATATTACTCTTTCGTTCTTATATTGTCTTCCGTAACCGCCCTTAATCTTGGCAGCGTTCTTAATTACTGGGTTATATGCGTCTTGGTATGGAGTTGAAGTAGTTCCAGATACAGTAAGTGTACCTGATCCATTCCAAGGATATACTTGATCTAGTTCGGTAGCAGATAGCCCTGACTTGGCAATCGCACCAGAACCATTATAATTTGTTCTACTATATGACTCGTTAGCTACACCAGTGGTGGTGAAGATGACTGGCCCAGCCGCTCCGAGATCTGGTATAACCAGTCTTTCGAGACCTGAACCGATTTCATGTATAGTACCTGAACCAACCCAAATTCTAACAGGACTGGTTAGTGCCGCAGCACCTACGTCGTATAATACTGTGTTGTCTGATGGGAATATAACCTGAGATCTGGATCTACCGAATTCATCTCTTCCATCTACTACCCTTATTGGTCCGAATGGAACAATATCATCAGCGTATATTAATCTTCCCCAATCATCTAAATTAAAATAATTTGCGTCTCTTTCAATTATCGCAGTTTGATTTATATCGCCATAGTCAATATTCTCCGTTGACGCAACGGTGACATCTCCACCATTAAACGTAACGAATTCATCTATCTTCGTATTGTCATATACGAATACGGTCAAAAACTACCCCCGATAATTAAAAAGGGGTCTACTTTGATATAAAGTAAACCCCACATATTGATATTTAGCGTTTCTATTAATCGAGTGCGACGTTCAGAGTAATCTTAATCTGGTCACCGTTGTTCTGAATGTTGTAAGGACCGTTTGTGAACCTTTCAGCGTACATTATACTGGAGTATAGTGTAGCAGTGTTCAGACCGAGTACACCGTTCGATGTAGCAGTTAGAGATGGAGTTGTTACAAACTCATCTGCGTTAGGTACATTGAAGACTGTGTAAACACTAGACTCAAGAGTCGTGTTACCAGCACCAGCAGAAACATAAAGGATGTCTCCAGCCTTAAGTCCGTGGTTAGCAACAGCAATCTTACCGAAACTGAATGTAACAGATGGGTCAGTAGCGACCTGAATGTTATCAACCAGTGCCTGATCGAGGTAGATCGTTCTCAGGCTTCGGTCAATTCCTATGACTCGTGTTCCAGTTGCAATACCAGCGTTACCAGCAACATATTGTCCAAGAGTTAGATCATCGATACTAACCTGTGGGTCAATTGTGAGGTAAGAGTTTCCAACAATACCGATACATGGGTCAGTATTATTACCCTTGGTGACAGTAGTTCCGATACCAACACTAGAACCATGTACAACACCCTGTACTGCGACAGGCATGTTATTTGCACGAGTAACATAGTAACCGTAAATGTTACCAGCAGGCCCTGTGAAAGTAAATGTTTGTTCTGGGTATGTAGCAGTTGTACCACTACCAACGTTCTTAATAACCCATCTTGATCCGTTCAGTAGAATTCCATACTGCTGGTTATAATCTTGGTCTCCTCTGTTGTTCACACAGACGGGATACCCAGTATTTGCAGTAGTACCGTAACCATTAACGTTTCCGTCAATATATGGTTCAAAGTACGCTGTTGCGGATGGAACATCTGCCTCAGCAGGGGTTGTATTACTTGTAAAAAGTTTCAGTACAAGGTTACGTGGTGAGTTATCCTGTATATCTGCGACAAAGTTATTTTGGGCAATAAGATAACGCAGCGACTCAATTTCACCAATATTAGGAACGAGTAATGCCATTGAAAACTACCTCTGAAGGGTTAGAACGTTAAGAACTATACTTATTTATAATTTTAATTTTAGAGAGATTAGTAAACGCCTTATGGTGTTCACGCTAATTACACTAAAATTGAGAATATCACCAGCCACTATTGTGGTCGTCCAATTATTTAGGACATCATCAAAGTATTTATCCGAATTTGTAAGTTGCACTCTTTGAGCAGCGGTTATACTATTAAAACTAGGATAATCTGCATAAGTGCATTTTGATATATCGAAGACGATATCACCAGTCTGATCTGATAAAACTCTAATGTTTTCGATCTTTCCAGTAACATCTATAACCAATTTACCTTTATCTCCTGGCTGCATGGGAAGACTTCCACTATCAATTACATAATTGACAGTTCTAGTAAGATCTGCAGCTGCAGCAAGAGCAATAACTACTACGTCATCTGATCCAGTTGGAGCAGTTGTAAATACAATCTTATCACCAGAAATATTATAATCATTTGCTGGATCTAAGAAAAGACCGTTTTTAGTTACGATAAGTTGTTGGTTATTGTTGGGAGTATATGGAACTCCCTGATCGTTTAAAGAAAATGTAACCTCTGCACCATCTTGTGCAGGAGTTTTACCTAATACAATATTACCATATTGGATAGACTTCGAGGGAATCTCGTAATCTACCCCGACATTATAACTGCCAGGATCGTTAAGGGTTACTAGATAATCTGCCATTATGTTACGCCTGGGATTACTAGAACATTTCCTTGTATTGGTCTAGTTTTATACGCATTAGGCGATGTTAAAACTAAATCATACACATATCTTCCACCTTCTATGGCGGTAGTAATTGTACTAGCCATAGCCACTTTTATCTGACCATTAACCCTATTGGGAAAAGTTACGATAAAGGGATTATATTTTGTGGCAGAAGGATGCTTTCTAATTTTAGCTTCTCCAGTATAACCAGTTAAATTTAAAGCAGACGAATTCTCGTTTTTAACCGTGAATGTTGCCTCAAAATCTACACCCTGATCGAGAACTAAATTTATGTTCCTTGCTGTCATCTTTCAAAAAGGAGGATTTTAGTTATTTATCACAACTTGGTCAAAACCTGTTTCAAGAGGTCTTTGACTTCATTAATTTCATTCTTTAAATTATCAATATCTTTCTTCTGAGTTTCTAAGTCAGAGATCTCACTCAGTCTCTTATTTTTAAGATCTAAGTATGCATGATACTCAGAATCAGAACAATTTACAATAGCCCCTGAGTCCTGATCCCTATAAAGGGATGAACTATTTTCAACTTTAATTTTATCCATCAAATAGATGCAATAGCTCTTAGGTCACGAATCTTAGGAACATGTGCGAAGTTAGTTCCACTCATAACAATCTTAATCTGGAATCCATTGAACTGTGGTAGATTCTTAGCATTAAATTCGTATTCTTTGTAATCCGTATTAGTTGCAGAAGAAAGAATCCTTCTATCAGGTTTTCCATTGTTCTTAGCAACATCTATAGGATTACCATTAGAATCTAAGTTATCGAAGCCAGGGAACAGTTCAAATAACTGATACTGTGGCGGAGCATCTATTCTGAATATCCTGTACAGAACTCGGATATCATTGGTAGCATGTCGATATGCATCAAACATAACCTTCAATCCATCTGCAGATTTCTCAAGATTAACAACCTTAGAGAGGTAAATTGCAGCACTAGGATCTTGGTTTAAAGAATTAACTCTACGATCAGCTGCATAATCAGTAACCTTAGAGTTGATTCTATCCATGATAGTAATCATATTAACTCTATCCAAGTCAATCATTGGACTTACTTTAGAGTCCTCAGTACTTAATAATGTCTGTAGATTGAATGATTTTCTTCCTTCATAATCAGTTAACTTATCCAATTCATTTTGCTTGGAAGCAATAATTCTTGGAGAACTTAGAAGGTTGTTGTTATTTAATGATACCGATTCAAATCCTTGATCAACAAATGCAGTAGCAGTTCCATCTGGACTATTGCCACTAAATGTTCTTATCTTTGCACTGATGTCAGTTCCATCAGGAAGAAGTGTTGCAACATTAGGTCTCACAATATTGAACGGAATGTTTTGTGTTGCCATTGGACCATAAGGAACACCAACCTGAACATATTGCTGATTGTAACTACCACCAGACTTAGTTTCATTAAAGAATAGTTCTGGGAATCCACTTGCATTTCCAGTTGATCTATCCAATCCACCACTAGATATACCAACCTTAATCCAGTAATTATCAATATCAATTGGATACTTAGCGAGATTAGTTTCTGAGAACTTATGAGTTCTATTAATCCTTCTCAGAGAAACACCATTTAATTCATATTTGAAGATCTGGTCATTAACATTGTAATCTCCAGCCTTTGTATCATCAACTGCTCTAGTAATATTATTAATTGTCGATGTTGTGGTTGTTACTCCAGTATACTTAACAATCTCATTACCAATCTTAACATAGCCTGGGTTAGAACTACTTACTGGTACATTCTCGAATGAAGTAAAGATTCCAACAGCAGTCACAGTCACATCTTCCGTACTAGAAGAATCAACAGTAGATGTTAGTTTTTCTGGTTTAACATCAGCTTCCACTCCAGAAAGTGTTACTAGATCTTTCTCAGAGTACATACCATGATTTTGGTGTCTGACTCTGAAGTGCAATCCATCCGTAACATTGTTTAGATATGCAATAGAACCACCATTAACTACACTAGTTCCACTACCACCAACATAAACAACAGCAGATGATGAATCAACTTTAGGTTTACCTTGAATGTTATCAAGAACTAAGGTATTAAATGCACTAATAATACCAACGTTATTTGGAATTGATAGACGTAAATCCTTACCAAATCCACCAGTATTAGTTGCACTAACAGTTAGAACATCACCAGCAGAGTATCCTGTTCCACCTATAGCAACTGTTGCAGCAACAGCAACTCTGTTATTAACGTGAAGATTAACTGTAGCACCAGTCCCTCTACCATATTCAGATATTAAAGGAACTCCAGAGTAAACAACAGATGTAGCAGCAAATCCACTACCAGCATTTGTTACTGTTAGAGAACTATTAATACCAATGGCACCAAGAACACTATTCAAGTTTGCCTTGAAGTTTGGATTATTCTGTTGGTAAATTGTTGTACCTTCAGCAAGTCCTGTCTTTTCTGCAGATGAAAGACTCTTTCCAAGTCCAACAACGGCAGTATAAGAAAGAAGATCTAATGGGTTTGGAGCAAGAGATACAATCTGTCTGTTTCCAATATCTAGATCTGGGTTATAGAAGTTAACTCTACCTTCTTCAGAAGTAAAGTCTGCCCTGTATAAATTGAACTTAAGGTCTTCTAACTGACTTGGATCCCATGTAGCACCGTTCTGTGACTTGAATAGTGAACCAAGTAGTGGCTGAGATGATACAATTATCTTCTCAGAATCTGCAGAGTTAACTGTTGTTACATCTTCTTCACCCATTCTGGAAATAAAGACATAGTATTCATTGGATGCAGATAGAAGAACTAAACAATATTCACCACCACCCTCACAATAAACAGGAGAAGGGAAGGTAAATGTTGTTGCCTTTGAACCATCTTCAGATAGAACAACTTCATCGGGGTCAAGAATACACTCACCGAAAGGTAAGATTTCCTGAGTAGGTAAACCAGTTTGTAGTGTTCTTACTTGAAGTGTAACAGGTAATTGGTTTGTATCTTTTGCTCGGAAGTAAACATCACATTTAGTAAGGAATACTCCATTGATGTCTGGTATTTCAAATGATTGTGCAAGAGGGTCAACCCATCTTGTCTGAGTAGTAGATCTGTTAGAGAATGTAGTTCCTACAGTTAATCTCTTACTTGTATCTGAAAGAGTCCTATCTTCAGATGAAGGAATTCTTTGAACATCCGCATTTCTCATCCTCAATGTAGAGGCTTCTACAGTTTGTAGTGTACCAGATGAAGTAAAGTTCGCTTCACCAGAACTATCTGTAAATCCAGAGATAGTAGCATTAACAGCACTAGTAGATAGAGTAAATGTCTTAGTACCAGTGTTGAATGTAGGAGCAGAAGGAACCGTTGGGTCGGGTAAGAATAGAGATCCAATAAGTGTTCCTGACTTATCAGTAATAAGTCTAATTGCAGATACAGTAGCAATAGCACCACTAGATTGCCCAACTAGTTTCATACCAGTGGTTATGTACCCATAGAATCCAGATGCAGACTGAAGTTCTAGAGATGCAGTATCAACGTTCAATAATGAAGTTGTTGATGAATATGTGGAAGAAATACTTGAAGCTGGTTCATATGGGTTCTGTTTATAAACCTGATCTGGATTATTGTATGGACCATACTTATGATTCTGATTTGCTAACCTGAATCTAATTGCATCAGTATTTGAATTTGGACGACTTCCTTCTACAACTTCACCAGCACCAAATGTACCACTAACCATTGTAATTTCTACAAGTTTAGGTACGACATACTTCTGCATGTCAATGTTATCAAAGAATGGATAAAGTCTTGTATTAGGCTTAAGTCTCCTAGTAACAAACTCAATATTCCTTGATCGCATTGTAGCGATAACTTCAGTATTAA